>Ga0307508_10000570_pt1 | contig 43821 bp, 45 predicted proteins | sample 9_EM_MG_FD_203089 | JGI IMG/M metagenome (GOLD analysis project Ga0307508, IMG submission 203089) | Populus trichocarpa ectomycorrhiza microbial communities from riparian zone in the Pacific Northwest, United States - 9_EM | ecosystem: Host-associated > Plants > Roots > Unclassified | place... | reverse complement strand
GAATCTTTTGGAAATGTAGAGGGCTTATTCGATGGTGGGGATCGATGTTGGTGGTCGAAAAAGCTGGGGGGGGGATCGGTGAGAATAGATTGCGTGGAGAAGAATCTCCAGACTAGCTACCGCGCCCCCTCCTTTATACCTTTTCCTCCTCTGTGGACATCACAGTCTCGCCTGCAAGACCAACACAGAATATCCCCTTCATGACTCAATCGCCACGCCCCAAAAACACACGATCGTACTGGCCTCTCACCCCCTTCGCCCCGAAACAGACTAACGCAAGGCAGACACGCAACAGTAAGGAAGCAACAAGGAAAGCATACAACCGGAAACCTGATAAGGAGAAAGGGAAACGCAAGTATAGTAAGGCAGACTCGCAAACAGTGAGGACACGACAAGCACAGCATGATAATCAATAAACATAACACAAGGCAGAGCGAGGCAGACACGGAAACAGTAAGAAAGCGACAAGGAAAGCATACAAAACCGGAAACGTGACAAGGGCTTGAAGGAGAGACGCAAGTAATAAGCTCAAGGTGAGTTCGCAAGGCAGACACATACGAAAAGGAAACGGATCCTGGGCAGCCGGCGACCAGGTCAGGGTTTTGTGGGACATCGCTGCCGGAGCGCTGTCGGAGGGACCCGGATGAGGCGCCTAGCCGCAACCGGTGTTTCCTGAGCTTGGTTTGTGATGATACGAAGTGTGATATCATTGCGGTGAAGGAACCGAGAAAACCAGCCATCTAAAAAGCGGAATTCAATAGTTGAATAAGGATAGATCTCTGCAAATAGCCGCTTCGACGTACGTTCAAACCACTTGCGACGTACAATCCGTCCCAGTTTTCGCCGTTCCTCAAACGAGACGCGTAGTTGTTTCTCAAGTTCCTACCACCGCGGGTTGCAGCGCCGTGTATGTACAGTATGTCGATTTACTTGAAGCAGCAATGCTTCGCCCTGTGAAAACCTCGATAATTAGTAATCTACACTAATAGCCCGATAATCTTGCAGCATACCATCTTCCCTTTCACCACCTAGTTCCTTTGCTTGAGCCCGAACTATACCCGAACCTCCTAACATGTAGGTTTCCGTTTCCCACCATTCCCATCATCCACCCGTCCGTTTTATTTTTTTTGTTTATTCATACTCGCATGCGACCTCTATAGATCATGGCGGCGTACACTTTTTTAACCCAGCTTTCCTGTCCGCAGTCCGTGTGAGGCGGCTCGTTTCAAGCTCCCCTTCTGCCCTCCGCCCAGTCCCATCCACCCGTCCGTGTTCTGCCCAGGACAATACCCGGAGCTTAAACTCAACGGTCCTGCATCGCTTAGCTCTGGAAGGAGTGGCTGCCGGCAGAGGAACCCAGCGAGGGGCCACAGGGATTGGGTGTCTTCGAGGTCCCGGTCGTTGTTTGAATTTCACTGGTGAAAGATTGCTTGGTTCGAGGTGTATCGGCAGTTGGCTGTAAGGAGGCTTACGAGAAAATCGTCGTGAGGAGGGTTACTGGCCGCTCGGAGCCTGATACTTGATCGTAAATGATGGATGGCCGCATTGTTCTTTTAAACTGTCGAGATACCGCGTAGTCGGTGATACTACCAGCAGTATCCCCGTATTCAGCGGAGCTCAGGTACCTCCAGGCTGATCACCTGACGTTTGAAAAACGCTCTAGCGCTAACTATAAACACTCTAGCGCGCGCTAGTGCGACATGACCTATAATAGTGGCGTTTATAGGGTGTACCTCTTAAGTGAGATAATACGGTACCTCAAAAGTCAAATCAAGCGGCAGTAATCCAATATTTCCAACAGCAGGAGGTTATAGAGACGTACAAACCAGATGTTTGTAGGATAGCTACTACGAATACACTTCAATAAAGCGAACTCGAGCCAGATGACGGGAGCGATGACTTAGAGGATTTTGATGAAGATATGGAAGTTTTTGCTCCCGTGAAGGCTGTCGATATTGATATACTGCAAATGGTGGAAATCAAGTGATACGACCTCTTATCAACTCTGCATTCCTAGGTTCCGCATTCCTAGATTCCGCATTCCTAGCGACCAGCCATTTAGCAACCCATCCGGGGTCCTCAAGCCAACCCATACAAAGGAACTCACTCAACCCTTTCCATTTCCCCATTCCATTCGGAGGTTTGAGGACCGCTAATGCTCCATTTGGCCCAACAGTCGCAGGCCAGATGACCAGCAAATCGGTTGGAATGGGACAATAGGTTGCGGTTGCTGACTTTGTTGTTTAGTTTAATCATTCTTTCATTCAGACTAAGACTACGGTGCACATTTTGTCCGTTTTCCGTCCGCTTTCTGAGCAGTGGTGGCAAGTTGAAAGCACGCCTGCGCCCACCGCTCAGGGCCGTACCAAGAAAAATGGATGGGCACTAGGAACACCGGAAAGCAATGAATGAAAGGAAATCAAGTGATGCGGTGTCTGGCGGTGTGGGGGAAAGAGCAAGATTTTCTAGGACGAATATAGAGTTACCCCGGCGGTGTATGACCGAATGGGGTAACCTCAGGATAAGGCCAGGTACTTAAAATCCTGATATGGTGAACGGTGACCGTTCAATCCAGAGGACCTAGGCATGGGTAGTAGCTCTGGGTGGAAACGTGTCGATTGATATTGAGCAAATAGAAAGTGACGCCCATCAATGGAGCTTTTTTGCCGTCCGCAGGCCGCCATTTGGGCTATATAGCTAGTTGGGATGTACGTATTTCTTGGGTGCATTCCTGCATACCAGCTCTAATTTCTTCCACCTTTTTCCGTCAACTTTTTCTAGAAAGCTCGAAAAAGACCGCTTATCTTGGCGTAAGGATATTTGGATCCATCTTTTCTTCTTCGCTTCGAAAACGATTCAATAAGAATCTCCATCGCTTTCTGTCTTACGCATCGTCCGCATCCTCATCGGATAATTTAAAAATGGAATCAAGTTGGGGCGGGTGCAGGTGGAGGTATCGAGCATCTCAAGCATGAGTTTTTTTCGGCACACAGGGGGCTTTTTTTTTTCGGGGACGATTGAAATTGAGAGCATAGCGTGGATGGAATTTGAGCCACACAATATCGGCTCGCTTGATCCCTTCTCTAGTAAAACCACGCTGTTGTTTGTTGGCCCCTGAAGCTAATCATGACCCACCTATGTACCTCTTGCAGAGACCTGCTCTTCTAGATATCACCCGACCCACGTTTCTTTAGCTGGCTGGATATCTGACAGAGCGCCCATCCGACAAAATATCGATCAACGGCTAGGCCACCAGGTCCCCATGCACATCGAGGACACGTAGAACGTACCATCCCAAGATTTAATGGAGTATACCTATGGATATGATACCAGTTCGTCCCCTTCAAACCCTGCAAGATTCAAAACCTGCCGAGTCTAATTTAAGTGAAGAAATGGCAAAGACCCCCAACCTCCCATTTGAGAGCTGTATAGACACTTCTCACTCCTTCCGACAACAACCGACATGTGCGTGCACCCTAGCAATAACGGCCAAGACAGGAAGTGCATCGCAACTTGCAAATAACAACCCAACACGGAAACAAAGGAATCGTATGCCGGATCAGATATCTAACCGTGGTATCAGAACCACATTGTCCTTGAGCTGCAAGACTGCCCTACCCGTGGTGGCATTCTCGGGGCACCACGCACGCCTCTTGCGCATTAATCGAGTAGCTGGGTGGTGAATTATTAGCAGGCCACAATTTTTTAGCCTAATTTATTTAATGCTTTTTTTGTTAAATACAATTAGCTGGGTACTCGTATGCGACCTCGGTAGGCCATGGCAAGGCTACACACTGTCAAGGTTTCTTGTAATTCATTTGATCAAATTCCAGGAATTGACTATCTGCCTTCACACTGCAAGATACCTTCACCCTGAAAACCTGTTGCAACCTAGTATTGAACATTATCTCGTAAAAGTAATAAGTGAGTTAGGTCCAGAGATAAGAGATTTATCAAGTTATCTTCGGCAAGATTGATGTAACAGTTCAAAAGTCTCGCCACATCATACTCCCTTAAGCCCACACATCTCAAAGTGTACTCTATAAAAGCTAAAGACGTCTTTATATGCCACCTGAACCTACGAGTGGTGTTTTGGCGGATCGATATGTAGCGAGGGTCACGAAACAAATGAATGCTCATGAATGGCACCTCCCGCCATGCAGAAAACGCCTTGTATGGTTGCAGAATAGCACCTCGCAATCGACTATGCGCTGCATTCGCAACCTCACGGCTAAGACTAAACGAAACGTGTCGCATACCTCCACTTTTATGCCTTCATTGTCGAAACACCGCCGGCAGACCACGCATCTTCCCGTTGGCCGCGATTTCGTGCGTTGGTGTCAAGGGTACAGAGGGAAGAGGATAGCTCCATTCTTGTTTCAGTTGTTCGTTTGTCTTGGGGTGAGTTTGTTCACTGTGCGACCCCACTTGACCAACGACTTCTTTGTTCGTGGGACGAAACAAGCAATGGGAAGTGCCGAGGCGATCGCCGGCTTCCGTCGCAAGTGTCTTCACGAGGAGGTGGTATCTTCCATCACCGGGTTTATATCCCTTACCTTTTCGCCAGTGTGGTGGACGAAATCCACGCTTGATACATTCAGACACGTATCAGACATAGAATCACCTTCACGAACCGATAATCGCTAGGAAACATCATCTAGGGCTGGTCTGGTTTCGCCCAACCATGCCGCCAAAGAAAAGGAAATCGAAGCGAGAACTGGGGGAGGATGAAGGGGAGCAGGAAGAACGAGAGGAAGTAGAACGATTGGAGCAAGAAGAGGAAGGAGAGGATGAGGACGAGGAGGAGGGGTACGACGATGAGAAGCCCTACAACGGGATGAATGGCACCGAGATCGGGCGATTGCGACCGCGGCCTCCAGTTGTGGGTAACACAAAAGGCCACAAAAATATCCAAAAAGAGCGTAAAAAACATACCCTACCGGAGGGCCTTCCACTGTCGGCAACCGATAGCGAAATTCGCGCCGCAGGGAAACGAGGAGAGATCTGGCAGACGCTGTTCTACGCTGTCGTCATGAATCGGCCAGATGTTGTTAGACGGCTGTTTGAGCTGGGCATCAATCCAGACACTCGTATTCCCCGAAACGCGTTAAATCCGTACGGCGCCCGGTACGTTAATGGACCCTTTGGCACAGCCTGGAATTCACCCACGGCCTTTCAAATCGCTCTTATCTATCACAGGGAACGGATGGTAAGGGTCCTCATGGAGTACAACGTGGCTACTACTCTCCCTATGACATCTACTGTTATGTTTCGAAGCGATAATCGCATCTTCATATGGGAATACGACAGGGCTATAAACTACATCTTCTTGCACGACTTTTCGGAGAAATTCTTCCTATGGTTCTTACGTAAGGAGCAGCAGCTACGCGCAAAAGAGCCAGGAATCGTATCCGCGCGGTGGGAGCCACTCATGGCGCTTGCGAGATGGGCAAACAAAAACTTCCATTACAATCGGCTAGTACTACTCCTCACCCACGACAGACTGAGGGAATACCGCAAGATCACGCTGGACCATCTCAAGGTCGCGGCACGGGGAACATTCCCACACAGATCTCACCGGTCGGAGCGCAACGTTGTCCGCGAGCGTATTCTCCATCGGCTGATCTTGGAGACAAAGGGCGGTTACGATGGCACTTACTTCGCTCAGCTTTTGAATTTCTTCAATGGTGTCCATCTTAAGACTCGGGATCCCGATCCCAGGCCAGAGATCGTCGCCAAGTTAAGGAGAATGAAGGCAAAAACTTACGACATCATACCGACTAAGCGGATAGCAAAGCCGGGTACCGTCAGGAGGGACCAGACGGTTCAGCGGATCGCCATCCACGATTCCGGGTATTGGCGCCAGATGGAGAGGGAATGGCGCGCAAATAGGGAGTATGAGTCGGCGGAGGATGACGATGAAGTAGTGTCGTTCAAATGGGGCTTGGCAGAGGAAAAGGACGAGAATGAGGATGGGGGGGATAATCAGGAGGAGAGGAAGGAGGGAAGGGAGGAGCAGGCGGTGGAGGAAGATGAGGCAGAGAATCTACCACGAAGGCGTACCCGCGGAAGACGGTAGGCGAATGGCCAATGGCGTCGAAATATCGGCGATATATTCCCTCAACGATCACATCAGAATAGAAGCAGACGCTTTTGCTGTCTCCACCGGCTTAACACCCACGAACCGTCGACAAGTGACCTGCCGAACTTCTCGTAAGCGTACGTGCATTATCACTATGGAAAACAGAGAGGAGAATGGATAATAATTATACACGAAACTGTAGCTTGGTACTGGCTACCATCATCGCAAATTGGAGAACGTAGCTGTCGAACCGATGGATGTCCAGGCATGACAAACCGTAGATAACGGCTGTCGAAGTCCCGGGGTACTGCACTGGGGACGTATTCCGTCGATATCGCTGACGAGCCCCGGAGGCCCCGTGTGAATAGACAGAATGGTCCGCCTGCGACGATGTATCTTCAATCCAATTCACCACTTTCATTTCAGTATTCAAACAGTAGTGCAATAGTTTACATACTTTGACAAACCACCTCTATCAATATCTATCGGTAATATTCTGACATGCTCGGTCAACCGCCATCTCTGCACCTCCTTCATTATGACAGTGATTTTCACGGTGCCAACTACCTGCCGTGTACACATTTAGTAATCGGAAAAAGGGAAGAGCAATGATGAAAACACGTTGTGCGCCGTACTCCCCAATTGAACCTTGAGGCAACACTGAGGTCGCTCGACGAGACATACAAACGGCTTCCTGAGTGCCACTCGCTGGATTACTCGCCGCGGGCGTACGCGGATTATCCTTCGTCGACGACATCGGATGGTGGGCGGAAGGAAAGAATGCAGAGGAGGTGGCGGGCAAGCTGTCGCTGGCAGCAGCCGCGGCCATCGAGTGGGCTGGAAAGAACGGCGTGGCATTTGACCACGGAAAAACGGAGGCAGCGATTTTCTGGCGGAAGAAGAGAAAAGGCACCCAGACGGAGGCCCAGGTGAAGGTTGGAGATAAAGAGATCCCATTTAACCGGGCGGCGACACGGTGGCTGGGGGTGTGGCTGGACTCGCAGCTCACACTGAAGGAGCACCACGCCACCAGGCTGAAGAGCGGGAGGAATGCAATGAATCGGCTGAATTGGCTCGCAGGACAGATGGGACTTTCCCCAGCAAACTGCAGGAGAGTCATGTCGGCATGCGTCCAGTCGGTTGCCATGTTCGGAGCGGAATTGTGGTGGAAGGGAGGCAATGTCCGCGGAACAACTGGCCGTGCGGAAGAGTTGCAACTGCTGGTCAACCGGGAGGCACGGGCGACAACGGGAGCCTTCCGGACGACCAACCTAGGAGAGCTATCGATGGAGTCCGGACTCAGACCAGCAACCAATCAGCTGGAAAATCGCCAGCGCCGATTCGGACTGCGGCTGCTGGGCCTACCGCAGGGAGAGAAAGCCAGAGAGATGGTCAGCTCCAACACTCCGCTGGGCAAGAGACTATCCTCCGCTCTGGCCTACACCTGGACAGAAACAGAACGGACAGTGCTGCTGGAGGAACCAGAGTCCTTCGACGCAGAACTGATCCAGGAAGAACGGGAGGAGGCGAAGAAGGAGGCGGAAAAGGAGAGACCGGGACTCGTCTTGTTCACGGATGGGTCACGGCCGGAGAATGAGGCTGCCGGATACGCGGTGGCTTGGAAAAGCGGCCAAACCTGGGAAGGGATCAAGACCCACATGGGTTTCAACCAGGAGGCTTACGATGCAGAGTGCGCCGCGCTGGCACGTGCACTGAAAACGGCAGCGGAAATCGCCCCAACCCCGAGCCACGTCACAATATTCACCGATGCCCAAGCGGCAATCCGGAGGATGTCAACGGAAGAACCGGGACCGGGACAGAAATACGCGGTGGAAGCGAGACAGCACATCGCTACACTTCGAAGAGCAGCACCGGACATCACCATCGAAATCAGATGGTGCCCGGCGCACGAAGGCGTAGAGGGCAACGAAAAGGCCGACGAATGGGCCAAGCTTGCAGCTGATGAGCCGGATACTCAAGGCGTGGAAGGCTGGACCTACTCGGACCGGCCGGAGGAGACACCGCTCCCCAAATCCCTTGCCAACATCAGGAGGGAGATCTCGGAGAAGAAGTGGATGGAGGCTCGACAGTGGGCCGGAGGCCGGACCTCCAAAAACAAGTACAAGATGCCGAAAAGCCAGAGGCCGGACGGCACGGTTGCTGGGAGCACCAAGAGGCTTGCCTCAAGGTTCTACCAGCTGAAGACGGGGCACTGCCTCACTGGTGAATACCTGCACTGGACAAAATCCCGTTCAACACCGCAGTGCTGGTGGTGCCGATGCCCCAAGCAGACGAGGAACCACCTTTTGAAGAGGTGCCCCAGATGGAAGAAGGAGCAAAAGGACCTGTGGGAAGAGGTGTGGAAGGAGACAGGAAAAGGAAGAGAGCGGTGGAAGGTTCACGAGCTCTTCGCCGAGCGGACGTGCAGCCAGGCGCTGCTGGACTTTCTCTCCTCGACGGACATAGGAAAGATCGTGCCAGCGGAGGAGGGGGACGACGCGGAGAGTGAGGCATCGGAGTGGGAGCTCCGGGAGAGAGCGGAGCAGGAAGAGGAGAGGAGGGTGGAGGCGGAGACATTGGGGATGGAGGTGGAGGAGCCACCCCTCTTTCTCCCCACCCCACCCTTCATGGCATCGGAGGAGGTGGAGTAGGGGACGGTCACGAATTTCCTATGTTTTTCCTTTGTACTCGCACCTTGAGGGATAGACCTGGGCGGAGGGCAAAAGGGAGCCTGCACTGTGCTGCTACATGCGGACTGAGGCGGGGAAACGGACTGTACATAATACTCGTCATGATCTAGATAGGTCGCATATGAGTATAATGAATAAACAAAAAAAAAAAAAAAGCTGGATTACTTGCCAGAACCGCGTCGTCATACAACTCACATCGCATACGATCACCCATAACTCTTGCAGTGTATGTAAAATGACCGCACCTGATCCCCAGCAGGTGTTGCAATAGTTCGGCCAGCCTGCTGGCAGCCCACGGGCGATTGGGATGGTCCAGCCCAGGCCCGACATTCTGATGACCCTGACCCTCAGATCTGGCCCGGCTGCCGGACAGTGTTTACCCAGGCAGGCCAGCGGGTGCCCACGAGCGGGTTATCTTGTTTTTGTTTAATTATTACTCGTACGCGACCTGTCTAGATCATGGCGAAATTTGTACAGCCCATTTCCTGTCCGCTGTCCGCACGGTGGCGGCACGTACAACCTTTCCCAACAGAAACTCAACGCCCAAAAACGCCAAGCTTTCTGACCCCCGCACCGAAACCTTCGTGAAAACAAACTTCACGGACGCCACGATGTCCAAGGAAGAGATGATGGCAGTCAATCTAGCCCCGGGTGTGGCTGCCATCAGCAACCAATACGATGGAGGAACAGAGGAGTAGCGAGAGGCAAACACGGAGAATGTGGAGAGTGAGCTCTCGGAACTCGATGACACAATGAAGGAGGAGATAGCCAAGGGTTTTGCGGAGAAGCAGGAGGAGAAGAAGGAAAAGCAGAGAAAGGAAAAGAACACCGGTTGGCCCAACTGCCGGCGTGCCGATCCGAGCAAGTGCGTGGAACAGTCCTCCCAGGAAATTTTCAGACATGGCAACGGAAACCGCAATGAGGATGTCTTCGCCATGGCGGCGAAAGGACGTGTGAGGGGAGCGCTCGTGAGCGCACTCACTACAGTGGCGGGAGAGGGGATCGGTCTGACGCTGAAGATTGCCGAGGAGGCAGCGGGTGAGGGGGAAGTGGAAGGAAGCAAGAGGGAGGAGGCAATGAACGTGGTAGAGGATGATGAGATGGACTGTACTGTGGCCTCCCCTGATAGGCCCAGCACACCCACTTCTATCTCAGCACAGTGGGGTACCCCACCCTAGTACCAGTCACGCCAGGCAAGGGGAACAAGAAGCGCGCCATCACTGTGGGCACGCCGAGGCCATCGCGGGGTATGCTGCCAGCAAGGAAGAGGGCGGGATGCATACCCATACAAGGATGAATCAGTGGGGGGGCACTCACAGAAGTGCTCGCAGCCATTATGGCGGCTGATAAACGGATGGAGGAGAAAGCGCCGGAGATAGAGGAGAAGGCCGAGGAGTGAGAGATGTGGGCTGGAGGCGATCAGGGAGAGTATCGCGGAAGTACTAGATAGGAGGGTGGAGGCTGAAGGAAAGATGGCAGCGACCTGGGGCCGAGCTGGGGCCCGGGCGGTGGCAACTGTGGCGACAGCACCACTGACGGCACCATGCCAGCAGAAGCAGCAACAGAAGGCTCTGGTGACAGCTAAACCAAGGCTGGTGACTATGTGCTTGCACCGAGCGGCTTAGCCTGAGTTGACAGAAGCAATGCTGGGAGTTGTACTGACCGAAAAGGAGCGGATGGAGAACATTGAGGAGTTTAGTAAGATGGAGGGGGTAAAGTGGGAGGGGCTCTCCGTATCCTGCCACGCACTGGCTGGGAATGAACATGAGAGCATCCCTATGCAGAAGGCCGGTGGGAAAGCAGGAAAAGGTAAGTGAAAGGAGGGCATGACAGTGGTCCTGCGCTCCATCCTGAAGCAATTAGAGGCCATGGCGGTGGAAAAGGCCGCGGGAAAGATGTGGGCACAGAGGCAGAAGAAGGTGGATCAGAAGGAGGCAGCATAAGTGGAGATGATGAAGAGGTGGGAGACTGGGAAGCTGACCAAAGAAGAACAGATGGTGTACGAGGATTCGCCACAGCCGGTCAAGCATGCGACCATGACAGGAGACCTGGAAGAGACCACCATAGGGCAGCGTATCACCCACACGGCAGGTATGCGTGTGCTCCGGACTGGTGGGAGTGCAGACGCAAAGTGCAGACTGCAACGATGGCAACCCCCTTGGGGAGGCGACCAGAACATGGGGTGGGGCGACAGTCACCGTAAAGGGTCCGGCAACACCAGCCCCAACTGTAACAGCAACCCCGACAGCAATGAGAGCAGCAGCAGCCCTCAGCAGTGAGTTAAGCTCAGCGAGCGGAGGCGGTGGCATCGCTCCCACAGACCGGTTTCACAAAGGTTGGGCGCGATGGCAGAGCCGCGAAGGAACCAACAGGGCTTGAACCCACCAGGGGTGCTCTTTCATGGGATGAGTGTACGATCATGTTCGAACTGGTGGCGGATGCGCAGCAGGTTAGCCCGACAGCGGCATCAGCACTGGTAGCGTATGTGAACATCGCGCTAAGCAAGGTGACTCCCCCCCTTATCCAGACGGCTCTTGGAAAATTCTCGCACCGAGGACTACTATCGACGATGGCCTGTAAGGGGGTAACAGCGGCCATACTCCTTGGTTTCAAGAGGAAGATCATTGAGGCAGCCAGAAAGGTGGACAGGGGAATTATCAACATGATAGCCAATAAGTCATGGGTGGAATTGAAGATCCTGGTCCCCTATGACAGCTACCAGCACCTGGAGGGACTGTTGGATCTCTGTGAGCAGATTGAGGCCGAAAACGATGGGGTAATGATCCTAGCTTTTTCCATCAAACGGGTGCGGGTGAAGAAGGTTATCAAGGACCATTAACAGCCCACGGTGCAGCCTCAGTGGTTTTCTAAGGTCCCCAAAAAGGCAGCAGGACAGAAGTTGCTGGTGGAAATGTGGGTGGTTGGGAACAGGTGGAGGGCACAACCCTTCATGCCAAATCGAGGGGACACTCTCTGCGGAAGGTGCAGCAACTGGGGACACTTCGAGTTCCAGTGCCCGGTAGATGGCGGTAGTGTGTGGTATCTGCTCGGAAGGCCACAGGACGGAGGGTCACAAGTGTGAGGTGGCAACGTGCTGGGCAATCGGGAGGGTTTGCCGCCAGAGCGAAATGTGGTGTCCGGACTGTGGTGGACCTCACCCGGCACAAGATGCCAGGTGCTGAGTGAAGGGTACAGCGTTAAAATTACATGAGGGGCAAGGCAGTCAGCGGACAGGAGCGGACCCCACCCCACCCAATGAGAAGGAGATGGTTATCAAAGTGGAAACAGGTGGCATCGCCCCACACATGGCCGTATGATGGCAGACCAACAAGAACTCCAGAGGCTGCTGGCACTGCAGCATAACTGTACCAGGGGTGGTCAGGTGTTGGAGACGGTACTGGAAATGGCAGTCAGAAGAGGCGCGGATCTAGTGCTGATTCAGGAGCAAAGAGGAGAGAAAGAGATGGACAGCACACGCTCAGACTCCAGCTCTACCTTAATCAAAGGGGAGCAGGATGTGGCAGCGAAGTGTTGGGTTGCGGTCAACTGGGCATCAAGGTACCAGGTGACAGAGCCAAAAGAGATGACGTGGGAATGTGGAAACTACATACAGGTGGTGGAGGTTGTTCCCCCAGGTTTTTTTTTTTTGTTTATTCATTACTCGTGTGCGACCTATCTAGATCATGACGAGGGGCGTAGCCCATATGTACAGTCCATTTCCCCGCCGCAAACAGTGCAGGGCGGCACAGTGCAAGCATCCCTCTGCTCTCCGCCCAGGCCTGCCCCTTGCGAAAGTCGACGCGCACCAAGGAAGATACAAAGGAAAGAACAAAGAAAAGCCATGACTGTCCCCTACTCCGCTTCCGCAGACGCCATGAACGGCGGGGTGGGAAGGAACAGCTGGTATTTCCCTCCGGCCTCCCCTTCGTCCTCAGTGTCCGGCTCCTCCGCCCTTCATTCTGCTTTCAGCTCCGCCCACTCCCGGAGCTCCCACTCCAACGCCTCGCTCTCTGCACCCTCTTCCACAGCCGGCACTTTCTTCTGTTGGAGCGAGGTTTGGAGAACCTAGGGTTTGGGCGTTTTTCCCACACACTAGTGCGCCGGCGGCACCAGATGTTTTCTGTTCCTCTGTAGCTTAGCTGGGTGCACTCTTCGACATCCTTGAATATACCGAATACACTGTCGTCTACCTCCCGTTTGTGTGCTTGTCTCTCACTCTTCGTCCCTTGCGCCGCCGCTCCGCTACAACAGGTTATGAGCCTCTGGATGCAAATCTGAATCTCTTCGAAAATAAGAGACTGATTCCGCTCTTATCCCGCCCTGCCTGTTACGAGAGAAGACCCCGGATACACTACCCGTTCTGGTATTGCCTATTCCGATCCGAATTTCATCGTCAAACCCATTCTGGTATCGAGACGATCAAAGGCAAAAATGTCAGCTCCTTCGATCAAGCCGCTGAATGAGACGAATTACGAGGAGTGGGCCCTTGCCGCTATGGCCTATCTCCAGAACACCGGATACTGGGCTTATGTTGAAGGAATTGAACTGCCACCGCTGAAGCCATTCGCACCCGTCGCAACTGGGACCGATACGAAGTCGACTACTACTGTTCCACCTATTCAACCCGAATCGAACGACCCCACCTACCTCAGCCAGTTTTACTGCTACTACGAGAGGTATCAGCAGTACACTTCCAATCTCGTCAAAGCAAGTGGTGCCATCCGAACCCTGCTCGACCCAGCTTTGCAGAGGAAGTATGCCGATACTGCATATACCACGGACCCCAAGAGACTTTGGGAGGATATCAAAAAGGAGCGGGAACGTGTGTTTTCAATTGATGGGAGGCAGCTGCGGGAGCGTTTGACCTCGATTTGATATGTCGATTTTTCATCCGGAATTGTTACACCTGAACGGTTTATCGCGAGTACGTAGCTAGATAGAGAAGATCCAGTGGCTGAGGACGAGGAGGCTCAGGCCGTGGCTAGGGAATTCAGAGAGTCTAGGCGGGAGATAAGGAACGGAGTCTAGCCCTCGGTCGAGACACCGGCCGAAGGTGTTAGAGCTCCGGAGATAAGGGGGACAGTTTGTGCAAACGAGCGGGAACAGCCAGGCGACCACGTCCCTCCACCACGATCAGAGAACACTCTCCACCATGATCGGAGCAGACAGCCTCTTGACGCAGCTGCACACCCCGCTCGGCCGCATCACACATGCAGCAAAGCAAACGAAACCTCATCTATCTTATCTACACCCCGACCAGGACCAATGAATCCGGCCACGTTCCAACGAGGGGCAACCACCTCGGAGGAATCCAGGTCCGACCCACCTGTGCCTCAAAGGAACAGGCACGGTCCGGATCACCGCTTCTCACTCGCGCGCTCTCCGATAAAAAGAAAGGGATTTCTCGCCTCGACGAAAAGAAATCAGGACGAACACCCTCACCAACACTACCACCGAACCCACATACAAGATCTAAGATTATTCCGCTGTGAATTATCGAAAGTAGCCTGATTACCTTTGATTCTCTCCACACTCCGGTTTCGATACAACCCCAGTGTCACACTATAATCTTGATCTCAAAATCACCCTACTTTCATGACCTACTTCGAAGACCACCTTTATCTACTCGAACTATCTACCTTCCTGGAACCTAAATCCCAATACTCCTTCTACTACACGTTCCAATCAATCGATAGCGAGTTAGCCAACTACGGGCAGTGGGATACATTCAGCGACGGACCTATCCCTAGTCCCTACAAAGAAGGCGACTATGAACCCTGGAACTGGTATTCGCAATACTGGCTCAACTGCGCCTACAACCACAAGAACACCGAGTTCACAGAAAATGAGCTCCGGGATCTCTGCGACTATTACTTCACCGACGACGAAACCATTTACACCGGAGACTTCTTCGACGATTATTAAAACATGACGACCTCCTCGGACTTTAACATGCTCCGGCTCAAGGCCCCCCGTGACCTGCTCCAGATCACCGATGGAACACCAAGGCCAGAACAAGCGGTGGAAATAGCCAACCCCGCAGTCTGGGTCAGGACCCTGGTACACCAGCAACAGCAAGCTGAGAATGACTTACAACGACTTACGGAGCTGTGCGGTGACGCTTATGATAGAACCGACCGACGAACGCGGGAAATTGAACAAGCCTATCAAACCTTGGCGGAAGACACTAGGTACGTATATGACCGAGTCAACGCTAACGAGAAAATAGTGGAAGAATGGATACGTAGCGAGCTGTCAACAGCGGTGAACATGTACCAATCTCTCGCCAGAAACGTCTGGCAGGCCATCATTGAGCGGACCAACGAGGACAACGAACGACAAATATGTCAGGCCACTCAGCTGACACGGATAAACGACGCCCTGTCCTTTCTGGCGGAAGCAAACACGGCCCGGAATTAACACCTAGCCAACTTTCAGGGAAACGTGGAACTATGGGCAGCCACACACCAGAACCAAGTGGCCACCCTGGAAAACCAGCTCCGGGAAGCAAGAGCGGAAATTCAACGTATCGCGACCAGAATCCCACTACCTACAACGCCACCAGGGCCAGCAGGACCACCCGCATGGAGAAGCCCCATCCGGCAGACCAGCACCAGCGCCCCATCAGCCCACTCACCGCCAGCGTTGGGAAGCCCGCTACATCTGAACCCGGAAACGAGGCGCCGACGACAGAGACCCCCGGCGCTACCCACAACACCCGAAATGAGGCAGCGATTGGAGCAACTCAGATGCCACATATCCCCGAAGCCACCAGCACCCGAGCCCATGGCGGGACAAGGGGGGAATCCCCCCTCAACACCACCTGGATCGTCCGCAGGACCCCCCTCGGATCCGCCATCAGAACCGCCTCGACCGCCCTCCAGGCACCTCCACTCCCCTTCGCCACCTAGAAATCCTGTACCTACGATCACCACGCAGGACCTCGTACGGATAGTGGCGGAAGGGGTGGAAAGGGCTCGACAGGACCGACCGGCCCGACCCGAACAGGGCAATATTGCCAGATTAAAAATGAAAAACCCAGAAACCTTCGACGGGAAGGGGTCGACCTCCTTCAATCAGTGGTGGGAAGCCGTTACCATGTTCCTAGGATTCTACCCCGAAACAAACGACTGCCAGAAAATCACGTGGTTAGGAACACTCCTGACCAATACGGCCAAAGCATGGCACCTCAACCGGTATTGAGACTTAGGTGACGCCGACACCTGGGTAAATTACGTGGCGGCTATCCGAGCCGAATACCGGAACGAGAGAGAGGCAGCCAATGCCCAGCTGAAGCTAGGTCAGCTAAGGTACCAAGGGTCCATCTGTGCATACATGACGGAATTCCAGGCCCTCAACAACTTTACTCGGGCAACCGGGGAAGGACTCAGGGAGAAGGTCAACATGGCTATGCCCGATAGCATATTGGACATGAGGTTCAATCAAAACGAGGAGGACCCCGTCGACGACGAAGGCTTCCTCCAAGCTACCTACCGGGCCGACCTACAGGTTGAGAAAAAGAAGGCTCTCAAACAAGCCAAGGAGGCCATGCGCTCTTCGGCACCAACCCCAAAGAGCGACTGTCGGAAGGAGGTTCCAAAAGGAAAAGGAAACTCTGATGATACCCAAAGAAATAAGGAAACCCAGCGGAACAACGGCCGCAGAGAAGTCACCCGGACCTACGAAGGAAAAAGCCAGTACGACCGACCGGGACGATGGGCGTCCAAGGATGCCGCACTCACGGGCGTTCCCGACAAGGAACAGGAAGAGTACTTCCGAAACTGAGATGACTGCTGGAGGTGTGGTAGACCCGGCCATCGAACTTACGAATGCTTCTCGTTTAACACAAAGCACAGCACAGCTCTGCGACCTGCACCATGGAAAACATCAGCAGTTTCCAAGGGGAAAAGAAAACGATCCGAGGAACCGGAAGAAAGGCCCACTGTGAAACAACAGAAAGTAGCGGCGGTCGAAACAATGGAGACCAACGCGGTGGCCCCATTATGGGAGGACTCCAAATCGGATTTTTAAGAGGCCAGGAACTGCCGCAGCCTGGGGCCTTCACGATAGTATGCAGAGCCTCTCGGAAATGGAAAAGCAGGAAACCAAGTGCTGGGACCCTGTCGAGCAAAAATCCGAGAAAGCTCACGAGCGGCACCTGCCTGGTAATTGATATGGTGCTATATCAGGGCGAGAAGGGGCACCGAATCAAGGTACTATTGGACACAGGATGCTCAATAGCACTAATCAATGAAAAAACGGCTGAGAAACTTGGCCTGGAACGGCGGAAGCACAAGCAGGCAGACAGCATTGAAAGCTTTACGGGAGAAAGCGTCAAAGGAGCAGGACAATATTACACAGAACCTTTGGTCCTTCAGCACCGGAAGCACTAGTACTCCATGGAAAAATTTGAGATTTCACCCATGGACGCAGAAATTGACGTTTTTCTCCAATTTGAATGGATCTCGTCGTACCCACCGCAGGGCACCTGGACGTTGGAAGAAGTACGGTTTAACAGCTGGCGCTGTCTGGAAGACTGCACCAAATTCCAAACCCGCCAGTTCTCCCTAAGCTGGGACGACTCGGTAGCTGTGAACGCCGAAGCACGGATCATCGGATACGCTGCGGCAGAAACCGAGAACGAGGATCCATTGAAACAAGTCCCAATGGAATTCCGACAATACCTGGGAATCAGGGGAAAAGAAGCGGCAGATCAGCTCCCGGAGCACCGGCCGTACGACTGCAAAATCGAGCTCAAGGAGGGAACCACGGCCCCCTGGGGCCCCATTTGTCCCCTCTCAGAAATGGAACTTCAGACGCTCCGAGAATGGCTAAAGGAAATGGAGAAAACGGGAAAAATAAAAATATCCACCTCGCTGGCGGGATCTCCGATTCTGTTCATCCCTAAACCCCACGGACGGGGCTTGCAGTTATGCGTCGACTACCGAGGACTAAACGCCATTAGGATACCAAATAGGTATCCGCTACCGCTAATGCAAGAACTACAGGACCGAGTACAGGGAGCACAGTGGTTCACAAAGATGGACCTCAAAAATGGGTTTAACCTCATACGGATCAGAGAAGGAGACGAATGGAAAACTGCTTTCCGAACTCGCTACGGATTATATGAATTCCAGGTAATGCCTTTTGGACTAACCAACGCGCCATCAACCTTCCAAGACATGATGAATCACATCCTGTCCGATGTACTTGATGTTGGAGTTCTGGCGTATATGGATGACATCCTGATATATGCCAAAATGGAAGAAGAACACGACCGACTCGTCAAGAAAGTTTTGGGGAGACTCCAGCGCAATGGACTAGCAGTCTCACCAGAAAAATGCGTGTGGAAAGCAGAAGAAGTGGAGTTCCTAGGCTACGTCATCGGCCGAAGGGGAATTCGGATGAGTAAAGACAAAGCGGAAGTAGTACGATCCTGGTGGCAACCAACATCGCTCACAGAAACCCAGTCGTTCTTAGGGTTTGCCAACTTCTATCGACGCTTCATCAAGGACTACTCCCGGATAACCAAACTACTCACAGAGCTGACCAAGAAAACAGGAAAGTGGTCATGGAGCGAGGAGGCAGGAGGAGCCTTCGAGGAATTAAAGAGACGATTCACCACGGCTCCTATATTAGCTCACATTGACCCCACAAAGCCGGTAATCATCGAGACGAACGCCTCGGATTTTGCAATTGGAGCAGTCCTGTCCCAATGGGACAACGACAATCGCCTGCACCCGGTGGCATTCCACTCCCGGAAGTTCCAGCCTGCGGAACTCAACTATGATATCCACGATAAAGAACTCTTAGCCATTGTTGACACCTTCAAACATTGGAGGCGGTACTGTGAAGGAGTAGAGCACCCGATACAAGTGTTCACAGACCACCACAATGTGGAATACTTTACAACAACGAAAGTACTCAACCATCGACAAGCGCGCTGGCCGGAGGAACTAGCCGGCATAGATTTCAGAATCCATTACCGACCAGGCACCCAAAACGGAAAACCGGACGCACTCTCAAGGCATACGGAGTACCGCCTAGAAAAGGGGGGGGTAGAAAACTAGCCGATTACAACGGTTTTAAGAAACGACCACTTCGCAGAACCGGACAGACAGCAAAGAACGTTTGTCTGCTCGTCGGCAAGACTAAGATCACTCCCAGATCGAAGGTGGAACCTGGACTTTGCAGAAGAAATAAAGAAGGCGGCAAAGAACGACCCAGATTACCAGCAGACAGCGAAGCAGGAAGCAGAGGCGGAAGAACTGTCGCCAAAAAACCGAAAGATCGGGGAAATAAGATACAACGACGGACTGCTGTACAGAAAAAACCTACTCTGGGTCCCGAACGAACTAGTACAGCGGATAATGGAATCGGAACATGACATGAAGGTCGCCAGTCACATGGGGCAAGATAAAACTATTGAGCTAATCCGACGAAACTTCTGGTGGCCGCGAATGAATAAACGGATCATCGATTTCGTCAGAAGCTGGCTGAAGTGCCAGCGAAACAAAGCCTCCCGATACCAACCTTACGGACTGTCGTCGCCGTTGGAACTCACATATGGGCCATGGCAATTGATCGCGATGGAATTCATCACCGACTTACCACCCTCAGAAGGACACGACCAGCTATGGGTAGTCATAGACCGATTCACCAAGATGGCACACTTCATCCCACTCCGAGAAAAAACGGCATCGGACCTAGCAAGAATATTCGCACGGGAAGTATGGAGGTTCCATGGGCTGCCCACTGACATTGTGTCGGACTGGAATTCACGGTTCACCTCAGAGACATGGAAGGAGTTCCTCGAAATACTAGGCATCCGACCCCGAATGTCAACCGCATTCCACCCACAGACAGACGGACAAACGGAACGCCTCAACCAGACGATTGAGGCCTACCTTCGAGCGTTCGTCAACCGGGAACAGGAAAACTGGGTATTGCTGCTCCCGATGGCGGAATTTGCTTACAACAATTCGGTCACGATCGGAAATGGGATGTCGCTGTTTTACGCTAACTATGGCCGCCACCCCGCAACGATGGACCCACCATCCTCAGAACCTCTGAACCCGGCCAGTACGGTATACACCCACTGGATGCAAACGGTACATGACGAATCCCGGAAAGGGCTGGAAGCAGCACAAGAAAGAATGCGCCAATACACCGACCCGGACAGAAAGGAGCCGCCAGCATACCAAGTAGGAGACTTGGTGATGCTCAGCGGACGCAACATTAAAACGCGCCGTCCCTCGAAGAAATTAGATCACAAAAATCATGGTCCCTTCCAAATTGAGAAAATCGTCTCCCCACTGGTCGTCAGCCTCACACTGCCTCAAAAGTGGAAGATCCACAACGTCTTCCACGTCTCGCTACTCGAGCCTCATCAAACCAGCGAATACAGAGTGCCACCCGATCCGACAAAAATACTGCGAGAAGCAGACGACATCGAGCAATCGGAGGAATAAGATGTCGAGGAGGTAATGTCGTCGGCCGGGCGAGGGTGAGGCAATAACAAACGGATTCTCTACCTCGTCCAATGGCTCGACTATCCAGAACGCAAGGACTGGACGGAAGAACCATTTGACAACTTTTCGGTAGGCGGTCTGGAGAAACTCCCAGAGTTTCATCAACGAAATCCAGACGTGCCGAGGGACTACCGGCTCTCCGAGGGCTAGACCAGTTCCACCGAGGACCTGGCGGTAGTGGGCTGAAGGGGTGGAGGACTTCAGTACCAAAGCATCACGATCAACAAAAAGACCCGCTTCTCGGGCAACCGCGGGAAGCCACCGACCAGGCGCCCGACGAAGAGTGCACGCGGCCGAAACTGTTGAGAGTCAGGAAAACGGTTCAGAACAGACGTATCGACCTCTCGGCGACCGACTCGGACCGACGGAACCGGCGCAGATGGCACATAAGCAGTGAAGTGAGTCCCCGGCAGCACTGTCACTGCTCCAGCATACTAGTCTCCCCCCGGAAGGACGTGGGCGTGGTTACTGCCGAGTATACGGGTTACTAGCACGAAGGACACCATGTCTATCCCGATTCCCTATGCCAACTGCGACCCCGGAACCTCACCGTGCCGGCCAAGCCTTGACGCAGTGCGGCGGCGAGTACAATTCAATATGACCCGACAAGTAAGAGTACGTACCGGTCTACTCTGAGGGCCCAGTCATACCGACAGATTACAGGCACGTTCTGAGGGAAGAACTCTGATCTGGTGACTGGGAGGGCTGCAGGGGAGGAGGACTGCAGTCCGTGACGCTGAAGGAACCTCGGCGTTGAAAGAACCTTATGGTCGGGAAGAGATGGGCTACTCAGATGAAAAAGTGTTAGCACTCGAGACGAGGCTGAGGGAGAGGGGAGGTAGTGTCACACCTGAACGGTTTATCGCGAGTACGTAGCTAGATACAGAAGATCCAGTGGCTGAGGACGAGGAGGCTCAGGCCGTGGCTAGGGAATTCAGAGAGTCTAGGTGGAAGATAAGGAACGGAGTCTAGCCCTCGGTCTAGACACCGGCCAAAGGTGTTAGAGCTCCGGAGATAAGGGGGACAGTTTGTGCAAACAAGCGGGAACAGCCAGGTGACCATGTCCCTCCACCACGATTGGAGAACACGCTCCACCATGATCGAAGCAGACAGCCTCTTGATGCAGCTGCACACCCCGCTCGGCCGCATCACACATGCAGCAAAGCAAACGAAACCTCATCTATCTTATCTACACCCCGACCACGACCAATGAATCTGGCCACGTTCCAACGAGGGGCAACCACCTCGGAGGAATCCAGGTCCGACCCACCCATGCCTGAAAGGAACAGGCACGGTCCGGATCACCGCTTCTCACTCGCGCGCTCGCCGATAAAAAGAAAGGGATTTCTCGCCTCGACGAAAAGAAATCAGGACGAACACCCTCACCAACACTACCACCGAACCCACATACAAGATCTAAGATTATTCCGCTGTGAATTATCGAAAGTAGCCTGATTACCTTTGATTCTCTCCACACTCCGGTCATGATACAACCCCAGTGTCACAGGAACAGTGTTCCACATAGTCCAGTCCGTCCGTCCTGGGCCTCGGACGGGACTACATAAAATTCAGGCCGTCCGTCCAATCTCTGGACTAGACGGTACACCGTCCGGAGTGTCTAAGGACGGGACGGACTATAGTCGACAGCGGTCGACTGCCAAGGCACCACCAAAATAGTGCTATTTCCGGAGCCCCCAATTATTTCTTGCTGGCGGCAGGTTCAGTAGCTGAAGTGCCTATGGCGGCGATCCAATGGGCCAGACATGCGTCGAGGCCTAATGAGCGGGGTGGGGTAGTAGTTGGCACATCACGGCGGTTGTAGAAAGAATCGTAGAAAAACGCAAGGTGATAAATTCAATCTCATGTAGACTAAGCCAAATCCTCTTCGCATAATGCGTTCAACATGTTCTCAAAAACTTTGATATCCTGTTTCGTTGCGGCGATCAAGACATCCCTCTGTCAACTCTTGAGGCACTCGAGGGCCTCAATAGCATCGTCACCCATGCGACATCTCCGGTCAGTTAAGGTGATCTTTGCAGCGCTGAAGACCCGTTCAGGCTCCGCACTCATGGCCGGAATTGTCAGATAGTCAAGCGCCATCCTTGCAAGATCTCTCCACTGCGGTTCCAACATCTTCGCGCGCCAGTAAGAGACAACATCGAGGATCTGTTCACCCGCTAGTGGTAGATCCTGCTGATAGCGCTCCATCATGTCAACGTTGACATCTGTCCGACTGAGAGCTTGACGTTTTCGGTCCCACTGACTCAAGTGTGTAGGATCTTCATGAGCCGGTAGTGGTGTAGGGCTTCGGTGGGCTGCGCAGTATCCACGGTAGGACTCCTTCCAGACCTTCTCAACAGAGCTTTCCGCGAAGGCAATCCAGTCAGGCTTCTCCTTCCATTGCTCACGAAAGTATGCATGCTTCATGTTGGGATGAAGTGCGACGGCGATGACATATGCAGGGCAAAGATCTACCTTAGCATAATATCTACGAAGCACACGTTAGTAAGAAGCAGCCATCCCCACGGTGTGTACTCACTTATCGAGAATCGCCCAACCCTGGTTGACCATTGCAAGCAGGTGCTCGTCACTACGGAACTGTACATGGCACATCTCAAGATGATCCAACAGCTCATCCATTGCGGGTAGGATATCGGCAACACATCCATTGCTGTATCGAACTTGTAATTTCAACGTCCATTCCTTGAAGGGTGCTAGAATTTCCTTGACAGAAGCAAGGAACTCCCAATCTCGTGGCAACAATTCGTCGTGAACCAGAGCATCTTGCTGATTGAAATCTCGTTCTCCATTGACGTTCTGACGGATGGCCGTATTGGTGAACTCGTCAACAGCCTCACAAAGACGAAAGGCACGTAAAATACTCTCGTAATCACTAGACCAGCGTGTGATGTTGCCGACAAACACCGTGAAAACAGTCTCGTCTATGTAGAGACACCGAACAATCTCCTCGAATGTGTCACAGCGTTGAGGAGTCTTGAGAATGTACATAAGGGTGTTGTGTAGTTTCCCGAGTGGACCGACACGGCGCCAGCACTGCAGCTCTTCAATATCCGCTCTGTTCAGTGGCCGTTCTCCTTCGTAGGCTTGGATATCCGTACCCCACAGGATCCTCTTCACCACTAAATTGATAACATGTCCGAAGCATCATAGTCGGTCTGCTACTGGATCGAAGGACGGATATCCGGCGGCCCGGAGCCGCTCAGCCAACACCACCAGTGCAGTGTCATTATTTGTAGCATTATCGACATTGAACATGCCGACAAGTGGTACGATCCCATAATCGGTGATCGTTCGCCAGAGATGATCAGCTTGGTTCAAGCCAGAATGCGCACCTCGAAACCAATGAAGAGAGAGTAGCACAGCATGCAATCGGCCACCTCCATCCACCCAGTGCACTACTATAGCTTGGTACGCATGCTGGTTCGGCCCACTCCACATGTCGAACGAAAAGTGGATCTTAGCCAGCGTACCATACAGCTTTGCCTTGACTTCCTCCTTCATTGCTAGATACCATGTCAGAATATAGCGTTTGATGGCACCACCATCTCGTGGGAGTGCGCGATAGACACCGGAGTAATCGGGTTGACATGCGGCGAGGTATGCGCAGAGCCTTCGAAAGAATGAGTCTTCACACATGCGGAAGCTGATGTCATTGGCGACGATCCACTGCAACAGCAAGTGTTTGAACACTTCCTCATTGAAGATTATTCTCGGTGGTGCGTTCCCGAACATGCTTACGATCGTCTGTTGTGAGGGTGTAGACCCGATTGCGATAGGGCCATCGGGACTGATCTGGTGCTTGGCTCGGAGATGCTCGATCACGTTCTTAGTCGTGGTAACAGCAAATGTCACGGGTCTCGAGGGATTTAGGCCTAAACATGACAGGTCAGTGCTGTCAAAAATCGGATCCTGCGATGCAACCCACAACGCTGGCATTTCCACCGATCAACTCCGTCAACAACACATTCAATCCCATTCTCTGGAAGCCAGATGTGACTTGAGCGGACTTTCTTCTTAGCCTTGAAGACATCTGGGATTGAGTCCTGATTGAGAACCTCTGCCACCGAATCGGAATCATCAATGGGATCTCTGCTGTTGCTGTAGGCTTCCGCCAAAGACTCAGACGAACCAGCATGGGAAACTTGTGGGGATGGGCGTATCATTCGGGTGACCTCTCGGCTGCTGGAATGTAGCTGTGCCGTCGCTTTGTTGCTCTTCTTCGCCGGAGGTCACGGCATGATTGTGGTGGACTGGTGGCGGTAGATGTGCAATGCTTCGCCAGAGGATTTAGGAAAATTTTCATGCACTTAGTACTTGCACGTGACATATTACCTAACAATACTAGCGCCATCCGTCCAATACTAGCGCTGTCTGTCCAACAGCTAGGACGGGGACGGGCACCGTCCTCCCCCATCACAGACGGGACGGACTATCTCAGTACAGTCCGTCCGGAGTTCGGACGAGACTACCAAAATCCTGTCCGGACGGCGTGGACGGCCGTCCAGACCGGACTATGCGGAACACTGCACAGGAATGGAGTACTTCACTGAGATCCGACATATCGCAGAGCAACTCAAGATATGCGATGATGTTGTCAGTGAGAGTATGCAGGCCTTCCACATGATGAGAGGATTTCCAAAGACTGCGGAGTGGACAGCCTTCAAGAATACACTCAATATGACGAAAAACGATACGAAACCGGACGATCTCCTAAAGCATCTGGAAGTTTTCGAATCCACACTACGGGAAGTGCATGGAGTGTCTCGGGATGTTGCTCTTTTTGCAAAACGAGGCAACAAGTATGAGTACAACAAGCAGGGAGTATCACGCAGGAAAGACCCTTCAAACACCGAAAATCGAACACGTCATGATGAGAAGGATATTGAGTTCTATGGCTGTGGCAAGCAGGGTCACATGAAGAACCAGTGCCGGAGCAGGAAACAATGGAACACGAAAGATCATGCGAGCAGAAACACAAGCTCGAGTACAGGCAATACCGCCCATGTCATAAGCGAGGGCGATGTTGAGGATATGCTTTTCGTGGCGCAGGAGACGTCTAAAACCGGATCAGCTTGTAATGAGCCAAATATTGACATTGCAGATGTTACCTTGGACCCGGCCGTACCGAGACCTGCTGATTGGATCGTTGATTCAGGAGCAACATCACACGTTACCGGCAAAGTTGGAATCTCCTTCAACTACCGCGCTTGTCATCCAGGTGAACGGATTATCAAGGTTGCAGACAACAGATATCTCCCTGTCAATTGCACTGGCGATGTGGTTGTCGCCTTCAAGCCTCACAGTGTTGTGCTCCTGGATGTTCTGCATGTCAAGGAATTTGGTGCAAAGAGTCTGCTCAGTGTATACCGACTTTTGCTTGCTGGATACGAAGTGAAGCTTGGCCTGGAAAACACCGCTATATCCTGCAGGAAAACACACCTACTGATAGCAGAAGGAGGACCTGCACATGGTGGCCTCTTCCATTTTATTGCGGGCGCTGCAGTTGCCAACTTTGTCGGAGAAGATACGGCAATGCATTCGGCTGGCATTGTTGGTGACCAGCTGCTTCTTTGGCACAACCGACTTGGCCACTTGTCTTTACGCACTGTGAGAAAGTTGCCCGGCATGGTGGAAGGGATCAAAGAATCTCACTTGAAGAATGCAGCTGGAACACCTGATACTTGTGCTTGTGAAGCCTGTATTATTGGTAAATTGGCTCAAAAGCCTTTCACCTCGTTGTTACCAGCCAAACGCTCAACGAGGGCCATGGAACTGATACATTCGGATGTGGTGGGACCCATTCAGGTCCGTCGCCATGGTGGAAAGAGATATGCCATTGCGTTTACGAATGACTTTTCACATTGGTCGGAAATCCACTTCATGACTGAAAAATCTGAAGTACCGGAGAAGTTCAAACTCTTCAAAGCAAAGATGTCTACATATGACAAGATTGCAAGGCTTCGGACGGACGGGGGAGGCGAGTATGCAAGCAACCATTTCAAGGCCTACTTGCAAGAAGAAGGAATTACCCATGATATCACAGCACCTTATTCCACTGCGTCGAATGGAGTCTCCCAACGTACCAATTGAGGCTTTCTGGACCCGACACGTTTCATCCTTAAGCATGCTGGTATGCCGCTGGCATTCTGGGCAGAAGCCATGGCTGTATCCATCTATGTGAAGAATCTGATTCCTCATCGAGCCTTGGAAAACGGAAAACTATCACCATTCGAGGCATTATTCAACTGCAAACCAGATATTGGATATCTGCATGTTTTCGGTTGTCTTGCATACGCCCATGTAGCCGCGGAAACAGGCCGGAAGAAGTTGGATGACAGGGTGAGAAAGTGTGTCTTTCTGGGATATACGGAAACCGCTTCCATTTGGCGCCTCTACGATCGCACAAGCAAGAGAGTTTTCACCAGCCGAGATGTGAAATTCATGGAGACCAGCTTTCCTTATGGGAACTCAGATTCCACCAACGATGGTGACACTCCACGGCTTGTTTCTCTCTCTAACGGTCCTGAATACGATTTTGAAGAAGACATTGCCCCGCCGATAGCAGTCCCCGAAAATCTGAAGGAACCGAACCCTGTGAAACCGGTGCCAAAACCTGCAGAAGATATTAGCTGAGGAGCGCCAGAGACCCGGAAGAGGCGTGGTGATGATCTCTCCATTGACATGAACTGGCAGCCAGCAGGGGGAGACAACATATTCAGGACTCGGACTCGAGGACGACCTGCAAATGCTGCTGCAAGTTTTGCAATGGAATTTCAACACATTGCATTCCTGGCATCCCCGGGCCCTCGCAGTTATAAAGAAGCAGTTACTAGTCCGGATTCAGCACAGTGGTCTGCTGCAATTGCAAGTGAAATGAAGTCACTTCGAGAGCATGCTGTTTTCGACAATACCAGTTCTAACGATTTGTCGGCATCAACCCAGGTTGTGGACAGCAAATGGGTTCGTACGATCACGATTACCATGGAAGGAGCAATTGACAAGTACAAGGCACGCTTGGTAGCCTGAGGTTTCTCTCAAGACCCTGACGATTACGGAGAATTCTGCTCACCAGTAATCGATACTGCAGCGGACTGATACACTCTGGGATTTGCAGCCATTAATGACCTTGAGATTGCAGTCCTGGATGTTCCAACCGCATACCATGGTGCTACGCTTCACGAAGAGGTCTACATGTGACTGCCACATGCTGATTGGTCATCGTTCGGATATGCAGAGGCCCGTTCGATTGTCCGACTGAAGAAGTCAGTTCCTGGACTGAAGCATTTTGGCCGCTGTTGGTTTGATAACATCTCCAGCTATCTCAGCACTACGCTAAAAATGCACCAATTGATCAGCACCCCTGCCCTCTTTTATTCCATGGAGCTCCTGCTCAACCTCTATGTTGATGAACTTCTGATTGTTGGAAAAGAAGCCGAATTGCAAAGCATTGTTGATACCCTCCATGAGAAGTTTCAGACGAAAGGTGCAATCTGCAGTGACAAATTTTCCTATCTTGGATTATATGTTACATGTGACTGAGAGCAAATGCAGATTCGAATCGACCAGCGAGGCTATCCGCAGAAGGTATTGGAGAAGTTTGAGATGCATACCTGCAAAGAAAGAGCGATGCCTTTGGAATCGAAGCCAGCACCACCCGACAAAGATGAGGAGGCCATGGATCAAATCTGTACCGTCAAGCAGTGGGATGCATCCTATATGCAGCTCTTGGAAGCTGCCCTGACTTCGCATACACTGTTGGTGTTCTTGGCAGCTTTGCTGGAGATCCCTCGATACACCACTGGAAAGCGATCAAACACCTACTGCGCTACATCAAAGGAACCTTACATATTAGTCTCCCACTTGTCCACAAGGTTGTTCCTTCTACTGGACTGGTTGCATACGCAGATACTGACCATGGTGGTGATACGGTGGCAAGCAAGTCTACCAGTGGCTATCTCGTTTATGCTGATGGTATCCTAATCCACTGGAAGTCCTAGAAGCAGTGAGTGGTCGCCCAATCCACAATGGAAGCAGAGCTGATCGCCGTAGTAGAGACTTGGAAGTGCATGCAATGGGTACGTGACATGCTATCTGAGCTTAGTCACTGGCCCTAAGATCACAGAACGCTACTCTACAACAACAATCAGAGTGCAGTGCAAGTGCTAAGCTCCAGAAACTTCTCCACCGACTGCCGACACATGCGCATGAGATTCTGCCGCCTCGTCGACTGCATCAACAAGCACGAGCTTGCGATCGAGTACGTACTGACTGGCGAGATGTGTGCGGATGGATTGACAAAGGGGTTGGGAAGTGTCAAGCACCAAGAGTTCCTCAACATGATGGAACTAGAGTAGCGATTGAAAAGAGCATGGTGTATGGGCAAAAGGGGAAGTGTTGGAGTGAGGTTTGGAGAACCTAGGGTTCGGGCGTTTTGCCCACACACTAGTGCGCCGGCAGCACCATATGTTTTCTGTTCCTCTGTAGCTTAGCTGGATGCACTCTTCGACATCCTTGAATATACCGAATACACAGTCGTCTACCTCCCGTTTGTGTGCTTGTCTCTCTCTCTTTGTCTCTTGCACTGCCGCTCCGCTACAACATCTTCCCTACATCCGTCGTGGAGAGGAACTTCAGCACCGCCTGGCTGCATCTCAGGTCAGCAAAGAGCTCGTGAGTCTTCCACTGCCCCCTTCCTCTTCCAATATCCTTCCACACTTCCTTCCACAGAACCTTCTGCTGTTGCCTCAACTGTGGGCACTCTTTCAGGAGGTGATCCCTTGGCTGCGTGGGGTGCGGGCACCATCAGCACTGGGCCGTCAGCCTGGCCTTCACCCAGTGTAGGTATTCGCCAGTGCGTGCATGCCCTGTCTTCAACTGGTAGAACCTCAAGACAAGCCTCTTGGTACTCCCAGCAACCAAGTCGTCCTGCCTCTGGCATTTCGACATTTTATATTTCTTCTTGGAGGTCCGGTCTCCCACCCACTGCTGCGCTTCTTCCCACTTATTCTCGGCGATCTCCCGCTTGATGTTGACGAGCGATCTGGGGAGCAGTGACGGGTGCTCCTCTGGCCGGTCTGAGTAGTTCCACTCCTCCATGCTGTGGGTGTTCGGCTCATCCGCTGTCAGCTTAGCCCACTCATCCACCATCATGTTTCCTTCCACTCCCTCATGTGCCGGGCACCACCTGACTTTGATAATAATGCCTGGTGCTGTGTGTCGGAGGGCGCCAATGTGCTTCCTCGCCTATAGGGTGTAGTTTTGTCCCAGCCCTGGCTCATCTGATGCCATCCTCTGGATTGCAGCCTGGGTATCGGTGAATATGGTGATTCGGGCCGGAGGGGTATCCATCCTCACCGCGGTTTCTAGTGCTCATGCCAGAGCCCCACATTCTGCATCGAAGGCCTCCTGGTTGTAGCCCATGTTCATCTTGATGCCTTCCCAGGTCTGGCCATTCTTCCATACTACAGCATAACCGGCCACTCCACCTTCCAACTGGGATCCATCGATGAACATGACGAGTCACGGCCTCTCTTCCTCTGCTTCCTTGTTTGCCTCCTCCTGCTCTTCCTGAATCACCTGCACGTCGAAGGCAGTCTGGGTCCCTGGGAGGACTGTCTTCTCTGTTTCCATCCAGTTGTATCTCAGGGCTGCTCCCAACCTCTTTCCGATTGCTGAGTTGGCGCCGACTACCCCACGGGTCCCCTCTTCATCGGGTAGGCTGAACAGTCTCAGGCCAAACCTCTGCTGCCTGTTTTCCAGCTGGTTGGTCGCTGGTCTGAGCCCAGACTCCATCGACAGCGCTCCCAGGTTGGCCGTTCAGAAGACTCCTGTAGTCGCCCTTGCCTGCTGGTTGACCAGCTTCTGCATCTCCTTGGCCCACTCACCGGTGCCCCGCTCCCCTTGTCCGTTCCACCACAGCTCTGCCCCAAATATCGCAGTGGACTAGACGCATGCCATCATGACTCTTCGGCAATTTGCTGGTGACAAACCCATTTGACCCGTCAGCCACTGCAGCCTTCTCATTGCCTTCCTGCCCTACTTCATCCGCACCTCATAGTAGGTTCGCAGCTTGAGGCACGAGTCCAGCCACACCCGTAGCCATCTAGCTTCCTTGTTGAACGCCACCTCCTTGCCCCCCACCTTGACCATAGCCTTGGCTGACTTCCATTTCCTGCAGAAGATGGCCACCTCGATCTTACTATGGTCAAAGGCCACTCCGTTGGCCTCCACCCACTCAATGGTGGCCGCCGCTGCCTCCACCAGGTTGGCCACCAGCGCCTCATCATTCTTGCCCTGGGCCCACCATCCTATGTCGTTGATGAAGGACAGGCCGCTGATGCCCAAGACTGCCTTTTTTACTGCATCAAATATCCCTGACAGGTAGGTGATGAAGAGAATGGGAGCTGCCGGGGAGCCCTGTGGGACGCCGGTGTCCACTGGGTTGGGTTCCTCTGTTTTGCCATCCAGTATCAGCTTCACCTACCAGTCTGTCATGAAGCTCATATCCACCGAATGAGGTCCGCCTCTATCCCAAGCTCTTCCATTTTTCTCCCCAGGATCATTTTGTCAACATTGTTGAACACTGATTTTATATCCATCAACAGGGCCCCCGCCACCTGCTTATCTGCTGATGCTTGCTGGGTGCGATTCATGAGGATGGCAACTGTGTCGACACATGACCTCTGCTTCCTGCAGCCATACTGGCCCTCATGCAGCCCATGCTTCCCTTCCAGGTGGTCCGCGATGAGGTGAGCTGCTGTTCGTCCCAGTAGTGTGCTGATGATGTCGAGTAACGATATCACCCGGTATGCCCCCACCTTGGAATAGTCTGGTTCCCCCGGCTTAGGAATAACCACCCCCTTTGCTGTCTTTCAGATTCCTGGGTGGAAGCCCAGCCGGATGCATGTTCGGACCAGCATGGTGATACGCTGCTTGTCCCACTGCCAGAACACCTGGACAATGTCTGCGGAGATCTGGTCCTCTTCCGGTGTTGAGGTATTCTCTGCTGCCCCCAGGAATGTTCCGACCAACGCTGCATTTAACCTTTTAAATGCCTGCCCCCCGGAGGCCGGCTCGTTGTTGCCTGGTGGCCCCTGTGGGAAGTGTACCAGGAGGAGTGCCTGTTGCTGCTCCCAGTGGCCCTCCGCAATGGTCACATCTTCGCATCTCAGGGCTTGCCCAGCCTTATCTCTCCGAGAGGTAGTGTACCTTGCAGCCATCCACACCTTGTTCCCATCTGCCTCCTGCATGAACCTGTTCCAGCAATTCCTCTTTGCCCTCTGGATCGCATGCAGAAACTCCCTCTGCGCTGCCTGCACCCTGGAAATCCCCGCCACTCTCCAGTTCCTTCGCGCCCTCCCCAGATCCTTCCTCAGCACCCGAAGGTCCTCGTTCCACCATGGCTTCGACCTTGAGTACCACTGCTTCGACCTGGAGCACCACTGCTTCTTCCTCACGTACCCGTCCAGTATGGAGGTCATAGCCTCCCTCAGCGCACCATCCGCCACCGCCACTTCATTCCTTGTACTGCTGTCCGTCAGGATGGGGGTGCAGTCCCACCCCCGGAGGTAGCACTCCCTGGCCTTCCCTCTTAGCTCCTTCACCTTCTTGCTCCCTTCCTCCTCCTTCTCTTTAGCCGGGTCCGATCTGCTGATGTCCTACCCCGTGGTTTCCGTGCTCGTGTCTGCCCTGGGTGGAAGCTGTTCCAGGACGTTCCATGTTATGAGCTCGTGGTCTGACCCCATTGCTTCGCCTCTGAGTAGGCTCCACTCCAGCTCTATGTTGGGCGAGGAGAGTGTCTGATCAATGATGGAGTGGATCGTTGCCCCCAGCCCTGTCCACGTCACTTCTTCTGAGGTCCAAACGATGAGCGCATCTTCCTGGATGAGCCTCTCCCTGAAGGAGTGGTTTCTTGGCCTGGTTGTCTCTGGGTTCCACAGCTTGCTGTGCGCCTTCATGTCTCTGGCGATGATTACACATTTGGGCTGGGTAATTTCACCCCACGCTGCCCACTGTGCTGGGCGGGAGGCTGCGCTGCCTCTGTGTCGGTCATACACGTTCGCAATGATGATTGGCTCCCCTACCCCTGGGAGGGCGACCTCCACCACCAGGATGTGGTTTTCGCATGCTCTCGTGAGCTCTTTGAGCTCCGTCACCCTGCACCTTGGTGCCCGATTGACGGCAATCCAGCACTTCAGCGGGACACCATCCTCTCCCCTGATGAAGGTGAGGTTGGAGTGCGATCTCGTTCCATCCTTCTCTTTCTCTCCTCTAGGCTCCTGAATGAGCACCAGGTCCACACCTCTCCGCACTGCCAAATCCAAGACCACCTCCATCACCAGCCTACTCCATGTGCAGTTTTGCTGCAGTGCCGTTAGCAGCACCAGCTGCTAGTAACAGTTTGCCATCATGCAGCCACGGGTGGGGCGGTGTCACTGGGTTCCCTTCCGGTTACTGTAATCTCCATCGCGTCCATCTCGCGCGGGTCCTGCATCCAGTCCGGTGCGACTCTCGCCAGGGCCTGCCAAGTCGCTTGCAAGCAAGGTTCTTACCGTGGGGCCCCGTTCAGCGGGGGGGGGGCAATGTTCTTGGGGTCAGTACTCGTAGCCGTCTGAACGTGTCAGTTCCTGCGGCAGGGCCCGGCTGGCTCTGTCGGTCAGGGTATGCATGCTTCCTGGCTTTGCCCAGAGCTTTGCCTTCCTTGTGCGATTGTGATGGCGGTGCATTTTGCCCGACAGCTTGCATCCTGGGCTGGGTGTTGTCCGCAGTAGTTCAGGAACTTTATCTTGCTGTGTGGGCAGATCTTCCCAATCTTGCCACACGTCACCACTTCACACTTGTACGCTTCTGTTATATGGGTGCCCGCACAGATGGCGCACGAGGCGACTGCATGGTAGCAGTATAACTCGGAGTGGCCCCACCGGGCGCATCTCCTGCATAGGGTCTCCGACTTGTCGGGGATGTATAGCATGGCCCGGAACTTGTTGCCCGCCACCCACATTTCCACCAGAAGCTTCTGGGCAGCCACCTTGCCTGGCACCTTGAAGATTACTGATGCCGTGTTCTTTGGGAGGCACCTGACCTGGAAGTGGCTCTTGATCGTCCTGACTGCCTGTATCTATTTCATCGAGAGCACATCAGCAAAAAAATTGAGAATTCCTAGGGAGCTCCCTTAGCTCCCGTAGCTCCAGTAACCATCAATAACTCCCATAAGAGGAGAAGTTATATTTTGCTCCCATAAGGATTTAAAAAAAAAAGTGCTATATTTTTAGCTGAAACCTCGAGAAATATTAGTTCAAATTTATGTCTCACCTGTAAAAAAAGCAATATACTTCAACTTTCCATTTTTTTGCTGATGCAGGGGGATCACCACCCTGGGGTTCTTTGCCTCAATCTGTTCCCTGAGTTCGCCCAGCCCGTTGGGGTGTCTGTATCTCTCATACGGGATCAGGATCTTGAGTTCCGCCCAGGTCTCGTTGGCGGTGACATTGATGATCGCTTTGTCTGCCTTCCTAGCTGCTTTCGGGATCACCTTCTTGAAACGGAGGAGCATCACCGCCGATGCGCCGAAGTGAGCTGTCGTGAACAGCCTCCCTTGCACCGAGATCCTAAAGGCCTCGGTCCGAGATCAGCCTCATCGCCTCACTATATGCTGCCCCTTACTTCCCCTTAAAATTCCCCGCCTGCCATCTCTTCTTCGCCTCCGCTTTGACTACCATCCTTCTCTCGTGCTCCGCTGCTCTTCATCAGCAAAAAAATGAAAAGTCGAAGTATATTGCTTTTTTTACAGGTGAGACATAAATTTGAACTAATATTTCTCGAGGTTTCAGCTAAAAATAAAGTACTTTTTTTTTTAAATCCTTACAGGAGCAAAATATAACTTCTCTTATTGGAGTTAGTGATGCTTACGGGAGCTACGGGAGCTACGGGGGCTCCCTAGGAATTCTCAAATTTTTTGCTGATGTTGCTGCCTCTTTCCTAGCCATCTCCTCCTTCTGCTCCGCCACCTTCTCCTCCGCCTGCTGTTTTTCCGCTTCCGCCGTCTAGAGGTGTTTCAAGATCGACCGCGGCACTGGACCGACTGCCGCGAGGTTCTCTGCCCTGGTAGTGTTGAGCGCTCCCTGTCTCCTCTGCTGGTGGGCTGACACACTGGGCATATGGGGGTTTCCCTCTGGCACTGCGATCTGCACTGTCTTTCCCTTACCCTTCTCCTTCTTCTCCTCTCTGCCGTGATGTTGTCCACCGCCTGTTTCACCGCCCTCGTGTCCTCCTGTCGCAGGCGCATCAGCCCTGCCAGGTCTTCCCACTGCTTCTGCTCACACTGCCCCTTCTGGGTAAGCTCCGTCTCGATGCCGTCCATGGTCAGCAGCTTGACTGATAGCCTTGCCTCCCTCTCCTCTCTGTCTGCTAGCAGCCTTGCTGTCAGCTGCCTCCCCCTCTCCTTCGTATCCACTGCCAGTGCTCCCATTCCCTCCATCATCCGCACCTCCAGTGTAGCCACCTTCTCCTCCATCATTTTCTCTATGGTGGCTATCGTCCCAAGGATCAGTTCCAGTGCCGACTGCGCCGTGAACCCGATCGGTACTGGCCACTGGAAGGGCTAGACGGCCTTCGGGGTGCCCAGCACCATTCTCTTGCTGCCCTTGGTTAGGGTAACTAGGACTGGGGTTGGGGCTGTTCACCGGCCCGGGGGGGGGCGTTGGGGGTTGAAGGCCTTTCTCCCTTGCTCTGGTTGGCCATTTCCTCCGCCCAATCATCTGCCGCCACATCCATTCCCTCCACCCCCTTACGCGCGCCCAATCCGCTCCCCTCACTCCCCTCCATTCCCAACCCCTCCCTTCCTTCCTTGGCAAAATTCAGGGTCTGCGCCGTCCCCCCTCCTGTGGGCTGCTGCTGGATGCCACTGCTGAGAGCAAGTGTGTGACACTGAAACGTCCGGTCAACGTCGGAGTGACAGTAATGTTGAACTAGTCAGGTTTCTCGATAGTCACGAAGGAGATGGGGCGCATGCGGTCTTCGCTGGCGTTCGGTTATTATACAGGAATAACACCCCCCATGACAATCCTTGCAAGTTCGCCCACCGTTAAGGGATTCACAGCTAATAATCTAAGGGGTTCGGTTCGATATCTGCGGTGCCCGCTGGCTGCAGCTTGAGCGCCGGATCAAACGCGGCTCCGCAGCAATAGCTTGCTCGACGGATCGCTCGTGTATCGCTTCAGCGGATGGTTCAGATTGAGACGGGCTCGGCGTATTGTCCTACAGCTCACTCGTGGCGCTTCGGCGGATCGTCCGGATTGAGACGGGCACGGCATCTTGCCCGACGGCTCGCTCGTGTATCGCTTCAGCGGATGGTTCGAGGCGGGCCCGGCATCTTGCCCGACAGCTCGCTTGTGTCGCTTCGGCGGTTGGTTCGAGGCGGGCCCGGTGGCTTGCCCGACGGCTCACTCGTGTGTCGCTTTGGCGGGTGATTCGATGAGACGAGCCCGGCGTCTTGCCCGGCGGCTTGCTCATGGCGCTTCGGTGGATCGTCCGGATTGAGACGGGCCCGGAATCTTACCCGACAGCTTGCTCGTGTATCGCTTTGGCGGATGGTTCGAGGCTGGCCCGGCATCTTGCCCGACGGCTCGCTCGTGTCGCTTCGGCGGGTGGTTCGAGGCGGGCCCAGTGGCTTGCCCCACGGCTCGCTCGTGTGTCACTTCGGCGGGTGGTTCGATGAGACGAGCCCGGCGTCTTGCCCGGCGGCTCGATCCCAGCGCTATGGCGCAATGGTCGGATCGAGACGGGCCAGGCGTCTTGCCCGACTGCTCACTCGTGGCGCTTCGGCGGATGCCAAATGGCTCGCGCAACAACTGCCTCATGGGTAAGATAAGGTAAGGAATACGCTCACACACTAGACCCTCCTGGGTGCGGGCTGGAGCCCGAAGCTACTCCTACTGGTCGGTCTGACAATAGGATCCGCCCAATGGTATCACGGACTGCGCCATTCCCTCAGCTTATAGCTGGGTTCAAGTCGCGACCCCACGACAGCCCTTGGCAATGGCCTCGGGAATTATACCCTCAACGGGGGTCCTATCCGTGCCGACCGACGTGTTGCCTATTAGACTCTTCCTATCTCCCGCCTAGACTCTTGAGCCCCTCACGTATCCTTCCGTCTCCTTCCCGATCCACTGTCGTCTCACTAGCCGCGCTTAGGCGTATCTGCGCTTCGGCGGATGGTGCGACGTATGCCCGGTGGCGTGCCAGACGGCTTGTGTATATCGTTTCGGTTCGGCGGACCGTGTGACGCATTGGCGACTGCCAAACGGCTCGCTTGACAACTGCCTCACAGGTAAGATAAGGTAAGGAATATGCTCACACACCAGACCCTCCTGGGTGCGGGCCGGAGCCCGAAGCTACTCGTCCTGGTCGGTCTGACAATAGGATCCGCCCAATGGTATCACGGACCGCACCATTCCCTCAGCTTATAGCTAAGTTCAAGTCATGACACCACATCAGCCCTTGGCTACTGCCTCGGGGATTATACCCTCAACGGGGGTCCTATCCGTGCCGACTGACGTGTTGCCCATCAGACCCTTCCTATCTCCCGCCTAGACTCTCGAGACCCTTGCGAATCCTCCCGTCTCCTTCGCGATCAACCGTCGTCTTGCTTGCGGCGCTTGTAGGAGCGCTCGTAGGATGGCTCAAAGGATGGCTCGTACGATGGCTCGTAGGATCGCTCGTAGGGGGATGGTTGTTGACTCGATGTCTTCGTGACCGGTAGGTGGTCCGTTGATGATTGACCGTTCTGTGGTTCATGGTTCCGCTGATGATTCCGAAGATCGTTTCTTGATGACAACCGCTCGTTGGCAGCTCGTCGTATAAGTATTTGGCTGGGCAAAGTTACGTGCTGCGGGGAACTACCCGTCACTGCGACGTGAAAACTCTTCGCCTTGGTACTAGATTTCATCAGCGTAAAGAGGATAATTCTTGATTGGGTCAGACAGTAGTGCTTTTCCCTTATCTTCCCAAGAGTGGCCAGAGCAGGTGCCTCTCCTTAAGTCCTCTCGTCGTGATTGGGTGATGCGAATGGGTTGCGTGCAGGGTTGATTTCGTTACTCGACCGGAGCTGGCAGCAACGAGCCCTCAACCGTTCCAGCTAATCCTTCTCGGCCGCAACGGGCACCAAGGTATAGCTCCGCCCCTTATCGCTCCCAACAGACTGTCGAACTGTTCCTGGGGTGCTGTCCTGTAGCGGCGTTTGCACTTTCCTGAACACGAGCCGGTACTTAGTCTGGGGCTACCCAGTGCTACAGGTTCGGCTTGAAGTCAAGCCTCCAGTTCAGTATTCGGTCAACTCGATGTCCCTCGCCTTGGTGCTGCATATGCCCTGCATCATAATCGTGGTAAGCATCTCGGATAAGTGGGGGATACGCTCACGCTGTCGTGCGCTGGCAAAGCCCAGAACTCCCTCATCCTGATCGGTTTCGGAATAAGACCAGTAGTGGTGCTAGCAGCCACGTAACGATCTCTGCGTGAGCATCATCACGTGGCCCCGTAGGGTTCAGGGAGAATCCAGGCGAAGCTGGTCGAACTCCACCCAACGGTTGCCCCCCTTGCTGCCGGCTCCGGATCGGTAGTGGTGCTAGCAACCACGTAACTATCTCTGCGCGAGCATCATTACGTGGCCCCATCGGGTTCAGGGAGAACCCGGGCGTAGCCAGTCGAACTGCCCCCTACGGTTGCCCCCCTTGCTACCGGCTCCGGGTCTTATCTCCACCACCTAGACTCTCAGTTCCTTGCGTTCCCGTTTCCTTCCGATTGCTTGTCCTTCTTATGATGACCACCAAGGTTGTCTTCCTCCGCGGCAGCACTTGCGCTTTCCCCGTCTGCGACGGTACTTGGCCCAGGGACCTCCTGGTGCCGCAGAGTCGGTTGATCCGAGCCAAGCCCCGACAGTATCGGTTGCCTGGTCTTGGGATGCCGTCCTAAGACCGTGTGACGAGTTTCCGATACCTTCCTGCCTGGTCTGTATCTGAATTCCAACCCTGTAGTATTTAGGGTGTAACAAAGTGTGCGAGTGCTCCCCTCACGGGCGTCTTCCCAGGCATGTCAAAGATGTTTATCTCGCCCATGCGGTGCTGCGCACCATGCCAGAAGAAATCCTGGGTGCTCTGCTGCTGTCCGGCACCTGGGACGGCGCGTCTGAAGCTCAGCCTGCCGCCGTTTATACCCTCCCACTCTTCCTTCCCCCACCAGCTCTCTCAAAAGCGATGCCTAATTTGGGCCGGCACCGGGGGCCACCATTGGGGCGCCCTTGCTTGGCTGGGTCGCTCCGCCCGACATCGTGAGGTCTGTTAAGTCTTATCGGTCACGCAAATTTGGTGTGTTGGAGGAAAGTCTTGGCCTTCGTTCGCGTTGAGTTTTGTCTGGGGTGTGATAGTGGTTGTTCCACTAGATGGGGCTGCAATGGTCATCACCAATGTATACGACCAACGTGAGGGCAGTGAGCGCAAACGGTGAGCACAAGAGGCCCAATGGGAGGAGAGCACCAAGCAGTGGAGGGTGATCATTGTTGGAGATATGAACACCCACAGCAAGTTGTGGAATCCTATGGTGATGTGAAACAGGAACAATGTCTTCTAGAAATGGCTGATTAAAGAGGAGGACCAGTTCATATGGAACACCTGGGAAGCAACAAGGATGGGACCAGGGGCAAATGACTCACTTATCAAGCTCACCCTGTCCTCACCGAACTTGGAGCCGATCTGGTGCCTACTTAATGAAAAAGCAACTGGGTCAGACCATGAGGTCACTGTGTGGAAGGTGCTGGGAAACCCACACCCAAGGGCCAACATGAGTGCGGAAATGACAGGTTGGGACATTAACGGATGGGATCCCATGAAAGTAAGTGAAGAAGAGGAAAAGAAAAAGAAAGAAGAAAGGAAGGCAAAGGCGAGAGATTACTATATGGGCATGGTAGGCTGGACACTGATGGTCATGGACTTGATGTGATAGGTTCTGGGGGGCTGCCGCAGGTGCCGCCATCGCCCTAGCTAGCCTATATTTCCTCCTCATCTCCACCATTGACACCTCTGTGCTCCTTCGCACTTAAAGCACCCCAACCACTCGTCTATCACCACTCCATTTGATGCCATCAGGAGAGTCTTGACCTGGCCACAGGCCAACCTGAGTTTCTGTTATATTAAGCTTTCGCATCTTTCTCCTTTCTTATGTATGTGTTTCTCTTGTGGTTAGCTTGCACATCGTTTGCCTTTCTTAGGTAGGTGTTACTCTTATATTGTCTTGCCAGTACGATCTGGGGTTTGTCTAATGAAAGAGCAACTAGTCATTGACTATGGGAGGAACTGTGTCAGACTTGCAGGCTGTGACACAGGGATGTCCGGTTAACATTGGAGTAACGGTAATATCGAACTAGTCAGGTTTCTCTATAGTCACGAAGGAGGTGGGGCATGCGCGGTCTTCGCAGCCATTCAATTATTATACAAGAATAAAACCCCACATGACTGTTTTTCTAAAATCGCCCACCGTTAAGGGATTCACAGCGAATAATCTAAGTGGCTTGGTTTGGTATCTACGGCAGCGGCTTGAGCGCTGGATTGTACACTGCTCCACGGCCGTGGCTTGCTCGACGGATCGCTCAGTGGACAGCGTAGCATGCACGGTGGCTCGTGCAGTAGCGCATAAGGTTCAATGCATGCTCAGGGGTGTGCCCGTCGGCTTGCATTATTGCTTCGGCAGATGGTTCAACGCATGTCCAGTGGCATGCAAGACAGCTTGCGTATATTGCTTCGCCAGATGGTACAGTCGAGACGTGCCTGGCTTACTGGCTCTGGCTCACTCGCAGCGCTTCGGCGGATGGTTTGGATTGAGACGGGCCTGGCGTCTTTCCCAATGGCTCACTCGCGGCGCTTTGGCAGATGGTTTGGATCGAGATGGGCCAGGTCCCTTGCCTGACAGCTCTCTCGCTGTGCTTCAGCGGATAGTTCGGATCGAAATGGACCCGGCCTCTTTCCCCACAACTCACGCGACAACTGCCTCACAGGTAAGATAAGGTAAGGAATACGCTCACACACCAGACCCTCCTGGGTGCGGGCTAGAGCATGAAGCTACTCACCCTGGTCGGTCTGACAATGATGGGAGATGAGGTTTCATTTGCACAGCGCATTAGGGCCATACGGCCAAGTGGGGACTCTGGCCCTAGAGCTTCCCATTCACCCCGAGGTGATACGGTCTGCATGAGGGCCATGCAGCCAAGTGGGGTCTCTGGCCCAGAGCTTTCATCCACCCTGAGGTGACATGGTCTTATCCTCGCGAGGAGTTCGACCACTTCCCGTACCGTTCACCCCGGGGTGACGGTCTGCATGAGGGTAATGCAGTTGCTCGTTTGCACAATCTTCATACCCTCACCTCCAGAGTTAAACTCTTACAGCCGGTATCTCAGCCAAGAGCTGAACTCCGTTCCTTTTATCGACCGTCTAGACTCTTGAGCCCCTTACATATCCTTCCGTCTCCTTGCCGATCAACTGTCGTCCCACTAGCATCGCTTACGCATATCTGCACATCTGTCGATCGTTCGGTTCGGCGGATGGTTTGAGGCATGTGCAGTGGTGTGCCTAATGGCTTGCGTATATTGTTTCGGTGGCTGCCAAGTGGCTCACACAACGACTGCCTCATGGGTAAGATAAGGAAAGTAATATGCTCACGCACCAGACCCTCCTGGGTGTGGGCCGGTGCCCGAAGCTACTCATCTTGGTCGGTCTGACAGAAGTTGAGTCTTAACAATATTACATTGTTTCTGGGATCAACTCTCTAGTGATATTTCGAACGCGAATCTCTTAGTGAATTTTCCCATCTGCTCCCGTGCGAATCCTTCGGAACTAAACAGTCACTCTGCTGCCATCATACAAGTGTTGCCCGCTCAAGGGTGATAGAATGTTGGTGACCACCTGGGCGATTGTGCCGTTGGTGAAACACCCGAGTGTTACAAAGGGAGCAAGACTTTATTTGACAAACCTTAACATAACTGATAGGGTAACCAGACACGATAGAGAACCCGGAGAGTAGAAAATCCGCTAGTAGCAGACAGGTCCCTCCACATATTACCCCGCCAGCCGAGTAAAAATCTGCAACCCACCCAGTCAAAACCATCAGCGACAATATGGCACCCACCAGATCCCCTCCAAACGTCAAATTGAAGAAAGAGAAACAATCGGCAGCCAAGGAAAACAATATCGCCGCTGCGCTGGCACATGGAGAACGAGAAGGCACCCCCTTCCATAGGCTCACGCTACAGTTCAATGTTCCGTGTTCCACCTGCACCGATCGCGCTCGAGGTGGGCTGTCATGTAAGGAAAGCCATGTACACCAGCAGAGGCTCACCCCAGATAGGATCCACCCAATGGTATCACAGACCGCGCCATTCCCTCAGCTTATAGCTGGGTTCAAGTCACAACCCCACGTCAGCCCTTGGCTACGGCCTCGGGAATTTTACCCTCAACAGGGGTCCTATACGTGCCAACCGACGTGTTGCCCATCAGACTCTTGCTATCTCCCGCCTTGACTCTCCAGCCCCTTGCTTATCCTTCCATCTTCTTCCCGATCAACTATCGTCCCGCTTGCAGGTGTCGCTTCGGCGGTTCGTTCAAGAGATCGTTTGTGGTTCTGTGGCGACAACTTGCTCGACGAATTGCTCAACGGATCACTTGGGGGGATGGTCGTTAACCCGATGTCTTTGTGACCTGTAGGTGGTTCATAGTTCAGCGGATGATCGTGATGATTCGTCCACTCCCCTTCCGCACCGCTCGTCGGCGGGAAGTCGTATAAGTATCCGGCTTGGCAACGTCACATGCTGCTGGAAACTACCCCGCACTGTGACGTCAAAACTCCTCACCTAGGCATTCCATGTATCTTCCTGAGAGTGGCCAGAGCAGGTGCCTCAGCTCTATCGTCATGGTTGACTGATACAATTGGGTTGTGTGCAGGGTTGATTTCGTTCCTCGACTAGTTAGAGCTGGAGCAACGAGCGCTCAACTGTACCAGCTAATCCTTCTTGGCCGCAACGGGCACCAAGGTATAGCTGCGCCCCATATCGCTCCCATGAGTCTGTTCCTGAGGTGTGGTCACGTAGCAGCGTTTGCACTTTCCCTATCATAAGCCGGTACTTGGTCTGAGGGCTACCCAGCACTACAGAATCGGCTTGCGGACAAACCTCTGCTCTAGTATTCATTCAACTCGATGTTCTCATGCTGGTGCGGCGTGTGCCCGGCCATAAAACAGTTGTAAGTATCTTGGATAAGTGGGGATACGCTCATGCTGTCAAGCGCTGGCAGAGCCCAGAGTTCATCGCCCTAATTGCGTGTCAGTGACAAGGATGAGAGTGGTAGTATGATCCCTTGTGTATCCCGACCACGGCATGCAGCTGTATCGCCTCGGGCCTCCGAGCCATCTGCGACGATACAGCAATTCCTGACTCATGGTGTTGTTCCTCTGAACCCTGCCTCAGGAAACAACCCTGCTCCTATTCCATGAACTAGACTCGCAACTCCTTGCGTTCCCGTTTCCTTGCGATTGCTTGTCTTTATGATGACCACCAAGGTTGTCTTCCTCCGCGGCAGCGCTTGTGCTTTCCCGGTCTTGCGCAGGTACGTGGCCCCAGGACCTCCTGGTGCCATAGAATTGGTTGATCCAAGCTGAGCCCCAACAGTGTTGGTTGCCCGGTCTCGGGATGCTGTCCTAAGACCGTGTAACGAGTTTCCGATACCTTCCTGCCTGGTCTGTATCTGAATTCCGACCTTGTAGTATTTAGGGTGTAATACAGTCAAGCTGTTATGATGCATAGAGGGAAAGAGCAACTGGTATAAAAGAAGGTCACGGTGGCTAGCCCGGAGTGTGACACTGGGGTTTCCTCGTAATCGGAGTGCAGTGGGAATCAAAGGTCATCAGGCTACTTTCGATAATTCACACAAGAATAATCTTAGATCTCGAGTGTGGGTTCGGTGGTACAGTACGAGCGCGAGGAGCTTGCTCCTCATACTATCCCCTAGTCCGTAACTGGTTTCCGTGCCAAATGGCATGCAAAAACTTACCCCCCCCTTTGGGAAGATTCTGCTCAATAAGACTATCAGATGACGAGTTTAGTTGCTACCCTTCAATAGTGTTCTTTTCAATTGTACAATAAAGATTTCTACAACTTCATTTTTGCAACTTTTCCCCGGGTGGGTGGTTGACGAGCGCCATTTCGGGGCGAATATCTCCTGTGACCCTAACCCAGGTACGCTGGCATCATCCTCGGTTACCGCCCTCAGGCAATAACCTCGGAACAGCACTGCGCGGGTACCCGCTGCACGTGACACTGTTTGCCATTCGCCGCGATCCTAGCAGTGCCGGTGCCAAGCCGACAAGTCCGGCCTGAGGTGGCCCGGAAGGTTAAAGGGAAGTTTGACGGAGCTTCATACTCCGAGGACATGACTCAGGATTAGGATGAGTAAGCAGGGGGGCG
>Ga0307508_10000569_pt1 | contig 43831 bp, 43 predicted proteins | sample 9_EM_MG_FD_203089 | JGI IMG/M metagenome (GOLD analysis project Ga0307508, IMG submission 203089) | Populus trichocarpa ectomycorrhiza microbial communities from riparian zone in the Pacific Northwest, United States - 9_EM | ecosystem: Host-associated > Plants > Roots > Unclassified | place... | reverse complement strand
GCTGCCGCCCATCGACGACGACGACGACGACCAGCCCAGGAAACTCCCCGCCATCGGCACCAATGCAAGCTCCCATCCTTCACGGCAGAAACCCCGACCGCTTTGCGGACTTACGCAGCCCGACCCTCCAAAGCTCACCTTACCTCGTCGCAGCACGCGTGCGACAAGTGCGCCTCCCAAGCCCTCTGCCGCTGCCGCCAGGTCCAGGGGGCGCGTCACCTCTGGTTCCATGCGTACCACGGACACCTTCCGAGATCTCAAGAATCAAGTCACACAACTTGAGAGTGTTCAGGCCGCCAACGCCCTCCGTATCGACCAGAAACTGGACGCCGAACGTGCCAAGGTGGCAGAGATCCAAGCAGACCATCGCGCACTCTACCACGAGTTTGCTTCATCTAGGGAAGCTGAACTAGATAAGCGACGTCAGCTCGTCGATTCTACCGAGGAGCTCGAGAAGCTTCGCGCCAAGCATGAAAAGGAAATATTGGAATTTGAGATGCAGCTCCAGAGACGCGCAAACGAGATCAGGCAGCTTTCAGAGGACCTCCGAGTTGCAAAGGAGGACCTTGACAGAGAGCGAGCGAGCGTTGCATCGCTCAAGTCCATGGTTTCCAATCAGTCGGCAGCCCAGATAACGCTTAACGCACAGATGAACGCACTCCGGACAGAAAAGAACGCGTTGCAAGCACAACTCGATACCGTCGCATCGACAGCCTCCCAGCAGGATCTCGACCACCAATCTGCTCTTAGGCGAGTAGCTTTCCTCGAGCAAGAAGCGAGGGAGGCAGAGATGGTCCGCCGGAGGCTGCACAACATGGTCCAGGAACTCAAGGGAAACATTCGTGTTTTTTGTCGCGTCCGGCCAGTCCTCCCTCACGAACTTGCTTCCCCGCCCACCGGCGGAACACGTTCACGGCCAACCTCGAACGGTGGCCCAAATCTAGAGGATCACGCAAAGGCTCTCGTGGCTGATATCGCGTTTCCTGACAAAAGGGACCACAAAGAAATCGTCCTCACTTCCTCGGGCTCGAGCGCAATGGGTCAAGAGCGAAAGGAGGTCTATGTCTTCTCATTTGATCGTGTAAGGTTTTGCCTCTATTCCAACATTCACCGTTAATGGTTGGGCACAGGTATTCGAACCCGAGTCTACCCAGACCAATGTCTTCGAGGACATCTCACTCCTCGCACAGAGTTGCGTAGATGGATACAATGTTTGTATCTTCGCATATGGTCAGACGGGTTCTGGCAAATCCTTCACCATGGAGGGTGGCTCCGTAAGTCTGTCCCGGGCCATAAGCCTGCTTGTTGAACAGGTTTCTGTAGACCGAAGCTACAGTGGGAATGATACCCCGCGCTGTCAACGAAGTATTCAGAGCTGCAGACGCACTGAAGAACAAAGGTTGGGAATACAGCATGGAGGGACAGTTCTTGGAAATTGTGAGTGTCCTCCGTTTGCAGCTCCCTCCCTTTGTTCGATTGTCACTGACCGGAAAATGACGCAGTACAACGAGACGATCAACGACCTGCTGGGGAAGGGCGAATTTGACAAAAAGAAGCACGAGATTAAGCATGAGAAGACCGCGACAAGCGCGAGTACGCGGGTGACTGACGTCAACGTGATGCCCCTGCGTACGCCTCGTGAAGTCTCGGCGCTCCTGCGACTGGCGAATTCGCGGCGTACCGTGGCAGCGACCCTTATGAACGAACGTTCGTCGCGGTCACACTCAGTCTTTACTCTTCGAATTTCTGGGTGCAACGAACACACGGGGGAGCGGTGTGAGGGGAGCCTCAACCTCGTCGATCTAGCAGGAAGTGAACGCTTAAACTCAAGCGGCGTTGCGGGGGACAAGGAACGCCTGAAAGAGACGCAGAACATCAACCGCAGCTTGAGCGCACTGGGAGACGTCATTGCCGCGTTGGGAGAGAAGGGGGAGAAAGGGGAGAAACACATTCCGTACAGGAATTCGAAGGTGGGCCGATCATCCTTGCTTGCTCACTCGCGACTTCCTCTCTTATTTTTTTGATTGGTGATCGTGCGGGGATCTTCGCCAACCTGTGCTACTGTGCCTCCCCTTCTCTCCGATGCTTCGCCCTGGGCAGCTCACTTACCTTCTGCAACATTCATTGAGCGGGCACTCAAAAACACTGGTACGTTCATCGTTTCGTGTGATCTTGGCTTTGGTGCCCGATGCTGTGTTGTTCATCACCGGTGTTTTGTAAAGATGATCTTGAACCTCTCTCCACTTGCCGCACACCTGAACGAGTCGTTGACATCATTGCGGTTCGCGACAAAGGTGAGAGTGAATCATGCCATGCAGACTGGGTTTGCTCCTTACTCCACACCCGTTTGTAGGTCAACAACACCACCGTTGGTCCGGCCAAAAAACAGGTCCGCGGCGCCAGCTGATACAATCACAGCCATTGCATGGGATGTCAAATATGACTGTTATCTCACCTCGTGCTGGAGGGTCGTTTACTTCTAATCTTGGCGTTCGACGACCTCAGGCTCAGGCTCGGAAAGATATATGTCCCTTGCAGCAACTCTATTATGTTACGCGAATACAAGGATACATCGTGTGAGTACAGGGCCAGGCGCGATAACGAGTGACGAAGACGTCAAGGACGGCTAGGCAGCAGTGTTCCCTCGTTTTTCTTCAGCGCTTCACGTCTGACATTGGCAGACCACATGAAAAAGTTGCAGCGATATGTGTGGTCCACCTCCTGGCGAGGCCGCTCCCCTTTGCCCTTGTCGTAACCAGGTCCAACAGGCCTACACGTCCGCGACAGGACCGGAGAACATGAGATCCCGGGAATAAATGAATTGAGGGTTAGTCGATGACGCGAATAAATTCCCGAGGAGACGAGTATCTTACCGAGAACAGATGAAGAACGTTTTCCCCTTATTCTGCCCTGGCTTATTCACAGTGTACTCTTTAGTCGGTTCGCCGTGGACTGTGCATTTGGGGGGTTGGATCGGTGCCATGAGCTGAGACCAGGCTGCTTTGCTGTTGGAGCACGATCCGTTTCCGGTGGAAGATATCAGTGGTGGCGGGGCCGCTTCTTGCGAGGAGGCGAGGCGGAGTGCAAACTGATAGTCCGTGGCAAGATCGTCGTCCGAGGAGAGCAAGGGCGCATGCCCGGATGATTTCCATTCTGGCTGCGACGCCGATGGAGGTTGCCGCTGAGATTTGGACTGAGGTGGTAATTGAGAGGGAGGTTGGGACTGGGAGGGCTGGGGAGCAAAGAACGCGGCGAGGGTGCGTTGTCCAGATCCAGATCCGACATCCGAGCCTGGATGCTTGCCTTTATCCTTCTTTTGCTTCTTGTTCAGTTTCGAGGCGGCTGCTGTTGGCGGATCCGTCGACCTGCGTTTCAGGGGTGGAACGCGTTTCGTATCGGGGTCGCCACTGCTCTCCGAGGGCGAAGGCGTGGGGGTTTGCGATTGGGGAGTAGCTCCGGTCGTGGTCGTGGTTGTTAGGAATGGAAGAGGTTCCAAAGCGGTCGTAAAGTCTGGATCCTGATCCTGCGGGAGGTCTGCCGGCACAGCCTCGGGTAACTGGGGAGCGGCGTCAGCAGATAAGATAGCCGGCGCCTGCGATGAGCACGGAGACGGCGATCCCGGCGGTTGCGAATCGAGCGTGGTGGTATCGCTTGCTGCAGGTGCTGCTGTTATCTTTCCCCCCTTGGCGAAAAATGAGGACAATAACGTCTGCTTGCCGGAGAACTCATCCCAGCGTCGCGCCGCGAGCCGAGGGGGTTCGGCCCGTCCTCCGTCTATTGGCATTGCTTGACGGAGAGACAGGTTTTGGCCGGTCGAAGTGGTAATTTCGTCGTGGAGATCGATGAATATGGGACAGTGGTCAGAGCCCTTGAGCCAGGGTTGGATATCACCATGTTTGATCCATGGCAAGATGCCCTGTGTGACGAGGATGTAATCTACGCGAGTCCCATAGTTCGTCTCCCGTGCTGAGATCTTGGTGTTCCAGCCTGTGTAGTTGCATCAGAAACGGAGATCGACAAAGAAGGCCGGAGAGAGGGAGGGAAAGGGGGGAAACGCGCGTCTTACATGTGTACATTCCCTTTCTGCCAGGCCAAAATGAGCGCACCACATCGGCCATGCATCCGTTTGGAGCAAGCCAGCTGTGGAACCAAGCTCGCGCAGGATGATCATGAAACGTCGCCGCGTTGCTGGCGAGATGGCCGTCACAGTGGTCGAGTGGAGCTGCGCAGATGTTTATGTCACCGACTACGATAACCTCGCGTCCTTCATCGATGAATTTATTGACGCGTTCTTGGAGCATAAAGTGATAGTTCATCTTGAATGGGAGACGGGCATCAGACGTTTCGTTGGGGCAATAGACGTTGATGAGCACGAAGAGACCAAAGTCGAGTACGAGGGCACGTCCTTCTGCATCGAGGGCAACGAGATCAGAAGGTGTATTGTGGTGGTCATCTGGCATCAGTTCCATTTCGTGAGCAGAGGGATATGAATGTGATATGCGTTCGTCCGGCGTAAGTGGTACTTTTGGTTGGACTGTGCCCGAGAGACCCTCTTCTGCTTTGAGAGGTGCGACAGTTCGAGCATCTGTGTAGACGGCGACGCCGCTATAGCCGCCTTTGTTAGCGGGGAAGGAAAAAAAGGCATGAAATGGATCGGGGACAGCGAGATTTCTGTCCAGACCGCCCCGTGAAGCTTTCATTTCTAGGATGGGGAGATGCGTTGGCACGACCGGGGATAACAACACCGGAAAATGAAAAAAAAAAGACGCACCCTGGAAGCACATTATGTCTGCTTGGAGGTGGAGAAGGATTTCGTGAAAAGAGATGAATGTGTTCCATCTGGGCAACAGAATCTGAGAGAGATGATGCAGCTGGCGCGAGACACGCACGGGTGGTACTGGGGCAGGGTGCGGATGCCGTTCTGCGAAGACCGCGGTGGTCAGAACGGGGTTTGAGCAGCTGGTGAAGACCCACAATGTTCCAGGATAGGATGCGCATGCTAATTCATGGTTGTGTGGTGACGGTGGCAGTCCAAGGTCGATTCCTAATTCCCAGCAATCGCACTATCTCATGAAATCTGTACTTGGCCAAACCCGAACTGTAATGTTTAGGTTTGGTCCACGTTGATGTGCACCGTCCTTGGCCGCAATGGGCGTTCGTTTCATTTCCCTGCCCTGGCCATGGGACATCCCCGTGGCAGCCCAGCCTCAGTGAGTCCCTGCTAGCCGTTATCTCTCTACTCCACGACTAAAGGTCCAGCTGCTAGGTCTTCTCAGAGCTGCGGTCTGAGAACTCTTTCTGCACCGCTTCGTCTACCCCCCAGTCCTCCATGCCATCCCTGTGATCGGTCATATCTTGGGATAAGCGTCTCTCTCGTCAGCGTGATCAACTTACCCACCCAGGCTTACTCATGGCATCTCCTCTTATCCCCCGCTTCGTTATCTCCTCCTCCGCCACGCTCACACGTCCCCGTCAAAGTTTCAAACAGGTGCCGTCGTGTCCGGACTGTGCGGCATCGCATCTCCATGAATCGCGATTTTTCGCTGCTTTTGGTTGCGAAGCCGATGGCAGTCTATCATGACCGCTCTCGTGATTTCGTGCGCTTCTGAACACGTTGTATCAGCGCGTCAGATCCATGCATATGCCGTCTCTTCACTTTTACGTTGCCACCAAATTGGCCAGCTGTCGACAAGGAAGCCATGGCCCCCTATTGCTTGTCTTTATGTATTCCGCAGACGGGCGTGGAGTGCCCTGGACCGAGATGGATTTTAATTAACTATTTCAGCGTGCGTGCTTTCTAAAGTCAGCCTGAACTCAGGGTCGCTCATTTCACCATGCGTCCTCAAGGCAATTACGCGCTGGTTCAGTTCGCTGAGTGTCCCGATTGCGTTTCGTAACACTAGGCATGTGCCGAACGAGAAAAGGCGGAGGAATGAATCTCGCGTTTTTGTCCACTGTGCGAGGAGCATGGCTAGAACACTCGAAGCTCTGTTTGCATTTCAAAGTCGGAACCTCTTCTTCGCTCGCATCCACCTTATAGCTCCATCCATTGTGCGAACCTTGTCTGTCCTCCTCCAGCATTGCCCCGGGCTCGCTCCCTCCTACCGTTATCAAGATGCTACGAGGTACGGTGAAAAAGATGGCTCGGTCTCGGTCTCGCTCTAGAGGAGCTCAAGCCAAGCCAATAGGCAGCCCTCATGCCGCTCGGGGCATTCCTGAGGGGAACCCAAACATTTCTATCCACAGTCCTTATGCTCGGATGGAGTCTGCCGACCCTTTGAGGCGGAAGCAAACGATACTCAGCTTGATCGATATGCTCTCCGACATGAGTAACGACAACGCGTTCGAGGCCGGTTTGTTCTCTTTCTCACTAATAGCACTTTTGCGCGTTGACCGATTCCCCTAGATGTCGCCCCGCCACCGATGCTAGAAGAGGACTTGCGTGAGTGACCGTGGTGTCTGCCACGCACAACGTGTCTGATGGGCTCTTCGCAGCGACTTCTCTTGACGAGAAGCTATCGACTGCTGGCGCGGAACTGTTCTTCAAGTTCGAAAGGTGAATTCTTCAGTTACATACAGTGGCCATGTCAATGACATTGACCTCTTCTAGACGGATAGAGAAACTCGACAAAGAGGTATGTGACACGTCTGGTTTCACATCCTGTCCCTCATCCATAGTCAGCTCCGCGGTTTTGCAAATGCCGCCCGCCAGCTGGGGAGTTCGGTTGGGATTCTCTCTTCCGCGTTCAAGTTACGCGAACGGTTGACAAAGATTTTGTTTCTGTTCCGAGAAAACGCTGCGAACCTATACCCTCGCAAAATTGCACGGCAACCTCGTGAGGCTCTTCCCAATCCAAATTTCATGCACCGACAGCGACGGGCTCCTCGGCGTGGCCAACACGCTCCCGTCGCGAAACTCGTCTTGGAGGGCGATTTGGAGCCTGATACACTTCCAGCCCAGTTTGAAAGTTTTGCGAAGGACGTCGTGACCTTTCTCAATTGCCTCAACGAGTTCCCAGAGTTCACTGATGAGGCTGTCAACCAATCCATGCGCGGTTTTGAGGCTGACTTGAATGTATGTCGGGTTTCATTAAGTTCACTCATCAACTTTGACACCTCTGTGTCTAGTATTGGGGGTCTTGTCTGTCTGAGTACAAGAGTCAGCGTTGTCATATAGTGTTCTTCCTACGCATCCAAACTGACATGATTTCTTCATTCAGCTCAATTTCGCTCACCAGCCGTGCAGCGCTACGTGCACGACCTCACTACGGAGATCGGCGATCACATCGACAACATTACGGGGACGTTGTCCATGTTCATCGAGATCGGTGAGTGCGGAGGCGTCATGGGAAAGCAGTGCACTGATACGCTCCACAGGTGTCCCAACAATCAGATTCCATCAGCAACATGCTGCGTCAAACCTACTAAATCTGTCGACTGTGGCGACATTCTTCTCTGCGGTCACTGCGTCTACGTTGCAGTTTTCATACGGTTCCACTGGCACTGTGTTGTCGGATTGCGTGAATGCTTTCTGGTTCTCTTCGCTGGTGTTCAGCATTGCGGCCGCAGTGAACAGTCTCCTGGGATTAACCTGGAAGCAGGCTATGTAGTAGGTCCTTCTCTGCGCTTCCGAGCGTCATCCAACTGACTAAGTGACATCATCGAGTCGCTCTCCTGGGCATAGGGTTCCGTGGTGGGTTCTCATCTGGATCAAACGGTCACCGTTGGTCTTCCTGGTGATGTCCGTAGCCTGCTTCTCCGCCGGGCTCATGCTTTTCACATATTCATCTCAACAGGTGCGCAGACCTGCTCCACTGTCGTCATGCGTATACTTAAGTATTTTCTTCAGGGACCCGTAACCTCAATTGTAATCACCGTTCTAACGGCGAGTCTACCTTTTGACTGTTCCTTACTCCACTTTCTTACTCCTGATGATGATAGGCTGTTACATCGTTTGGTCTTGCTGCTGTGTCTGCCTGGTTTGCATCAGAACGATGGATATTCGTCCAACACAAAGGTCAAAAGTGGCTCGAGGAGGTGATTTCGGAAGCGACCCATCGACTGACGAACACTCGTATTGCGCGAGCTAGCCGGATCTCCTTGCGCTGGTGCAGTTTGCGTATCGCTACTGCACGAGGGTATTTGAGACGTCTGTCAACTTGGATCATCAAGCCCAAACAACCTAAGGAGTTGCTTCCAATCGTAGAGCCCGCTCAGCCTCGCACTCGTCCCCGTGCTCCTCTTCGGTCTTCAGTGTATCATCAGGAACCTGCTCCATATGTACCTAAACCTGAGGCGGCTCTCTCCGTTTGCTCAATCGTCACCGAGAATCCAGCGTCGAGCACTGAAGGACGGACAGACGAGACTACAGAAACGCGTCATTCTGATGCTCGTCAGCGGTTCGTGAATGCGATCCGCTCTGTAATCATGCTTCAGTCCACCGCTCGGCCCATGTCCCCACGCAGAAACTCTTCATTTGATACTCCCATAGTTTCCGGATCAGCGGCCATGCCAATGTCACCAGGCCGGTTTCCAGAACCCGGGATGTCATTGCGTGGAGTGCGAGTAACTAGCGCCATTGACAAATTGAAGGCACTGAATACATCACAAGAGATGGCCGCGCACCAGGCCCTCGTTCGACACCTCCAATTCTCCCCGAATGGGAGGTACTTGGCGACTTCAAGGTAAGTTTACATCTGTCATCAGTTCACAGTGCACTCACACTGCAGTCAGTTGGGACAGGACGTCAGTCATATTCCGTGTAGGGGTGAGTTAGCTAATGGAATGCTCACGCCTCAAGGCTGACCCAGCGCTTAGGAAAGCTTCACTACCCACCGCATGCTCGTGCACGTTCGAGGGTTCATTGGTCAAGTCGCCTGGTAGGGAGCCGGGTTTTTTTGCTCATATTGTTGTCGGGCTCACGCTTTTTCAACGAGGTCTCCGAATAGTAAAATACTCCTCACTCGACTCACCCGTGCGGTCAAGGTGTGGTCGGAGGTAAGATCATATACCTCCCGATTGACTGAGATCCTGACAAATTGAGCAGGATGGTGTGTGTAAAAAAACGATAGATCGCCAAAACACGGTTCAGTCTATCATATGGCTTCCCACAGGGGATGGTAGAACATTTACTTCCGAAGGATCAGCCCGGTATTGACAATCATGAATAGCCTTCTTATCCGTCGAGGGCAGTGAAGTTGTGAAACTAGTACGTGGCCTCATTTTTAGCGAGGGTGTGCGTTTCTGTTAACGTACTATCCCTCGTCGTGGCCTCAGGATCTCCACGGAAAAGTTTTGGATACCTACAACCTCGGAGAAGTCCGGTTAACCAACGTGGCCGTGACGCCGGATTGTGCCCGATTGGTTGGCGTGGGCCCCTCGATAGCAAAAGCTTCTGGGCCTCAACCCAGCCGACATACGAGGGTTGAAAAGCGTATTATTGGTAAGTATCACATTGGTGCCTTGTATTTTGTATGATTAATCTTGGAGCCCGCCAGTATATAATATGCAGACTGGGACAAGGGAAAGGTGGGTTATGCGGCTTACGTGTCGATGATTCGAGTTTAATCTCTCCGCAGCCAAATGCCGTTTGCAAACGATGTCCGTGACATCGCTATGGCAAGGAAAACGCCGGCTGTACTAATATCTCCCGAGAAAGTAAGTACTCGTGGACTGGGCAGGTACACGCACTAACTCCATTTCTTCTCAGGCTGCTCCTCAATTATGGAAGCTTGAAATCGTGCGAGACAGAGATCGCGCCGAGTACGCGCAAACATCTCGACTAAACTTGAAGCACACATTCGCTCTCAAGGGTTCCGTTGACATTGCAGGTCCATGTCATTTCGGTGGCAAAGACGACCAGTTTGTTCTTTGTGCCGGAAAAGGTTGGTATTCATTTTGTGTTTATACTTCCTGGTCATGGTTGCTTATCGTTGTCCATCTCAGCGGGCGATATGCACATCTGGGATCGAGAGACAGCAGCTCTCTTGCATTGCATACGACCTCAGAACCCCGGGGCCGGAGACCTGACGTGCATTGGCTGGAATTGTGCGACAGACGACCCTATGATGCTTGCGACGGGAAGTCATGACGGCACAGTACGTATATACTCGACGGCGCCGTTGGACGAGGAGTCAGACGACGACCTGTATATGGAGAGACGTACGGAGGACGATAGGGCGACGAGTTACTCTGTTCACTCTGGCGGATAACCTTTCGTTTCATCACACTCTTTTTCTTTGCTCTGCACTGAGTAAGTTGGAACTATTTGTATTTTATTGTCACAGGTCATGAAACAGTAGATTTGGTTTTTCCTTTTTCTTTTCTTTTCTCTCTAATTTATGCGCGCTCACTTGCAGGATACTGGTATGGAAATTATTAATGTATGTTAGTGCATGCATGACTACTTGTAATTTACAAATGATAGAATTTTCCTTGCATGCTTTCAGCATGGTCACCTGCGCGCATCCGGGCTGGGGGAGGGTGTACCATAATTCTTTCCTTCAAATCCCCTTCCCTCAACGTGTCCTCAGTGACGCCAACCGGAAATGTAACATTGCTGAGGAAATGGAAGCAAACCATGGCGAGCAAGTGATACACGAGTCGTACGATACCGATCGTACAAACAACAATGAATCCATGCGACAAAACACATGGAATGCTACGCAGGAACTGCGGTGGCGACTGATGTAGTCGAGGCAGTGGGGGATATCCACGTGCTCGTCGTGGACAAGGGCCGTTTCTTCTCTTTGCCCAGCCCAGCAGCACGTTCAGATTCCTCAATGGTATATGCAGGTTCCTTGAGTACACGACAACGCTTTTTGTGTACTTTACTTCTCCAGTGCGAACGTAGCGCGGTGTCTGTTTCGTAGTACCTGATTTAAAAAAAAACGAGATAAGCCAGGGGTGAGCCGATAATAGAAAAAGTCAAGTAGAGCCAAAATAAATGGTGTGATTAATGACGGACAAAAGGGACATACTTGGCACACTCGACGCAATAGTGCTGGGCCAGACCCGGTTTCTCGAAGTCGAGCGGCTGTGCTTCCAGTGCAGCACGGTTCTACCGACAAACACGGGTGGGGGTGGGTACAGGGGAAAGGGCGGGGGGGATCAGTTCATCGGTCAAATAACTCAAACACGAGCACTGTGCATCAGCGGAATAACCGCATCATCAAAAAGTGGAGGAACGTCCTCGTTCTCAGTTCATCTGATGGTGGGGACCCGATGCGCCGCACAGCAGGGGGCGCGGGGACAGCGCTGGACTTTTTTGGGGTTTGAACGACTCACTTTTGGATCAAGGTCGATCAGCTGTATCTGATCAAGATCTTTTGTGCGGGCCTGACGAACGATTTGTACTCAGGTTTTGATGAGTTGATTGGCATACGTACCCTCGTGCGAGAGGCCCGGTGGATGTCGCGCTGTGCTTTGTGAGTCCGAGAGCGTCGTAGACGGCCCATTTAACGTGTGGCAGATAGCGCGGAGTGAAAAGGAAATGGACGCCGACTCGGAGGATAGCTTTTCTGTGATGACGTAAGCAATGTTAGCCGGAAGTAACTTTGGTTTTGCAAGTCTGGTTGGTCAGTTGTACTCTTACTACTTGGTTGGTTTCTTTATCCCACCGTCTACTTATGTAGGACAAACGCGACTTATAGATGCTGACTACAATCTCTCCTAGGGGGGTCTGATTCAAAATACAAAGCGTTCTGCATGGTAACTACCGTGACACTGCCCGCCGAAAATCTATACAGAACATGGCAGGGTAGACGCCTCAAGTCTTCGTCATGGACTGGTTCCTGCACGCAGACGAGCAGAAATAATCCGAGGTACTTTGCGGATATCTTTGGCACATGATGCACGCTGTTTCTAATCCGAGCTTGACCGCTTCTCTGTGGAACCCCATGAGTGGTTCGTGTCGTTCAACGAACCAAGAGGTTTAACACTCACTCTCGATGATTTTTTGAACAGTACATTGTCTTCACGCCGTGCCTATCGATGTGAGCCGGCTGGCCACACCCTTGAATGGCACATGTACCAGGAGCGACTTTTGGTACACCACTTCCGGGTTTACTACTCCTTGGTGTCACAGTAGTCTTCCCACCTGGTTGAGGTGCAGATACTGCCGGCATGCTTGGTTCATCCTCTGATTCGGATCCCGAATCCGATGGGTACGCATCTAGATCGGTAGAGACTCCACCGCCTTCTTCGTCTTCTCCGGGTTCTTCGTCCTCTTCAGTGGAATCATCTGGTATTTCAATAGGTGATCAATTTAAATCTTGCGCAAAGTTTATCAGGGTCATCACCTTGAGGTACGGGAATCTTGGTTGGGGGTACCTTGCGTGGTTTCACGGGTGAAGGAGCCGCAGCATTATTAAGAGGTACGTTCGATGAACTCGTCGTTTTCTGCTTCGTCGGTATCACTTGTGCTGCAGGTGGCTTGGTCTGTGTAGTGCCGGCAAGCGCGGCGCACGACTTTCCGCAATAATCAAAGCTATTGAACTTGGGCTTCTGACCACAGTGCTACAGATCGACGTCCATCGCAGATGAGTGGCGATGGATCGCGATTGATCGACGTCGATGATGCTATGACTCACAGTACAGAGTTGGATCGCTTTTTGCGGGGCAGGTGCTCCTTTCTGATGATGGCCAACGTTTCTTGGACCTGCTTTCGCCTGGGGCTGCGACTGTTTGGACCGAGCAGGCTTGGTTGCTGCTTGTGCGGCACACGCCCTGCCGCAGAACTTGTGAGTGCCGTACTGTGGCCTCTTGTGGCAATTCTGAACGGATGCTCTTGGATCTAGGCTATCATAAAGCAGAGGACATCAGAGCGCACCTCGCACAGACTCGGAGCCATCGTAATTACGCCGATCAACAACGCCCACCACGTTGACGTTCTTTGTTATAAGAGCCAGAGCTGGCCAGAGCACACGACGTTCGGATACCCAACTGCCTCGTGTTTTCCACGTTGGTAGCGCGATTCCGAACTTCCTAGCGCGTGAGACATTCAACAATCTTATGGTTTGTAGCCAGTTCAACGGTATCTATCGTATCGGTATTCGGCTCACGATAAGACCGTACAGGGGCTAGTACTTCGAGAGTCCTGCTACTCGTCACAATCATCCGTTCTATCCGTATCTCTGCTGATAGTGGCTGAGAAACTCCATCTATTTGCATTTGTACGTTCAGACACGTTGCATCCTTGATGTTTGATCTGATTCCTTTTGGGTTGAAACTTCCGTGTATCGTGGCCTAGTTCTTTGGCGGTGTACAACGAGGCAATTGTCACTCGTTATCGATGGGCCATTGGAATCAGAACCCAAATTAGTGCCTTCATATTGATTTATGACTGTGCACAGGTTTATAATAAATAGACAACGGATCTCAGGACGAAGCAGGCTTTAAGTCTGTAACTGCATCGTGTACAGGGCCGTGGACCACGGCCGGTCCAGGCTCATTCTTTCACCTGCCTTTAGTGTACATGACGATGAATCTCGGAGTAATGGTTCCTGAATCCCGCACCACGACTTGGCCCCCCATCAGAATCTGTCCATTATTCCATCAGAGAACGGAGGTTGCTGGTGTGGAGATGACAAACCGAATTGTTTTTGCTCAGATTTTGCGGCAGGACGACGTCGCAGGCAACCATAACTCGATACGGTGAACTCAGGCATGAAGTAGCAAACCGGTCCGCCACGGAGGGATCCGTGGAAGAATACAGGCCATCTCCGTGTCTGAAAAGAATAAAGGTGAGCGATGGGGGGTGCGGCTGTGCGATAGTACATTGCACTAACCTTCCTCTGTGACCAGGGGCCCCGAACGCGACACGTTCAAAGCCGGACTTTACAATATTACAGATTCCGCAGGAACGCCAGTCGCATAATACCGTGCCCTTTGTGCCCATGTCGCAGATGCATTGAGAGGCATGAAACGTGCGTAATAACCGAACACCTCCCCCGGATTCTAGACTCTGTCTGCAGAGTGACTTTCAGTAAACAGGGTTTGGGAGGCGAGATCCATGCTTACCGGAACGCTTCCTTGTTGGCGACGACATCAGATGGGTATGATATCTCGAACAATTTGTCGATCGTTGCTGCTGTTCCGGTCTTCCATCTGTCTTTCCACTCTCGTTCGACTGATCAGGACGATGAGTATCGATTCGATCAAGAGAACATCAGAGTCACATTCTCTCCAAACAGTGCCCGCGCGTTTGATATTCCACATGCGGAGTTCGTCCGGCGGCATGTTGACGCAGCCGTTGCACGTTTGTCCATTACACTGTGGCAGAATGTGGCATCGAGTACATCCTGGCACAATACCGGAACTAACGGCCAGCCTAGAACCAATGAGCTTACACAGGTCTGACAAACAATTGAGGCACATACTTTGCATGATCAGATGAACAAAATCCATGAAACGAAGGGTCTTCTGGTTTTCTGCACCCGTTAATAGTGCAGCCCCCCGCGCTGGCACTTGGACCTTTCACGGCACTCCGAGTCCGTGCGCAGGTCTTGCCACAGTAGGAATGTGTAATGCCCGTAACGTCCACATACTTTGGTTTCACGCCGCAGACCTAATCATTTCGGGGATCCGAAGAGGGGAGTTGAATGAGCTGGATGGCGAGGGACGGAAACGAACGTGCGAGTTTGTGTTGATTGAACTTACCTGGCAAAGATTGGATGCGGGCATAGTCGCTTGGTACCTTGAAGAAGAAGAAGAAGAAACATTATGGGGGCAGTAGCCTGTACTATGTATACCCCCTGCGTGTCCCCACGTGGAGATCGCACCACCGCCTGGGTGATGGTGTGCGTATCAAAAGTCGGCAATGGCGATGACAACGGAGCACACAACTCGGACGTGTCGTGCGTTCAGGACGCGGTATTGCAACGTGCAGTCGGTGCGAGCGAGGTGACCATCGTGTTGCATGGACGAACCCCTATAAAGTTTGCTGGCAGCTGGCAACGCGCATGTTGTACTCGCTCGAAACCAAACACAACGCCCAATCCATACCATCAGACCATTTTCTTGTTGAAAGAATGCCATCCACGTTACAGAAACGACTTCCTGCGCCTGCCAACCCCCAACGCACGCCCGATCAGAGCCCATCCAGGGCTTCACCTCCCACCAGCGGGAATGATTCTCGGCGCCAAAGTCAGACGTATGCGATCGACATCGTCCAGACGGTGCGCGTCACGTCCGACGAACCGCTGACGCGTCGCAAGATCGACGCAGTCAAGAAGTCATTGGGGAAGCTCGGTGATCGGGGCTGTGTGTCTGATGACGACGCCGGGGGAGCACTCAGGGTCGTCCAGACGGCTTTGGAAGTCGTCAGGGGGAGCGGCGCGAAATCGTCCTCACCGCCCCCGCGCCCACATTCTGCGTCGCCAGGCGGGTCGGGGAAGCAGAAGCAGGATCACCCGTTGAAACAGGCCGTATGGCAACAACCTCCCAAACGCATCTTGTTCTACCACGTCAATGACCCGTACTATGGATTCACCAACTTTTCCCCTGACCCAGTCGAGTACCGAGCGAAACGCTACCCTACGAGCGAGCACCTGTTTCAGTCACTCAAGGTGAGCGAGGGTCGGCAACCACCCGCCACGAGGGCGGGCACGCGCTCAGGGCGGACGAGCTCGATATAGTTCGTCGAGCCAGCCCGCACGTTGGGGGGTGGCCGCAAGTCTGATGACGCACAGACGATCTTACATATGCCATCCACAGTTCCTCGATCACCGCCCTGAGTTGGCGGAACACATCCGGACGTGTTCCCCTCGCCCGCGCGTCGTCTTCGATGAGACCCACAGATTCAATCCAGAGGTCCGGCCGGACTGGCTGCGCGTCAGAGTTGACATGGTATGTGCCATCCCCCCCCTTCTTTCTTCGAACGTGTGCAAACAGCATTTGATGTCAAACCACAGATGGACGTGGTGCTCTGGCACAAGTTCACGCAGAACGAGCACTTGAAACAGGAACTTCTCTCGACGGGCGATGCCGAACTTGTCGAGGTAAGCGATCGACTCCTATGTCATAGGGTAGGCATTCACTCGCGGTGCCCGTCACCAGGATTCAGACAAGGACGCGTTCTGGGGCGTAGGGCCTGACGGAAAGGGGGAGAACCAGCTGGGCAAGGCGCTCCAAAGGCTGAGAGCAAAGCTGCGGGATGACGTTTCCACAAACCCTTCTGTACAGCGATAAGCGTGTGCCAGCGAGACACTGCTCGTTATGTCGTACGATTTTAATTGATTACAAGTATATACTGGACGATAATTTATCGCGGTTGTGAAAAAACGTGGATTGATGCATATCAGTTTAATATTGCGCGGAGAAAAACAGTATCGCCCCCTTACAGCCCCGGCCGCCTTACACAATGCCAACGAAACTGTTGCCACAGAAAAGACAACGTTGGACTGCTTCCAAAAGCTCCTTTACAATCCAGCTATGCGCAGCGGCGGGCAGCCAACTGATATCCACAGCCGAGCTTTGAGACACGGGTAGAAGCGCTTTACGGCTACAACCTATGCAAGTTCTGACCATCGAAGTTGATAAAATGAAAGAAGTCACCGAACAACGAGCTGTGAACGCGGTGGAGAAGAAGACCTGTGCACGAGGTAACATGTTTCACTCACCCCAAGAATGGCCCCTTGGACACGTCGCCCGCGTGATGTCCTCCAGTGGGACTTCGGTGTGGCAGGCCGGACACAGTTCATGCAACCCAGCTATCGACGGATCGATCACAATCGCCGCATTCACCTTGTCCGACAACGCCTCAGCCTCACGAGATAGATCCACTGGAGATCCCGCAAGCCGCGATTGTACAACCACTCGTAGGACGAATGGAACATCCGACGCTGCCCCGTCACATACAAAATGAAGCAGTCATTTTTTAGCATAGGAGAAGACCTACGGGTGAGTGCTGTGACGATGGCTGTAAAGTGGCGAACCAGAATGCGTAGGATCCGGTGGGAGATGCTGGTCAGCTGACGGTGGGCAACTTGCCCGCAATCCAGGCGCAATTGCTCGTCCTTGCACAATCTCTGCGACCATGGCCGACGTGATTAGGTGAGCGATCAATGCTAGCAACGCCACACACCCAACACATATCTGCGACAGATAATCTCATCCGCAAGGAAAGAAGACCGTTCCAACCAAAGAGATGGGTTGCCAAGCTCTCTCGAAGCTGGCGCTGAAGCTCCGCCCCTACGCCCTGGGATGACGGCGGAATAGACACAGCAGGTGATTCGTCCTGCGGACTTTGATCCAATACTGCCAAGAGCCGAGGACATATTTCAACGAAGCGCCCCGTACTGCATAGATGCAAAAGGAGGGGCCGAAGTTGATGCAGCGGCGTAATTCTCGTCGCTGCATGCGACATTAGGGTCAACGTAGCCGGAGAAGGAATGTCAAGGGCGTAATTACCGCAATCGAACTGGACCAGTGTTTCTTGCGCCCCCCTCAAAATGGTGTCAAAATCGAGCGGCCAGAATGGTGCAGTGAGAAGCACGCATTCGTGCCTCGCTTCATGTTTGTAGCTAAAATCTGACGGTCTTAATGACCTTAATTCGAACAATAAGTCACAGCCTGACGTGGGAGACAGCGAGGTACATACTCATAGATCCAGGTCAGGGTGGAATGCGAGTCGTAACAAACCAATCCGCTGATTCGGTTCACATCCACGTACTCGACGTTTGCAGAAGTTGTCTGGGCAAAAAATACACGAGACGCCTGTGAAATTGCTTTTGATGTGAGTTTGTCATCTGGTGATGTGGGAACCCAGGACGGCTCGATTAAAATATTATGAATGGCGTGAAGAGACCCGTCCAGGAGTGCCACGAGAAGCACGTCTTTTTCCCTCACGTAGGAAAAGCCCGAGACATATGAAAACGCGGATGACCCAATTGAAAAATCTTGCGTCTCGACGGCAAGCACACGGCTGCCGTGCCATTGTGCAGATGACGAGGGCCAAGACCACAGATGAATTACGCCAGGTTTAGAATACACAAGAATCGGCTAAGAGAATAGGAACGATTATCGAGAATTATCTCGTCGTTAGATAAAAAGACTCTTACGTTTATTCCCGGTACGGCGATCCATTCGAGAGCAGTGACGGCGCATTTGTCGGGCGAGCAAACAACATCAGTTGCCCGTTCGAAATCGCAGTCCAATTCATAAGTAGTGAGAAAGCCATTGCCCCCTCGTGATTGAAGCTTCTGAGAGATATTTATGAGGAGAACACTTCCGTCTCCCGTGGCACATGCCAGTAAACACCTGCCTGCAGAGCATCAAGGTCAGAGACCGCTCCATGAAAAAGAAAAAATTATATACATTGTCCGTCATTGTGTATAAGCCAAGGCGACCAGGCTATGTTGGTTATCCAATTTTCGCAAAGCCTCACTTCTCCGATGGGGGAAACTTCTCCCTCTGATTTATCACCGCGTTCGAACCTAGACGGATTTAGTTGTGGGCGGGATAGTGGTGTATATGCGTACCTAAAGAATTTTACCAATCCTGCCCGGGTCCCAAGCGCAAGAATTGACGCGTCCACCAACGGAGCGGGATAGATACCCCAGCTGGGCTGGGCCGACCATGCAATACCTAGGCAATTCACTGTCAGAAATGGGCCTAACTCACGAGCACCACGACTCGCTCATAACCTGGATCCCCAGTATCCACGCCGTCTCGTTTACACCCTCAAGTCGTGGAATGTCCAACAGGCATGCAGTGACATCTTGTATCTAGTGAGAATCAATCGTAGATTCTCGCATAGACAGGATGAGCCTACGCTTAACCATTCGCCTTTCAGATGATTTTTTCCGGCAGCCCATAGCGAAACCTCCATATTAGAGTTCAAGACCGCTATGACACACCTTTTGAACATGAAGAAGATGAGATACGCATAGAAAAGAGCCGTTACCTTCCACGAGACGTCAAGCCGCTCGGGGAACATGTCACAGCGCGGACAGAGAGGTCGAGAGAGCCCAAAGCCAGAGACCCCCAACCTGGAATCGAGTAAGTGGGGAAACAAGCATGAATGCAGCGTACGACCTTGGCTTATGCTGGGCCACGAGTGGGTTTGTGTTCGCGTCGTTTCGATCATCGTTCGGTACCATCCAAGGGGTCGATCGCTCCCCTCACGGATGGGAGATTTGATGTCTACAGGAGTGCTAAAGTTTATTCCGTGGTCTGGTGTCTGCACACATTTGACACGACTGAGTTTACAGACGGACCAGAAATGCGCACCAGAATATGGACGGCAGATTTTGTGACAAGGCAAAGTTGACCGTCGTCCGACCATTGAAGACACCTCACAGATGGGTGAGTGATAACTGTGGGTATGTTGAACGAGGTGTACACTGGTCTTTGGGACATGCTAGAGAATGTCATATTTTGTCGAGAAGGGTTGGAGCGATATGATGGGCTCGGCCCGAAGGGTCACGTGCCGACGCTGAGGTTGAGCGCTCAGGAATTTGGTCATACCGGCGGCAAGCCGAGAGGCGGGAGATTTGTGATACCCAGGATTCCCACGCAACGGGTCCCAAGCGATGCCCCCTGAGTCATGAGACAGCCGAGGAATTTTCACTAAGGTTGAAATTTCGTTCCATCAAGTCATGGCGCGTAACGTGTGACAAGCCGGTCCTACACTGGCAGACCACGAAGTCAAAAGCCCTACCCGAGAGGAAAGCCAAATGCTATCAAAGCTCTGTCATGGTCCAAGAACGCCAAGTTGTGTATCGATACAAAAATGATCAAGAGGTCAAATCTTTTATTAAAAAAAGGTACGGTGCCGACGCTCGACCTGAATCAAAATATGTTCAGTGCATCCTGAGGCAATTCTTGCACAACCCCTTGCGTTCATAAGGGTGTTGTTCAAAGCTGGTACAATGGGAGGATGTGTCTACCAGGCTGTCGAATGGAGAGACGTCCTGGCCAACAGTGCCGTTCGGTGCGGTCATGTATATGCGCGCAGACGAGGAGTTCTCTGTCTGCAGACGCCGGTCAGGTATGAGAGGGGTGATGGCGGTTACGAGCGATCGACGAGGTGGCGGCGGCGGCGGCGGCCTCTTCGGGGTATCCAAGTTGGTTCTGTTCCACAGAACGGGCGCGGTAGTGGAAGGAAAATCCCGGGGAGGAACCGGGAAGGTGTCTTCATCGTCGGATGGCTTCATAGGCATCAAGTGCCGCTCTTCCTCTTCTTCAGAGACCGTGCTCGCGACGCTCCGAGCATCGAAACCGAGGCTGTTCGCAGAGTGTGGTGGGTTCATGTAATCGTGGATCGATTCTCCATCATCCGTTTGGTCTCCGGGACCGAGATGACCAGACCCTAATTCAAAGGGTAACGACCGTCGAGTCTTCGGGACCGGCTCAGTATATGTTGCGGGGAACAAACCCTTGCGACCACCCTTGTCCATGCCTACCCACCAATCGTCAAGCACTTCGTGGATGACCGTAATTTCATCTCCTGCCCTGAAAGAGAGCTCGTCCGAAGAGCCGGAGAAGTCATACAACGCTCTGACCAATTTCTTCTCCTGCTGAGAGGGGGGCTTCAAAATGCGTCCATTGGTCCTTGGCAATTCGAGGGGTAAATCTGCGGGTTTGACTCTGGGCGACTTTCGAGAATATGACCGTGAGCTTGGCGGACGCGAAACGTCAGGGGTGTCAGCGCCGGCCTTCTCATCTTCATTCATCAACGCGGTGAAGGTATCTCGGTCCTTCTTCCCAAGCCCTGCGATAGAGCTAACCGCATTCGAGGCCCACCCGGTGACGCTCTTTCTCTTGTTGGGTTTTGTTGCACTTTCATTTCCAGCCGCAGTGACACTACTGTCGGAGCGCTTGCGGGAAGTCCGGGAGGGAGGCCGTGAAAGGGTAATTGATCTTTCAGCATCAGACTTGCGTCGTACTGGGGTACGAATTCCGGGGTCATAGTCAAATTCCACCGACGAAGTACGATTCGAGAGGGTGGACCGCTTGGAACGAACGGTGTGGTACTTGTTATCGTCAACAGAAGAAAGGGCATGTGATTGGGATTTGACTCTCATGTCGTCGAGCTTTGTCAACGTCAACCTTACGCCTTAATGTCAGTGACAAATCGGAAGGATGTCGTGGACTACTAACTCGTCACACCAACTAGCTTTCACATCATTCAATATTTCCGAATATTCCCTCGCGAAATTGAGTTGGATGTCAAGGAAATTCGTCAGTTCGCGTAGCTGCAAGCTCTCGTTCTCCTGAATAGTCTGAATCCGAGAGCGTACGTCCTCGGAGGTCTCCTCGCTGCTCCGTATGATTATAAGCGGAAGGCATAGAGAACGGACGGGCTTACAAGCGTAATCGACACCGCTGCAATTCGTCTTCTGCCTCTCGTCTTTCCTTTTCCTTCTCTTTCTTACAGTTCTTGATCTTGTCGAACTTGGTTATAGCCGCATCGTAGCTAAGTCTGGGTATGATAAGAAACAAGCATGGCGATCACCCAGTCCAACAGCCACCAACTCACCTGCGACTATCCAGTTTCTTACGCTGGTATTCGTAGTCATTTATATCCTGTGCAAGCCTCTCGCACGATGTGATGAACGTATCTCGAAAAGTGAGCCCATACGCCTCTTGGAGTGTAGCGATCTTGCAATGAGCCCTGCCCATGGCGACAAGACACGTCCCTTTGAGACGGTCAACCATTGAGCGCACCATCAACGATCGACACGATCGGCGCTCACCAAATGCGGACTCGTCGCCATACTCTTCACCGTGTGTGACCATGACGATCCCAAGCGCGTCCAGCGGCATGAGCTTCTCCGTCTCCCCAGAAGACGGAGACTCTTTCTTCTTTGAGATCACATGGTGGTAGTCTGCCGAGGCTGCCTGCAACCTAACAGTGACGCGCACGAGTGATCGTTAGTCGAGACCGCGCTGAATTCGATGTGGATCGAACAGGTTGCATACCGGAGGATACCTTGCTTTCTCAGCTCTATGTCTTGCTCTAGTTCCTTGAGTTCGTCCTCTACGACGACAGTCTTGTCACGAGAGGAGATCTTCTCGCCTGCCCACTGATCTCATACGTCAGCGTAAGCCCACAAAGAAGTCCCATCCCGTAACACGAACCTGCCTAAACTTCCCGAGCTAGCTCCAAGACTGAATTAAGTATTGTCCAGTGTGCTCGAGTACGGCGGGTCACCCACCTGTTTGGTGGCCATGGTGGTGTAGAGACAAGCTGTCACGTTTTAATGTCCGTGGCCTGATTTTTATTTGGTGGTCTGACTTCAGCCGGACCTGTCCGGCGGGTGACCGTCGATCAGCGATTCGGATCTCCTACTTGAGTGTTCCTTTGTCACGCGTCACGCTAGAACCGTAACAACACAGCTCCAACAGAGAACAAGGCAAGGAACAATTGACAAAAAGTACACATTGCGACCAATCATAATTTGTTTCACGACACTAAAATGAACGCCGTCATCTCATGGTTTCGCAGCCAGACGCACGCCTTCTTGTATCGCGACAGCTTCTTCAACCCAGGGAAGCCTGAAGAAATCACTCCGCCGAAGTTCCTCTGCACGAATGGTGGCACCTTCGCTCGGCCCACTCCCGAGGATACTCTCCAGATCCCGCGACTGTGACTCCAGCCATGTCTGGATGAATTTTGCTGGGTCGTTTGCAAAACTCTGCAGGAATACACGCTTCGTGTGTGAGTTGTGCAATGACTGCGCAAGGAGCGAAATCTGAAAAAGTGACTGTACGTGAGACCATATCGTTCCAGAACTCTGCAGAAGATCCCGACCTCGTCGTCCAATTTACTTAGATCTTGTGTGCTCTCTTTGCTGGACTGAACAATCACAGCCATGCGGTTTTTTACGACAGTGTCCTCCATTTTAACCTCTATATCCCAAGCGGATGGTCGATCTGGGGGCGGTGCTCCGGGATTAAACGTGTAATATAGTATTATGGGATCAGGAGGCATGAGGTGGCGGTTCACCAGCTCGGGCAGCTGCTGAAATATGATCGAGTCTCCTCCAAAGATCTAGAAAACAACTATGTTCAGGGAACACTGTCCATACCACAACGCCATGCACGCACTGGACGCAAATAATCATCTGCCCTGATTCTCCGGCGGTCGACTTTGTCTTGCAGGCCATTGAGTTTGATATAGTTCCATAGTGTTTGTATAACACCTATCCGGCTCTCTTCCTTGATACCCAATACGTATGCTGCCAGGCCAGTATGAGATGCTGCGAAGAGAAATGCGGAGGACTCACCTAAATCGGGGCTAACTTTGTATTGTTCTGGGGTCTGTTCGAGGTACATCAAGATTCGAACGCGTGTCGGTTGGTCCCCCGTCCGTCTGACCGTAAAGCCGTCGAGCGGTGGTTGGACACCCTGCGGCCGAGGCCACTACGAACATCCTCAATCATATACTTGGACAAAACACTTATGACATACCTCGACGATGTTTCCGTCAGGGTACAAATGAGGATCACGATCGAGTTCCACGATCATCCTCTTGATAAAGGTCGAAAATTTCCGCGGTGCTACTTTGTCTCGAGAGCGTTGATTCGGTAGCTTCCATTGTCAACACACGGAGGCAGAGCGGCGGAGTGAACAATAACATACCTCCAGGAGACGCCCCTCGACTTTTAGTGACCATGCTGGAATGCCTTGTCCGGTTTCAAAGTTCACGGGGTCTCCTTCGCCATCAGCTTCACCGACTTGCCACGGTTGACCAGAGATCGTGTGGCTGACGAAAACCCTCAGTGTCCGTGTCGCCTATGGAAGACCGCATGAGCGAGGCATGGGAAGACCACACGCGAGCGGGACATACGGTCGGGTTTCGTGCCAACGCGTCCTGAATCTCGACTCTTTTCCTCGTCATGGTCCAATCCAACTTCTTTTCCATCTCCAGCAGGCTCTGATACATTTTAGATTCTTGCGCGAATTCGGGTAATTGGGCAAGTGCATTCGGTATAGATTTGTCTGTGAGCTTGCGTTTCCTGTGAATCCAGAACAAAGGTGTGAATACCTGCACACGTCAGGCTTCGTTTGACGTACTTTGCTGTTTTGACACCGTCCATGTCGAATAATGGTTAAGAGAAGTATGGGGACGGTTTGTGTACTGGCCAAGTTCTGAGTTCTCGGAGCCGCGCAGCAACTTGCGTCCGATGTAGAAACGGGGTCGACGGGGCGCACCTTGGACCGAGAACGTCCAGGAAAATGGTCGTTCTGGGAGTTCGTCTGACTGGGAGTCTAGGACAAACTCTGGGAGCACCTGGCGACTCGGCGGGCGGTTCACACGGAGCCCAAACCTTGTCCTCACGTGACAATTCACCAGTCATAGCAAGGGGTGGATACTTATCTTCACTCTCAGGATTGATGAACACAAGCCCGTCCACTACGCCCGCGAAGCCGCCATTGCCCCCAGGCATGGTCATCGGCCCAGATGGAAAACCGTGCAAAATTTGCACAGCGTGGCGGAACTGGAAGCCACGACAGTCGTCCTCACAACCGGGCACGGGGAAGAAAACAACGGCGGCTCTGATGGCCGCCCTCGCGTCTGGGAGCGGCCTGAAGAACGAATCTGGCCCTGAGACCCGCCCTGCAACCTGCCCTCCGGACGTCGAGCAACTAGGCAACGCAACCTGGACCTTCTTGCACACAACAGCCGCGTATTACCCCGAGCGACCCACTCCTTTTCAACGCGCCAACATGTTGAACTTGCTACACTCTTTACCGGTGCTGTACCCTTGCTCTCATTGCGCTACGCATCTAGGGGAGGAGATGAAGCATCATCCGCCAGACGTTAATAGTCGTGCAGGACTGAGCTGGTGGTTGTGCGAGAGGCATAACGAGGTGAACGAGAGACTTGGAAAAGAAAAGTTTAATTGCGCGAAAACGGACGAAAGGTGGAGAGATGGTCCTCCCGATGGAAGTTGCGACTAGGATGTGAGTCTAGTTGGTTATATTCCGAAAATCATGGTTATGAAACACGCTGCCATACCGCCAGCTAGGTTGAAACGGATACAGTACCAATACTATCCTCCCCCCTTTCGACAGTTCACTAAATACACAACACTTTCACCGTTTTACTTTATGGAGGTGTCTCTGGCGTGCTCGCCCATATCATTGGCCGACGACGATCCACCTAGCAATCATCTTGCTAGCGGCCCCGTCACTCGGACGCGTCAACGAATCGCCGCATATCGCCATTTGCCAAGATTTCCTGATTTGGTAGATGACGGGTGTTTGCATGCTGGTCTCACACGAACTGTACAAGCTCCGGATTTGCTACCATGTCGTCAAAGGACTCTGACCGTATCACTGCCGCCCAGCAGACACTTGATAGTATGTCCCAACCCGTATTCTTGATGGAGGACTCACGACAATAGCCCTCTTCGATATCTCGCAGTTGCTGAATACGCAGCTCGACAAGGAGACGCTCGCGACGTGCGTCGGCATGATCGAAAGTGGCGTCAATCCGGAGGCTCTTGCGGTACGCTCCGATACTTTGCTCTCGCTTCATGTGGTAACCGTCTGCATTGCAGGTTGTTATCCAAGAACTTCGTCGTGAAGCAGCTGCGCTGAGTGGCCAAAGCCCTGCTTCTGATGGTCGATGACGTGCTCGGTGATACCCACCGGTTTCATGAGTCAGGCATTTCTCCGTACCGTTCATTCCGCGACACATTTTCTCAGGGCAAGGATATACCTCATGTGCCTGCTTTGATGGATAAACGGGCCAAACTGTTGAGGCAGAAAGACTGATTTGGTTGATGTGGATGATGTAGCCAGTAGTTGTACCAGTCTCTAGCAAGAAAAAAAGACAGACGCCGTGAAAATTACATACATGCTTGGTTTGAACCCGTCTTGGCAACGTTGCGCCGGCTCGACCACCTGCCCACATCCCATCGTCTCTCTCTCTCATTCTCCGACACGACGACGGTGGAAGCGACCACGACGGCCACGACGGCGACGAAGACTTCTCTCCGTCCACATCACACGTTTTCCTTGGCCACCTCCCTCAGCGCCCCATGCAACCTTCCCAGCTCGAGATCCAGCGTGAAGTCGAAGCCCTCCGCGACATCAGACGAAGGTCATCAACCCAGGGTGGTCCAGGCACTTTCATCCTGGACCCTGATCTCCCAAATCCTTCGTCCCCACCTTCCCCGACCACGAGTTACTGGTCGGCTGCATCGGCCGCCCAGCAGCTCAACGACTCTGGCGACTCAAGCAGTGGCTCTCATGAAGACAGCTCGAGCTCCGAGGAACGTGCCGCCTCCTCTGATGATCCCTTCCATCTCTTCTGGGTCCCCGCTCGCCTCCACCCTGAGATTGCTCCTGCTGAATTTCGTGCTTTCCTCAAGGAACACGCTCGTACGCCCCCACTAGATGGCTCAAGTACCCTAAGTCGATCATTCACCACCTCCTCCCCCAGTCTTGAGCGTAAACGTTCAATGCTCAGCAGGCAATACAAACCTTCTGAGACGGATGACGTCGAAGAAGAAACCATCGTTCCAATCCGGCGAAATCCTACCGTCTTGGCCCATACCGGTCCCCAACTCACCATAAGTGATCTGCAACGCCTCGAGGAACTCGCTGAAGAAGCGACCAAAGACGGCGATCCTTCAAAGTTCAGGACAGTCCTCAGACGGAGTCTCAGTCTCAACATCTCACCCACAGGTCAGTGGAGCGTCGTGGTATTACGCTCACTGCGCTGTTCGCTCAAAGCTGTCTCCAGCCATCGACACGATGGACGACATTCCCCCCATGCCTGATGAAGCTGATGCACCAATTATCGTTCCTCCTCCTGGCCAAATCCTCCGTCGTGCTGCGCGAACCAAAATTCGCAAGGCGTCAGTGACCCTAGAGGGGGAAGGACGTGGATCTTTTACCCGTCGGCGTAGGCCTACGGCCAAGGTCACAGAACCACGCACGTCGAGCGACCTATCCTCAAACGATCACGCGAGCGAGCAGGGCGAGCAGTTCAGACGCCCTCGTACCTTCTCCAATGAGAGCATCACCAGTGGCGAACACACCCCCCATCGATCCGAGCCTTGCGGCGAGGAAACATCGATATATGACGCATATGTTACCGAAGATCCCGAGATCGAAATCGTGCGCTCCATACAATCGTTCATGACTCCTCAACCCCCTCTATTACCCCCTCCCCTTCCAGCGGATGATCCAAAGTCATCTTCGGTGGTTGTGGCATCTGAACGACCAATGACGTATCCTGCGCCCGAACCAGAGTTGCAACATCCTCGACCTCAGCGGCTCATTCTTGCTGCACCAATAGAAGAGACCCCCCGCCCACCTTCGCCCGATATAATTCTCGTATCAGCCACGGAAGAGACCGCAGTGGCCTCGACGTTCCCTGACATACCTGTCTCCACGGAAAAACCGGCCAGCCCTGCCCAAAAGAAGGAAAAGGACAGGAAGGGCCTCTTCAGTAAATGGGGTGGCAGCGATAGAAGCGGGAAGAAGACTGTGAAAGCGGAACGGGATCGTGAAAAGGAGGCTCAGCGGGCTGAAAAGGAGAAGGAGAAGGAGAAGGAGAAGGAAGGCGGTTTCTTTGGCTCGTTGTTCAGCAGCAAGAAGAAGCAGGACGATTCGTCTTCTCAGACAGGCTTGTACATGGGCTCTGGACGCGAAGCAGCCGCTGCCCTCCTTGGTGCGTCCAAGTCGTCCAAGGGGTTACCTACCTCCCCCTCTCCGCAGCCGGGCTTTCAGGGACCGTATGCAAGATACCCGATCCATGTCGAACGCGCAATTTATCGCTTGAGTCACATTAAGCTAGCGAATCCGAGAAGGCCCCTTTATGAGCAGGTGCTGATCAGTAATCTGATGTTTTGGTATCTGGGTGTTATCAACAAAACCCAGAATCCGACGCCTGCGGCTCCGCCTACCCAAGGACCTGCGGGTGATTCGGTGCAGCCAGACTCTGAGGAAGAGGGGGTGGAGAGGCGAGAGGCGGAGGAACGACAAAAGGCAGAAAACGAACACTTGGAGCGGGAGAAACAAGAACGTGAGCGGGAACAGGAGCGAGAGACGGAGAGAGAGCAACAGCAACAGCAGCAACAGCAGAAAGAAAAGTCGTCTCGGCGGGGCACCTTGACGAAAACGAATCCTACACAGGGCTCCCGACGCCCCGGAGAGATGTTAGTCAAAGGTCCTCAGTACGAGATGCAACATCGGGTTATGGAACAGGAATACCATGGACCAGGACACAGCTATGGATCACCTTCCCAATCACCTGGCGTCGTTGCGGCTCCCCGCATACATCGACAGTCTAGTCCTCCTATTAATCAGCCCCAATCAATCGTCGAGCCCGAGCCTACTGCGTACATGCATCCCGGAGGCATGGATCTACATGCAGTACCCCTTACGCCAAACTCTTCGCAGGCGGCATTACGTACCTGGCCACCCTTACCCTCTCCTCCACCGACAAACGGACCCCCCCAGGCAGATTCTTCCACACAAGCCCTCCCAACGCATCGCTCCCGATCACCCCCTTCTCCAAACCAGAACAGATATTCTCCATCGCCCGTTCCTGGCCGACCGCAACCTTCAAGAGGCCCGACGCGCTCAGTATCAGCTACAGCAAGTTCTGGCCTTTCCCAATCTGCAGATGGGAAGACGAGAAAAGTGGTCAGTGCTCATGCGGTCGTACCGTCGCCGAATGGGAGACCGAGAGCAAGCATGGGAAGCGTGCCTGTGTCGAGAGGCGAGGAGGAGGATGTACCACTTGCTGTTTACCAACAACAGCGACGCCGGTGAATCCCTCATGCCTCAGGTACGGGCTTCCGAAGCTGGTGGTCCATAAGATGTGCTGATATAATTTGTGAGCAGGCGTTTCTTTTTCTTCTCGCTCTCGATTCGGAGTACCCTGAATGACCACGCCTACTTTCGTGCCCCAGATCTAGGAAGTCGTTGTGGATCCAGAATATTCCCAGACCTATCCAATGCCGTTCGGACGCTATTCTATTCGTGCATCTTCATCCTACCCCAAGCCTATTCCCGTCCAAGCAAGGACTTATCGACCGCTTACTATCGTACAATCTCATTGCTTACATTCACTGTTTCAGCATTTTCCACTGTTTTTGTATTTCGTCCGTCGTGTCGTCGTTGTCCGCGTTGTCATCGTTTGTCGAGGTCTTTGAGAGGATCTGGGCATCTCATTTGTTTCTTTGTTTTCGCATTTGAGGTCTCGTGGCTGGGGTAGATTGACCGATCCGACGAACGGTGTCGAACGTCGCTTGTACTTTCTCCCATCTTTACAGTGGACTCTATTTTAACGAAAAGGATTTATTAGAATTGGAGACGCCACATGATGTGCTGGTCTCCAACGTTTCGAATGTCAATGGTTTGGCCGCCAACTCAGAGAGAAGGCTTGGTTGCGAAAAACCAGTACTAGTCTGGGCCTGACAATATCCAGAGCACCATCATCATTATCGGATGATGCGGGCGTGGCCGACATATGTGCATGGATGTTGATAACGAAATTTGTGACGCGAAGGTGAGACGCTGAAGGAAGACGCCATGGGTTGGCGGCCCCGTCAAATCAACATTTGCCCGTGAGAATATCGGGCACAAGTTCCGCTCATATGTGCACCATGGTGTGGTCGCATTTCGGGGGTTAGTTTTTCGTTTCTTCGACGATGCGACGCATTGAACAATGGAGAAGGCTGAATACTAGATACCTACTTCGAGCCAGGTAGTGACACCGAGCGGCAGCTACGCCGTGACAGCACCCGTTGAAAGCTGGCGACCTACCACCAAAATGTCTACGACCTGCGGTTAATCGGGTATTGACGGTGTTCCAATAATACATGGGAGTACTTAACGCGGACCAGAAACTACGCAGTTTCTTCTTATCTCCCGTGAGCACTTCAGTTCCTTCATGCATCCTTCCCACTCTCCACAGTCTGGGCAGCGTCATCGACCCAAACCTCGACGTGCAGACCGTTGTCAACGACTGGTTTTCCAAGTTCGCCAAAGCAATCGGCCTCAAGGATGTGCCAGCCATTGTCGATTTGTTCCTCGATAGTGACTTTTGGCGTGATATGCTTGCGCTCACTTGGGACTTTCGTACGTCCCACGGCAAGGACGCGCTGTCCAAGTTCCTCAAAGACCACCTCAGTGTCTTCGATCCTCAGTCGGATACTTTCAATCTTCAGCGCGACGGTACAGAACTCCAACGACTGTGCGAAGATATCGTTTGGATACAGGCTTTTTTTAATTTTGATACCAATGTGGGTCATGCCCCTGGCGTATTCAGGCTCGTCCCTCTTCCGGATGGCGCATGGAAGGCCCACGTAGTTTATACCAACCTCGAGGATCTAAAGGGCTTCCCGGAGCGGATGGGATCTTTGAGGAACTTTGAACCAAACCACGGTAAATGGGCTGCCAAGCGAGAGAGGGAAAGGGAATTTCTCGATGAGGGACCTACTGTGGTCATAGTCGGCGGAGGACATAGTGGTTTGGGTGTTGCCGCGCGACTCAAGATGCTGGGAATCAATGCGCTCGTCGTCGAGCGAAACCAAAGAATAGGGGACATCTGGAGGAAACGTTATGCAGCACTCTGCTTGCATGATGCAGTCTGTGAGTCCGGAGTCTCTTCTACACCTTTCTCTCATCGTGCTGTAGGGTATGACCACATGCCCTACTTACCGTAAGTGCATACTTCGACCGAAGAGATCCCTCGTCATGCGATCGCCCGGTTTCAGGTTCCCACCTTCCTGGCCAGTCTTCACTCCGGCATTGAAACTGGCTGATTGGCTTGAGTCTTATGCTCACTCCCTGGAATTGAACGTGTGGACCTCGGCAACCGTGACCTCGATCGAAAGGGAAACCGGAGACAGTGGGAAGCGTTGGACTGTTCAAGTCGAACGCCAGGACGGACGAAAGCGAGTTTTCAAGGTGGACCATGTCGTGCTGGCACTTGGATTTAGTGGCGGCATACCAAGAATCCCAGACATTCCAGGACAAGTAAGCATCGAACGTATTGGTCGAGAACTGACTTGCTTACAAACACGGATAGGGTGAGTTCCAGGGTCAGATCTTGCACTCGGCTCAACACAGGTGTGCCACGGATCATTTGGGAAAGAAGGTAGTTGTTGTTGGCTCTTGCACATCGGGTATGATAGTCTACCTATCCTAATCTTCACCGGAGTTTACTATGATGACTAGCCCATGACATTTATGCTGATTACGTGGATCATGGCGTTGGTGAGTTGCATCCGCTGCCGCCCATTATCACTGGCTAATGTCTCTGACAGACGTCACGATGGTTCAACGGGGCGCGACTTATATCATGTCAATTAAAGAGGGAATTCCCCGCGTGCTAGGTAGCATCCTCTTGAGACGCAATCGCTGGCTGACATCAATATTCACCACATTCAAGCACTTTACTGGGAAGGTCGCGTCCCAACTGACTTTGCTGACCGCGTGAATACTTCGTATCCGACTCACGTTGCAGAACTTTTGAATACACGTGTTTCCAAGGATATTGCCAAGGCCGACAAGTGCGTTGTGTTCCCGCGTGTTCCTTCTCGTAAAAATGACATATACGTGTGCTTCAGAGAACTTCTCGACGGCCTCCGTAGAGTCGGATTCAAGCTCACCGACGAGGATGCTGGCTTACACAAAGTAGCGTTTAGCACTGGCAGGGCGGGAGGATACTATTTCGGCAAGTTTTTCCGCACTTTATAGTGCGGGCAGATGGGTCAGCGCGCTTTCTTACTCCAGATGTCGGCCCTTCTCAGCTGATCATTGACGGGAAGATCAAGCTGAAAAACGACGGACCCATCACGAAAGTTACGCCAACTGGATTACTTTTCGAGGACGGTTCCACACTGGACGCTGATGTCATCATCTTCGCAACTGGGTTTGTCCTTACCCCACTCCTTCGTGACAACCTCTTGACCTACGTTATCGTCATTGCAGCTACGGCACTACGCGTAGCGCATGCATTAATCTCATCAAGAATACAGATCTACATGACAATATTCAACCGATCTGGGGATTTGATGATGAAGGCGAGTTCGATGGTTTGTACCGTGAGATAGGTAAACCCAGTGAGGAGGACAAAGTCGCTGGGCTTTGGTACATAACCGGAAGCTTTTCCATGTGTCGGTTCCACTCGAAGCACGTTGCACTCCGTACGTACTTGTACTATCGCGCTCAGCGCGCTTTGCTTGATCAGTACAAGATTGCTGACATGACCGGCCGTAGAAATCAAGGCATACCAGGAGAATGTTTTTGGGGTTCGCTACCATTCTGCAACTTAGGTTATTCTATCATTGAAATGGGAGAAGGACGTCTGTGTGTACGACTATACATGTAAAAAACAGCTTGAATGCAGCGAAAATAAACATGGACGACATTACAAAGTAGATGATGAGTTCGCTATCAACATTGAACTACCAGAACTCACCGCTGGCGAGTAATTAATCTTAATCGTCAATCCGCACGTATACGCTTTTGCGGCGGTTCTGAAGCTGCATTGGATATTCAAGCTGTCTCTAATCTTCGCTTGAAAGATCGACAGTTTCTGGCGTGACGTCGTGTGTTGTCTGCCTACCGCATGTAGCGGGGTTACGATCGGACATGGCCGATGTTGGCACCTCAAAGTCTTTCTCCTCTAGCGACTGCCCTTGAAGAATCTTGCCCATGTGCGTCTGTGCAAAGGGTCGCCCTCTGTTCCGAATCAAAAGCAGCGTCATCACGGAAGGCAGGGGAGATCCTGAGAACGTGATTTCCATTTCCTCGAAACTGCCAGGGATCTTGAACAGATTCCGCCTGATCACTGAATCGTTTGGAACACTAGTTGATACGCCGAGGAAACGGCACAACCGGAGGTACGAGGTATAGTCTCTTAGATAGAGTTGGCCAGCGAACACATTCAGCTGGTCGATCAGATCCCAAGGGGGAGTCCAATCTGAGGGTAGGGGAGGAATAGAATAAAGTCTGAGATCATCGGATGGCTTCATGCCTTGAGATGTGCGGGGTGCATACACATGAAGGTGGACGTATTCGCTTGTCCTAATGTCTGGCATCAAGCGATCAGCTTCGAATGGGCTGAGCAAAACGAGTAGTTGGCCGCGACCCTTTCTACGAGAGAGGATCCACTGGACGGGTCGGAGATACTGATCAATGGTCCCTCGGGTGGACTCAGGATCGATCGTCTTGCAGAAGTCCGCCGTCGCCAAGATAAGTGGACTCCAGACGTCCGAGTCCCGCGTAGCTGCAGAGCTCCTTTCCAGCGACGTGAAGAGGGGAAGGAAAGCGCTGCCAGAGTGCAATGGAGGGATGACACCGGTCTTGACAAAGGCCACAACATCTTGATGAAGATGATGCTCCGCCGGTCTAGCCTTGGGGGGCAGTTCCACCTCTCGTTCGCGCTCGCGCTCCTGTTCTTCTTCCAACTGTACACCGGGAAGTGATACAATACCCAGGTCTTTGCAACGTTGCCGGATCCCTGGATTGAGTGTCGACAATTCTTTTTGAGCGTCCTTAGTTTCACAAGGTGCATAGAGATCGACCAGCGATTTCAGTTCAGGCTCGAGCCATACAGCCGACAACTGCTCTGGCCCGAGCTCATTATTACAGAACCGGGACCAAGCGTCGTATCTCAGTGTATGGTTCATGCCTTGCTGGGCCCAGTAAGGAGCCCGCTGTTCAATATCCGTCCAGGTCTCGTTTATTGCCCAGCACAAGATGTCGACAGTGGTGACCCGGGTGTTCGGATCCTTTTTACCGGCCACAGCGCGGATGGTCTGGTCAACCTCCAGTGGTGCAAAAAACATGACCGAGAGATCACAGCCTAGCTTGCGCATCCGCATGCAACCTAAAAACACAAACTGTAAGATTTACCAATCGGATGAAGATGCCAAAACGAACCCTGCACCAGAGCATCCTTGGTCACCTTCGGACCTAACGTGACGGCCGCTCGTGACTCGATAGGGAGTTTGATGTCAGTACCCCTTGTGTGGGCGTGATCGAGGTAGACAATACAACGATCTAACTGACGAGAAAGCGGCGACCATGACATTGGTTGAGTGATGCCATTTCGGGTGAGTACCACGAGTTCATGATTCTCATTGAAATAGATGACACCGTCAGCAGTGTGGGCGATGTCGAGCCATTCTTTCGCCACTTGGCGATTGGAAAAATCGAGGATCTGCGCGCCAACATCAAGCACAACACGGATTTCGGGCTGTTGCATGGTGACCAACTGTAGGAATTCAAGTGTAGTCTTGCGTTTGCCATTCTCGTGGGTGACAATGTAGAAGTCATTTTCCGGTCGAAGGAGATATGCGAGGACTCTGGCATTGGTTCCCCGCTGATGGTCGAGGTCTTGCTGTGTAATAGACATCGGTAATAGCCATCGGCTATCGTTTGTGCCCGAAAATCCTAATGCTGGATTCAGCAACTGCATTGAACGATGCGCGATGAGCCGCAGGATTACTCACCAGTCACAAGCTTCTCCCGTTTCTCTGCCAAATCCCAGCTAGACCCGGAGAGTTTATAAAGAAATCCTTTCGCCTCCATTGGGAACACGACTCGTGAAAGGTAGAGGTCTATAGCTGCTTTATTCCGAGAGAAATGCGGGTATACGATGTTGTCCCATTTCTCCGATGATTTGAGGTTGATCTCGCTGGGTTTCCGAAGCGAGTCTGACAATAGCTCGGAATCATACTCTTTGACCCAAAGTGCGTATCCCATGGAAGGATCATCCTGGTCTAGTAAAATTTCAAAAGCAATTCTCAATTGCTTCTCGCTGAGTCCGCCGTAGTAGTAAGATAGACATGTGAGAATGATGGTGAGGTCTGGATGGCCGAACTGGGTGTTGGGTCCTGGCACGTCTTTGGCCCGATACGGAACGGCAAGCATTGTGGGAGTTCGTTCGAAGGGATAATCATCTTCGTCATGCGAGACAAGACCATAATCGACGCGCCATCTCCGCTCCGCAAGAGAAAACAAGAGCATGTTCGAGGCAAGGAGACCACGAAGTAGTAGTAGTCCATTCCAAAGATGATTCTGATCGGAACCCTTAGCATATTCCTCCACGTCCTTGGCTGTATCGGGAACTGGGTTAGATATGAAACTCCGAATTGCGTCATGCAACGCAGTGGAGACGTGCAGAAAGTCGAAATTGGGGAGCCGTCCGTCCATCACATCGTCTACGATTGATGATATCAGGCGTCGACCAACGTTAGAGGCTCGCACGATGCGCACATGCGGAAATGATCCGGGTGGGCCGCATTCATACTCCACGGAGTCGGGGTGATTTCTCGAGATGGTGTAAACATGATGTTTCACAAGGCCGAGAACCTGCTGTGTAATCGTCCATCTATCAGGGTATCCGTCCATATGTTGTTCGTGGCCGATCGTGTAAATCAATTGAAACCGGGGATGAAAAGTCTCGTCGCTCTCGTCCACAATATCTCGAACATGAGAATGAATCCACTTCTGAAGGCTCACCCACATGGGTGCACTGTCGAATGCATTGCGAGGGTCCTCAATGTGCTGGGCGGCATCCTTTGTTCTCGGGTGGTTGAGCGACTGACTCAGCCATTGAAATAGGCCACCAACAACGCTGGTTTCTGGAATCTAATATCAAATTGAATCAGCGGCCATCAATATATTATTTCATGCGCACTGATGCGAGCGACAGGGTTGTCGTGACCTGCTTGTAAAGCGTTTGACAAAGCTTTGGAAAAGGGTCAGCCACAAGCTTCCCTTTATGTATCTGTTCCTCCACGCTCATCAATTTGAGTGACACAACATCCTCAGGCCGGACGAGTAAAATTCCACGCTCAGCCATGCACTGAGAGATGAAATGGTGTAGATCATCGATTCGACGGCTGATGCTACCCCAGTCGTTGATACGAGAGAAGGGCAGGTGGTATATTGGTCTGTTAGTGAACCCGCCAAGGCGAGCAACCAGTAATTCAAACATCTGAATTGTCAATGCTTTTGGGGCAATGACACGCACAAGTTGTTCGCCATCAGCAAGGGTGGCAGCAACGATGGGGATGATCACAGATGTTTTCCCTTCACCCATGTTCACCTGCATTACTGTGTTTTTGCCCGATCGAGGGGACATCATTTCTATCGCAATTTCTGCCTGGTTGCGACGAATGAGAAAGTTTCCTTGAACCTGATGCAAGCAATTGACGAGCGACATTAATACAAGTAGAAAGAAGTGCACGGAAACTGGAAACGCACCTGGATTAAGAGCCAATCCGGGTTCTCTTCAGCATTCCACCCATCACATCCCTTGTTCTCCAATTCCTGGGAAAACTCCTCTTCGAAGCCATCTAGGGCAAATCGAAGCAATCTCCTGGCGCGCTGAAGGTCCAGGAGGAGTAATGCAAGTGATGTTATGCATTTTTTCCACTCGATGGGAAGTTTGATCTTCGAGGTGGATGCGAGACATTGCAAGAGGACTCCTGCCATAATCGGTGGCCACTGACCAAATTGGTGGAGCGCTTGTTCACGACCGGTTGTTGGACCCAGCGTCTCTTTGATCTTTCCCAGAGCTTTCGTGTACTTGATTCTGCACTGCGCATAGTGCCTTCGAAGTGTGTCAATACGATCCTTTCCTGCCACTACTATGTGAAAATGTGGAAATTCCTTGGACACGCCTGCGCTAGTCCCTAGGAGAGTGAGGTATCTCTCTTTGAATGGGGGATCTGTTTGCTTAATTTGAAGATGGGAGAATAATCGATTCAATTCGGGAATATCACCCGGTGACGATGTCTTGTGACTGGTAGGGAGCGGGGTGTGACGGGGTGGTAGCTCTGGTGCTGGCCGGTCGGAAAGCAGCTGGTCGAGCATGATGGGCCACTGGGCACACTCACTGGATGTATATTGTAGCGAAGAGACCAGGTGTGGAAGACCAGGTAGTGTATTGGATGCTGCAGTGGTAGAGACAATATCCTCTGAGTCAAGCCCAAATTGTGACCGTTCTGGGAGGCGCTGGGTGGAATCAGGGTCTTCTGGAGACTCGGAGGTTGTTGCCGCAGTGGCATTCCACGGAAATAGATGCGAAGCTCGTCCCACAGCCAAATCATCCAAATCGTCGAGTGCACCGCCACTCCAGTAATATCTCCTTTGGATTTCGCTGTACGCAATGTTGATTTGGGGATATTCAGTGGTTGAGCTCCAGAATTTAACTGTGTTGACATCCATGTCCGACTCGTCATCAGGGAGGGATTCGAGTCTCATGATTGACCGACACCGAGCGGACTGTAAGAGAGAAAGTCCTGCCTGAGCACCGGTTTTGCCTGTCAGCGGATCGGGTCGATAACAGCTGGTCATGGCATGCAGGTAGGCAAGATATCGCGTGCTCTTCAACTCCCCATTCCCTGTCAAGCAACCCAGTTCGGTATCCACCTCGTAGGTATAATATAACGGTCCACTGGTTCCATGCAAATGGGGATTCCTACTAAGTTGACCACCATCATTCCTCTTCAAGAACTCGCCATTTGGTATGAGAACACGTCTGGGGATAAGGGCCTCTGGGAGCAAGCACCCCACAAGGTGAGACTTTGGCCGAAGAACAAGTAGGTTCTCTATACTGAACAATGTCCCAATAGATTGATCCTCGTCGTAGACCATGTCCTTGAAGTCACGGGACTCGAGTTCGTCCCTTGCATTTACGAAAAAGGACAAGTCGTAGCGGGGGAAAGCGACAGACAATTGTGGAACAGAGTCGATGGTGGATGTAGTAATTAGGATATCGCAAAATCCCCTCTGCTCATCGATAGGTAGCGGGCTGTCAAGGCATTTACAGAAGTTCGCAAGATACTTGGAAACCACTGCCCAGGTGGGGCTTCGGATGTCAACAAGGGTCTCGTGGCCCTTGTACATACGGTATCGTCCAGGTGTACAGTCAATCTTCCAGTTCTCTGAAGATTCTTCCCAAAGTTTTTTGAGGGGGCGTATCTCGATGGTTGATGTTGACAGATTCAACCAATGGACATGATCATTAACGAGCGATGATGGAAGGTCTCCTCGCAGTTTACTTGGAGGAATTAGCTGGAGGATATCATTCATTTGACGACATTGTGCTCGAACCACTAAGTTGTCGTTTTGCAGAGAAAAGTGCACCTGCGCATATTTGAACGATCGTGATAACGTCATGTAAGATTGGACAGTTACCTTGTGTTCAGACCCCATGGAGAAGACCGCGAAATCCATTCCTGAGAGATTGGACGGTACGAGAAAGAATCCTTGCTGCAAACGATGGTCAAGAACATTTGTTAACATCAAAGCATGTAATATATACGCACATCACAGAATATTGATTTGTATTCGGGAGAGAGCCTGGTCGTGATATCATGCGGTAATGTATTGCATGGTCGACTAGCAACTCGAAATTCGCCATTGAGCAGGTTGATGTGCACAGATTGCGAGGGATAATCCATGGTCGCTGCGGTTTGGCATACAAGCCAACGAGCGTTTGAGCGCTGCAACTGCTCCCATCTATATGGACATGGTTTGTGGCCAACAAAAAACTTGGCAACTGCAAGGTCAACACCATAATCGGATGGATCGGCGAGGATTTCGTCCCTCAAGATCTCCTCGAGAGAGAAAGAGAGACGACGGTCTCTGGGAAGGAGCAGTCTCGAATATTCGACATAGGCTGAAAAGTTGAAGTTAATGAGTGCGGGGGGAGTATATCCGTCCCGGAGTGCGTGAATAAAGAAGGCACAAGAAAGTAGGGCATCGACATCCTCTGCAGAATAAACGTGCTTGAAAAGGGTAGCAGGGTCAACGTCAAACGTGCTTCGACAAGTGGCAGCCATGTCCACCAAGAGATGACTGCGTTGTTTGTTCGTAGGTGCCATCGCCAGGTCGTATGATAGCTCTTGCACCCAAGCAAAAGTCCTCTTGCACACGCTCCGAAGAAGTGCGGTAGCTCGCTCCGAGACGTCTTCGCCGGGGTTCGATGCAAGTACCCGAGTGAGCAGCAGAGCAATGTTACCCATCAGCACTGCGTCGATCGAGCGAGCTCCGATATCCACAAACAAGCTGTCGAGCTCGTCTAGCAGGGCATTGCAGAAGCATGAGTCTTGAAGCTCTTGGTGCCAGATCCACGCCCCTGTATTCGAATCGAGTGGTCCAACTTGAAAGGCAGCGTGGGTAAGGAGGTCATGAACTTGTTCACGACGGAGGTTGAGAGTCCTACTGCGTAGCCCCAGCAGGATATTGAGCCATTGGAGCGAGCCACCGCTCCGCAAGTGTGCAAAAGTAATGAATTCGTCGAGGGCGAGATCTACGGGACAGTCCACTTGGGCAGCCAAGACATTATTGGGAGTGTGAGAGGTAGAACCCACATATTTTGACTGCTTGCCAAATCGGAGATCTTGACGAACACTCCCAGTCGGTTGGGGAGTATAACGCAACCTTGATAGTGAGTTGTCCCACCGATATAAATAGGTCAAGTGGAATTCGACAGAAAGGGGTGGTCCTTGGTACCCGACAAAGTAAGGTTGCAGTTCGGGAACATCTGCGATTGGGGTTTCTCGGGATTCCGGGTCAAAATACTGCAGCACGGGGTCGACATACTGCAGGATCCTGGTGATGGCAGAACGCCAGACATGTACGTATACGGGGCATTGCAGCTCAAATATGACAGCTTTGGCTTGTGATGGAATGTCAGGCAATGGTGACCCAGAACCCCCTGCTCCGTCGACTAGCTGTCGCCCGGATAGTGCGATGCTTGCACTTTCACACTGCAATCCACCACGTCCAACATCCTTCAGCGCGGCTTTTTCAATGCGAACTTTGAGCTGCTGAAGGTGCGGGGATTGGTCGTAATAACGGACAGGGAAACTATCTTCGGTGAAATGGTCCGAAAGTACCGACCATCCCGGACGTGATTGAGAATGACGTATAAAGAGATACCGGTACGCGCAGGAGAGACGGTGAAGGCTTGTCATCTTGCGCAGCAGCAGTCCTTCCAAGAGAGCTATGGGGATTTCAGGGGAATAGTCGGCGAGCATGGGAATCTCTTTCACAACAAGCTTATCGAGTGCTAAACAGAGCTCAATCAGCGTCAATAGCTTGATGGGTTCATCTTCTGGATTGGCGTTACGCTCATTGACGTTCAAGTATTCATCCAACAGGAGCCCGAGCTGTACGCATGCCTCGTTCACATTCGTGACACAGGCAAGCCAATCGTCAATGCCCTGCTCAACTGACCGCTCGACATCATAAAGAGTAACGTCACGGCTGACACGGCATGCTTCCTTAAAAAAGGATCCATTGGAAGACAAAAAATCCTCGAGGGTGCCGCGGCAACGATGGTCAGGATGGAATGGAGTAGGAAAGGATTCCTGGACGGGATTTGCAACAGCGTTGCGAATGTATTCACGAATGTTCAGGAGCGAGAGTCGTGTGTCTCTGGTGAGTTCCTCCTGGGAAGGGTTCCGAAATGGGGATGGGCGGGCGCTCAGCTGCTTCCACCTGGCATCAAGGATCTCTCCAAGACAAGCACATGTCTTCAGTACCACTTCGGAAAGCCACCGGGGGGGAGAGGAGCCAAGCCTGCTTAACCATCGGAGAACTTTGGATGACATCAAATGAAGCAGATCACTCGAAAGATCTGCATTGCTTCTGTCCCTTGAAAGGGTGCACATGAAGAACAACATGAATCGTTTGTAGGCAGCGCGCCCAAGAGGAGAACGATCAGCTGACATCTGGATTGCGACCCTGATGAGGAGCCAAAGAGACGACCGACGCCAAGGAACTTCGTACTCGGATTTCAACCGGCCAACATGGTCCCGGACGTGTTTGGTGACGCGAGGAACGTCAGTAGAGCGACCAACACTCCGCAAGAGGCCAGACAGGGTAGTGATATGTTGCGGATGAGCAGGAGGAGGGGGAAGATTGCAGTAGACGAGGTTGGGAGGAGAGAGAAAATTGGCGAGTTCAGATTGGAAGTCACCATGGTCAAACACTTCATTCGGCATCTCAAGGGCGGAACAAGGATACGAGCATATCAGAGACCCCGCCGTATTCTTAACTGATACAACTGATACAAGTAGGCCTCAGCCGTTGTGTCAATGCAACGAGCTATATTCTCAACTAACCTGATACAAGTAGGCCTAGACGTAATATGTAAGTTGTTGTGTGTTATGAACTAATGACCAACATACCTCAGCCGTTGTGTCAATGCAACGAGCTGAGGGAAAAGAAACGAGTGTGCAAAGCATATGGTTCAAGAAGATGACTAATCGTCTCTAGGGCGACGCCAATCCCATCTCGGTATGCCAATAGTCGCGCCGGATGCGTTGGTGTCTACGCTGCATGCCAAGATGTCCAACATTAACAACCTCACTGCTGGGAGAAACCTCGAACGATTCGCACAATGTAAAGTTCTCCCGCTTCGTGAGGATAGTCGCAGCATTTCCATGTGGGTTGAAAAACACAAGGATATCTATAAACTGTCAGTACCGATCTACAGAGAATCTTTAGGCATACCTCCTGTTTGCATTCCGCGTAGCTGGGGGATGATGTGGTCCCTGTCCCGACACTCAGACTTGGCGGAGGCTTGCAAGTTGTGTAGCATATTGGTGATGCGTTGCCACTGAGCCTGCTCAGAGGCTCCGTAGATATGGGCGCTATAGGCATGGGCTGCTCTAAGGTATAGTCGCTGTGGTCGGGAAGCCAGACGGGAAGAAACACATGGGTAACAACATATTTCAACGATTTAGAAGATGTTGTAGAGCTTGACGTTTCAAGGTCGGAGGTAGAGTTGGAGGTAGAGTCAGACGTGGTAGACATGAGTGGTATTGGGGCAAGGAGCTTCTGGTAGGCACGAGAATATGTCGACTGATTGACAAATAATTACATCAGCTCCACTCGGCCGAAGGATGGTCCTGGTCATCCCCAACGCAGTGAACTGTATGGAAAGCCGGACAACCGCGCCAGTCACGCTGCTGAATTTGGGAAACGGCGCTCGTAGGACACCAGACGCCTTCCCACAAATTACTTGCAGCCCATGTGGGATGGAATATCTTCGCGAGTTTCCCGCTTTGATTTTCCACGACGGTTAGATGGCGATCGTCGTCTTTGGAAAAAATCCTCATTTCTATGTCGCCTGTTCGATTTTCGTCACCTCCTCGGACCTCAACTGCCAACATCCCCTCCAGCTGGCCACCGTGAGCGCACCGATACACCTGTGGAGCATTCCCACGCTTGGTGTTTATTCCGAATGATGTAGCCACGTCTGCTGATCAAGCGAACAGGCCAAACGGCGGTTGAGACCCCGGAGAAGCGGATGATGCAGCCCGCTTCGTGGTAGTAGGTGTGGATAGGGAACCTTGCGATGCAGGTATGGTACCGCGGACATATGATCTGAACGCACAAGACAAGGATTATTTGCGCCGGGACGTCATCAGAGGGTGCCAGTGCAGCGCGAAAGCAGGAATGATGGTCCTGTTGGGACCTCGGGAGAGGACCCTTCATATCGGTCATTCCTGAAGATTATGGTATGGTGTTCACCCGGACCACCCCCCGATGCCTGCTATGAGTCAGCAGGTTTGCTGACCTATTCGCTTGGTCTGGTTCCGAGTTACAACGCCTTTGATGTGGCGGTGGAAGGTGACTTTGAAGCAATAATGAGACGCCAGACGTGGTCGAGCACGGGACGGACATGGTAATGAATGGTGAAAGCTAAGAAAAGAGCCTGATGGTCAAGGGATACATAAACGCTAATCAGAGAATTTGGCGTGTACCTTTGTCCCATTTGTAGCAATATCTCATAAAAGATCATTGTCTTCTGGGTGACGATGAATCCAGTGACGACCAATACCGCGCCTGTGACAACCATGAATGAAAGAAGCCACGGTCAACGCGCATGATCGGCGGTGTTGTGACGGCACCCCAGCGAGCGTTGAGTAGACGCGAGTGCTGTAGTAGGTGGCGCAATGCTCGTCACGGACCAAAGAGCTTCGTTCATACCCTAATTCGGGTCACATGTAGATGGCCATGGCGAACGCTAGAGACCAATCTGTCGTGTCTAAGGTCGGAATACAACCGGAAAAAACCAGAACAAGACACACCTACAAGAACGAAAGCACGCTGGAGACGTAGGATGAAAAGGCAAAGGAATGTTGTGATTCCATCGTGGAGATTTGTTGACTTGCAACGGAGTTGAAGGAGCACCGGGAATTGAGTTATTAGTTGTTAGCGCATCCTTTGAGCCAGAGACAGTGCATGCTGGCGAGAACAGGGTTTTGTGTCGAGTATAAGTAGTAGTGGCAGAGTGTAAGCTGCGAGGCCGAGTGGGACCAAAAACGACCGGGCGAGAGCAGTGAGGCGATGCGGAGACGAGCTGGCTGCGTTCGTGCCTTGCTGCGCTACACTGCCAAATCGTAGCGGCGCGCATGCGCCAAGTCCCCAACTCCCATGAAAACATATCCATTGCTCAACGGAATTGATCAACACGATAACACGACAGGCAGTATATAGACAGACGATGAGAATTCAAATCTTTTATGAATTTACCAGAAATATGCGCGAGGTCCAACACTCGTCCCGTTCCAGTATACGTTTGGTGTCGTGGGTGTGCGTGCAGCGCAGGGCAACTGACGGCGCGTTGGGCTTTGGGCCATGGGACCCATTGGGATGGGAAGGGGGGTGTCGGGCGTCGCAATGAGCGGGGGGACCTCGTCCTGTTGGGATGCGGCGCTGGGCGGGTGGCAGGTGCGCACGTCGCATGCGTGTCGTGCTGGGCGACAGGGTATGGTCGTTTGGGGGTCACGCCCACAAGAGGGCCCGGGGTTCGGCGTCACAGTGCGGATATCGTGATGCGCGGCTGTGGTGTCACGATTGGCACTTGGCTGGACGG
>Ga0307508_10000568_pt1 | contig 43833 bp, 54 predicted proteins | sample 9_EM_MG_FD_203089 | JGI IMG/M metagenome (GOLD analysis project Ga0307508, IMG submission 203089) | Populus trichocarpa ectomycorrhiza microbial communities from riparian zone in the Pacific Northwest, United States - 9_EM | ecosystem: Host-associated > Plants > Roots > Unclassified | place... | reverse complement strand
TGGTCTCGTCGCCCTGGCCCAGCCCCCCCCCCCCCCCCCCCCCCCCCCTTTCCTGCCACCAATCGAATTGGCTCTGCCGCGCTGCTGCATTGCCGATTTCGCCAGTCGCAGCCGAGCGAGGAGAGGAAGCGAATGGCCTCGGGTAAGTAGCGGGCTTGCGTTGATGATTATTTTTATTTTATTTTTCTATTTTTTTTTTCTTTCGTTTTTCTCCACCCCTCGCCACGAGCGCGCGATCATATGCATCCCAAGGGAATTGTGAGCCCCTCGATTGTTGGGTTCCCGGAAGCACTCGGAAAACACTCATGTTTCTCGTGTGGACCTTCCTTCCCCAACGCCCAGCACCGGTCGTTGGCGCCTTCGAACAACATCTAGTCAAGTCTAGATATCGCCCGACAATTCGAGCCTCGAAGGCTGAAACCCCACGGGTTTGGAGGGCACGAGAGGGTAGGGGGGGGGGATTCGATTCAGCACTCCCCTGCTGCCACAGCGAGCACAAACGTCATAACGACCACGATTCCGGGAGGGTGGGGGGGCTGGATCGGATCGGACCCCTCCTTTCGTTTCAATCCCGAAAACCCCCCCCCCCTCCCCAAGAGGAGGAGTTTGTCGCACAGGCAACACGACTGGACACGTTTTTCGTTGCAAACCCACAAAACCACTCGCCCCCACCGGCCGCCTCCGAGCTCACCTCTTTTTTTTTTTTTGAAAAAAATAAATAAATAAAAAATCGACAGCTCGGATATCTCCTGAGATCGACCCCTCTGGACGGACGGAGGGGGTGAAGATTGGGGATCGAAGGGCGTGGTTGGGGACATACATAACCCCACCTGATGAGCATCGTCACATCAGCTCCTTTTCGATGGAGGAGGGGGGGGGGGGGGGGGGTTCCGCGTTTCCGATGGGACAGAGGGAGGGCGGAGGGAGGGCGGAGGAGGAGACTTGCATCTTGCATATTGCATACTGCATACATATGTAACATGGGGTGGGGAAGTGTGCGCTTCGTGATCGACTGGAGATACGTGGCACGTCGCGGTACGGCGGTGGCGGTGGAATGGTCAATGCGTGCGTACGTGCGGGCAGGCAGGCAGGCAGGCGGGCGGGCGGGCGGGCAGGCAGATGCAGCGAGCCATAGCTCCGGACACACATAATACAGACATACACACACACATACATACATAGAGTGCATTGTACATGCCTCGGGTGTATCTGTCTCTGTGGATGGCTGCTGGGGCGCGCGAACGAAAGGAACGAAGGAAGAAGAGAAGGTCTGCACACTGTGCATTATGTATGCATTCTGCAACGCCGGAGCCCTCTGCTAAAGACTGCACCTGCGGTTGGCCGAGAAGCACTGCTTCCTGGACCAGCCACCAGCCGACTGCATAGAGTAGATATTTAGCTACGATCCCGACACGGCCTAGATTGGCCGCAGAAGGAATGGTGGAAGGGCTGCCATGTCCGTACGTGCATGTGTATCTACTCCCGAAGCGCAGTGGTGAGCTCTCTCTCCATCAACGTCGCATCATAGGCCATCACTCTCGCATGGCTTCCCCCCCGTTAGCCTCAAAATCAGTGCAGCGAGGAAGGCCACAGGTTGCCGTACCGTGCCGTACCGTACCGCACCGCCCCGTACCGCCCCGTACCGTTCCCCAAATGCGTGTCTATATATGCCTCATAGCCATGCAAGCAAGCACTGCGCTCACCCATACATACATACATGCATACATAGGATTACGTTGGGTATGCATCTCGGGCGTGCTTTACCATACATACCATACCATACCACACATACCTGGTGGAGCAGTTGGCTTAGGGCAAGGGCACGTGCACATACAGCCCGGGCCCCTTCTCGTGCATGCGGGAACGCAGCAGACTGCAGGCGCTGGATTGGAGCTATGTATATATGTGCATACGTAGAGTGCGGTGGGTGCGGTGGGCACTGTCCTGCGCGCGATGGGTGTCTTTTTGCTCTGCGCGGCTTTGTTGGTTCGCTCCCCCCCCGGGACGGATATCGAGTTAGATGGCTATCCAGTCTATGTGGTCGGATCTCGACCGAGATTCGAGGCACGCGTTGGGTTATCTATGCAGTGGCCTTTGTACTAGTAGATAGTAACGCCAACTCTCTGCATGCCGTTCGATGGATGGAGCCGCGGCATCTTCATGCCGGGGGGGCTGTTGTATATAGCATGTCTTCTGCATGCTTAGTCAGTGTTCGTGCCCGCCTCACTCCATACATGGATATGTATGGGCGTCACATCTTCAAACAAGACAACCATCACATCCACACTTCACCTCCGTCGACAAGGGCAGCCGCCGTGGTGGACGAGTGCTCGCCGATGTCGCTGCGGAGGAGCAGCTGCGGAACGACGACGACGACGACTGCTGAGGTAAGTAATACATACCTACTTACATATGCAGGTAGGTTGTTACGACATCTCGCCTCGCATCACTCGCCGGGTCCGATCAATCCGTTTGCAATCTGCGGGATCCAGACGCCCAACTGCCGCGAGCACTATGATACGTACAAGTACATTATGTATGATGATGATGACGATGATGATTCATTGATCGCAGTACATACATCACGCATGTAATGTATGTAGGTATGTATGTGGAGAATCGGAACCCCCGCGCGAGTCATGTTCCCGTGTTTTGCGTGCAGCCAAGCCACGCGCACACGTGCAGCGCGGCGGCTGGCTAACAATAGTTCGATACTTGTAGAGTATCTTGATAGTGATGTCCCGCTTTGACACCACGCAAACGCAGCCACGCACGCACACACGCACGCACGCACGCACGCACCCAGCCAGCCAGCTCGCGACGGGGGAGGTTGGCCAAGGACGGAACATGCTCTCGGCTCCATCGCAACCACTGGCATCACCACAGCTGCAGCAGCATGGACGACGCCGACGGCTGGGGCTCTCCGTGGGCGGACGACACCGCGAGCGCAACGACCGCGAAGAATCCCAACGACAGCCGCGACGGCGATACCGCGAAGCCAAGGGGGGATCCGTGGGCGGACAGCTTCGGCGCGACCTCGGCGTGGGCTGCCACCGCCGCCACAGAGGAACTGCCGGACTGGGCCGCTGGGACACGTGCCGACCTCGGTAGACGCGACTCCTCCTCCGCGCTCTGGCCCGTTGCCGCCGCCGCCGACGTCAAGCGCGACCGCGGGAATGGCCTCGAGCAGTGGGGCGCCGGCTCCGAATGGGCCGCCGCTGCCTCCACACATCTTGGCGACACGGCGGTTCGCGAGATCGCTCCGAACCTCGACCTCGACCTCGGCCTGCAGATGCCGCTGCCACCTCCCGTCGTCGAAGAGGCGGAGTGGGGCGCACTCGCCGATGTGCGCGGGGATGCGATCGAACCCGGGCACCGCTTGAACTTGGAACTTGACGTTGACACGCCAACGCCACTGGTGGCGCAGACGGATGAGCCGTCACTCGGTCGGGAGCGGGAGGTCGGACTGGACTCGCAGGTGGAGACAGATGCGGACAGAGACACAGAAGAATCACAGGTGAAAGGAGCGGCGCCGGAGGGAGCCCACGAGGAAGAGGAGAATGAGAAAGAGGAGGAAGAAGCGGTGAAGGTTACAGAGGAGCCTACCTCACTGGGGGTTTCATCTCCTTTTCCGGTCCGTGAACGCGGTAGCAGCAATGAGGGATCGGAAAAAGGCCGAGATAGCTCGCACTCCGCAACAGCCATCACTGCAGATACGGATGTCGAAGTGCCACTGTCATCCGACACCATCCCGGACCGGTCACTCGCAGACACTCAAGTGTCCAGCGAAGAATCTTCACGTGTTGACGACGATGATTTTGGTGACTTCGCTGAGGAGGCCGAATTCGATGACTTTGTTGGGGATGGGCCGGAAGTTCCGCCCGAAGCTCGAGCTCCACCACCTTCGGAGGGTGTCCCAGCATTCGAGATAGACACATCACTCATCCACAAGCTCTACCCCATACCAACAAGCTCGCCGGACCCGCCCCCTGTAGAGGACGAGATGATACGCACTACTGGAGCGTGAGTGGAACGTGAACCACCTGCGGAATATGGCCATCTGCTGACAATGGCTCTGCAGACGGAAGGCGTGGTATCGGTTGACACAAGACGGTACGCTGCGCAAAAAGAATGCGGCGGACGACGACGACTACGTCCGCGTTACATGGCCTGGATCACGTGTGCAGGGCGAGGTGCACAAGATCGTGGCCAAGTGGCTGACAGAAACCCGAAACACCGGAAGACGTGGGCGGAAAAACGTACAGAATCTCAGCTCCATGTTTGGATGGGGAGGTGGGTCATCGTCCTCGCCGGTACCGAGCGAAGCCAACAAACGACTTTCTCTCGGCGCACCAAAGACCACTCCCGGCTTGCAAACACACTCCCGACACAGCAGCGAAAGTGGGAAGCGTACGCTGCCGCTGCCGCTCAACACGTCCACCGTGTCGCCGTCGATGCAACGATCATCGGTCCCTTCGCCTCTCACGCCACACTCCGGATGGGCTAGTTCGAGCAACCAACCACCCCCACCGGCCAAACCAAGCGCCAGCGGTCACAATTCACCATTTGAAAAAACAGACTTTGATGCACCAGCTCTGAGCGCCGCCAATTCCTCACCTGCATCCCGCAGAGTCTCCTTGACTCTTGGGCGCGGTTCGGCGCAAAACTCACCCGTTGCTGCGCCATGCGCGTCATCCGCAAAGGCCGGCCCCCCCCCAACGCCGAAAACGGCTCAGGATTTGGTGCCTGAGCCTCCAGCCAAAGGCGGACCACCTCCGGCTAAACAAGCCATACCCAGCATGGACGATTGGGGAAGCTTCGATAGCTTCGAGAAGTCACCTACCCCGAATCAAGCGGCGAGCGTTGGTTCTCAATCCGCATGCCAACCCCTCTCCGATAACTGGAGTGCATTCGAGGCGCTCGTCTCCTCAAATCCACCAAAAGCAACGATGCCTTTGCCCCAGGATGCGGGTGATGGATGGGCTGCGTTTGAGTCGATTAAGCCTACATCCCCTCCAGCACTGCCCTCGGGTTCTGCTTCGCCGATATCGTCACGCAACAGTACCGTTGGCTCCCGGCCCGACAGTGTTGTCGGCGCGAAAAAACTAGCGGAAATCCCCAAGCCACTCCCACCAGCCGCGGAAACCATCAGCAAGCCTCTGCCACCACAGCCACCTCCTCTGTCGATCTTCATAGGTAACGATCGCGATGCTGTCTGCGACGACGACGACGACGACGACGACGACGAGTGGGGCGAGATGCAGTCACCGACCAAATCTCTTGATACCACCTCACGCGTGCCGACGCCAGTGCCCATGTCGCAGCCTTCTCACTCGACATCGTCCATGGCGCCTGGCACTGGCGCGGATTTATTTTCAGGGCTCGGCGGGTTCGCTGCGGCTGGTACCCGTTCCGCGACCCCCGTCTCCGGCGGGAGTTTATTCGACGGTCTTGATGCGTTCTCGACCAAAACTCAAACAGACGCGACGGGCACGCCCAGCAACGGCACTGCATTTGGTTTCGGGGGCTTAACTGCCACCACGTCTACTACAGCAGCAGCAGCACCCGACAACTGGGACCTCTCATTCTTCGACAAGCCAAGCCAGCCACCACCACCACCACCACCACCACCACCACCCGTACGACAAGATCTTTGGGATGCTCCAGTACCAGCCACACCGACAAAGGGAAAGAAGGAGACGGAAGAGGACGAGATCATCAAAAAGATCATCGACGGACTGCCAGACCTTTCATATATGCTAGTGTAATTAGATTCGTGCGCGTGCACTTGATTTATATCCGTGACTGTATGTGTGTATTGTTGAGAGTTTGCATGCATATCCAATGGAGTTTTTATCTGGGGGCCTTTTTGCACTTAGGAATATACTTATCGAAGAATAGTGAAATGAGGTTCTTGGAGAGTTCTTTAATGTAGCGTTGTTGAAGGCGATTACTGAGGGTGGGGGGTTGGGGTCTTAGATATCTTGCCTTTTTTGCACTCGTCTTGTGTCCTGAGGATCGCTCACTCTTGCTACGTTTTGAAAACCAAGCACAAGCCAAGCCAAGACCTTAGTTACACCCACCGGTCCCCCCCCCCCCCCCCCCAGAATCCCAATACCCTCAAAACCACAACCCACTTGGCCACCACGCTTTGCGAAATCCAAACGTCCTCGCTCGCGACGGAACGGAACATACGTGCTTACTGAGGTTCTCAAGAGGTTTTTATTTTATTTTTCTCCCTCCCCCCCCCCCACTGACGTGACAGAATCTCGGTCGCGGAAACGGAATCATCGGCGGTAACTGCTGTGTTCCTATCTGACTACCCGCCTACAAAGATAGTCCGGCCCGCGCGCCGAACTTTCTTCGCCCAAGGACAAGAACATATATCTTCTACATATCTATCTATGCGTCACTCTTCCCGTGTCAACCCCAACAACCGCGACAAGACTTGCTTGACATCTGCAAAAAAAAAAAAAAAAAAAAGAAAAAAAAAGAGGGAAAGAAATAAAACCCCCAACGCAAACTCAAAACTCAAGAACTTTTTTCAAAGGGGAACCGATCGGAAGAAATAGCGACGCGATCACCACTCTCTTCCGGACTTTTTCTTTCGCAGAGCCGACATGAAACTCCAGCTATCTCGGACTAGAGCGGAATAAGAGCCAAACATGGAACCGAGCCGGAGAGGAAAAGAAGAAGAGGAGGAAGAAGAAAGAAGGTCACACCTCGTTGTCGTCGCCGCTGCCGCCGCCGCCGCCGCCGACAACGTTTCACCCTGCTCTTTTTTTCCACGACGGAAGCAGCAAGATTCATGGTATCGGCAGAACTAGTTCTTGTGTGAGGGACGGAGGGGGGTGGTTATGATGAACACGCGCGCGCGCGAAAGAAGACAACACAACTTTTTATGTTGGCGGTCGCCAGTGGGTCTGTCCCTTCCAAAGCTTCGGCAGTAGATACACCTTTTTCCCTGGAGCTCTCCCCCCCTGGCGGTTCGAGAAAACGCCCGTCAAAGACGGACGTATATCATCGTCATCGTCGCCGTCGTCGTCGTCGCTGGGCCGTCAAACGAAGATCATCCGGCCAGACTTATCGAGGACGAGTCTTCGGCAATCATCCCCCCTCCAGTACATGCATATACATGCTACATACGCGACATCAACCCGATACTGGCGGCTGAGATGAGGCTGTCCGGGGGGGGGGGGGATGTGTGGTTTTGCCTCGCCTTTTCTGGCACACCGACACAACTGCAGCCCGACAGGCTGCGCGATTGGCGTGAAAAGAGAGGAATGCGAAGGAAGGAGCCACGTTTGGGTTTGGATACTGTTATTTTTCTGTCCTTTTTATTCATACGTTTGATATGCTGTTATGCTGCCCGTGTCATCATTGCCAGATTGGTTCAGTCTGGATGGATGGATGGATGGAGAGGGGATTCATTTTTTCGAAAAATCTCTTGGAGAGAAAGAGAGAGAGAGAGAGGGAAACCCATGTGGGGGTTGGCTCGCCGAGTTAGATGCAGGCGATGAGGTCAGGAGTTTCCTTGGGAACAGCGTGCGGTCAAAGACGGAGGAAAGGGGGCGAGATCGTGGGTCTGGTGGGAGGGCGCGGGGGAGTCGGGCGAGCTGGAAAGCCCGTGTCGCCTACTCTCCCCACACATTGCCTGCTGGAGGTAGAAGTGGTGGCGGTGGTTGCTTCTCGCATGCTGGCCACGTACGGACGGTGATGATGGGAATGGCGGAGCGGATGGGTGGGTGACTGCCTCAATCCCACCCGCCACTCCACTTTCCCCTCTCCTCCCAGATGCGAAAAACGCGGGCCAGATCTTATTCTTCCTCCTCTCGTTCCAAGACGTGGAAGAGAAGGAGAAGAGATAGAAGAGGAGGACAGAGAAGCGGGAGAGCGAGGGATGTTCTCTCTCAATTCTGACGACCACCACGCCGCCACAACCACACACTTCTGAGCGTGGGGCGCGTCCAGACGGTGCCAAGCCTATAGCCACCACTGCAGCTCGCTCGCCCTTCACTTCACCAATTCCACAACTGACCGACCCCGAACGACTTGTCATTCCCGACTCGCCGCGTTGATATCTAACCAAACCTAGCCACCCAAAAAAAGGCCAAGATAATCAAACTTCTAGGACAACCAACTCCGTCGGCTTGATACAACCCAGCTAGATAATAAAAAAAAATTTAAAAAAAACCCCCCCCCCAGAAGGCCAGGCGTAGTGCCTAGCGTGTGCGCGGAGTGTGTGCGTGTGTCGCGGTTCTTGAGTATGTCGTTCTGCAGAATCCCCCAACTTTGCTGTGCAACAAATCGCTGACGTGAACCGGCTTCTCAACCTCCTAGGTGTCCTCCCCCCCTCTGCTCACGCAACCGGCGATGTCCTCAAAGATTTATAGAAATCATGATCCTCGGAGTCCGGGGCAGTACGGTTACGAAGATGCGGATCGAGGCAGAGGTCGGCGGGCGCGCTCCGACTCTAGGGAGCAGAAAGGCTCATCACCGTATGCAAGGAAGCATGGGCGAGATCTCGACGTGGAGAGGGAAAGGAGTCGCGAGCGGCGGAAAAGGGATGATATGAGACCGCTACCACCGACGGCTACCAGGAGACGCTCCAGAGGGAGAAGTCGGAGTGTCGAGAGTCGGCGTTCGGCAAAGCATGACGAACGCTCTCCGCATCGCTCAAAGCGCCATCGCTATTCGCCTTCACCACGCCACGGATCACATCGACACAAGAAGCGGCACGCTTCGATATCCCCCGCAGATAAGCGACGGCGAAGCCGTTCTCCAGGGCATAGTTTCTCCAAGCACAAGAGGCCAAAACGACCTCGTACGAGATCTCGAAGCCCGCCACCCAGCGTCAGGCATGGGACACGTGATGTCTCACGTTCACCGCTACCGGCATCCGGCTCTCCGCCACGAAAACACAAATCATCGGGCCGCCATCGGGATCGCTCAGCATCGCCGCCTCGTCGACATGTTGCGTCCCCGGCGCTCCCGCCGGCGGCGTACCGCAAGCGTTCTCCACCGCATTCGAGACGTGAACCCGGATCCCCCCTGCTGCAACCACCCCCTGCCGAACTATCACCTCTGCCACCACCTTCTCGGTCCCGGGGATATTCACCTGAGAGAGGTTCTCGAAGGCCACCGTCGCCTCCTCCCCTGAAATCCAGATATGCCAGCTCGCCTGCACATAGAGGCTCATCTCCACGGAGGGAGCTTTCAAAGAAAAACGATGCGGACTACCCTCCTTCTCGGCATCGACATTCGCAGGCCAGGTCGGACAGGTCACCGTATCGTGACCGGCCAGACCAACCACCGCCGTCGTCGTCGTCAACACGTGCCCGTTCTCCACTCGCATACCCAACCTATTCGCCACCTCCTATGCGCACGCGTTCACCTCTGCGCTCCGCTCGACAGCCACGCGAGCTCTTTCCTGAAAGGCGGCCCTCACCACCGGTCACGTCATCGAGATCTCATCGCACGACTTTGGAACGTGGACCACCAGAACGTCGGCCCAGAGGTCGGCGGGAGGATGATCACGGCCCCCCCGAAGGGCGAACACGGAGTCGCTCACGGGATTCGAACCGCGGCCCGCCCCGTCGTCGGACTCCCCCTAGATCGCCAAAGCGTGACGCAGCAGAACGGCCGACTAGTCGACGTAGTGACGCTCACGATGCACAAGCCTCCACCGGCGATCCTGGGAGTAAGGGACAATCGGAAGGCACGAATGGTCCATATGTGAACCCAGAGCGACAGCGGTTGGTGCATGATCGTCCCGAACGTGGATCTGGAAGAGGGCGAGGGCGTGGCCGTGGCCGCGGCGGTCGTGGCGGAGCAGATCACCATCGTAACCAGCCATTGTACGTACCCTCCGATCGCAATGCGTGATCGGAAACTAATGATTTCAGGACCTTCGGCGGCGAATTCCCAGCTCGGGGGCGTGGCTCGATCAGAGGTGGCAGGGGCGGTACCCACTCCGAAGCTCCCGACCAGCAGGACCAATCCCCTCCACCACCCACACAAGAGAGGTCGCAATCCGATAGTCAGGGCTCCCAAAGGTCTCAGACCGGGTTCGTGGGGGTTCGCAGTCGCAGTCACCTGGGCCAACGGATATCTCCAGAGGCCAACGGCGAACGTTCCGTTCCCACCGGTCCCGCTGCAGATCAAAAACCGTCCGAGATACAACCTCCAACTAAGCCCGCACCCGGAGAGGAGCCAGCCAAGTCCTTCAAAAAGGTTGTTAGTGGTCCCGACAATGCCGCTCCCGACAACGCCCCCACGGCTCCCGCTGCGGAGAAGATCAAGTTCACCATGGCGATACCAACCAAGCCCTCCAAGCCCGTAAAGCCGGCGCCCAAGGCCCTCGATATGAGGATGGGCAAGTTCGCCACTGGTAGCAATAGCGCACCGTTGGGTGGTCGGACTATCGACCTCACAGCGAGACTCTCCCGGGTTAGACAACCAGAACCGAGACCTGCATCGAGCGACGGTTCCCGTAGAAGCCGCAGACGCAGTCCGCCGCGACATGCCAGAGCTCCTTCTCCACCGCCTCCACCGCCCCCGCCGGGGCCCGAGATCATCGTCAGGGATATGGCGATATATCATAGGGTTAGCATGGTTGGAGAGGGAACATATGGCAAGGTCTACAAAGCTTCCAACAACCTTACAAAAGAGCTGGTAGCACTGAAGAGGATACGGATGGAAAACGAGAAGGACGGTTTCCCGATCACCGCTGTTCGAGAGATGAAGCTACTTCAGGCGCTCAAGCATGAGAATATCGTTTCATTGCTGGAGATGATGGTGGAAAAGAGTGAGTGCAACCAGCCATTCCTCCTCCCCCCTCCCCCCTCCCCCCTCCCCCCAAATTCGGTTGACTGACGGTGGCGCAAGGCGACTTTTACATGGTGTTCGAGTACATGGATCACGACTTGACCGGAATCCTCAACCACCCAACGTTCAGGCTCGAGCCCCCACACATCAAGCATCTTGCGAGGCAGTTTTTCGATGCGCTGCACTATCTGCACCACCGTGGTGTCCTGCATCGCGATATCAAAGGCTCCAATATCCTCCTGAACAACGACGGGCAGCTGAAGATTGCCGACTTTGGTCTAGCACGCTTCTACTCCAAGAACAGCAAGAAGGAAATGGATTACACGAATAGGATCATCACCCTTTGGTACCGCCCGCCGGAGATTCTCCTTGGCGCTACAGCGTACGGCCCAGCCGTTGATATGTGGAGCGCCGCATGTGTGTTCGTTGAGCTCTTCACCCGTGTTCCGATATTTCCAGGCAGGACGGAGATCGACCAACTGGACATCATCTACACGATACTGGGCAAGCCTACCGAGAAGGTGTGGCCGAAGTTGAAGCAGATGCCGTGGTACTCTCTTCTGAGGACGTCAGGTCTGAACCGGAAGAACAAGTTCCGCAAAAAGTTTGCCGAGTATGTGTTGCATCCCCGATTGGTGTGACGAGACTGACGGTTCGCTGCCAGGCTAGTTCCGTCCTCCGCTATGGACTTGATCGCAGGGCTCTTGCAATACGATCCGGAACGCAGGCCGACTGCCGAGGACTGCTTGAAACACACGTATTTTTCGGAGGACCCGGCTCCGGAACCGCCGCTTGGGTATGTTGCCGGATCGGATACCTCCCCCAAATCAGCCGGTCAGTCTCGTGCTAACTTTTCTCAACCAGTCTGCGCGACCTCCGGGGTGACTGGCACGAGTACGAGTCCAAGATGGAGCGCCGCAAGGAGCGCGACAACCAAAGGAAGCGCCACGACGCAGACCGCAAGAAAGCAAAGGAAGCGAAAGAGGCGGCCAAACGTTCGGAGCAGTCGCAGGAACAAGCAGAACATGGCTCCGCGCGACCATCTTTCGATGGCAGCAACGGGAGCATAGTCCCGGTGAAGCGGAAGATCGAACGTGCTGTCAGCGGTGGAAGCGATGACATGACAGGCTCTGATCTCAAGCGGACTAGAAGTGAGGGGCAGATGTAATTGATAAATGGGAAGGGTCTGGCCCTTCGTGGTTGTAGTTAGCGGGGGGGGGGGTGGATCTGGGCGTTTCTTCTCCCCCCTTCTTTGTCTTTTGTCTTTTTTTTGTGCTCCATACTTTCTTTTTTTACTAAGGCCTGCTCTTTTCCATCCGTTCACCGCCTGGATGCAGCAACCTATCTTTCGCCGCTGACATTGGCTTGTAACTGTATATGACTTTTTTCCTTATCTGCTGTGCTGGGGGCATTTAGTTACCTGGAGTAGCAGTTTGGACGAGAATGGGGGGTTGTGAATAGTGGGGGGGCGTTTATGAGGTGAGGTCAGAGGAGCGGAGCAGAGAGGATAGGAGAGGTAACAAGAGAAGAAGAAGAAGAAGAAGAAAGGATGAACAACGTGACGAAACAGTACATGACGGATCACTCGCTTGAGCGGGCGGATCGAGTGACGTGTACGTACATACTGACCGAAATTGCGTAATTGGGGGGGGGGGGGGGGGGCTCTAAGCGTTGCGACCGACCGCCCGCGAATCGGGTATGTATGTAGGATGGAGGAGGCATCCCAGGCTCGAAGCGAACGGACCCCGACGACGCCCGAAGATGTTTCCGCTGCGACGACTGGACGGTTTTCCAGATGTTGCGGTGGGTTTTTTTTTTTGTATATGTACTAGTTAGTAGAATAACTACTTCTTACTTAGAGATAAGCCATAAGAAACAAAATGCTTAAAGTTCTCGAAGCGGAGGCCGCTGGGGGGTGCGCTTGGTTTGGTGTTTGTGGGGTTGGGGGGGCTGTGTGCGGTCCAAGAACGAAGAAAAAAAGAGCTTTTTTTTTTAATATATATATTTCACTTTACTTTCGGGGTTACCGATCTTACATTATGCCGCTTCCGATTCCTCTGGTGCTTCTCCGATCAGACCATCCTGTCCTGTAGCATCCCCTCGTCAGTGTCCGGGTACATACTCGGGGAACACTTTGCACGGTCGAACCTCCTGAAAGAAGCTGTCGAGGTTCTCTCCCGGCGTATGTATGTACCGCCAAAGGGCTATCTAGATCTTCACCCACGTGGGGCTCGTCATGTCGTCCTGTTCCGTCTCTCCTGGCGCAAGATCTTCCTCTTTGTCCAACCCAAGCCTCTCCTCCCTTCCGCTCGCTGCTCCTCGTGTTCTCTAGCGCGCTCCGGCTCCTCCTGCAACTGGCGTGCGCGCCTTCTGCCAATCGTCCGGTGTAGCTATCGGTCGTTGTATGCGGGACTTCTTCGCTGTCCTCTTCTTCGCTGGACGGGACCGATGCCCAAGTGAAGTTGCCGCTCGTTTCTCGATGATAGCACAACTTCTTCGCTTCCTGATTCGTTCTCGGATGAGCTCAATCGATGACGTCGCGTGGGTGATGGGAAAAGAAAGATCCTCGATCTCGTATCTACATAGTTGTCCCTGTCTGATGCGCGCGCGCGCGCCGCAGCGTCCGCTTCAAACGATCCACAGCCGTTACCCGTAACCTCTCTCAAACGGTACATATGGTCATCGCACGGCACCAATCACCGCTCCGAGATAAAAGTCACTAAGAGAGGGTTTCCCTATGTATATGTACCTGTACACCGCCATGATCTCCATAGGTCGCATATGATATGTGAGTGGTGTGCGTCGAGTACATATCTACATATCTACATATCTACATACTTACTTATGTACTTACGCGAATGCCGAGACGCTAGTTGAAAAATTGCTTTTTTCTTCTTTTTTCTCTCTTTTTTTTTTTCCAGGGGAAGGCTGAGAATCTACTTACCTAAGTACTTACTTACATACATCATATATACGGAGAGCTGTTGTTCGACTTCCATCATGACAGCTCTGCTAGCACCAACAGCAGTACATACCAACCTGATGTGGTACTACATAGAGAAGGGCGCATTGTTTTGTCAGAGTAGCGATTCCAGAGGCAGGAATTAGCTGTTTACGGACTCCATTTGCAATCTTTCTCAGTCCAGTCCCCTTTGCTTTCTTTCCCCCACTCCAATCCTAAGCCCCACTTATGTAACATAACATGCACATGCACATGCACTTCCCACTGCCCGTCCATACTCTGTTATCACCACCACCACCACCACCACCACCACCACCACCACCACCACTGCATGCTTCCCAAGCAGAATGCTTCTATTCCTTAATTCCCTAATCTATTGCCAACACAAGTATCTATGTGTGTCTATTCGATTTACTGCAGACCCAATAGAAGATAACTTGTATGTACAATATCTGTTGCAGCCGCAGTGTGATTTTCAGAATGAAGTAGTAATCTTGCGTCGTTTCAGGGCTGCTGAATAACTGGGGCCTCGCGCTTGCTGCTGGACGCGGCGGGGGCGTCGAAGTGTGGGGTATCAGGTAGGTATGCCATCGGAAGACGAATTCCACCGAATGCTGTATGGCCTGGACTACCGATCGACAGAATCCAGCCAGCAAAGGATCATCGCTTCATACATATGAAGTTAAAGGCGCTGTCCGGCACCAGTGTCTGCTCCGTTCTTTGTGCTTTGGCCGTGTCCGCTGTCAGCGTCTTCTCCATTCTGTGTATGTACCTCAGTGGTGTCCACTGCTAACATCCGCTCCGTTTCATCGTACTTCATTACCATCCATCCGCATTTGCTTCATCCTCCGCCCCTCACCGTCGTCAGTGTCTGCTCCACATGCTGCCCGCTGTCAGCGTCTGCACCACTATGCGCTCGTCAGTGCAGTTCACCGTCGGTGTCCGCTAAGTTTCTCCGCGCTTCAATGCAATCCCGCCGTCAACACTGCTCCATTATGCTCGCCTTACAAAAACCACGTCATGATAAGTACCTAGCAGAACCGGACCGACTCCGATTTACCAAGAGACCAATCTGGGAGATGACCTTCCTGCTTGCAATATCTGTTGTTCTTCGGACTGGCGGGGGGGGGGGGGTGGGGTAGACTACATCCTTGTCACCTGACTCAAGAACGTGCATCTTGCAAAACCACAACTAAAGTTCGCGCGTTCCTATTCTGAAGAGTATCTAGATATCCCTTCCAGGACTACTAGCCGTCTGTGCCAAGCGCCCCTGCATTAGTTAACTAAGCCTAGATAGACTTCTTGGAAATATTTATGCCGATAGTCCGCGGCACGCTAGTCGAATTACCCTTGCAATCAGAGCGCACTCTACATAAAAGCGTCAAATTCGGAGAGTGCAAAGTTACACTATCTGCCGCAAGGCGGCGATAGAGTGTCTACCTGCGCCTCTCCGGCCGCAACCGCTCCTGGCCGCCTCCATCGGATACATGCACTCATGGGAGCCTACTGATATCCACATATCCATGCGACGCCACTTGTTCGCCTGCTTTCAGTGACCAAAAATGTCGCATCGAGTTGCACTTCTTGCAATCCCGAGCATATGTGGGCACCCGCCTACTTAGGTACTTATGTACGAGCCGATCCCGTGTATGGTACTTCTCGCCGGTACAAGATATCTACGCTGGAGAAGTACCCAAAGTAAATCGCTTCCCCCTTCTTCAGAACTCAACAATGTCGAAAATCGTCGATATCCACACGCATGTCTATCCGCCCGCCTATGTGGAGCGTCTGTAGCCCCCCTCGAGCTGCGTCCGCTCTGCTCCCCGCCGCCGCTGACAAGAGGGAGAGAGAGCAGTCCTCAAATCCCGCACCACGGTTCCGTACATCCGTACGTTCCCCCCGTCCACCACGGCGCGCCTGATCATCCTGCCGGGTGAAGACGATGCGTCGACGCCGTCGACCGCGCGCGGCCGTCCGATCGGTCCCGAGTACTTCGACATCTCGCACAAGATCGCGTTCATGGACGCGCACGGCATCGCCATCTCGGTGATCTCGCAGGCGAATCCGTGGCTGGACTTTCTTTCCGCCGAGGAGGCGCCCGGCATGGCAGTCGAGATCAACGACGATATCGACAACATGTGCGGTCGCTATCCCGGAAGACTGTTCGCTTTCGGAACGCTGCCCGTGAGCGCCGGGACGGAGGCCTGCGTGCGCGAGGTGAGGAGGCTGAAGGGACTGCGCTGGATGCGCGGAGTCGTGCTGGGTTCCGGCGCCATGGGATGCGGCCTCGACGACGAGCGCATGGAGGAGATATACACTGCGCTCGAGGAGGAAGAGATGCCGGCATTCCTGCATCCGCATTACGGTCTGCCCTCGGAAGCGTATGGGCCGCGTGCGGATGAGTACGGCCACGCCCTGTCGTTGGCGATGGGGTAACTAGGGGGCCACCGTTCCTCTCCACGATGCTTTGTTGCTGACGGTGCCAGATTCCCGATGGAGACCACCATCGCCGTTTCGCGCATGCTGCTCTGCGGCGTCTTCGATCGACATCCGACGTTGAAGCTCTTTCTCGCACACAGCGGTGGCACACTCCCCTTCCTCGCCGGCCGCCTCGAATCGTGCATCCAGCACGACGCGTACCTCGAGAAATCCGGCAAGCTGCAAAACCGTCGCAGAGTCTGGGACGTGCTGAAGACAAATATCATGCTGGATGCCGTCGTCTACTCGAGCGTTGGACTGCGCGCGGCCGTTGAGGCGGCCGGTGCGGAGAGAGTTTTCTTTGGTACGTGTGTGCTTCTAGATCTAATTGTGCTTCTAGATCTAACGAGATCGCATCTGCTAAATGACCAAGGCACGGACCACCCATTCTTCCCACCACTCGAACAAGATGAAGGCGGTGAGCCTGAATGGCTGAGCGTCACTACAAACTACAAGGCCATCGACGCAGGCTTCGACGGCGATGGGGCGAAAGCCGCGGCGGTGCTGGGCGGAAATGCGGTGAGGCTGCTGAATCTCGCGTAACGCTGGATATGGCAGGCACGGCGAAAGCGAGGTCTAAATATTATTGAGGTTTTGCAATCCCGGTCGGTCCCAAACCGGTGCCAGATAGTCTATGTAGGTGCATACTCTACATGGTTACATACTTGCCACATGCATATTCAACATCCAACATGATTGCTTCTCTCCTACACCACCGACGCCCTCGTCCTACACACACAGCTACTCTACTACAGCTACCTGTTCGCCCTCACTCCATTACTACAGCTCTACCCAGACCTCGTTCTGCTGCTGCGGCTGCCGTCCTCACAATTGCATCGAGGAAGCAGGGAAGCCCCACCTCTTATCTCCCCACGGTACGTGTGACATGGCTTCCTCGTTTCTGGGCAGTGAAACATCACGTGGTTCTTTGGTGATTCCGGCAGTGGCTGGGAAGGCACTCTTCCATCGCTTGCATCGCAGCACTACATGGCTCATGTTTTTGACCGGGCACATTTCGAAACCATCTAGAGCAGGATCGGTAACTGTACCGAGGATAGCAATTCCAGCATCCATCACGGTGGCAGAAGACAACAACAGACGACGTATGTACATATATGCTCGAATAACCCATTCCGCATTAACCCCTTGACGAATACATACCATCGGCTCCCCCTTCATTTTCTCTTTCGGATGGCTCCTATCTATTGTGGATGTTCACCGCCAGAATCAACTTCACCGCTCCACTAGTCTACCTATTCCCACAAGCCGCCCACCATTGGAGCGTGTTTCGATAACATTCCTTACTTCCGGGTGTATCTACGTGGTCCTCCACCGCTAGCCCTGCTCGATCCTTCGTTCCTGGCCAGTCGCTTTTCCAGTGGCGGCACTCATTATTATGCGTTTCAGTGCTATCCAGCGTTGGCGTCAGCTTCATTGTTTGCGCCTCACCGCTGTCTGTCAATGCTGCTCCATTATAGCTACCTCAGTGCCATTCACTTCAGTGGCTGCTCCGTGTCTCGTGCTTTGGTGATGTCCTCCGTCAATGTCTTCTCCACTATACGTGCCTCACTGCTGTCTGGCATCACAGCTGCTCCATCACTCTTACCTCAGTGCTGTCTAGTCCGTCAGCATCTGCTCCATTATGTAAGTAGTTATACCTCAGTGATGTTCGCCACTAGCGTCTGCGCTTCTAGTTCTTCGTACCAAATTGCTCTACCATCCATTCTCTGCGCCTCATCGCCACCCACCGCCGGTGCCTGCCCCACACGCTGTCCGCCGTCAGCGCTTGTACCATTATGCGCTTGTCGTCAGTGCTACTCCATTATATGTGTCTCGGTGCTATCCACCCTCAACGCTGCTCCATAAACTCACCTTAGAACTGTCCGCTCCGATCTTCGTGCTGTATAGTTCGTGGGGGGTAGAGAGAGAACGGCTTTTCACACTGGACGCACATTTCTATCGTATCAGGGCATGAAAAACACGTATTTTGACCGTGTTCATACTATATCACTACCATTTTGTCCACGATATGATAGCACTACCACAATTTTTACCCCCCTTCCCCCCCCCCCGACTATGTATACAGTGTCTAACTATTATCCACCGTTGGTTGGAAATGGGGAAAGCTCACCTCTTACTATGTGCCTCACAGTGTGGCGTGCCATGGTTTCCTTGCCTCTGGGCAGTGAAACAATCACGGTATTCTTTGGTTCTGGTGGTGGGCGGGGAGGGGCGCTCTTAGTAATTGGGCGCTCGATTGCAATAGTTAAGCCCGTAGAGTCGAATATAAAGCTACAGACGTCATCGACAGCCATCACCATGGGTTTATCACCGCTTGCGACCATCATTCTTCGTGTTGATCAATTGCATGGATCTCGTGGTCAGCCAAACCACAGAGGAACACGCTTACTGTTATGTACAAAACCTAGGCATGCAGCTGCATGCCTAGATACTCTGGAGTGGTGCCATCTCCTCCACCTCCACAACCATCTCCCTCTACAACACCACCACTACGCGGCCCTCAGGGCATATGTCCTGTAAGAGAGCGTTCAACCGCATTCCGTCGCTCTTCGTCTCAGAATAAAGCACGCGACAAAGAAGCCAGAATCGATCTTCCGCGCTATGGTCGTCCTCCAAGAAGCTGTCGCGACCGGTGTCTCCAAGAATGGGCTCGTCATCCCGGTACGGTCCCCGCTAGCCATTCTACTCCCCCGTCCGTCCCCCCGTCCGTGCTGACCGAGTACCATGCGTGCAGCTCATTGACTTCGGCATGTTCCTGAACGGCGACGAAGCCAAGAAGGCGGCGGCAGTGAAGGGCGTCATCGACGGCTTCAAAAACGCGGGGTTCCTGTGTGTAACCACAACTTCCCCATCGCAGCGCACGTGGTGAGCGGGGGAATTGATCGCGACCCGGCGAATAGATACCTGAAGAATCACGGGATCCCGAAGGAAACGGTGGACAAGGTCTTTGCATCTTCGGCGGAATTCTTCCGCCGGCCACAGGAGGAGAAGGATGCGTTGAAATGGGTACCCCTCGCTCTCTCCGGCTCCCAATTGATCTTGGAGGTGATTGCCCTGACAACGCGGGGGACATTACTAGACAACGCCGGAGTCCAACCGCGGCTACGTTTCCCCGGGCAGAGAGAAGGTCTCCCAGCCCACCATCGACAAAGCCGCGGTCGACGTCCTCCGCAGCGAGAACCCGGACCTGAAAGAGTCCATCGAGATTGGCCGGGACGACCATCCGACCCTCTCCAACAACTGGCCGGACCACGACGCCGCCGGCGTCGAGTTCCGGAAGACGATGAACTCCTTCTACTCGACGTGCCAATCCCTCCACATCCAGGTGATGCGCGCCATCGCGCTTGGCCTCGGCTTGGAGGAGTCATACTTCGACGCCTTCATCTCGGCCGCCGACAACAACCTGCGGCTGCTGCACTACCCGCCCACGCCCGTTTCGGTGTTCAAGGGCAACGCGAGTCAGGTGCGCGCGGGGAAGCATAGCGACTACGGCACTGTGACCCTGCTGTTCCAGGACATGCGCGGGGGCCTGCAGGTGCGCAGTTCCGAGGGCAGCTGGGTTGACGCGACCCCGATCGAGGACACTATCGTCGTTAATGCTGGCGACCTCCTCGCGAGGTGGAGCAACAAGATCATCGCGAGCACCGAGCACCAGGTCGTGGAACCCCCTAGCCAGCCCACGGACGGTCTCTATCCCGCTAGGTACTCGTGCGTGTAAGTCGCTGGCCTCTTGTGCGTGCCTTCACATAGTGACGCGGGCGAATGTGCGCAGCTACTTCTGCAGCCCGAACGCGGACGTGTTCATCGAGGCGCTCCCCGGCACTTTCGCCAGTGAGGAGGAAAAACACTATCCCGGGATCAACGCCGGGGAATATCTGCTGCAGAGACTGTCACAGACGTACCAGTACTAATCAGATGGATGTGGTTGTGATGTGTCTGCTGATGTGGGGAGGGGATATGATATGTAGCATCATACTGCACAGAAGCAAGGAGCGAAGATTGATGGCTGTACAAGATGAAAACGCTGCGGTCATCGTCGGAGATGGGTGGGTTTTGCTGGGTCACATGAGTTACATTTGAAGTCTGCTACTTAAATGGCTTTGGCCCAGGCTTCGTCCATACTCCGCCACGTGGATGCAGACGATTTCTACCATATGTAGGTATGTTCGGTATTTCCTCCCAACGCCCCAAAGCCACCTCCAGTGCTATTATACCGGGAGCAACGATGAATCAACGTGTTACTCCCCCGCCCGAGCCGACATCATATCTATGTTGCATTCCCGCAGCCGATAACTGGTAACTACCCAACGAGGAGAAGCCCCCGGGAGTAGTATTTCTGTCACTGGTAGATAAGTATTTGGTGTTTGTGGGGGTTTTTTTTGGCTCGCCGGTCCTACATACGATGTTTATTATGTAACTACTAGGTACTCCACGTTTCGCTGTTCACCGGCTCGAAGGTTGTATGTAGGAGTGCAGTACAGATACCAGTGTACGTACCCCGGATTGATGGGAATACATAGGGCCCAGCTTTGGGAGGTTCCGCAGAGCACCCGATATGTACAAGGTACCTACGACTGGACTTCCCGGCGAATCGAATAATATCAGCTCGAAAGTAACATGTGGCGGAGGTAGGTACCTCCACCATGTTACATACATACATGTTACAAAACCCCAGTCGCATCGTCACACAGCAATATATGTACCTATGTACCTCTTATATAACCCCCCAAAAATCTTCCGTATGATGCTATTACAACCCCACCCCAGTAGATACAATGCTACAACAATATTCTACTCTATGTTTCACAACAGTCTAGGTATATATGTAGTAATCCCATCCCCAATCCCACCTATCGAAGCCAACCCCAGAATCTAGGTAAATGAAAGTAAAGAACGCCTAAAGAATGATGATAATACCCAGTCCGGAAAATGATGCCCCCATCTGCAAAACGAACGAATGGAACCCCCCCGGAAATGATCGAACGAATGAATGATAGAAACCCCCCAGATAATGAAAGTGATGAAGTTAGTACCCCCTCCAAATGCGAAACTTCCCCAAGCACAATGCTAGCCCGGCCACTCTAGATTCAAATGCAGAAAAGCGCCCAGACCAGCAGCACAGGCGCCGCGAGCCAGTGGTGGTTAGGCGCATTCCAAGCGCTCTGTCCGGCGCTCTTCTTGCCTCCGTCTTCGGCACCAGCAGTCTCCTCATCCTCCAGGAAGGTATCCTCCGGCTCGATCGGATCGTAATCGACGCACTCCGTCGGTTTCCCGTCGGAGCCCCAGGCCGCTTCGCGAGTCTTCTTCCACACAGTGGAGACATCTTCGAACATGGTTTTGTCCATAAAGAATCGATTGCACGCGGGCGTGTAGACGAACTGCAGCGGAAGGCGGTTGCCCTCGCGAAACTTGTTCTCCGAGTTGACGTTGAGGTTCTTGATGCGGACCGGCAGCGGCTGGAGGAGCCACGTGCTCTGATCGCCGGCAGCTTCGAGGACGACGTCGTTGTCTTGCGCGCGCTCCAGGAAGCCGCGGACGTCGTCATAGCGGAGAACTTTGCCACCTTTGGTGCCGCCGGCCGGTTGCAGTGGCACCGACGTATTCGCGCGACCGCCATAGGCAAAGGCGCGGACACCCTGGTTGTGGAGAGACTCCACAAATGAGTGGCAGGCGGACGCGCAGTGCGAATTCGAGATTATGGCGATGTTCTCGGCGGCGAATGGCTGCTGGCTGGACGCGGCGGCGATTTCGAGGTCGTAGTTGTCCTCACCGAATTGCTTGTAGTCCTGCTTCCACATCTTGGTGAAGTAGTCGTTGTCTTTCCGCACGGGTCCAAGGAAATCCGCCATGTCGGCAAAGTCGTTCATCTTGCTGTCCCTGTACAGCTCGTACACATTTCCGTCGTTTATGGACTGCATGTACGCCCAGGTCACAGGGGAATAGTGCATGTTCACCGGTGGGAAGTCCTCCTTGGACGGAAAAAGCTGTTTGAGGAAATCATACGGTAGGATTGCCTTGCCACCATTGTTGTTGGACACGTCGATGATGAGACGCTTGTAGCCAGCTTTCCTCCAGGCCGCGATCTGCTCCTTGAGGAAGTCCGACATCGCGTGGACGAATTCATTGGACGCTAAGTCAATCTGGTCGAACGTACGGATCACGAGGACGACTGCCTCTTCATCGCCGGGCACTGCGAACGTCGCCATGGCATACTCGCTGGAATGAGCCAATGGTGTCGGAAATCCGTTCGGGCGGTGCTTCTCATCGCCAGTCTGCCGGACAACCAGGTCCGGATCGTCCGTCCGCTCGCTGTCAACCGGCTCCGAAACCAAGTTACCGAGTTCCGCCTCGCTGAGGAAGCACAGGTCGGTGAGACTCTGGGTATCGTTGAATAGCAGTTCACCGTTCTTGTGCATGCTTGCAGTCAGCTGCAACGTGAACTGGACTTTCGTGTCGGTGCCGTTCTCCCAGGTGATCGTCAGGTCCTCCCCGTTCCACATACTGCGCCTGGCGAATCGACCCCTGAAGTTGCCCTCGGGAAATTCATACAATATTCGGTTGTACCTAGCATCGGGATCCACCCAATCGAACGCTTCCGGCGAGTTGCGAATGAAATCCTCAAAGTACTCGGCGGGCTCCAATCGGTTGATCTTCTTGATCTTATCCCCCAGCCGCGGTTTCTCCCATTCGGTGGCGCCGAAATCTTTGATGACATGGTAGACCTCGGGCGTGGCACTGCCAGAAGCAATTGACGCGATGGGGAACTCGTGGACGTACAGGAAGCCGTGGGAACACACTGTCTCGTAGGTCGTGTGGCCGTCCCGAAACATCTGAAACATCCTCACGACATCGTAGTCGAACGACCAGTTGTTCGCGTACGAGCCGCTCTTGATTTTGGATTCGATGTCGCTTAGAGTCTTGTTTAGGTTGAAAGGTTCCAGTTCTAGGGCTCGGGAGTCAGACGAGCATGCACCACCCCGTCGGAGAGATATATATCGTACCCAGCTCCGAGACAGGCGGATCGACCAAGTAAGGAGCGTAGGTATCCAGCCCCAGGAACATCCGAAGATTATGTAACGTCTGGACCGCCTTGTTCTCGTCGAAAGGGACATTCTGGATGCACCGACGGAACAGGTCCGCATCTAGACCGGTAATCCCTACGGAGAGCACGCCGGACATATATATATCAGCCCGGTATTGACATGTGGAGACGGCCGTGCGGCATCTACAACCGCCCCCTCCCCCCGGCCATGCAATATATTCACGCAACACACGATCGATCCGACGGAAGGAGGGATGCAGGCCACTTACTGCTGGGGGATCTGCTTTCCGCGAATTCCGCACACGGATCGCTCTGCGACAACACCGCGGCGGGTAGCAGCACCGACACGGCTACGGCTGTCGCAAAGCCTGCAGACGTTGAGAACCGCATATTCTATGATCGACCCGGGGGGGGGGGGGGGGGGGGATATTGGAGGCGAGCAAAGGCAAGTGCAGTATACGGCAGCGCTCCGGCGAGAGGGAATGAAAGAAAGAAAGGAATCTATGCGGAAGCAGAAAGTTTCAAACAACGGGAAGGACGGATTCTGGGAACGAAGGTGAGCCCTGTCCGTCGGTCTATCACGGCAGGCTAGCGGGGGTGTCTGCGAAGGATTGGGAGTGTACGATCAAGGAGGGACGCGGCTGGGCAGCAGCCAGGTAATAGTAGGAGCAGAGCAGAGCAGGGCGAGAAGTGATGAGGAGGAGGAGGAGGGGGAGGAGGAGGAGGAGGAGGAGAAGGAGGAGGAGGAGGTGCATGTTCCCGAGCCCGTCTCCAAACAGCAACAGGGTAGTTCAGCCTGGTATCCCCAACAGGTGACTAGACAGCAAGCGGCAGTGATTCCCTGGTGCGGCCCCTGACACGAGAGAACAACCTTTGTTATCCCCCTCGGGCTGGCTGTGTGTAACGGTGGTTTGGGGGCCGGGAGTGCGATCTGCAGGGGAGACCGACAATAGATATGTACATACTCTACACATGTATGTAGCCAGATCCGACACAGCGGGAGCTCAATCCCTGGCCAGGAACTCGGCTGGGCGGGATCGGGGACTGCGTTGCAGCCGCTAGCCGAACTCGGACAATAGCTGTGCCACAGTAGATACTCTAATTGGAATTAAAACCAGATATCTTGGCGCCCAGTGCAGGTATGTAAGTTATGTATCTAGATACATACCCACTGTACTAGTGTGGGAACGTAATACATACAATGTAGGTAAAGCACATGTTGCACATCCATCAGTGAACACTCGACCATGCCCGCCGCCAATAACTGCGTCATCACCGAGAAGAATTACCAGTTTCGCGATGCTCTTCTCAACACGAGACGGCGGCAATGATGAACTTCACATGTTCTAAGGTTAAGTCTCTGTACTTCGACGGAACGCGAATGACAAGGGCGATGCCCTTAGCGACGCGATTCAAGACGTCTCCCGTTAACTAAGAGTGATGTAGTGCGATCTTCAGAACGGCGTAGTCAGCTCCAGCGAGAGCATCGCCAACTGCGCGAGAATCGAGAGTATAGAACTGCTCCAGTAGCACGCTGGTTGCTCCGGTAAGGTGGTCTTCGCGCAACACAACTTTCTATCGTGCCTCCGAAGCGCTGGCGAGTTGTTTTTGTTCCTGATTGGCAGTCGCTCATGCCGCGTACGTATAGCTGTTCTCGTCGCGATCGCATAGCAGTTCTCCTTGTGCTGTCGTTTCGTTTGACATGAGGTGAGGTTGCCAGTACTTGTTGTGTGCACGTGACGGGGTTCGCTTTCTAAATCCTAGTATTTAACAATTAGTATCTAATATGTTTAGCTGTGGCTTAACGAATGCCGAAAGTAGACTAGTAGAAGTGGGCACCCCTGCAGCAACGCAAGCCCCCGATCCCGGCTGGGCGAAGGGCGAGAAGTTCCAGCTCCATATCTAGCCCGTGCCATCAAATCTCCACGCGGCCGATCTGTGGGGTGAAATACATACATAGATAGCAGCCAGCCGGCGTTGGACTCTGCTGGGAGTGCAGAGCGGATGGAAATCATTCGTCGCATTCCCGGATGCGCAATCTCCATAGCGAAGGCTGGCAGATTACCATCCCGCGGCAGTCGCCGTCTTCTTCTCAGCAGCGGATATGTACGGGCGGCATGTGGACACGGGTATGCGCTAACTACACATGCCCAAGCCACCTGTGTCTGATATGTAGGTAGCTCGTCGCCTGTGTGTACGTACACTCTACAGAACTGCAGACGAGCCGCTTTCCCGCCGCTGTCCGAGCTGCAGCGAGCTCTCCGTTGCCACCCCGATGCCCGACTCGACTGAGACTTGCCCAAACTGCATGCCGCCCATCGCTCAGCGGGCTGTTCGCTTGGTTATGTACATACCCGCCTGGCATTCTGAACACCCCTCCCCGCTCGCAGAACACGTCAGCAGTCAGCCTGGACAGGAAAGGAAGAAAAAAAAAAAAAAAAGAAGTGCCCCGGAGTCCTCGCGTCCGATCCGCGCCTTTTCCGGAAGGAAGGAGGGTAGGCTGCATCACAAGTCGTCACTTTTTGGTGTCGGTCGGATCCTTGGCGGCGAATGTCGTCGGTAACAGACTTCTGCAACCTCCGTGGGAGTGGTTATCCGACCTCAGCAAAACCCAGTGCTCCTGGCAGAAAAGCCCGGCCGGAAATGCAGCTGAGTCGGACTGGCGGCGGCGGCGGCGGCGACGACGACGATGGCGAGCATATGTGTGTCTCTGGTCAGGACGCAGGGGAGTTACCCGCGGTTACATAGCTGAGGCACGCGATGGAAGCCGTGGTGCCCATGTAGAGTAGATACAGCTCACCGCGTCGGTTCTGGAATCTGTGTGGCGGTGGGTGAGCGGCTAGATATATCTGGCGTTGTCTGAACTGCGGCCTGGGCCGAGTGCTGACGCGCTGGCCGTCGGACTTCCGTCAGCTTCGCGGCCTTCCCGTCCGTCCCAGCCCCGCGAAAAAAAAAGCGACTGGCCAACTCCGCACTGCGCTGCACGTAGGTATGCAGTTCGAGGGACTACATATCTACCTTCGGACCCCAGCCGCAGCATACCGCCGGCGACTAGAGATGCGGCGGAGGTTACCGGTTCCAATCTGTCACCTGATCTTTGGCACCAACAGTCCCCCAGTGTTGGGGGTATTGATTCCGAGTGATCGTGGGTGTTCACGATCGACTCAGTACACCTCTTGGGGAAGAAATGGGGGGGATGATTAACCCTTCACGAGTCCCACGATCGCCCGGGATGGCTCAGCTTAACCCAAAAATTGCGGAAATAACTAGGTAGGTAACTGGGTAGGTGTGGGATTCACCATTAAGTTGAAGCCGATGCGATTGCCCATCCGGAGCGGACATAGATATGCGGAAGATACGGCGAGTGTGCAATTCTACGCACATCACTCCACCGCGGTCTGTGAATGGCGGCTCATCGTACCTTTTCTGCGTTACCTCAAGCGAGACAATAATTCGCACGTATAACGGGTAAAACGTAGTGCATAGGCAAGTAAGTAAGTGACGAGTGGCCTCCCTCTGCGCTCGATCCAAGTCAAGCTCCATAGTTGTGCGCCGCATATTTTCGGTTTCGAACTCCAAACAGCCCATCCATTCAAAGTAAACAAAAAGAGGAAAAGACTTTTCAGTGCCCAGTCCAGTCCACCTAGTAGTCGTCGCCTCGGCTGACAATTTCCTTGCACGTGGGACGGAGGAGGATCGTCTAGATATGCATGTCAGAACGGAAGTGAGATATGGTGGATAGAGGGCGGCGTCTTACGTGCTCGTACTGTGCGGTGTAGGAGCCCTTGACATCGACCAGTGGCGGGTATGCCTCGACGATTCCGCTTTGGACGAGGTTGTTCAACTACAGCACCGCGGTTAGCGAATGATGGCTGCGGCCAGTGGTGCCGCACTCACCCCGAGAAGGTATTTGTCCTGTCCGAGACGGTCGAGGTACCGCCGACAGAATGGCAGGGTACCGAAGTTCTTGTTGATGACCTTCAGTAGGGCCTTTGCCGAGGACAGTCTCAACGCCACGTTCGGCGCATCCACGTTCTTCGCGTAGTGAGAGACCTCCATATCGTCGTGAACATAGCCTTTTCCTGTGCTTCCGAAAGTCTCGATAGCGAAGGTCTCGCCCTCCTCCATCCTGGTGACATCGGTGCTTTTGACGATGGGCACGCTCTTGCCTCCGTGGATCTGGAACTGGTTGATGTTGTGGCCGTTCAGATTGCGGATAGACTTGACCTGGTGGGTCTGACCAGCGATCTCGACTTCGTAGCTCTCCATCACTTCCTGAATCTGCTCACCGATGTCGCACATACGAACGTCGATACCGGCCGCTTTGATTCCAGTGTTGGTGGCGTCCCTGACGGCCTGCAGCAGCGGGTCGTAGACAGGGTCAAACGAGACGGTGAAGGCGCTGTCGAGGATACGGCCGCTAACGTGCACTCCGAAGTCGACCTTCATGACGTCCTCGTACTTCAGGACTGTAGTTGGTCAGGCAACCGAACGTCGGAACAAGCAGATGCACCTGGCTACATACCCATCTTGTTGCCGGCATTCGGCGTGTAGTGCGCGGCACAGTTATTCAGACTGAGACCGCACGGGAATCCCATTCCACCGAGAAGCGAGTCGCCTTCAGTGAGTCCATCGTGTCCAGTCAACGCCCTGACCGAATCCTCGATACCTTCCGCGATCTGGGTCAAGGTCATGCCCGGCTTGATCTCCTTCTTTGCCCATTTTCGTACCTGGCGGTGAATCTCGGCAGCCTTGCGGTAGTCGGCCAGGAAGTCGTTGTTCATACGGTCCAGGTGTCGCTTCTCCTCGTCCGTCTTTCGCTTCAGGTTCCCGTCGACATAGTCGCACTCCTCGCCGACGGGAAAGTTGCCTTGCGGGAAGAGCTGGTCGAGAGGAACGCGCGGTGGATCGCTCTGCGAAGACGTGGAAGTCTTCTTCTTTTTAGGCTTCTTCTTCTTCTTCTTCTTCTTGGCAGCTGCGTGGACCGTCAGCGTCGGGCAATGCAATGACGGAAACACAGAAACACTTGCCACCGTCGCCACCAGCAGCTCCCTCTTCTTCGGCAGAGTCCTCTTCGGCGTCCTCATGTTTAGGTCCTTTTGAGCCTCCGTTCCGCACTACATCTCAGCCCCAGCAGACGTTAGCTTCCCCACATACTTCTTCCGTTATCACTGCTTGAATCATACGCTTCACCTCCTCCATTTTTGCCGCAACGTCATCGACCTTTTCCGCCATTGCGAGTATCGTGGCGTGAGGGATTGGATTGTAGAATGAGTCGTCTGTTCGTGGTTGCAAGCTGGGGTGGGGCGGACTGCGAGTTGTCGGCACACAAGGATTCTATTTGCACCGACCGTTTCTATGCATGATGCTGTGGTTAGCGTGAGAGACTTATGTACGTAGACGCTTACTTATGTAGAGTGTGGTTCCCAATCAATTACAGCTGCTGTCACAACGTTATGGAAGGGTTTTTTTTATCGCAGAACGAGTATGAATTTGTGAACAATTATCCTCTGTGAAGCCTACTTTTCACGATTAGGGTATGACTGTTTACCGCCACAGAAGCGTGGCTTTCAGAGTACAGATAACAATCACATCCGTAAGAACTCCAAGACGGGAAAAAAAACATCGTACAAGAGTTACAGTACAAAGTTCACTTGCTGGATATGCATATATCGACAGTCTACTTGGAAACCTCCAATGGCCGAAACGTCTTATTTCATGTACACATCTAAGCAGGAACATCACCGTCACCTCTTTTCCTCCTCTCTACCGCGAATAGCTTTACTTCCACTCCAAACTGTAAACACCAAAATCCCCGTAACCGCCGCAACGGGTACAACGATGCCAGTGTCGTATCCGTCAGCCGTACTTTTCCTCCTCTGGTTCCTGCGCTCCTCATGGATTTCATGCATCCTCTGCTTCCCCTTCACGTCGAACCCCTTAACCTCGCCAGCGCCGCCATTCACTCCCATGCCGCCTCCCATGCCGCCGCTCTCCGCCCGCACGGTCGAGCTGCGGAACGAGCCCGCCCACCCCGCGTTTCGGTAGTAACTCGGCGGCGGGCCTTTGGGTGTTGGCGAGCGGCGGGACAAGCCGGTGGCCGGCCGGGCACCGCCTACGGTGGGGCGATGTCCGCGGCGGCGCAGAAGCTCGCGGTCGTAGCGCTGGCGCTGGGCGGGGTCGCGGAGCACTTGATACGCCCCTGAGATCTCGAGGAATCGCTTTTTGTCGCCGCTGCGGTTACGGTCTGGGTGGTGTGATTTGGAGAGCTCGTAGAAGCGCCTACGCCCCATGTTAGCTACCACGCTACCCCCGCTACTGATAGGCCGGCTCGACAGGAGAGGGATACGGACTTTTTGATGTCGGCGTGTGTGGCGGTTTCGTGGAGCTTGAGGATCTCGTAATGCGATAGTGGCTCGGCGGCAGGGCAGCGTGTGGACGTGTGGAACTGCTGACGGAGGAAGAAGATACGGCCGAGACCTAAGGTGAATTGTGGGTATCGGAGCATGTCATCCCGGATTGCTGTTGTTTCACTGGTGGTTGAGGCGCGTGAGGGGGAGTTAGAAGCTGACTGTGGCACAGTTACGTCACGATACGGAGCGCCTTGGCATCTGTCCTCGATGTCTGATGACGTCCCACGGGTGCGTTTTGTTTAGAGTAGCCGAATCCCGAAACTTGGCCAGCCATGGCGTACGTAGTCACTCGTTTCGTTTTCGGTATGCGCATAGCACAACAACTTTACTTCTACTCTACAGCACCCCCCTTGAAAGGAAATTGCCCGCTCCGCCTCTACTCCCTATTCGTTCTTCGTGATAGAACCTAAGGGTCCTCAAGTAACATACAGAGACCGTAAGATGTCATCTCCCCCCCTTTTAGACAGACACATTTACGACTCGAAGACAAAGTTGAAGCCGAGCTGATCGACAGCTTGTTAGTCTCCATCCGAAATCCCGAGAACTGCAAGAACTCACCTTGTGGGCAGGTTCAGCCAATCGCTGGGTATCAATGGAGGCTCCGAAGCCAACAGTGACACCGGGACGGAAAAGCTGGCTGTAAGCCAGAGCGGCGACGCCCTGGTTGTTGATCTTTGCCTTGACGAAGGCGTTCGAGTCGAGCTTGTACTTGCTGGCGATCTCGAGGCCGACACCGCTGGTGGAGCCGCTCTTGGCGTCCCAGGTGGCTTTGGCACCAGCCTCAACCTGAGCGTTAACACGGTGGTAGTATGAGGCGGCAAAGACGTTCAGGCTGTTGGTGGCAGTGATCGCAGCGGTGTACTCGGGAATGCTGTATCCGACAGCGGCTGAGTACTTGGTGATCCTTCCTCCCTCGACGTCGTAGCCAACCTCAGCACCAGCGAGGAAACCATCGTGGCCGATAACGGCATCACCGTTGAAGGAAGGGCCCTTCAGCAGGTCGAAGAAGGCGCGGGCGTGGAAGAGGGGCTGGCGGAAGTGAAGGTTGAGCTTGGCACCCATACCCTTGCTGGCGGGGAGGAACTGAGTCAGAACCTCAGCCTTGAGGCCGTTGGCGATGGTGTTGTCGAGCTCAATCTTGGTGTCAAGAGCATTGTGGGTAGTCCACGCTTGGGTCAAGACCAAGCCTACCGAAATGTCAGATATGACGCCCACCACACATCGCAAAATCACGATGGGGAGCTACCAGTAGGCTTGTCGGTGTACTTGGCCTCGATCTATGTTTACACGCTGGTCAGGATACTGCCTCCGTACACGGTGGGAAATCTCCGGAATACGGTACCTGGCCAACAATGGTACTCTTGTGGTCGCTCTTCCCCTTGACGGTGAAAGCAACACCATTGGGAGCCTTTGACTTAACCTCGAGGTTTGCTGCATTGGTTAACTTTTAATTCGAATCTCCAAATTTGATTCCGCAGGAGAGGATTGGTGACGAACCTGAGGAGGTGTGGTAGAAGTCCCTTGTCAAGAGCTTTTCGCGTGGGAAAAAATCAGCACTCCCACAAACAAAAAAAAGGTGAGACGGGATCACTAGTGACGTACATCGTTGGAGGACTTCGCGACGTCAGAGAACGCGGGAGGAGCCATTGCGGATGATTTGGGGGTTGTCGAGAAGGAGGTGGTAAACTGTGTTGCGGGGTGGGGATAGTGGGCTGGGAGGAAGCGGTGAGGTGGTCTGTCAAGTGTAGTGAAAGATCGAAGAATGCCGAGACAGGGAGGAATCGGATAGCACTAGCAACCCATTTTCAGGGTTCAGGGCATAGCAACAGGCAGAATTGTGTCGGGACATATCTATCTCTCCGATGCGAAATACCCGACAGACTGTTGGGTGCATGCAGTTATTTTTTGCAGCAAAACGCGTTACTGTTTCCCTTTGCGCCGACTATCTACAGCATCACGAAGCCACAACCTGAGCGAGGGGCCTCACTCGGAGTGGGGAGACGGGGCATGAACATGGTCCTCTTAGCTGAGACCGTTGGTTGGCAGTAATCCAATCGCAGAAACGCTTTGGTATTGTGCCATTCAGTGTCCACATCTTTCGCACACGCGAATAAGTATTTCATTCAAAAGATCGCCAATACATACTCCGATACAATTGTACACAATCATTAGGCAAGAAGTATTGCCGTGGCTCTCGTTGCCGTTGACGTTCCCAGACAACCCTATAGACATATATGCTCCCCGAAAAAGAAGAAGAAGAAGCAAACAGTTAAAACGAAACCAAAGACAAAAGATGGAAGATGGTAGATCACTCGATTATAGCAGGAATCAGACAGCCGCCGGAAAGCAGAGCGTACGGAAGGTCGACATGGAAGCCAACAATGGGTATCATTAAGGTACAGGGACAGAATATGGCATTGCAGTGGCGGTCACCGAAGGGAGGCAAAAGAAGAAAGGAGCAAGAAGCAGGTGGAAAGAAGCTGCGAAATAAACTGCAACCCATCCCAAGAAAAGAATGCTATTTACCGTTTCCTGCTCTAGAAGTTCGCCGCAGCGTTGACTTGTCCAGGCGGCTTGTGGTACTGATCGAGAGTAGCCTGGAAAGGTGACGCCTCCGGGCTAGTGCTATGCATCTCCCGTCCAGACGACGCCGCCAAAGGCGACCCGTTTCTCCGCATCAAGTCGTCTTCATCGACGGGGTTGGTGTTTCGCTTCCTCAATCGCCAGAAGACGAATGCCAAACCCCCCAACAGAATCGAACCTCCAATACCGACAACCACTCCGATGACAACACTCTTCTGGGTAGTACTGAGGCCACTGGACCCACCGCTATCGCTGCCCCCGGCCGTCCCTGGCGCAGTGGCCCCGGAGCCGGACTTTGACACACCCGAGCCGGTGGGAGTGACCATCTCAACAGTCGTCGTAATCACAGTGGAAGTGACATCTGCATTTCCGATGCGGGTGACGATGACGGTGGTGCGGACCCTAGTGGAAGGGCTTGGTGTGGCGACTTCGCTGGTGGGGGAGCTGCTAGTGGTGGGGCTTGGGGTAGACGTATCGACGGGTGTATCGTCGCCACCACCGTTCGTAGGAGTGGGGTCCTCGGTCGTATCCGCGGACGTCTCCGGGGACGGGGGAGTAGAACTGGATTCCGGCGTCGTCGTCTGAGGCGTTGTACTCGGAGGGTCGACGACGACCGTGGAGGTTGATGTCGGCGGCGTCGCGATGGATGTGCCGTTGTTGTCCTGCCGCCTCTCTATGACCTTTTCATGGATTTCCATGTCATCATCCAAAGCCGCCGCGTAGGTCACGCAGATGCAGAGCAACAGCGACGCAACGAGAAACGAGCGCGATATCCTCATGCCGAAGGTTGTCGCTTGTCGAAGGTTTGATGGAACGAGCGACGAGCTGTGATGCCCCCCCTTAAATTCCTTGGGTTCCTTCTTTCTTTTTTCCGCGCGCGGATGACGGAGTTGTCGAGCCGGAACGTTCTCTACCGACGGTAACGAGCGTGGGTGTCCAAAGGGGCGAGAACGAGCGCAGTTTTTTTCTCCGCGCCAAACAATCCAGAGGCCTCAAACGAACGAAGTCGAATATCTATGCAGTTGGGATGGATCGAATGGGACGAGATGCTGACGCGCGACTCGCAGTCGAAGTGGCGCCGTCGGGCGACTCGGATTGGTCGGAGAGGGGCTGGCGACAAAAGCCGCTCCTGATGGCGGACCGTGGTTGGCTGTGAGCGGCGACAAGCGAGGGTGAGAGGGAATGGATGTGGTGAGGATGGGAGTTGGTTGGTGGTGGGAGTGAGGGTTGCAGTACGCGGACTGAACAGATGGAAAGCAGCTTTTCCTCCCTTCTACACGCATGCAACAACAGGTATAGAAAGCAGTATCTGCAATCCCTTGCAGCAAACAGAGCAGAATGAACTCGAGCGTTGCAGGGCCCAAACAAGCGTGTGTTGTTCCCTCCCTCTCTCCTCCTCCCTCCTCCCTGAGCCTGTCGAAACCCCGAACCCCAGCTTTCCAAACGGCTTGGCATTCTGTGTTTGGATATGCTGTTCTGATTCGACACTGACTCTGGAGTGACGGGATCACAGACTCCGTTCAAGTGGACGGTTTTACCTCCCGAAACAACCGGCGGCGGAGGTGGCGATGGGACCATTGGTTCTCCAAGAGAAGGTCCCTGGAGCGGTGATCCAGGAATTCTGAGGACGAGCAGCCGCGGAGTTGGCCGAGACGCCACGCAGTGCCGGCGCCGATTTCATGACGACGATGACGACTTCAGCCTTGAGCGCTTTTATGATTGCCTCTTCTTCCTCTTCTTGAATCGAAGTAATTCGTGCCGTACGAAGCTGCTTACATACTTGTCCACGACAAAAAAAAGTCAAATTTGAGCATGCCTCTTCGTGTCTCGACCTGGTAGCCGCATTGTCTTCGGCCAAGTTGCTGGTGCGCCATAATGTTGTCACAAGACCACATTTTCTTCAAAAGACCTGGAGGGTCAGATTATCTAAAAGCAGGACCCAGTTCACTCTGTTGCCTGCATGCCGTGATGCTCTCTTTCTGCGAGTGGAACCAGGGCACGCTGCGTTTCGATGCACAGTGGCGAGATCCGTGGCGGCCGCCACTCAGGCCCAGCAGGAAAAAGGGCCGAAAAAAGAAAATAATGGCATATTTGGCCCACACCACAGATAGATAGAGATTTCTGCTTCCAGCAGCCCGACTTTCAACTCTCCCTTCCGTCCAGACCGCTGTGTCCCGTTCCCGGCCATGGCGACCTTTTCCCTTGCCTCTTCCTTCACGATCAGCCACAACAGCAGTGCCGCTGTGGACGTGAGTCTCCGCGAGGCTCTGTCCGGAATTGCTGGATCCATCTCCCTCGTGTCCTGGATTGTCTTGCTCGTACGTACACATTGAAACCGAGATTATCATCATCCACTCTACTTCCTACCATCCCGTCCATCCATCCATCCATCCATCCATCCATCCATCCGTCCCGTTCCATCGTATGCGGAAGAAATCTCCCCTGGCGATCCAACGAAAAAAATATCGGAAGACTGACATCGTCGTTCGCGTTGCTCGTAGTTGCCGCAACTCATTGAGAATTACAAGAATGGTCGCGCAGATGCCCTCTCGATGGTCTTCCTATCCGCTTGGTTCGCGGGTGATCTGACGAATCTGATCGGTATGTTGCTGCGTCCGTCCGTCGTGTGCGGATATGTTGGCGTGGTGTGTGTGTGTGTGTGTGTGAGTGTGTGTGTGCGCGCGTGGTTCGTGTGCGTGGTTCGGTGGGTGGGCTGCGGAAAACGCACGGACGGATCCACACCAGCATGCATGCAACATGTCATCGTCATCTCCGATACTTGATCTTGTGGTGTATAGATATGGCTTCTTTCGCTCACGATTGTTTCTTCAACCGTGTGTAGGCGCCCTATGGGGCGGTCTCCTACCCACCGTTATTGCGATCGCCGTCTACTTCTGCCTCGCCGATGCAGTACTCATGGCCCAGACGGTCTACTACAACCGCATTGCCGCGGAGGAGAAAAGCGGGGCGCGGCGACGAAGCAGCGTCTTCAGCAATGACCCGTCGCAGCCATTGATTGCCGCTCGTGACCGTCGGAGGAGCTCTGCTGCGTCGAGACGCAGCAGCAGGCGGGACTCGCTGTCGGCTGCCATTCTCGACGACGATGAGAACTCCTACTCCCCAGTCGTCCGCAACGCCCTCTCCCTTCTGGGCGTCGTGGCCGCTGGTGCGTTGGGTTGGGCGTTCGCCTGGTGGACGGGAGCGTGGAAGGCCCAGCAAGGTGGAACTTCCGCTGGCATGCCCTTGGGTGCGGCGGTCTTGGGGTACATCAGTGCCGTGCTCTACTTGACTGCTCGCATTCCGCAGATCATCCGCAACCACCAGAAGAAGTCCTGCGAAGGTCTGTCGTCACCCGGCCGTTCGGTTTCATGAGTCTAGTGTTGACGGAAGGATGCAGGTCTCTCTCTCCTCTTCTTCCTCCTGTCGCTCCTGGGGAATCTCGCATACGGCGCCGGAATCCTGCTGCACTCGTCCGAAAGGACGTATGTCATGGACAACCTTCCCTGGCTGATGGGAAGTCTAGGAACCATGGCCGAAGACGTTATCGTAGGACTTTTCCATTCCCTTACCTCGACCCGACCGACCTGAGACTCATGGTGCCGCCACCCTAGATCTTTGTGCAGTTCCACATGTACGCGAAGCCCTCTTTCGTTGCGGTCTTCGAGGATGGGGAAGATCGCATAGTGGGGCGAGCAGAGTGAGGCTACATACTCGGCTCGGTCGCGGGTGGCTGCGTGTACCGTATCTACATGTTACCGTAACTTTCGTACCTTACTCGAAGCAGAGTGGGGTTCCTGTGCTTTCTTAGATCGATGCTTCAATATACCATGCTCCGATACCTAACCTACATCCCTTCCTTCATCTATGATGCACCTCGCCATCGACCGAGTGTTTCCCCCACGTCCGGTGCGGTAGGATAGCAATATGTCTGCCGCTCCTATGCTCTCTATCTACCGTATACCCGCTTATCACTCGAATCCTGAACCATATGCGCATTTCCAAATCGAATGAGCATCGTACATAACTACCTCATAAAGAACAGTTGTTGCTCAACCTCCCACGCTCTGTTGCACGCCCAGACATATCTATATTTACCTATGAGTGGAGCAGAGTCCCACCCAAGGACCCTGCTAGCGCTTCCACCTCCCACCTCCCACCTCCCGCCATTCACCAGCACATACCACCAAGAACTTTAGCTTCCACAACCACAACTGGTGTTTACACGACAATACTTTTCCGCTGCCTTATACTCCCTCCTCCACACCAGGGCGCCCGGAAACTGCAATTGCAATGGAGACGAGTAAATTCGCAATCTTTCCCGTTCACAGGGTAGGTGGATGTTACAGAGTTATGCTAATCTGTCCTCCCACCACTCAGCCGCGTCTGCGCCGACAACTCCAGCGAAAGCTCCAAAGAACAAGAACAAGAACAAGAACAAGAACAGACATAGCGCTGGGGGTGGAGAGACGGTATGTCGCGCGCTACGCCGGGGGGGGGGGGGGGATGAGAGCTGATGAGGCGGGTAGAATGGCGACCGAAGTAAGGATGGCGCTGCAGACACCAATGGCAATGTGCACCAACATAGCGAGAGGGAGGACGCCGATGGGGACAAGGAAGAGGACAGCGGAGGAACGGATATGAAGAAGGAGTTAGCGCGAAAGACTGCCGAGCTAGAGTCGCTACGGGATGAGCTCGCCGAGCAGAAGAAGGTGGAGGCAGAGCTGCAGTTGTCGCACGACAAGCTCGAGGAGGACCTGAAAGCAAAATCGGCAGAGGATGGAGAGGCGGCAGAAAAGGCTCGAATACTGGAGGAAGAGCTGCAGTCGTTACGGAAGGAGGCTGCAGGTATGGCAAAGGTCCGAGAGGACGCTGCGAGGGCTGGAAAGCTTGCGGCGGAGTCGGAGTTGCTACGAAAGGAGCTCAAACAGGCTGCCTCGGTGTCGGCGGATGCGGTGAAGATTACGGCTGCGAAGTTGGCGGAAGAGGTAGCCAGGGCCGACGGGTTACACGCGGAGGTCAGGGCCCTTCGGAAGGAGCTGGTGGAGGTGGGGAAATCGAAAAAGGGCGGGGAGGCAGACCATGCCGAACTACAGAAATTGCGAAACGAACTTGAGGATGAACGGGAACTGAGGGCCAGGGATGCAGCCGACGCCGAGGAACGGATTGCCGAGCTTCAGGAGCAGAAGGAGAACCTTGATGCACAGTACAAAAACCTGCTGGGCAGGGTGTCGACGATCCGAACCACCCTTGGCGAGAGGATGAAGGCAGATGCTGTAAGTTCCTCTCGCTCATCATGCATCTTGCGCGGCATGATGGGTTTCTCACATCGTCTAGGAAGAGCTAGCCCAGACCAAACAGACTGTCGAGGAGCTGGAGGAACAAAACCGATGCCTGAGCGAAAACATAGAAGAGCTCCGCAACGAGGTCGACAAACTGCACGAAGAGAGAGATGCCACCTCGAAGGGACTTTCCACCCTGCGGAACCGCCTGAACCTTGCCCAACAGAACTGGAACAAGGAAAGAGAAGACCTGATCAACGCCGAGCGTTACGCCAGGGAAGAGTATGAAGTCGCACGGCGAGCCATGCAAGATTGGGAGGTTATCGCCACAGAGGAGCGAGCTGTCCGGGAGTCTTTGAGTGATCGCGTCATCGAGCTGGAGGACCAATTGGCCTCTCAGAAAGATCAGTACAACCACATGGCTGCCGAGCACGAAAAGCAAAGTAGTTCGATGGACGGGCTCCAACGAGCACTACAAGAGATACAAGATGGTATGTGCTCTTGGTAACTCCGGTTGCGGACTGGCAAGCAACTGACAGTCGTGCAGCCCGTAAGAAGGAGCTGCGCGAAATTGTTGAAAACACTCAATCACAGATTGATGTTCTCACCGAGAAGTGCAAGACTCTTGACAAAACGGCAAAGGAAGCGGAACATAATCTAGCAGCAGCCAAACAAGATCTTGAGCGAGTGCTTCCCTTCGAGAAGGAAGTCAAAGAGAAGAATCTTCTCATCGGCAAGCTTAAACACGAAGCGGTCACTCTGAACGATCACCTGCGAAAAGCTCTGCGCATGCTGAAGCGTGACAATGCGGACGATAAAATTGACAAGCAGCTCGTCACCAATGTCTTCCTCCAGTTCCTGAGCAAACAGCGAGGAGATGCAACCAAGTACGAAGTTCTCCAGTTGATTGCTTCGGTCTTGACCTGGAACGATGGCTGGTTCCCATGCTCCGCTTGCGTCAAGGGGAAGTGCTGATGGGTATCACTAGAACAACGAGAAAAGGCTGGTCTCCTGCGACCAGGCACGGCAGCAAACTCCGCCCCACAGTCTAGCGGTGGCGGTTTCTTCAGCAATCTTAAGACACCTCCTCTGACCCCGTTTCTCCGGTCGCCAAGCACAGTTTCGCTTGGTGATGATGAGAAGGATGTAAGATATCGAATCGCTACTTTTACTCCCCATTCATGCTAACTTTTGCAAAAGCTGTGGACGTCCGTTCTTGATTCTGAGAAGTAGGCGGCGAGAAGACCCACTGGTTTCAATCCCACCTTTTTGGGCGATGCTTTCTGTATTTTGTGCCATTTCTGGAGTTATCGGGGTTCATTCTGGGGGTCTTTTAGGACGTCGATAGTATCTACCTTACGTACATACCTTTTTTGCCAAAAAAAAAAATGTTGGGGCAAATAAGATGCAGCTCCCGGTAGATCTCACTCGACGGGTCATCATGCGTAATATCCGGGCCCGTGCAGGATTTCGTCCACCCTACATACATGTAGATACACACATCATCACCCTTGCCAAGAGAATACTAAACTTTGGGAGAAGATATCTTTTCGTACACGACTCGTTACTGTTCTCTCAACGCAAAAAGTTACACTGTACAGTACAACATCTACCTACTATTTTACCGGCAATGGCTACCTTCTCCGCCGCAACGTTCCCCTCGGCCCGCTATGCTTCCTTCCGTCCTACGTACCCCACCAGTCTGTTCACCGACTTCCTCCTCCCGTACCACACCGGCGCGCGCACAACCCTCCTCGACCTCGGCTGCGGTCCCGGCACCGTAACCCGCCCCCTATCCGCCTACTTCGCGCGCACGATCGGCACGGACGCCTCCGATGTCATGCTTGCCACGGCGCGCGAACTCACACCCTCGTCGGAATACGTAGGCGTCGAATACCGCACCGCGGCGGCCGAGGACCTACCGTTCCTTGCCGACGGCGAGGTGGACATGGCCGTTGCCGCGCAGGCCGCCCACTGGTTCGATCAGCCCCGTTGGTGGGCGGAGATGCGGAGGGTGGTGCGGAAAGGCGGCACGGTCGCCGCTTGGGGGTACAGAGACTTCCTGTTCCCAAAGCACCCGCGCGCGAGCCAGATCCTCCGGGCATATGCGTACGACAGCCACAGACTGGGGCCGTACTGGAGCCAGCCCGGGAGGAACATCCTCGAGTGCCGCCTGAACGCTATCAGGCCCCCGCCGAAGGACTGGGAGGACGTGTTGAGATGGGAGCACGAGCCGAAGTTTGAAGTTGAGGCCGACAAAGAGGCCGAGGAGGCTGTAAGGAAGCCCGTGACGGGCGACGATGGGGAAGAGGGCTTCGGAAAACTGGTGAAGGAGCAGGACGGATTGATGAGGAGGACGATGAAGATGGGGGATCTCGAGAACTATCTCAGGACCTGGAGCAGCTACCATGCGTGGAGGGAGAAGCACCCTGAGGCTAAGAGTATCGCGGATGGAGGCGGTGGGGACATCTTGGACGAGATGATGGCGAAGATGTGCGAGGCGGAGGGCTGGGGCAACGATTGGAAGGAAGTTCAGGTTGATGTTGCCTGGGGACACGGAGTCATTCTAGCGAGGCGGAAGTAGATATATAAAAGTTGCGATCCATGCTTGTTGTCCTAGACAGAAATCCATTGTTCGCCATTTTTTATTTATTTATTTATTTATTCATCAATCGCATGCAACCTGATTGTAGATCATGGCGATAAACAACCATCCCATTGCTCGCCGTTTTAGCTTTAATGTGTTCGTTAATCGCGTGCGACTTACCTATCTAGATCATGGCGATAACAGACAGTCCAACCGTTGTTCGCCTCTTACACGCGAGTCCGTTTTTATGCCGCATTTCGAGGGATATACATATCTATATACATACATACACTATCTATGTCCCGCATGTATTACTGCATCCAATAGCGCACGATGATGGCGACGCTAGTCGGTTACACCCACCAAACACATAAAAAATCGCAGCAAATTTTTTTTTGAGAAAAGAGGCTGAAGGCTCTCCTGGTTCTTCCTCCCCGCACCTTAGCCTCATCCCCCCTGCCCCCATCATCGCCCCAAAAAGCCAAAATAAATCCGCCGAAACTTGCCCTTTTCTCTTCCTTTTACTCTCGTCTTTCGAGACGTAGCAATCACAGGCTCCCCTGAAACAAACACCGACCAGAAACGATAAACTAACCAACAAAATCGGAGAGGGAGAAAAGAGAGAGAGAGAGAGACGACGCAGCCATGGCTACCGTCGTGCTTGGAAGTCAATGGGGCGACGAGGGCAAGGGAAAGCTTGTCGACATCCTTTGCGAAGACGTCGAGGTCTGCGCTCGCTGCGCTGGAGGAAACAACGCTGGACACACCATCGTCGTCAATGGTATCAGCTACGATTTCCACATGCTGCCGTCAGGTCAATAACCCACCCGTCCGTCCGTCGACCGGTTCCCCCTGCTGTTGCTGCCGCTGGCCTGGGTGCCCTCACAGCTCACTGCCGCCCTGTGACCCCGATCTGGTGGTTGGGCCTTTCCAACCCGAAGATGCTCGAATCCGGCTGGCGGGTTTACTGACCGATCCCGTGTAGGCCTGATCAACCCCAAGTGTCTGAACCTAATCGGCACCGGAACGGTCGTCCACATCCCGTCGTTCTTCGCCGAGCTGGAGGCGATTCAGAAGAAGGGCATCGACTCGACCGATCGCATCTTCATCTCCGACCGTGCGCACCTCGTCTTCGAACTGCACCAGCTCGTCGACGGCCTCGAGGAGGTCGAGCTCGGAGCGCAGAACATCGGCACCACCAGGAAGGGAATCGGCCCAACTTACTCCACCAAGGCCGCTCGCAGCGGTGCTCGCGTCTACGAGATCTTCAACTGGCCCGAGTTCGAGAAGAAGCTGAGGTTGCTGGAACACGGCTACAAGAAGAGATTTGGCGACTTGTTGAAGTACGACGTCGAGAAGGAATTGGCGCAGTTCAAGGTAGGGCTCCCCGTAGCTGACCGGTGGGCTGGACAATGCTCATGGCTGGCGCAAAGATCTACTACGAGACTCTGCGGCCGTACGTTATCGACGCCGTCCCCTTCATTGCGGCAGCTTTCAAGGCCAACAAGAAGGTCCTCGTCGAGGGCGCCAACGCTCTTATGCTTGACATCGACTACGGCACGTACCCCTACGTCACCAGCTCCAACACCGGTGTCGGGGGTGTCATCACTGGCCTTGCCATCTCCCCCTTCAACATCAAGAACATCATCGGTGCCGTGAAGGCGTACACCACCCGTGTCGGTTCCGGGCCGTTCCCCACGGAACAGCTGAACGTGAGGCACCCGACACGCCGCCGACTAGATTCCGATCCGCTGACATTCTCCAGGACGTTGGCGAGCACTTCCAAGTCGTTGGTCGTGAATGGGGCGTGACCACTGGCCGCAGGCGCAGGTGTGGCTGGCTCGACCTGGTGATCGTCAAGTATTCGACAGCCGTGAACCACTACACTTCCTTGAACCTGACGAAACTCGACATCCTCGATGGCCTCAAGGAGCTCAAGATTGCGGTTGCTTACAAGGTCGACGGCGTCGAGCTCGAGTCGTTCCCTGCCGATCTTAACATCCTGGCCCGGGCCGAGCCGGTATACAAGACCATGCCCGGGTGGGCCGAGCCGACCACCAAGTTGACGGAGTACGACCAGCTCCCCAAGGAGGCCAAGGAGTACATCGCGTTCATCGAGGAGTCCGTCGGTGTCCGTGTGGACTGGGTCGGCGTGGGTCCCGGCAGAGAACACATGCTTCACCGCCGTCGATAGACGATAAGAGGAGAGTTAGACAATACATACTACAATGTGTGATATCCCCGCCCGTCTAGATAGATACATAAACGATTCGGTTTAGCGATTTATTCCTTGCTCCTTTTTCTTTTTCTGTTTCTGTTTCCTTGCCTTGGCATTTGGGACTTGGTCTTTGTCATAGACGGAGGGGAGGGAGGAGTGGGCATCGGATAGTCATGCGTATTTTTTTTTTAGACCTACCAAAAATTTTGACATTTACTTCGCTGAGGGGGGTTTTTTTTTGAATTCTTACTCCGGGGATACAATTAGGTCCGGATCGGAGTGGCGAGCGGGCCACGAACACTGTCCTGCGCATGGCCGTTCATAGGTCTGCGGACACTTGTAACGGGCACGGGAGGCAGTGACGCACAACGCCTCCGCTGCCGAGTGACCAACCGGAGGACCAGGGGCCGCCACAGCCGTCGGCTACGTAGTTAGACTACTGCACCCCGTCCAGGGAACAAAGGCCGGGAGCCATCGGCGGTCACAGCGCGTCACTCGCAGCACCAAGCGACCGGCAACCGCCACAACAACTTCACCCACGGCGCACCGACCGAGGCGCCATGCTACCGTCGTCCAATAGCCCCTCCGCGCCTAGCCTGCCCGTGCCCAGACCCCGGCCGGCCGTGGGGAGCGGCGGCGGTAGCAAGAGCCCCGTCCGGACGGAACACGATGGGGAGAGGGCGTGTGGAGTTGAGGCGAGCGTGCGAGAGGACTGTCCCGGGGGGGGGGTGCATACCCGCTTTTCCGCGACAAAGACCGGGAGCAAGTGGAGGGCGAGTTCTTTCAGTCTTTCAGCACACATGCACTTGCAGACCTACGCGATGTGCATGCGCACGTCGACCGAATAGGAGAGATGTCGCCCCCCCCCCCCCCCCCCGGGAGACACGTGCACCCGGGCCGGGGCAAACGCGGACCTTCGTTACGCGCATATCGTCCGACTTCGTTCGCCCACATGCAAGCGCGCACGGACGTCGAGTGGGGCGGACAAAGGCTCTGTCCCGGCTGGCGTCTGGTGATCCGGCGAGACGGTGGGGGGGGTGGCGGAGCGGGCGCTAGTGGCGAGTGATGGGCTGTGGGGCGGGCACGGCAGATGACTATCGGCCGTGCGGGTTGGGATCGGGAGGGGGGGGGACGAACAGCGAATGGGGTTATTGGTCAGAGCGAGTGAGGGCGCGGTGCATGGGGCCGGCCGGCCGACCGACCGGCGGACCGGGGACGGGGACGGACAGCTGCAGGGGACGAGAGGGGCGGAAGGAGGTGAGTATAGTGATAGCTCCTGCGGCGACGGCGATGACATCGTCGTCACAAAGGCTGGGAAAGCAAACTGCATGGTTTGCTCTCCGCTTTCCCACCCACCCCGTGGGTCGAATATCGCCGCGCCTGTACAAAGGAATCTTGAATCCCTCTCCTCTCTTTTTCTTTG
>Ga0307508_10000567_pt1 | contig 43849 bp, 42 predicted proteins | sample 9_EM_MG_FD_203089 | JGI IMG/M metagenome (GOLD analysis project Ga0307508, IMG submission 203089) | Populus trichocarpa ectomycorrhiza microbial communities from riparian zone in the Pacific Northwest, United States - 9_EM | ecosystem: Host-associated > Plants > Roots > Unclassified | place... | reverse complement strand
TCTCCTTTCCTCTGTGATAGACCACGGGTTTCATTCGTGATTAGGCACGGTGTGTTGGAAGTGAAACTACAGACTCAGTTTGGACAAGAACCACCTAAGTGGGTGACAGATCTAGTTCAGTCACATCTCGTGGAGGCGGTTCCCAAGTTCAGGTATGGATCGAAAACATATCAATCCTTTTCGCGACATGCTTATCAATGGTCAGCAAATTCATCCATGGGTGTGCTACTCTTCTCCCAAATCGCGTGGATCTCGTCCCTTTCTGGCTACCACAGAGTAAATTCACACACTCTTATGATTTAGGATTTTATTAAATAGAAACATTTGCAGTGGACGTCGATATTCTGAAACCAGATACAGGTTACCTCTCTGTAATTGAACGTCCTTCAGCGATATCGTCCTCGAAGGGGTCTACACATGCAAGCCCTACTCCTACTAAGACCCCAATGGCGCCCTCCAGGTCTGGTTCTGGTGGATCCAACTCTCCTGTGGCCCAGTACACTGAGCCACTCTCGGAAGGCGAGGAAGATGAGGACGAAATGGTTGCAGCAAAGGACGAAGACGACGAGACGAAACGGACAGGGTTGAATAGCGAGGAAGTCAAGGCTGCTATCGCATATCGTGAGCAGATGTTGAAGGAGAGGAGAGAGGAGGAGGAGGAGGCCAGGAAGCGAGAGAAGAAAGCAGGGAAGGATAAGGATATGGGCACCGCTGAGGAAGCTATTCCTCAAGTTGAGGAACCTGGCATCAACCCCGAATATTCCCTCGGAAAACCAGGTCGAGCTAAACGTCCAGTTTACCACGAAACAATTTCACATAAGTTGCGGACACGTGTGTTGGCCATCAACCCACTTGCTCCGTCTACCACGTTTGATGAGACACTCAAGACGAAGCTTGAAGGAGCACGAGAAAGAGAAGAGGTTCTTAATAAGCATGGCAGGGAGCGATACCCATCAAGTCCTTCGAACGACCAGGTTGGAGCTAAAGAATACGATCTGGCAAACGAGGAGGCTTTGCTTGGTGGACCCAGCAACCGTGATGTGGAAGACAGGATTCTGGAGAGAAACTGGAGGGCGCCTGAGGGGAAGAAGATTGCAGTCCCCGTGAGGATTGAGCCGAAAGTATATTTCGCAGCTGAGAGAACCTTCTTGGTCAGTATCTTTCAACGTTTCTCTTGTGCGGGTATCGTCTGTTCCCCATTTGCTGAATCGTTGTTCTCCAACAGAAATGGCTCAACAACGCCGTCTTCATTGGCACTATTGCGACGACGCTTCTCAACTTTATCCCAGCCACGGACACCAGGGGACTGATTAGCGCAGCGATGTTTACACTTGCTGCTCTCATGGCCATTGCCTATTCTGCAGGCATCTTCGTATATCGCTCTTATAAACTCCGACAGCGAGAGGCAGAAGGGCTGTACTACGATAAGTATGGACCAACTGTGCTCTGCGGCATGCTCTTCGTGGCGCTTGCCACGAATGTCGGTCTGAGGTGGTCTCAGATCTGAAGATCGTTCAGACTTATTCAATTATTGTTGTCACCAATGGTGCATGGTTTCTGACTATCTCTTTCTTTGATACCCTTCCAGTGTGCCTTTTACTTGGGTCCTCAATCAATTTTTGCATGTCATGCATGTAGCCAATGGTTACACGCCACTTTGCCCTCTTCCTGACACCTGCCCTCTTTCCTTTGATACTAGAGCCCAGACTGTAACAGGCTTTGCTCACAATACAACAGGTACCAGTAATACCAGTCGCAGCCAGACATTAATAGAATCGACGACCTTGTCACAACCATTCGCCGCCTCTACATGAAACACTCAAGGAGTAGACGGGTGACCGGTCCCTCTGTGACGCTTCGTCCATCGGTTGCTTGCAACAAGCTTCTGCACAGCGTTCTCCGACTGGTCGCGAGTCTATCAAGGAGTTCAGGGAGTGGCTATGTAACACATATATATGGCCCTGAATTCGAAAGGAGTGCAAAAGGACGCGTTATTCGGCAGAGTCTCCAGACACGCAACCTTCTCTGCCGCCACCTGACGCAGGTCCGAAAGATTCGTGGGTGGTCTTCAGGCCTCAGGTTCAATGAATTCATGCTCATGTCAGATGGATTCCCTTGTGCATCAGGATTCAATCTGTTATGACATCGGGATTCGTACTCGAGTCTTTCCAGGCTGAATCTTTAATGGGTTTCATGAACGGAATCCCCGATCGATTGGACTAAAAATACTATTCCATAAATCCCGCGAGGGTGCATAAGCCGACATACACGTCAAAAGTAGGGGAAACCGCATTTTGATGGAACTGCCGTACTTGGCATCTACAACAATTGGCATAACTCGCACGGCACAGCACCCTCCCGGGAAGATCGAATGGGTAAAAAAATCTTTTGCTGGTCGGTCGTACATTTGAGCTTCGAAGATAAATGCTGCTTACATACATCTGTTACCGTCTTATACCACGGCGGCATCACCTCAGTTGGAAAAAGCTCAAATCTGATGCATCATGAGCAATTTCGCATAAGACGGACGTTTGGTTGAGCCTACCGTTCGGGAAGGTGTGAACCCCAACAATGGAAACCGACTGTCCGTCATGCAAACACGAATGGCCAACGGGATGCACGGAGAACGGAGAGTCGTGGGGAAGAAGGGCTATTCCTTGACGTTTCCTACCTTGGATATGAGGACCCGACAACTAAGACCATCCAATATCGAAGACGGAACGAACTTCAAGCGTCATATGCCTCATGGTCCGAATAGCTGCTGACATTAACGTTCAGTCACATAATGGTAACCAGCTAGCTATGTTGGTGTGAACGAGTCAACAAGACCTATATTGTCAGTCGGCGAATGGAAGATAGGCTCCTGTCTTTCCATTTTGTCCTAAAGAGCATAGATGTCATGCTCAGCAATTCCAGCGAACACACAATCGGAAATAATGTGGAGAAGGGACGTCAATTGTTCGCCACGTGAGGGACGAGACGGGGCAATCGAAAGAAAGCAAATTGCTTGCTTTGTGACCTCAGAAAGCGAAGATGGGATAGGCCGCAGTAAGTTGTCCTCCGTGGAGTTCGAGATACGCGATAAATGAACGTTGGTGACTGCGTAATCGAATGCACAGCTGCGCATCCGGAAGAGCCCTGAAAACAACCAATTCAGGGCTTGCTTGTTACACGTGCTGCTGCATAATTGAATATTGCTTCATATCTTTCCATAACAAATAGACAAGTGTTGTTGTCAGGTGTTATGGGAATTATTTTCGTTCCATTGAGCATAATTGATGGTGGACTTTGAAGTCTATGGTGCGGGTGACGTGCGAGTTATGAAGTAGAAAGCCTGGACTCGTTGTTAGCAAATGACAACCGATGGGATACAGTTCTTAGCCTTCCATGTGGGGAGTCGGCATGACTCACAAATGAATGAGAGATATGAAGATGCTACCCGCGAGTAAGAATGCAGACGGACAACCCTTTTCAGTCCTAGGACGTCCCCTTGAGATGGCATAGACACGGCGGACATATACGGACCAGACGACCTGCGCGCGCCAAGGAACGGACGATGACGAGGGAAGATCTTGAACACCAGGCCATGGATTTGTCTGCAACAAGAGACGTCATAACAAGGACCTGTTGGCCGTTTCTGGATAAGAGCGGACGGGTACGCAGAAGACTTGGGAGTAGAACCTGGGGCCGCCTTGTCGCTCGTAGAAGGAGGACAAGAGAGAAACCGTGGCTGAATTCCTTATATACAGCTTCTGCAAAATTGCCTCAAGGCTTTGGGCGCCATTCGTCACAATAAGCAGCGCCCAGAAGCCGTTGTCAGCCGTGGAAATATCAAGACGCGCCCGGTCGGTCACAGCGGTTCAGAACCAACTTGACCACGAAATAACAAGTTCTAACGGGACCTGGGTCACAGTTCTTAAGCATAATCAGAGCGCTCGCTCTGGTAGAATTGGAGTTGAAAAGCAAGCAAGCAAGTTGCTCCCATCATTGTGAGCGCGCGCGCTGAGAAGCCAAGTCACCTGCCACCCAAATAAACTGGGCGCGTGATGCTTTCGACCAGCGGCTCTCCTATCCAGTTGTGCTACATAAACAGAATGTCAACCATCGCCCGCGCCCATGAACTCCACCTTCTTTCTTATCTGAGCCTCTGCATGCTCAAAATGAAACCAGTTTTGCAATATCTAAATTGAGACAACTCTCTATGCAAACCGTAGAGTGGTTCTCCTCGCTTGGAAAACATCAGAAACTTGGAAATCCATTATTTGGAAGCCCCAATCGCTTTGATCTTCTTTTGATTGTGGTGCAGGCGCTCTGGGCTTTCCGATGCCTAGCCTGTATCGCAAGTACTTCCCTGGAAGTGTTCTCAAACCTGCGCCGACGATTTGTTTCGCGATGTTCATCCAGACCTCACATAATAAGGTACGGTCATACAGTGTCAGTTTATATTCGTTGGTCATAACAATACCTAATGATATATCAATAGGATACAATATCATAATAGTTAAATCACGAAGAGCGAAGAATGGCAAACGAAACTCCTGATTAGGGGTGTAGTTAGTCCTGCCTACGATCGGAATAGTCAGTGATGAGAGAGAGGGGTCTTAGATAAGGAGCAGCTTCAGTCCTTGCTCCTGTATCGATTCACGAAGATCGGTCTCCTTCCCGCAAATATCCCGCTTTTGCCAAATGGCTTCCATCAACCTCCGTATCTGTAGGAGGTTGCCAAAGCTCTCATTCAGGTTGCGGATACGATTCTTGAAGAAGTCACGTCTTGTAGAGTCATTTGTCATGCATGCCGCAAGACAGATCGGAAAAATGAGGCCACGGTCCAGATCGCTGGGTGGGAGTCGGGAGAAAAGCTGAATAAGGGTCTCGACAGAAGCGCTAATCTCAGGTACGCCTGTCACCAATCAATATAACTGAGATTTAGGGCACCACCCAAGTTAAACAACTGCTTACCAGGAACGGGGTTGCTGAGCACCGTGTGCAAGTAAAGGGTAGCGGCTTCCCGGAAAATGTTTGCCACTAAGGAGCGATTATCTTCCAACTTCACCGCGGTCGAATTTAGTAATCGCGACGATACTGTGTCATTGCCTTGCAATTGCTCGGATTGATGCCGGTGCAGTAGCTGCTCAATGACCACCCCTCGCCGAATCAGATCAGGGTAGCTTAGGCAATCGTTCCCCAATTGCATCACCTTCCACTGTCCAAGCGAAGACGTCTCTGCGATCGCTAACATAGCTTCGTCAGGACATCCAGTCAGCAAGTCCATCCTCAATCGACGCAATTCCAGGTCACCGCCGTTCATCCAATAATTAGCTTGATCGCCGTTCAGAAGACTTTGCCAAAGGGACAAGAACTTTGGTGGTTGCGGTTTTGACAGACTTGAGAAAATATCGACCCACTATCAGATGATAAACGTCAGCATGGTAACACTTTTACCACCAGCGGATCACGTACAAGTGCAGCCTTGACATTAAGTTGTGCCACCTGCGATAGGTTCAGGAACGCAATCCATGGGTTTTCAGCGGCAGGAAGATTGGTTTGGCGGAGCCATTGATTGAGAATGCTGAACGGTGTTTCCCAATCGCCAGCCCCTCCTGATAGTTGGGAAAGACTAATGAGGTGAAGTGCAGCCAGAGCATCATTTTCCGACCAGCCATGCTGAGCATTCTTGTTGATCTCCAGCCGGCTCAGGACTTCTAGTCGAAGGTAGCTGGTCGTCGAGCTTTCTTGTGTTTGGCTGGGTGCCTCAAGTCCTTGCGCCACTCGAAGTTGCTTGAGGTGGAGGTCAGCGAGCGCACAGATAGCCAAACTCACGGCTCCCTGTGGTTCACTAACAACAGCCTGTAACCGATGAACGTCAGCGGAGGAATTTGATGATAGAAGTCCTGATTTACTGTGTACGTGACTTCGTTCAATGCATCCCCCGCAAAGAGGAATTGAATTTGCCGAACATTACCGAAGTAGTGCATCACTAAATCGTGCATTGTTGGTTGTGCTGGCATGGAATAGTCATTAATTCGTGGCTCTACGAATTCTATACCTGCAGCCGAGGGAAGAGTGAAGGGTGAATCAGACATGGTGTCGATTCCAAGTGTATTTGGGTAAGTGGAGGATGGGTTGCTGAAGTATGTCGACGGTTCATATTCTTCGTATGTCAGTGGCTCGTAGGTCAGGCTCCCTGGACCTTATAGAGGTCAAGAAGGTGAGTCAAAGGAACATTTCCAGAATGTGCACTCTACTTACCCGGTACCGCTGGGATTAGGTGATTGCCATAAGTAGTTTGATTAAAGGCTGGTTCAACCAGTTGATGAGGAGTGAGAAATGGTGAGGAGTGGTCAACTTTCACTGTGGAGGAGCGGGAAATGGTGGTGGAGGAGCGGGAGATGGTGGAAGAGGCTGATCGTCTCGGGGTAGAGGATGGGTGGGATTGTCTAGTCTTTGGAGAAACCTGGACAGCGTTGACGCGTGGTTGGCCTCGGATGAGACCCGCACGAGACAGCTGAGCCTTGATGTTAGCCTTATAGTCATCGACGGCCTTCTTGTCCTAGATGGCATTAGCTATTACTGATTACCTACAGAGCCTGCTGCGACACATACCCTCATCCAATCAGGACGCTTGGGTCCCCAGCCAAGGCACTTAATAGTGAGTCTCTTGCATGTTTTGCAGGAATCTCCCTCCCGCTGTTCGTCGCATTTCTAAGGGATGAACACTAGTAAGCGACTGCGGCTGTCATATCAGTGCTATGACTCGGACCTTTCGTCGAACACGGCACGTCCTGCGAACAATAGGCTTTGATTAGCGCAGACTCCCATCAACAATGATGTGGATATGTACCAGCACCCTCCTTTTCCTGCTGTTTGAGTGCGAGGAAGACTAGTGGTCGAATGATTTGGTGTTCCCTGGGTGCTGTTCGAAGAGTCTTGGTCCTCGCTAGCCGTCATAGAATCAAGGGGAGTAGCGTCAATGTATGGGGAGGCGTTTGTAGAAGAGGACGGGGAGGGGGTTGCAGCTGGTGACGCAGTGTCACTCCTGTAAGCCATAGCGTGAAGGTGGTCAAAGGCGAAAATGCCGTTGAGGCTTGTCAGTTATAAAATATCCGGAGGAAATAAACGATCTGTCGGAGAACACTCTGTTATTAGGAAAGGGCTCGTAGGAAAGTCGGCCCAGAACTCAGATCTAAAACCGGAGGGGACAAACACGATGAAATGATGGTCTGTTACCAAGGAGTTTACAACAGGCTAGATTAGATTGAGGTAAAGATGACACAGGCCCTTTATTCTATCATCTGAATTGGTAAGTTACGGGTGAAGGTCCCCTACTGAGTTTGATCGGCAGATTCCTTTCTGTATCCCCCAATCACCAAAACAGCATGAGATCAGCTTTCTCCATGTTTGTCGGAACAGCCTCAGAAGCGACATACGGCATTCAATTGTATCCGAAGCACGAAACAATTAAGGCAAGCCTCATACTGTCCATCCTGTTTCACCTCCTTCGCGATATGCAGCCCCACACCCAAACAGTCGAATAATGCAACGACAGGCATTTTAGAGATTTCAGAGGAAAAAAAAACAAACAAGTGAGGCCATGTTGCTTACGTAAACCGCGACTACGCCGCAATTAATTTGATAATAAGGGAAAGAGTTGGAGAAACCGATTGATCGCTTTGGGAAAGTCCTGAACGCATTAACGTTTCTGGGACCCACACAAAGTCATTAGTCGGACATTCACAAAGAACGACTCCTCCACAATGTACGATGCCAGTCAAATTCCACCCCAGTCTACCGGCGGAAAGACCACCGAAAGTGTTCTCCTTTCTGAACATCAAAGCGACTTCTCTGCGAAACGGACAATTCAGTGAGGCGATGTGCCTGACTTGGTCCTCCTCTTCTTTGAGTTGGGGTCTACACGGATTTGGAATCAATTCCATAAATGGATTGGGATGTCAACCCTAGGCCTATTTAGGACAATTCTGGAATCCCAGATCAGGCCATCTTCTGATTCCATGGACACATCGTGGTTGCGGAAACAAATGAATCTGCTCTGTGATCGTCGGCTTTGGCCTGATGCCTGAAGCCTCGAGGCAGGGGAAACGGGTTACCCGTCGACGCAACAAATCACTCAGGCTTACTACGCCTCTCATGCACCAGGACCCGTTTTACTTGAACAGTTTCGTGCTATTAAAAAAGACTGAGCGTATTCATGGCTGCAACTTGTTGAGCAAGCAGTGCACCGACGAACTCGAAGGACATGATTTTTTCGATCATGATCAAAAAGGATCCGTTTACCGAGGCCCCTCTTCCGAGGTGGGAGGCGGTGCACCTTGACAATACAGACTTGTTTCATGTAAATCTGTGTAACGAGATAATGGCAATCCTTCATCCAGAAATGAAGATCGTTCTTGCAAAGTGTTGCGCATAGCGACGTCGACTTCAGACGATTGCTGAACTTGAAAGTTGCTTTTGACAGATTTCATATCGTCGTCGTCGGTACAGAAATTTTCAAAGTTGCGGCTAAATGGGGTAAATAGCACAACATAGCACTTTGCCCATACAGTTTGTCCGTTTTCATAGTGTCTATCAGGATGTGATAACAGGACAACAATTACAATCGCCAAGTTGTCTGAGGACCAAACTCGAGTGTGATGATCATTTGCACAAACTTCGTCAGCACCGATCAGCCCCTCCGGATTGTCGTTGACAGTGAATTTAAATTCCGCCAAGTCTCCATCTATCCGCACTGATTGATGCCTGAAGGCTGAAGAAAGTAGGAGGTGCTTGCAACGATGGGCAAAAATATAGTATTTTGGTCTTCCAGGGTGGCCGTGCATAGCTTCGAATCACTCCGAGAAGACCGTCATGGGACTCTTTACAAGTTGATGAAAATTCACAAAAGTAAATGCACCGCAACTGCACATAGTACGCCAAAGTTGATGGGCACTGGTTTCTGGGCAGTATCACGAATTACTTTCAAAGAGACAGCTATTCCCGGCCCATGACTCTGCTTAGCATCGTGATGTAGTAGGAGAGCGTTGCCACTATCGGACCCACAAAGCCACAACACATTAAGTGGATCCATCAGTTAAGCTTGGGTGCACAAGGCTACAATGTAGAACAACAGGAAATCGGAGGCGGACTTTCGGATCGGAATGAGATGACTAGTGGAAAAGTTCCGTATACTTATTACTCGCCCGCCGATCTAACGAGCAGCTCTGGGAGCAGAAAATAACCACCGTAAACGGACTCTTACGGCGCCGGCATCTCCTTCCGCCGCTCATGAAGATGGAACTTAATAGTACCAGAATTCGCAACTCGAAGAAGTTCTATCACTCTGGGTAAAACACTTCCTAAATGAACAGCCAACCATGCGATTTTTGTAGTGTACCTGGAAACAGGCGGAATGTACCAACGTAGTACGGGATGAACCACGCGGTACAGGTTACTGTACAAGGTAATTTGCAACTGCACGTTGCAACGTTATTGTACACTTGGGTTTCTGGAACAGTTGGCTTGCCCACACGAGCGCCTGTCGATCGAGCAACTTAACAACCCGCGTCTGATTGTGATATTGGTTAACGTTATCAAACACATTGGATCCAGGTGGCCCTTCAAAGAAAAAATTTGATCGAAGACGGAACGGAGGGGTGGATTTGAAGATACGGGGCCATGGTGACTAGGTATGCAAAACTGTAAGTATATTATGTACATCAGATAAGAGAAGGGGAAAAAGTAAGAGATTTGTATGCGTATATAATTTTTTTGGTGCGCTTTCGAATGGCGGCAAAAGGATAAGCAAGATAAAAGGACGAGACGAATGTGCAGAGCGAATCACATTGAAGCAGAAAAGGAAACGAATCAAGCAAAATGTAGGTTGAGAAGGGGGGGGATCTTGTGCCAGTCCGATGTTACACCAACAATATCTCTCTTTTTCGCAACAGCTGCCTCCATTGAACGGGTTGTCCTGGTGGCGTCGACATTCTCTGTTCCCACAACTCTCTCAGAAGATTCGAGATGGTCGAAGTATTGCCGACCCCCCCATCTCCCGAACTCTGCGTCAGCTGGAGGTCCAAAGCCCTCAGCACCCCCTCGCTGTCCGTTAGACTCCCACAGACGTAAAACCCAAACACTGTATTCCGGACGATGGCAGATGTCATATCTAAGGATCCTTTGGGGAACTCCAAGATCGCAGTAAGTGTCTCTTGTACGCACTCGCGCATCTCTTGAACATGTGGATAATCTCCCGACTCAACGCTCTTCAGGAAAAGTTTGGTAGATGTACGGAAGATCTCGGATGCAAGGTAGCGAGACCAGCCTTCGGCGTCGGATTGGGGTTGGATAGGACGAGGACCAGCTTGAAGATATGGTTCAATTTCTTGGATTTGATATACGAGTTGTCGAATGCTGAGGTCTCCCGCCATCAGCCGCCTTCTTTTCCACCATGAAAGATACGACGCCTCGGCAAGCGCCCAGACGACGACGTTCTCGCACCCCATTGGCGACATCATCGTATAATTCTTGGGTGCTCCTACCCAGCTCGTATTCGGTCGGAAAAGTGCTCTGATATACTCGAGCAAAACGGGTGGTTTCATTGTCGTAATTGATGCGAGTACATCGAACCAGATCGTTGTTTTGACGACAAACTGGTCTTTTGGGCTCGCGCCGTCCAGCGCATCGGGATAGTTGCGGTAGTAAATGGGATTCTCCAGGACCTTCATCACGTACGTGCATGCGACAGAGAGGAATTCGTTCCATTTCCCATATCCGCCGTCGAAAAGGTATAATGAGACAACGTGCAATGCGGCCATAGCGTCGTCCGCCGTCAAAAATGTTTCGGCATTTTTGAGCACTTCCTTTAAGTTCGAGACGCGTTGCTTCATCGCCTCGCTTTCTAGCACGGAGATGGCTCGATTATGCTGTCGTGCATGGTAAGTTTGTGCTAGCAAGTTCACGGCTTCTTGGGATGGTGAATGCGTCATAACGGCATCCCAAATCATATTTGGAAGCGTTTGTTTATCGCCGAGAAGATACTGTATATTCACAATATTGTTCACGTATTCGTGCATGGATCGTGTTATTAGGTGGTCCGGGAGGAATACTGAAGGGAGAATAATTGATGGTGACGGATTTGCTGGGTCAAACAGGTAGTCCGGCTCGGGGTCAATGGTGAACTGTGCGTGATAGAGCGTCGAGATTTTACTTTGCCTTGCAGGTGCTATTTGAAAGCAAATTGAAAGCGAGTATTGATACAGATGATCTGTCAACTATCATACAACTATGTTACAAAGAGAACTCCTCACTGTCATATTGATCCACCGCTGGAAACATGGGTTGATCCGGATACTCATACGGGTGAGCATGGGGATCGATAGGGGAGTCACAGCGGGAAGAAAGCATATCTAATCGTAGTGTTAAGTATTGGTGTCAACCGGAGAGGAACCTGAGGGTAACTCACCGGCGGCAGGAGGGTAGTATGTCGAATACGAACGAATTGAAGAGAGATGGTATGAAGGGGGCCCCAAGGCCAACTGAGGATGGTATTGGTCTGAGTCGACCGAGTCCTCACGGGCAGGACTGCCTTCAGAGGACGTCCCACTGTGGTATACCTCATGGGGGCCATGCTCACGAGTGTCACTCAGACGAAGATAATCGTCTGAAAGTTGCAACCGTGAACCAGATCCCGCGTGGCCTTTAATCATACCTTGCGAGGCAAGGTAAGTCTTGATTCGGTCACGAATCTCCTGCACCCTCTGACTGTCCTAGGAAATTAGATCAGGTAAATTAGAATCATCAAACATGACGACGACTTGAACAATTTACCCTCAACCATTCTGGGCGCTTCGCACCAAAACCCAGACACTCGAGCTTGAGACGAATGCACGTCTCACAAGGACCGGTCTCGTCGCCGATTCGACGCTCGTCGCATTTCTACAGCCACAGAGAGACAGTGTATGAGTACGAGGTGATGAAGAATAGACTGGATGTAGCTACCTTACGACGGATACGACAAGTATAGCACCCACTCTTCGCACGTACAGCAGTCTTTGGTCGATTCGGGATGGGAGAGTAAGAGAGCTGATGAATCTTCTTCAACATAGTAGGCCCTTTGGGCGTGTTGGGCATCATGATTAAAATACGGTCAATATGAAGAACAAAAAACTGCAAAGAGAGCACAGCAATGACCTGTGAGCAGTCCTAGGGAAGAAAGGGCAACAATTAAGAGAACATGACTTAAGTAGAAATCGAGGAGACGGGAGATACAAGAGAAGAGATATTGCCAGAACAGGAAGCGAACCAACGATGGACTAGTGACCGTGACAAAGTAAATCTGGAGGTGTCCGGGGGCCAAACCTTGTACAGGACACCTTCCACATTAGAGCAATCTTGATTCTTCTTCAATATCACTTTGTCGTTCGTGCGCCCACAAATCAACTTTCTAGTATCGTAAATCCTTTTAGAACAAAAGAGAAATTGTCTTTCTGCCGTCTCAGCTACGGGTCCACCAAACCCCATCCAAGTACCTGTCCAATTCGACATGATGTATAAACCGATGCAGGTGTACCAGAGTAGAACCCCAAATACTTCTATCCACTGAGCCTCATTCCTGCTCTTCTTTCCAGCAATACGGTCACCATCTCTGCATGCCCAAACTTTGTTTGACACTCATCGCAAACACTCGCAATTTAAAGTCACTGGGGCGTACTGGTAATACAGTTCACCCACATGACATTCTTTCGATTCTATAATGCGTTGAGATATAATAAGACAATAGCGAAAGGAGAATTTCGAAAACAGAGTTCATTAAAGGGGTGCATGTTGACGCAGTCGATTCGTCATTACAATAAGAGAAAAAAAGTCGTCCGTATGACGTTAAGAAAAGACAACAAGGGCAAGGCGGGCTGCGGGAGGGAGCAGAAGTTATGACTTCCCCTCGTGCTTCGCTTCCTCGCCATGTGTCCCTGTCACAGATAATCTCCTAACTTTACTCCTCAACCCTCCAGAGCCACTACCGCCCATACCTTGTCTACGTTCCCCCTCTTTACCAGCTTCCTGAGGAGGAAAGCGGGACTTCGATATTTTACCAGGGACTTGACCAGATTCCGTGCGCCTTGCGATCAAGGCCCGTATCGCTCCAAGCCATTTAATCTCATCATCCTCACTCGGTGCACAAAGAAGCAAAGTCCGCTTCGTCATAACAATCTTGAACGTGTGTACCGCGTTCACATCATCTGCATCAGTAGCACTATGAGGCGCAGCAGACGGCGCAACTGAGCTCTGTTTCTGTGAATGCAGGTCAAATTCCAGTGCATCCAGTACCTCATTAAATGCAAATTGTCGATGATGTTTTGTGTCCTGTAAATATGGTGTGAATTAGAACAATGAAAAATGAAGAGCTCGAAAATGAAGCACATCGACTCCATGGAGCCAAACGAACAGAAACATACCATATGGCTACCAGAGTAAACCAACTTTTCCCCGGACAACACAAACCACCTTTTCCGCCAGGTTCGCCGCTTCGACCCGCACTTCATGAGATACCCAGAAAGTATCACCTTTGCGGGATCTTGGGGCGATGTCGAAGGTTTTCCAGGTGACGAAGCTTGAGGACGGTCTTGCTGCGGAGACAAAGCATCCTCCGAATCGGATGAGGTGAAAACATGATGATAGCCATAGGTTAACGATGCTTGAGGGGGAGATGAAGACAACGTGGTTGAACCTCGGGAGACCGTGCGAGTAGCCACGGTTGAGGAGGGGATAGCGATGGGGGTCGCCACGGAATTTTGGGTAGACGTGGCGAGAAGAGTCTGTCTTGCTTCTTCGATCGCTTTTACCCATTCCTGGACATCCTGTGGTGTGGATGCCTGAAGGTAGAATGTCCGTGATAAACAGATCAGACCAAACGCGTTGTCGTGCCGCTTCAGGTAGACTTGTGTGCACGAATGAATATCTGATAATTGGAGCAGGCGAAGAAGTTGGTACTCCTTTGAGCTCTTGTAATATGCAAGGTGGGCCGGTCGAAGGACGAACCACCGTTTCTTCCACGTCTGAATGTGCCAGAACCGACGGAATCACATCAGCGATGAATGTCATAACTTCTTGAGGATCAAGACAAACCTTCCTCCTCTCACCCTTTTTCCAAAGATACCCAGCCTTAAGGACGCTCTCATCAATCGGACTGCGGTCAGGGTTTCGAACATCCGCTGACTTCCAGACCCCTTCACAAGCTTCTTCATCATCCGTATCCTCGCCGCTATTTGATCTTCTCTCAGCAATAGCTGACAAAGGAGGCTGCGAGGGGGAAGTGCCAAAATGTAAACCATAACTGGCGGTGGGTGTCCCGACGTCTGGTGTGGCAATGGAATCTGAATCTGATTCGGTCCCTGATACCGGTCCCAGTGAAATATTTGAAGTCTAGGCAAACGAATATAGAATAAGAGGTAAAATACATGACATACATGCTTTCGAAACGCACTTTTGGCTTGGACACTGCACGAACAGAGAGTTTCCTTTGCACCTCTTGAGGTGTCGGCGGCGCGACCGGCGCTGCTGATTGTGACATGATTTACTGGAGCCAACAAGTGAGCAAGGCTTATTCGATGATACCAGGTAGAAAAATTACGGTGGTGTATTTATCTTGGATGTGGTCAAGTTGGGAAAACAACAGAAATGACAATGAACTGCTGTAACCGTGCCATCGCGAAGCGGGCCCAAATTGACACCTCGCACGTGCACATTTCACGCACCTGCAGAATCGGGACAATCGACAAGAAATAAAAGGAAGAACATCAACAGAATTACTTGTCAATAAACCATAGAAAGCGAGGGTACATATGTCTTGTTTAGTGCTCCCCCATAACTTTTCGGTTCGTTGAAGCGAACTACACAAAAACCTTTGCACAGGGGCTTTAGTCGCCCGAAAAGGCAAATCAGATCACCCAAAGGTGAAACGACCCTCACGTCCCATCACTCTCTTGTACTGCGACCATGTCTCAAGGAAAATTCGAGAAAGCCGCTGCTATTATCCAGTCACTCCCAAAGGATGGACCAGTGCAGCCCACACAGGCTGACCAACTTCATGTTAGTGTAATCTCCATATCGTCCCTTATCTTGATAACACTCTACATCCATAGTTTTACAAGTATTACAAGCAAGGTACGTCAGTCCCAAGCCAAAAAACCACAACGGTGAACCTGATCAACATTTGGCATAAGCTACCATTGGGGATGTCAATACCACTCGCCCTGGATTACTTGATTTTACGGGAAAGGCGAAATGGTAACTAAGGCCTCAGGGTTGACTCGGAAACTCTTGATCACACTTCTTTTGGACCTAGGGACGCTTGGGAATCAGTCAAGGGTACTACGAAAACGGAAGCCTACACTAAGTATGTCGACAAGCTCATAGAGGTAGGGTGCTTCCAACTATACATTTCACACAAAATATCGAGCCGATCCTCCGTTTTCAGATCCTCAAAGCTGTTGATGACGAAACTTCCAAAAAGTACCTTGCCGAAATTGAAGGTGCTTAGTTCATGCCGGGGCGGTACCGTCGTCCGAAGAGCGGTTCAAATGCGTATCATGTGTACACAGTGATAAGAATGGCAATTTCAATGATGCTATGATTTTGGGCAGAAATGCATTCATCTTGCCACTACTTCGTCCACTCCTATTCCCATAGCATGCGGACTTTGAGTCACAGCTCGAACAGCTTTTTCATAGATGTGGACAGTGGGGACCACGATGAGAACACGCTTCAAGTTTAATTGTTCACTTAGTCACTCTCAAAGGATCACATTCACTTGTCAACGATGCGCGCACAGCCCCTTCTCCCTGCCTCGGGCGGCTCAAATGACAATGGCGCGCGCGTTCAAACAGCGTCATGGGGGGAAAGACCCCATACACCCCAGATCGGAGTGACAAAATCTTGCCTAATCAGGTATAATAATATCACTGTCACCTCGCATGTTGCTCATGTCTGCAAAAACTTTCATCGATAATAACGTTGATTCACAGTACCATGGCACAGGACATAGTGTTGGGATACACACAGGTATCGACTTGATATGGAACGTCAAAACTTTGCCGGTGTCGCTACAATGGGGATGCTGGAATGTATATGTATATCGCTTCAAGGCACGAGTAGGACCTGGGGGCTGGGGATCGGCGAACTTGAATGTAATTCATCCAAAAAGCGTTTACGAAAGACAGAATGGGGACAAGTGGCTCCAAGACAGAATGTATTATTTGATGATCAATTTGTACTACGGTACTGGAAATGCATCAAACGAACCAACGAGCCAGTACCCTAGTATTTGGGGATTTAATTGACTTGGAACAAGTTCCCGAGTTCACGCCGCAAATCGCCATGTGTCGTAAGTCGGGTTCGGAACTACGAAATTATCCAATTTTGGAGTGTTAGGGTGGCAGGCTCAAAGAAGCCGGTGACCCTGTCATTTTGATGTAATTATCGGAGGAATAGAAAAGCACCTGCACTCTCCACTTTACTGTCTAGTATGCTAGCCAACGTGTGTATCGCCTTAACGCATGTGTCCTTATACCTCCTGTCGGCCTTGAGTCCTAGGTGAAGTTGCACAGCTGGACCCTGACAAAAGGTCCCCAAAGACACAAAAGATCCCCACTATCAGTCCTCGTAGCTGGAACGACTCACCTTTACTAATACAGTAAATGATGGCAACACACTTGCGGCGAGGCGTCTCTCCGAAAGTAGCCGATTAGGAAAATGAAAGTGGTCGCCCACAGTTCCACTGTGGCGTTTTCCCGCATCTGGAAAATGTACCCCGATTCACGGGTGAGAAGTTGAAGCACAGCTATCCCCACACTTTCGCTTTTATTCCGTGTCATTCCAGCGAAAGGGAAGCCCAAAAATGATTTTTCTATTGTTTTCAAAAGCAAATATCTTTTTTGAGGCCACTAACTGATCGCCCAAATCACGGTGATCGCCATAAATTTCCGACTCCGCGAAACACTAATTTATGACATTGTCTGTCCCTTGATCGTTGTCCATTGCCACTGCTTAACTACAAAGACTTCCAGGACACAAGCGAGTAAGGCCATTATTAGTTCAAACATGATCGGACTCAAAAGGCGGCAGTAATTGATACACAGTCTCCGGGTCCGAGTCAATCCAGCTCAACTTGACTGGTAACACAAATAAATTGATCAATACGCCATTGGTCACCCAAACAATCTTTATCCGGGGGTTTCATGACATAGTTCGATTTTGGTATTGAATGCAGTGAAATTAATCCCCTATCGTCCGGCTTATACGTATCGCAAATTAATCTGGGCAAAGACGGCGTCACATCCGAAGGTATCCATCCATTCAATCGGAACGTCTTTCCGATGAGCTTGTCTTTGCTTCGTTTACACCTTGCGACTACACGACCCAATAAGCCTACACTCCTCTATCTATGCAGTACCAGCAATACATATCGTCATTCGCGTTTGAATATCGAAGTCAAGTGTCATAAATAGTTATCGTGATGTGGGACTGTTGGTAGTAATCAAGCCGCGATAATCAAGGCTTCAGTTGAGCTTATGTTCTAGAATTTGAATAGCGTAGGAAACAGATGTCATTGTATAGCATCTGGTGTGCAATGGAAGATCGTTTTGCCTTTTACGTCAAACACATGTCGCGCTTCCTCTTGATCCCTCGCCGAGCGATCGAGTTTGCGAAATATTTCGTCGGTCATCTACAACCACAACAAGCGCCCAAGTAGTCTGTAGTTTGTCGAGATATCGTGCAAAATAAGCGCTCAAAAAAAAGACATTTTGTTGGATTGAGAAATACGCTTGGTGGTAGCTAATCGTGAGGAACCGAGTCAGCGGTTTTGGGGACAATGAAAAACTTCTTCCGCCTTGGAGTCCGTCCATGGACCAGCCATAGCCAGTAAGAAAATACCAGTGTCATTGTGACACTGGGTTCCAGAGGGGCTTCACATCATCTGGATTCCTAGAAGCGATGGCACTTTATTTGAATGCCTGTAATGTCGGACAAACGTGGTGTGTGGGGTAAAGGAGTTCCGGAATAGAGTCAGTTCCTAATTTGATGAGTGTGTTCCCAGGTTCGTGCTTGGTGGTACTTCTATCTGCATAACTTTGCGTCAGCTGATAAAAGATAAAGTATACCGCAACACACCTTTTTCGTCGAACCACATTTCCAACACCTTCCTGTGTCCCCCGCACCGACTCGCAGATGTTGCTTTTGAGAACCTGCAAGAGTCCCAATTACTTACCAACCACTCGAAGTAAAACCGCCTCCCAACTCGATAAGCTGATCGGAGCTTGCAGGTAAAGTTACGTTAGTAGTGAGACCAATTGAGATATCGAGACGGGGATCTCGTAAGATATTACCCCCAAAATACTTCTGGGGCTCTTGACAGAAAAGGGTAGTGGCCCCGTGGTTCCTGCAATCGCGATGTTGCAAGGCCATACGTCCCCTTCAATGTGCCCAAGTAAGGACTTACTAGCGACCCGAAAGCCAGGCGCAAAAAGACTCATGTACAGGCCTGACCAGACCGATAACTTTTTCGACTTGAATCGATGTGTATTATTTAACGAAAAACAATATGATCATTCTCATTCGATATGGCACTCTGCTGAAGTCCAAATCGAAAAAGTGTCATCGCCCATCATCCGCAGATTAGCACTACACCAGCACAACAATTAGGACTGAGGAAAGATTGATCAAAAAATATATCCACGAAGATATACTTTTTGAACGTCATTCCACAGCCCTCGATGTCGGTTGGGACGCAGTAACTAACCCTTGTAGGGCCCATGGCACGATCTATATACATTATATACATGTTTAAGAAACGGGAGAGTAGTGAGGAGAGGGGAGAGAGGCGGAGACACTGTAAGCGCTGAGCGAGGAAGATGTGGATGGAGGTCAAGAAACGTGAGACCTTAAACTGGACGTAGTCAGTTATTTAAGGTTGGTCACAAGGACCTTCCCACTGTCAGCCCATCTATGGATTGGGGCACAGGGTTTACCAGAAATGGAGCCGATGTTCTTTTAGATCTTGGGAATGGAAACTAAGCGCTCTTATCGATTAGCCAGTGGAAAGATACGGAGGGAGAGTGGCAAAGTAGCAAAGATTTGTTGTAACTGAATGTCGCGTGATGCTGCTAGGCTAAGGCAATGACAGAAAAGATATGGCAGTGACTCGAGTACAACAAATAGTCCATCAACAAAAAGAAGTGCAGAAGAAAAGGAATAACTTATTAACATAAAAATGAATTCGTAAACCAATCGTAAAGGTCGTCAAATGGGGCCCAGATACAAGAGTTCAGTTTAGATGCAGCCATGAAAAAATTCTAGTCCAATAGATACCTTCAATGCAAAATGTGAGCATGATGGGGGGAAAGGGGGGGGGGATTGGTTTTTGTGCGACATTGGGAAAAATGGTGAAAGCCCAAAAATCATGAATCACTCGACCCAAACATTTGATCAGGGTTAGCAACGAACAGACTTTGTTTTGGAGCAAGTCCGTACTTTACTTCAACCCTTTTCTTGGTTCTTTCTTCTCGATGCCTCGTATTAGTTGGAGGTGGGCTGACGGGTGCCTCCATCGACATCCGCCGTTCATATGCTCGAATCCGGTTCGCAATGTGGCTTGCAGGCAGAGTTGGACTCCCGGCTCGCGCTGGGTGTTCTTCTGCATCTGCTAGAGGGTGTGGTAATGAAGGAGAGACAGCTGCTTCCTCGGTAGGGCTCGCGAAGAAGATCAGGTTATCTTCAGCTCCACTTGATGCCGAATGACCACTACGCTCCCTATTTCTCTCTTCCAACATGAAAGTAGAGGCATGAGTATCGATGCTCGTCCCACCCACTGAATGTCTATTTTCCGACCCGAACCGACTCCTCGCAATCTGTACGACGTCCATAGTACCGGCCCGCTCGATCGCCTCGGAATCAGCAGTCCTCAAAGAGGACACCGACTTGTGTCGGTCAGTGCCATATATCCTGGTTGACACTGCCCGGGAAAGAGGTACCAGATTGGAATACTCCTGTCCATGAATGCGCTGTGCTTGCTGAAACGATGAAGGAGGACCCAACGCCAACTTCTTCGGAGGAGGCAGGGGTTTCTCGGTGTGTGTACTGTCTGGACTTGATTCATGCGGAGAGCTGTGATCCACATACGAGTTCCGTTCTTCGATGGCGCTTAGCTTAGGTGGCGGATTTGGATCACGGATCTCATACTCCGCCTTTTTCGTCCCGCTTGACCGTCGGTCAAGCAAAGCTGTCGTCCGTGCAAATCGAGACCACCAAGAATCACTCCTCTTTATCGGGTGATTAGTGCCCAAGATAGAAGCTCCCAGTATAGAGGGGGATGCTGGAGGGACAGATGGGGAATGTTTAGAACTGAATGAGGACCCTGGGCTCATCGAATTGGAGTCAAATGGGCTGAGTGCGTATCCGTGTGCCACATGGTCTTGTGAGGAACTAGAATTGCTCAAGGTCTGCAAAGGGAGCGTGCTTTGTGATGCCTGCTCGGCGAGTGGGCTAAGCTGGTGAACGGGTTGAGAGACGGGTAAAATGGTCTGCAAAGGCGAAATAAGTCGTATGGATGTCTGTTTGCGAGGTGGCTCAGAGCGTTCGGTGCCTCCTGACGACTCATGGCGGTGGTGGTTGGTGTCATGCCCATGGTCCCTATAAAGGTCGGACGAGTCGAAGGCCTCCGCTGTTGCGTCGAAAATAGGATCAGCGAATGGGTCACGGTAGCTGGTACCACTCCTGGAACTTTGATAGCTCAAGTCCCGTCTTGGACGGGATCGAGTAGGACCAGCACCGATGAGCCCCATCTGCTCGTCGCGCAATTCGGCCTCGTCATCTGAAAAAGGATCCAACTTCTCCCTCCAAGAACTACGACTGACCCCACTAGGGTGACGACTTCTAACGTTCGTACCAGCCCCGAGCATGCTCCTCAGGGACCAAGAACTCCCCGCCCTACCATCTCTTCTCCGGTTGTTGTACCACTCCCCGAAGCTTCGTGCATCTTCATCAGCGAACATGTCAATCCGAGGTGCGACACTTCGCTCACTCCTCATCTTCAATACCGCACTCAAAGGACCTAATGTGTTCAAAATCCCCCGTTCCGGCCCATTGTGCATCCTCACAGCTGGGATGCGTCGGACCACATGTGGGTTGCCTCCTCCTCCATCATCTTCATCACCAAGGGCCATAAACTGGCGATCTCCTTCGATCTCCTTCCGCCGTTTCCGGATGAAGTACACCACCGCCAGTCCAACCACAACAAGTGCAAGAAATCCGAAGATACTGCCTACAACTAACGCCGTTGCATTGCTTTTTGGATTGTCATTGTTTAGTGAGCCTGAGGGTGTCGGGCTTGAGCCTGAACTCGTTGTTTGTCCAGAGAAAGTAGGAGGATGCGGGGATCCGGTGAGGGTACTGGTTGAAGTCGGAGAGGGTTTATATGTAGTTACGAAGTTCCTTGAGGAGGGGTTGTAGATCTGCAAGGTTGCAGACGCTGGTCCGTTATCCAGATAACCTGAAACAAATGATGAAAACGGAATGAAGAAAGAGCAAATGGGGGGATACCTACCAAATCCAAAGATGACCTGTCCCCCTAGTGCAACTGCGAAGTGGTCCCGTCTCGCTCCAACTTGTGTGAGTGCGTCAATTTGAGACCAAGTCCATGGATTTTTCGAAGTGTCAAGCATCCAACCATCTGCGAAATTGGTCTGGAGGACAGAGTTGCTGCCACCGTGAATGATGACCTTCCCTGCGTCAAAGTGAACCGCTGCAAATGCCATTCGTGGAGACGGGAGTGAGGCAGTGTCGGTATTGACAACTGTCCATTGCATCGTTGAGGGGTCCAAGACCCAAATGGTGGAGAGAGGTAGGAGCATGCTTTGAGAGGGGGAATAACCACCGAAAACGAGGATGCGACCATCTGGCAGGATAACGGAAGCGTGCCCGTAAAGATCTGGGGCAGCATTAGAAGTTGGAAGGGGAGTGAATGTCAGAGTGCTGCTACTGAAATAAGAATGGTCGGAAAAAGCTAGTTGAGAGCCGTCCGCTCTCACTCCTCCGAAAATGAAAACTAGGCCGTTGGGTGAGGTGGCAGTTGAAAGTCGAACCCTTCGGACGGGCTGTGCACCCCACGAATCAGGTTCTGGGATCCAAACAGGCGATGTATGAGAGGATATATCAAGGATTTCAGCAGAGTCTGCACGATTTACGATAACTGTTGGAGAGTTTGGATCCGGCAGTCCACCGAAGAGGAGGACATGTGAGGTATTGAATGCCGATAGCGTGTGCCAGGACAAAGCGGGGCCTTGGGAGGTGGACGGGTTTGAAGCGGAACTGACGAGTTGCCAGGGTGGTGACTGAGAAGAAAAAGATGTGGACAAAGAGAGGAAGAGTAGGTCGTTTGTATTGGGTGCCGATGTATACGAATACTGATTAGATGGGTCGACCTTCCCTCCATGAATGAAGAGGGCATCGCCAACCAGTGCAACACCCTGCCCCCATCTTCAATAGATCAGGAAACTGGGAAACGAGAGATAACAGACAGGAGCACACCTTGGACTAGGGTCGTATGCTGCAACATGACGCAGCACGCACAGAAACCCAATACACAACCATAGCAAGCTGTGCAGATCCATATTACAAGTTGCTGAAAATCTACAGAACGGCATTAGAGCGGTTATACGGTCAACAGAAGGTCAGAGAGTGGGAAATGCGCGACCTAAAACATGATAATGAAGCCGTCTACCGTACAGGAGCCTGCTGTCGTTAGCGGTGTGAGGCACTATGTCAGAGACAACACAGCCACAAACCTATCCAGATTTAGTTCGCGCTGCAGTGCCACAGCTGTCTCAGTCTCGCTCTTGAATCAACAACCATGGTCAACGAATTTAATCTTCACGCCCTTACGGACACAAAGATATCTGGCATCAGTCTCTACTCTGGCCAAGCAGAGGTCACACGGATTCTGCAGATCGCCATCAAGGCTGGGCAGAACAGAATCAATGTCCAAGGTCTTCCGAACCAACTTCTCCAGGACGCTGTCAGGTAAGTTTAAGACATTACCTCCTCGTTTACGATTAACATCTCTTGAAAGGGTTGAAGGCCACGGAAAGGCCACTATCCTAGATGTCGTATTCTCAAGCACTCGGGTCAACAACGTTCTCCCTGACTCAGACCCTCTGAAACGCAAGCGTGCCGAAATCGTGAAAGCACATCAGAGCGCTGTTCAGGCTCGCCAGACCTTGTCGACATACCTTGGCTCAGCCACTGTGAAGGATGTCAGCATGACCGAGCTTGACCATATGCTTGACGCATATATGGAGCTCACCACCAAGGCAGATGCTCGCGTTCTTGAACTTGATAGAGAGCTTGCGAATGTAGACAAAGAAATATCGGCAGCAGAGAAGCCTGATACAAAGGGTGGAGCGAAGCAGGTTTCGATCTTGCTCGTTGGCGATACCGATGAAGAAGTTAAACTTTTTTTGAAATACGGTACGGCTTTCTCTCGCAGGATTGTGTGGGACTGGAGTGCTCAGTTCCCCTTTAGCTGTACGCGATGCCGATTGGAGTGCGAGCTACGATATCCGAGTGGACACACAATCCATCAAGGAGAACGTCACTATTACGTACAAGGCTCTAATCACACAGAACACAGGTGAAGTAAGTCCTCGTTTCCTCTTTATGCCCGATCCATCTTCAATCGACATTGTAGTCGTGGGACCAAGTACCCCTCACTCTTGACACAGTCGCACCAGTATCAAGTACCCCGCCGACCGTGGTACAACCATGGAACATCTCGGTCTATACTCCAGTTGTGTACAGAAGCAGGGGTGCTGCACCCCTGGAGTCGACTCGTGCTTTAGTCATTTCGGAAAAAACTGGAATCTCCGCTACATACCAAATCCCTGGCATGGTTGACATTCCAAGTGATGGAGCGAAGCATTATGTCACGATCGCAAAAATGAAGTTCACATCGAAGATGCTTTGGTATTCTATACCAAAGATAGATACAAGGGCGTACTTGAAGGTGAGCTACGTCTTGTCACCGATATTGACTCGTAATCGATGTACATACCTTTCTCAGACGTCGATCAAGAACGAGTCGGAATATAGCTTTGTCCCAGGAAATGCCAACGTTTTTGTAGACGGAAGCTTCGTCGCTACTGTACCTGTACCCTCTGCATGTCCACAAGAAGTATTCGATTGTCCCCTCGGGTAAGTGTGACGCTGTATCTTTTTGCGAGTTTGACTGACACAACTCCAGCATGGATCCGTCGGTTCGTATCACCTACCACGCACGCGAGAAGAAGTCATCGCAATACGGGTTTATGTTAATGTCGAAGACCTCAACAGTATCCTATACACAGCGCATAACAGTCCAAAACGCCAAATCAATTCCACTTGAAGCGCTCAAAATCATTGATAACATTCCAGTCTCACAAGACGACTCTATCCAAGTTAAGCTCATCTCACCTGCGTTACCTCAACCTGGCCAGCCGAGTTCGAGGAAGAGCATCAGCGCTGGTTCCGGCGTATGTGCTCAGTGGCACGGTGTGGGTGACGAACAAGCATTGGAAAGCACCATAGGAAAGGATGGGAAGTTGAATTGGGTGCTCAATATTCCACCCATGAAGACTGTCCATCTGGCTTTGCAATTTGAAGTTACAAGTCCCCACGATGTCACTGTACAAGGGCTCAATTAAGTGTACTCTTACTTGGCGTTGTTCGAATAATTCATATTGTGTTTGATCGCTGCATTCCATTTCTTTTACTGACTATCACTGACAGCATCGCAATAGCCATGCCTTCGAGCCGAAGGCAAGTAGGTTTGTGCGCGGTTCTCATTCTTACTCACCTACGTATAGTGTATCAACCCTCGTTCACTTGCACCCAGCCCACTCACCCTCTTACATACAATTTGCTTTGGTCACCTCTTGTAGCATATCCATGACCCACATTGGTCAGGACTCAGCAGAACCAGTTCATAGTATTATCAGCCATTTAATCGTGGCTTAATAGGCATCTCCTATTCATCAAACTACTGCATTTATAGTTATTAACATTTTTGCCTTTTGTGACCATGGATACAAAACCTTGCAGACACTTGCTCCGCGTTCTGAGCTGAGCTAACGCTTAGCCCCAATCTTCATGGAAATGGAACTGAATAGCTCGAAAGGGCAACCAAAACGAGCACATGGGAATTTACGTCAGTTCTTTGAAAGGGCTTCATCCTCTTTACATCCACCACCCAACTCCAGGTCGCTCGTACAAGCGATGTTCAGCGGTCAAGAAATAATAAATATCTACGATGGAAATTTCAATATGACAGTGTTAAATGATGGAACGCCCGGTCGACATCATGACGGTCAATCTACATAATTGTATGATCAACTTTAATGTTCATTGGATTATAACCTAGGATTCAATTTACTTTCCAAGAAGATTTCTCCTTCTGCATTCTACAACGCAGGACACGACTTTGAATACCCAAAATGTCATCCAAACACTCGTGTCGCAGTACTGGATAGACTTGAGGGTTGGATACTGGGCAGAATTGGGCAGAATCCCCAAATTATGTGGCTCTACGGCGCGGCAGGCTCTGGTAAATCATGTATAGCGCGTTCTATCGCGGAATGGTGCGAAAAACGTAATCTGCTTCTGGCCTCATTCTTCTTCTTCCGGTCCGATGCAACAAGGAATAGCGTCCAACGTTTCTTACCGACTATCGCATACAACATCACTCAAACTAGTTCAATTTATCGATCGAGCATCTCGCTGGCGATTGAGTCGGATCCCCATATATTTTCGAAAACATTAGGGGTCCAATTCAGCAACCTCGTACTCGAACCCCTCTCATTGGCTGCTCAAACGGCGCATGACCGACCATACGTTCTCATAATTGGCGGATTGGATGAATGTCTGCAGGAGGCTGAGCAGAGAGCAATACTTCGTCTCTTCAGCGACAACCGCGCTCGGAATATGAAGATTCTCGTAGCGAGTCGTCCAGAACAAGCCATCCGAAGCTCATTCGATGATATCCCATTACAGGACCTTCACATCCGTCTTGCGCTCAGCAATGAGTATGAGGCATACGAGGACATTCGACACTTTTTGGGTGACAAGTTTTCAGAGATAAAGCGAAACCATCGTAGGAAAGCTTTCATTCCACCTGACTGGCCATGCGTCGAGGACATTGACAAGCTTGTTCGGAAATCCTCTGGCCAGTTCATCTATGCGGCTACTATCATTAAATATATTTCATCTGACCGCCATAGTCCAATTGCTGGTCTTCGTTCCATCGTCGAGAATGTGTCGCCTCCTATGGGAAGGCGAGACCTTCCATTTTCTGAACTCGACGCGTTGTACACATACATACTCCAAACCGCTGGAGAACGTATCGACAGCCTTGAAACCGTCCTCAGGGTCGTTGCATTGACCATTATCTCAATAAACAGACACTATTGGGCCTTGCACCGCGAAAGCTATCTTACCCCAGTAGCAATGCTGGCCGACGTCCTCACACTTGACGTCGAGACCGTGAGTTGCTGTCTGACCGACCTGAGCTCGATAATTTCGTGCAGTGGCAGTGGACTCGACGCTTACCATACATCACTTGGTGATTTCCTCTTTGATCGTACTCGATCGGGTTGCCTCTGGGTAGATCGACCCTTATTTTTAAGTGACATCCTCTGCCGTTGTTTATCGATGCTGCCATCACTCTCTAGTGCGTGTTCCCCCAATGTTCTTTGCAACACAATTTTAACCAATTTAATGGCAGGAAAATCGTGTATTATCTGGTCGATGTTGACGGATACTGTAGTGTATACCCAACCTACATCAGCAATTTCTCGATGCCTCCTCTCATTTGACTTTATTGGTTCTCTTGGCTGCCTTTCACCTCTGATGTCAACTGAGAGCGATTTCCTGCATTGCACCCAGTTTCTATATGCATTGTGCGCTCGGGCACTGGTAAACTCTCTTTATTATATTGCCGTCTTCTCCCATTTATAGACCTTAAACTAGGATGTCAAAGACTGGGAAGGGCCTTCCCTTTACCTCATGTCAACCTTTGATCACTGGATTGCCAGTAAATTGCGCGACTGCTGCCGAAAGTCTCCAATCATGAAGGGTCAAGTCGCGAGCTTATGTTGCCGTTGGGGCAACGAAGGATGGCGTATATATGATCTGAAACTGTACAGCAAACGATATCCTCTTGAATCCCCAGAATTCTTTTGCAGAGGCCATGCAATCCTTGATCACCATTGGTTTGCCTTATTTGATACAAATCAACTTCCAACTGCCTATGCCTGTATATTGGACCCAGAAACCTTGGCCTCTGGTGTGTTGCTCTGTATCCATGTTCTGCTACAAAGTGCGATGACAAATGATATCTTGCATTTTGTCGCCAACAAGCAACAGAAGTTACTGCCATGGATCTGGCGGAAACGTACTCATCGGGAACGTGTCGAACGAAATCGCCATCTCACTCATCCGGTGTTTCGCGAAATTATTCACATTGTACCGCACCGATTCCTTCTAGGGAATAAAAGGGTGTGGTGGATCCGTACGATTTCTTCTGTGCTAGAAGCCCTTCCTCAGCTACTGAATTACCGCCCTGCCCGGTCACGAGTCGTAACTGCCCTCAGACTTGTTTTGTCCTTGCAGTCCACCCAAGCATATCATACATATCTTTTGCACAAGGCAAAGCACGCGATCATACATTATCTCAGCCACGTAGTTGGTTTAAAGTATAGACGAGGAACCGGATTGGCATTCGTCAATGCGGGAGCCTGAGGCATCTAATGGACCTAGGCACGGCCTCGAATTGGGGATAATGGTGATAACCAGGCGATTGATAGGCGGAAATCGAAACTATTCCTTTCTGATATTGTTGTAGTTACCTTGTATCTGTTCATGGAACCTCATAGCCTCCGAGTCGTTCGGAAAGTGACTATCTGATACCTTGCTTTCTATAATTCGTGAATTAAGCTTTTCGGAAACACTGTATAATTTCCGTCACCATGCAGGCGTGAATTTCGTACAATCAATTTATCTATAAGTTGGGGCAACAGCAAGAGCAACAGCACACCAGCCACGCTAAGCAGCCTAAGCTTGTGAGACTAGTGCTGTGACACATGATAAAGCTATGGGTGATGGGAACGAGGACAACCGTGCGTATGGTGATGTACAGTTTGGATGCCATCGGGAAGCACTGTAGGAAAAAATGGGAAGCTGCTCTTGCATTGTGTGCCGACAGATTTTGGTAATAATTGCCTTTTGTGGATTATTTGCATAAATTATAAACGGAAGCCATCGACCTCCTCAAAGAATTTCGCCATCAGTTTCAAGGTCAGGTTATGGAAAAGCCTCATCCCGAATCTCTTTGCAGAAAAATAAATGAGCGACCTCATCTCAGCCGTTGCTTGGGTTAGATGTGGGGTTGCAGCTCGAAATCCCGAAAGATATGTTCTAGACGATAAAGAACTCGAGCGCGTGAGTGCACTTGCCAAAATTGAGTTGGAAGATGCCCGTGTAGAGCTGGAACGAGCTCATCTCGCTGCGCAATCGATGGGGAAATATGTTGAAGGGGAAGCAGATGGTGTAGCAGAAGATGACGATGATGCGAACTGGGTAGAGTGAGATTTACTTGTTTTGTGCGATGATTTTGTTCTCATCGGTTCTTTTTGACCAGTGAAGATGACATCGCAATGGAGGTCGATTCTGGTGCACAAAAGAAGCAGAATACAGAAGATCTTTCGGAGTATAAACTCGACGATTACGATGATGATGACGATGATGGAAAAACATCTGGTTTGACAATCTGTTGAACTGCGTTGAAACTGCTGTGCTAATTTAAATCATCTTAAAAGGCACTGGCATATTTAGTAATATCAAAGGCCTCACTTTCTACAAAGATAACGAAGAGGACCCGTATATCACATTGAAAGACGAAGACGACGACGAGCGTGACGAACTAGAAGTCTACCCTACTGACAACCTCATCGTCGTGGCTAAAACGCAAGATGAAATTTCTCAATTAGAAATATACGTCTATGACCAATCTCAAGAAAATCTATTCGTGCACCATGATCTCATGTTGCCCAACTTCCCACTTTGCCTTGAATGGCTCGACTTTCCTCCTGCCACATCCTCCTCCGCGATCAACTCAAATACATCCGGCTTTGGAAACTATATCGCTGTCGGCACATTAGACCCCGAAATTGAGATCTGGTCTCTCGACGTTCTAGAAGCAATGTATCCCACTTCCATCCTGGGTCGACCTGATGTTACCAAGGCACACGTTCCTGTCCCAAGTGGCACAGGCAAGAAGAAGAAGAAAAAATCTAAACACCGTCAGACCGAAACAGCGTACCATGTTGATGCTGTGCTTGGCCTAAGCTGGAACAAAACGCAGCGGAACCTTCTCGCCTCGGCTAGTGCTGATCGGACGGTGAAGTTGTGGGATTTGACACGGGATCCAGCTTCTCAGGGAGACGGTTCAGGTGCAATCAGGAGTTTCGATCTGCACAAGGATAAGGTACAGGCGGTGCAATGGAACGAGAAGGAGCCTACAGTATTATTGTCTGGAAGCTATGATCGGACCGTGAGGACATTTGACTCAAGGGCTCCGACAACGGGTGTTGGTGCGGTTGTGGGGAGCGATGTGGAGGCACTGAAGTGGGATCCTTGGGATCCTTATGGATTCTATGTAAGAATATATTGTTCACATTTCTCAAGCTTTTCTTACGCCTTTCCACAGGTTTCCTTAGAAAATGGCATTGTCCTGAACTTTGATGTCAGAACATTACCATCAGACCTCGAAAATCCTTCACAACCCAAATTCACATTAGCCGCCCATGACGGTGCCGCTTCTGCCATCGATGTCAATCCTCACCTCAAGGGGTGTATCGTAACGGGGGGGACAGACAAATTAGTAAAAGTTTGGAACATCAACGATGAAGACAAGAATAAGAGGAACATCAGTTTAGTCACATCGAGAGATCTTGGAGTTGTGAGTGTCAAATTGCATTCCTTCTGAACAACGTAATTCATAAGGTTTCCGTAGGGCAAAGTTTTCTCCGCAGTTTGGTCGCCAGACGACCCGTTGACGTTAGCAGCTGCTGGCTCGAAAGCTACATTGCAAATATGGGATGTGGGGGCCAATTTCGGTGTTCGTAAGGCCTTCAGCATTAAGCTGCGGGAAGCTGGACGAACCCTGAAAGAGAAGGAAGGGAAAGGGGGTGGCGTTGTCGGTGTTGTCGATGACCAGGAGGAAGAGACTGATGAGGAGGCCGATTAGCTTCACTGTCATTCTGCGGTACTGCGTGGATAATGTCGCAAAAATTCGTCTATTAGTAATGCCAAGGCGTAAATAACAACGTATCCACAGTGGTAGTAGTGCCTTATATAATGTGGGTTATCAAGACCAGATGCACTTTTAAAAAAGGAATAAGTTTATATGAAACACCTAATCCAATTTCCTCCGACGATATTGGATGCATCTCGGTTCCTTGGGCATAGTAATCATGGTCTGTGTGATGAATCAGTCTAGGATGAGTGACGCGTTTGAACAGGGCATACATGGTAATTGTTTGCGGGTACTTTGTCAATCTGAAACTCCATTTCACGAATAAGGGTAGCAATGATGGTGCCAAGTTGCAGGTATGCAAACTAGAGTGAAACATCAGACAACGAAGAAAGAAGTCCACGAGGATTAAGACTTGCCTGTTCACCAATGCATCTATGTCTTCCAGCGCCGAATGGTTGGTATGGACTTTCCGTGCCCTTGCTGACGGCACCATAGCCGTAATCAATCTTTTCACCATTTTCATCGACATACATTTTGTAGGCCTGTGCAGCAATACCCTCTGTATCATTCCACCGATATGGATCCCACTGGTCCGCATTTTTCCAGACAGTTGGATCGACTTGCGAAATAGCAGGCGAGGCAAGGACATAGTTTCCTTTCGGAACGACATATGTGCCATCTTTGGAGGGAGCGGACAGTGTACTGGGTACAGGCACATCATCTCGAACATAGCGCATGATACTGTGAATGGGAGGGTGCATCCGAAGCGTCTCACGGATGACAGAATCCAGAACAGGTAAAGAACGGATGTCTTCATAGGTCATTTGGCGTAACCTACCGTCTGGGCCACGGAAATGTTTAATCTGTTCCTTGTAGACCGCGTCGCTGAACGCAGAACATGTATCATTACTTGATATATCATATCAAAAATCGAGCACATACGCAATATCTGGGTTAGCAGCAAGATGCAGCATGGTCCAAGAGCCTGTAGCAGAGCTCGTGTGCTGGCCTGCCATAAGCAACGCAATCAGGATGTGTGCGATCTCCGTGTCGTTGAGAGGCCGTCCATTGCGGTACTTCTGTTGCATGAGAGCGGCGATCATATCGGGTTCGTGCTATTCATCGACCGTCAGCTGAAGCCTATTGTATTCGTTTCTTGGAGACCTACATCATCACTGGCAACTCTGCGCCTCTTGACGATATTAACATAGAACTGAGACATCTTCTGGTGCGCTCTGTCCCGCTTCCGGTAGCTCTCCAGGGGTAGATTTGGGAACAGGAAGTTAAGAGGAGTGAATCCACCATCCAAATCCGTGTAGAGGTCAGCAAAGGTTTTGTCCAAACTTCCACGAACTTCTCTTCCTTGTAACGTGCGTGAAGCAGTAAGAATGGTGATTTCTGAGAGGGCCTTTACAGCATCGAAGGAACCCCATTCGTTAGAATCGGCCTTCTGGTAAGCGCTGAACTTGGGGTCGCGCTTGACATACTCTTCGACCTCTTCTTCTATCATTCCAACATAAGTCTTGAAGTTTTCCATTGAAAGACCGACTTTAACGAATTTCTTTTGCTCCATGAAGACATCATTAGGAACATCGTAAACGACATCTTTGCCGAACACTGGTGTTGTCAGATGCTAGAAGCATTCAACTCAGGGTAATTCGAATATACGATATAGATTCAAAACGTACTGTGTATGCATCCTCCGCATTGAAAACCGTTGACTTTCCACCCAGAATAAAGTTATTGCCCTTGGGACCCAAAGCCACCGTGACGCGCCGACCGAACAAGACGAAGGTGAAGACGTCGCCATACTAATAGAAAAAATTCAAGTTTTGTTGTTCTGAATTGCGGAGGGAATCAACCAAACCTTCTTCTGGCATTCAAAGAAAAAACCAATAGGATCATTTCCATAAGAAATGGCAGAACCGATGATAGGGAGCCAATGGAAAACGGTAGGCGGCTCAGAGGCCTTGCGAGGGAATACCTGCCAAAGAAAATAAACGCCATTAACTCGAAAATGAAAACAAGTTGTAGCTACCAATTGCCGGACAATGTTAAGGACTATAGCAATAATAGGAGCATTCAAGAGAAGAAATATAGCAAGCTTGGTGTTAAGCTTGAATTGGTCCTGTACATGTGTCCACGCGTCGGAGACGGGGGTTGTCCCGTTGAAACCAGAAGCAAAGGACATGGTCGTCGTCAAACGTTAACGACTTCAGCTTATATTTGATGGCGCCAAAAAAACTCAAGTCGAACCATTTCCGACATCATTCTATTTTCGGAACGTCAGGAGAATGACGCCACTATTATATGGTGAATTGAGGATACTTACATTAGGTTAACATCTAGCATCTATAGGACATAAGATAATCTATGCAAGCGTAACTTCAAATGCCATCTGGTTCATTCCCAAGTCGATGTTCTTCATCTTCACTTTCACCTTTGCAGAGATAGGAACATTCACGAAATCTGGCGTCAAATCCACTAGACGTGCTTTGATCCCAAGTCCAGGTAGAAACACTGCGGACATATGTCGTTGGTCCAAGAGATTCTTCTTGGTGCTCGAGACCTTGTAACCCGTCATTGTCCCGGCGAGGGGATCTCCGTTTGGTCGCGGTACCCCTCTTTGACTGTCTTCAAGCCACTTCTTCATGAACATGAGGGCATGGAAATCAGCATCAGCCTTGTGCATCCTGCGGGTTTGCTTGTCCACACTTGCAATGTCAACGGATAGCTGTTCCATCTCTGCGACATTAAACCGTGGTCTCGGAGGGCCATTCGGCCCAAGCAAGATGTGATGCAACTGCCAGTGCACGACAAGGTCCTCGAATCTTCTCAAAGGCGACGTCGCGCGACTATACCCCTCACCATCGGGAACACCAAGGCCGTAGTGCCCCTTTGGCTGCAATGTGTATGTCGATGAAGGTATCATGGTGATATGACCCAAAAACTTGTACATAGGTATGTAGCCATTCCACCTCCGCGATCGGATCATCTCTTTTTGTGCTGCATCCGAGAATGGGAGCATAGGATCCTGTGCTCTTCGCAACATAGGAATGTCGTACTCAAGAGCAACCCTCGACGCCACCCTCGATGCAAGCTTCATCATCTCTGACACAAGCATTCGACTACCTGTATCAAGTTTTCCAGTGCTGGAAACACTGTATTCCATCCCGGGGAATCCACGATAAATTGCCCCCTTCATGCATGGGCTCTGAATATCATGCCCAGGTGTCGTCACGAAATCAATGGAAGATATCTCGTTGTTCAGGGAGATTAGGCCTGAATCGAAACGTCGCTTCACTTGCTGCTTTGCCAAGTCATATAGGAGCTTAATGTCAGCGGCCTCTTCCTCTGTAAATGTCGCAGGAGGCTCCAATTCTTCTGGGCGAATTCTTCCAAATGGGAAAACTTTTGCTGGAGGCTTCAGGCCTAAGAGTCGATCACAATTCGTGTAGGTGACCTTGCGAACATTGCGGACAATACCAGCTCGAACCTTGTGAGCCAGAACGTTACCCTCGGAATCAAGCTTGATGCTGAAAGTCATAGTACGGTCCCCGAGCTTTGTGCCTGACCTCATTCCCAGCGACATGCCGAGGGTAGGATGGTGCACAAGAGACTTCGGAAAGAGGGGAAACGACTTCTGACCGAGATACAGTGTCGAGCCACGGTCTCTTGCTTGAAGGCAGAGAATATGCCCAGGGTGAAGAACGGAAGTTGGATCAGCAATATGAGAGTGCACCCAGAACTTGTCCGGCTCTGAGGGAATACGCTCCACAGAAATGCCATCATCCAATTCCTCCGCAGACGCCTCGTCAATTACGAAGACCCTCATCCTTCCAAAATCATGTCGAACTGAATCCAAAGGATCGACAGGATGTAGATCTTCAGGTCCCAAGACAGTACCAAGCGTAGGTTTCGGTGCGGTCATTTTCTGTGCAATGGCTTCACTATCCTCGATGAAAGGATTTGGCCTGCCATAGTCACCAGTGGGATTGGCTTGGGGAATCAACTCGAACGGATCCTGCCAAGGTGCAATGATACCCAACTTCTTCACACACTCAAACGTCGCCGCTTCCGTCACAGTAGGTATTTGAGGATTCAGGAGTTTCATGATGATGCTTCGGTAGATGTTATAAGGATCTTTCTGTATCGAGCGATGAGGCGTCAATGAGCGGAGGAGGCAGTTCAAAAAAACTTGGTCTTCTTCGTTCCACGTATATTGTGGTTCCATTGGTTCCTGGGATAAGGGACCATGATGCCTTCTGGTTTCCTGTGTCTGCTCGTAGCGCTCGAGTAGAATTCTAGCCTTTTTCAGAAACCGGGTAAGCTGCCCTTCTTCGTCCTTTCGGTGGTCTGCGATCCAATTTTGCGCTTGCTCAAGTTCTTCTACCTGCTTGAGCGGCCGAATACGGAACGTCTGGGTCTTGATGTAGTGGTCAGTCGCTACGAAAAACAAGGGATTTTCCATCAGATATTTGTGAGCCGCATAATAGTTGACGAAGGCCGGGCGTTGCCAAAGGAGGTTTGTGACATGCTGGACACTGGTCTTAGCCCATTTCGACGGATCGCTAGACCTAGTTTCAACATAGACACTTATGGCACGCTGACGTTGCCATCTGTCTGAGCCCTTGTATGACGCCTCGATTTCCATGTTTATGACCTTTAGCTTTCTTAGAACCTCGATACGGGCGTTGATCTCTCGAGGGTCATTCGCAATAGGCGTCGTCCCACATCGTGCTGCAAGGTCAGTGGAGATGAAGTTCGGCACAGCGAATTGAATATCGTGTCGAGAGTGGCTGAGGACCTCGCCGCCGTACGTGAGAGAGTAGACGGTCCACCTGCGGTCCATAATGACTTCACTCAGCACGACAGCCATGACTGACGACTCATTTCTTCATTTTTGCGAAAAAGAACAAAGAATTCAACCATACATACTTCAAGAAAACAAGAAAAACACCCACCTCCGTATATCAACAAGAGTACCAGGCAGGAAAACCATCTCCACAAATTCGCTTTCTTCAGAAACCTCTGAAGTTTCCTCCGCGGACTCTGACACATCCCCGAGAGCTGAACGACCACTTGTCCAGACGCCATTCTTCTGCAGCAAAGCCTCTCTGAAGGGTTCAGGATCAAATCCGCGTGGTGGTGTTGCCTGCCACTCGCCTGCCACGGGTGCTGGTGGATGTGGTCCCGACGGTCCTGTGCGTCCGTCAAGAATAGGATCTGCTTTCGGCCGTAACGGTCCCAGCCCTGGCTTTTTCGGGGGTGGTCGAGTGGACCGTTGGTGCCCAGACACTTTGTCTTTTGGATATTTTTTTGCAGGGACTGGCTTAGGACGTCGATTTGCATTATCTTTGGAAGGCGTCGGCTTAGAAGGCGCCCCTGCTGACGGCGACGGTCTGGTTGAAGAAGAAGAGGAAGCGTGACATCGTAGTGAAGAATTACTTATGTTGCAGATGTGGTGTGTCCGGACGAGGGCAGCATGGAAGCAGCGTTGGTGCATAGAACGTCTGGTGAGGTGAAGCCCACGACTAAAATTTCCAAAACTGGACACGGATCAAAGTGGATATAAAGGCGGGGGGATAGTGAACAAGTAATCCATTTACATGCAGAGATTTTGTAGTGACCACTTCGTCGGCCATCCTTTGCGGACGTGCAGCATAATCCAGGAAAATCTACCTCTTCGAAACTAGATCTTAGCAGAAGTTGATCTGAGCACACTGAATGACAAGTATTCTGCGTGGCCTGTAATTTTGATGCATTAATTGTTGTGCGTAACTGAAAGGCTCCGATGCTATTCGGACGAGAGCAGCGCGTCGCTGCATAAAACATCTGGCGTCAACAAAGTTTTCCGAAACTTGGACACGGATCACATGTTTATAGGGGATTGAAAATACATAAGTTAAATAAATGCTGGCGAAACGTATGATAGAGGTTTGATAGTGTCCAGTGAAGAATGAGTCGGAGGGATAAGTTAGAAAGAATGTCTCCGTCCTAATGTCGAATCATAAATCATGGGAGTGTAATAAAATTTAGTCCTTGTCCAATGGTCCTTAGTCAGATGCAGGATAACAGTTTACTGTCATTTAAGAGACGGGACAATTCGGGATATTGACGTGTTTCAATGTACGGCTGGAGGAGAGTCAGATTACTCAAGATGCAGTTGATGAACACATACTTGGCAGTCAAGAGACCCCACCACCCCTATAAAAATGAACCAATGATTAGACTCTAATTTTTTGGTACTGCAGAAGTGAAAGGTATACCTCGACACCTCCAAATTGCTTGTCCTAAGTTCCATTGATTAGCATCCGTAGTTGAGATTTAACGCAAACATACCTTCCAAGGCTCATCGCAGAACTCGAAAAAGAAGTAGCCAGTACCATTTGTGTTGGCCTGGCACAGGAAAGTGTCCATGAAAATCTTTTTTTTGTTCTCAATTAGCTATCAAGGGCCGCCTATGGGATGCATTACCTGTAGATTCGCTTCTGAAGCTGCGGAAGCTCCATTGTTCGCGTTACCCAAATCCGAGGAAGCCTGGAATTCCAAATTGGTAAACAGAGGAAACCAAGAATGGACGTAGCTTACCGTAGGCCATCCGGTCTCAGCAATATACATCTTTGGTTTATTGGACAAGGCGTTCGCTTGAACCACGTCTACATCGTGGAAGAAGGTTGCGGTCCATGCCGCGGATTGTTGCACAGTGACATTGGCGAACCAAGGGTGTACATTAGCCAACTAAAGACATGTGGAGTCTTCAGGGAAAGGGCGGAACAATGTGAACTTGAAATCGAACGCACCCCATAATCAACCTCTGCCAGAACCTTGTTATTGAAATAAGCTCCAGCGTCTGATGTCCCAACCGCCAATGTGACACCGAGGCCAGATAACATGCTCCTCGTATCCTTGATATCTGCGATAAGAATTTGGGCACCCTGATCACCTACCGAGCCATTTGGATCTGTGGCACTATTGGCGTTGAGGTAACTACAAAAATGAAATATTTGAACCATTCCTTCTGTTCGGAAAAACGGGTGGATACACCTACTTAAGCATGAATTCGTTGCCTACGGTGACACCAGCAATGTTAGTAGTTCCATATGTCTGAATGGCCGCCTTGATGGAGTCCCGCTGGCGCTGATAGGCGGCACCGCTATCTGTCGCCATAGGGTAATTGCCGAGATAGACTTGCATATCTACTTTTGTTTGCTTGATGGCTTCGAGCTAAGATAGATGGATTGGCATCGACGTAAAGTTGCGTATCACGTTGCTTACCACCAAGGCGGACTGGTTACAGTCTGCGCCGTAGAGTCGAACACGCTAAGATTTATGTTTATCATAAAATGTGAGATATATTCGGATTTTATTCACCTTAGTTAGCTGGGACATGATCTATGAAATGCCCGAGGTCAGTCAGATTCACTGGTCAATCAAAGACGAACCTGAATATCATGAATAACTTCAGCTGATCAGATGAAGTGGTCAGATTCATCAAAATGTCAGTAATAAACATGACGCACTCAACGAATTTCCACAATCTGGGAGGAGTGAACCAATGGGAGTATATGCGAGACCATAGAAAGATAGGTGCAAATTTGGATCTTTTGTGAATTGACTTGGGTCGTTGGGGTTGGTCTGGCTGACTTTACTGGCTCCATCTGACGAAGAGACGGAGGATGACGACGACCGACTCGAATTGTGCCTTGTGCCGAGAATGATACCAATGATGGCCCCGCCAAGGGCGAGACATCCTAAAACCACGATGAGAGTGCCGATCTGTGGGGTATGAATGAAAGCAAATTAGGCCCGGTGACAGGAAGGACTTACAAGCCATTTCTTCCGACTCGATTTGGGCTGACCCCAAGCGTTGTACCTGTGGTCAGACGTGTTACGCATCTCATAAGCCGTAATTGGTGCCTGCTCAGACTTCCAGAGTATGTCCGCTGTCAGATTGGCAGGGCGGGCTGCTGTAGCACTAGGTCTAGCTTCCCGAGCTAAGTCACCCGGAGAGGGATTCAAAAGGTTGTCAGACGAATCAGCGCTGAAGGGATTCGCGTATGATGCCAGATGTTGGTAACTTGATGGTGGGGCAGCACCTGCAGGGATATTCGGTTCTCCTAGAGGAATGGGCGTGTCTGAGGCCGCGTATTGGCGGTCTTGTTGACGAGTTGGCTAGACGGGAAACAGTAAGTTGAAATGTTCTAGGCCGTCACAAGAGGAAATGCCCGAAAGAGCGCAAGTAAACGATCGAGATGATCCAGGAAAACGACCAAAAACATATAAAATACTGACATAAGAAAGTCCCCTGCTGTCGCTCCCATCAAGGAAGGGATTATCGCGGTAGGGTTGTGGCATAGCTCCAAAGGAATGGTAATGGGAAGAGGCAAGCAACGGCACAATACGCAGCAACTCTTCATTCAGGAGTGATGGCCACCTCGGCCCGGCCTGTTTGCTAATTATAAGTGAGACTACCAACATGAACCATATTCCAAGGTGCCAGTTCCAGCTTGCAATCTCAAAACTCATATTTATAGGCCTCAATTGCCAGTGGGTAAATCAGCGCAAACGACTCCAGAACAATCTGTGGTAAGGAAAAGCTTCACAACTTCTAGTCGGAGACTTGGCTTATCTGTTTCGAAAAAGTACTCTCTGGTGAATCGTATCCCTCCAGAACTCTTGGAGTTGATTTTCAACCGCGCCATTCCTCCTCATGCCTTGCTGGATCCAGCATTCTTTTCAGGAGGTCGATCCCCGTGGTGCCATTCTCTCCGTTTAATGAAATCTATCGTCCTTGTCTGTCGATCCTGGTACAATGTCGGCTCAGCTTTTCTTTACCAACATATTTGCATCCGTGGCTTTCCTCAACTCGAGTGCCTGCGTAAAACCCTGCACACCTCCAATTCGTCGCCCAGAAATCTTGGTGCATTGGTCAAATCCCTGGATATTCAATGTTATATTCCAGAGAGTTTTGCTCCTCAATTCGCCGAAAATTTATGTGCGATTATGAAGCTTTGCCCATTCATATCCACTTTTGGATACACTTCGCCCTGCACACTCCCTCCTTCTGCGCTTCCGACGAGCTGTCTGAAGTCGCAAGTAACCCACCTTCAGTTGCGCCATACCGTCCATTATATCGACCTTGTCTCAATCTTGCACGACCTTCAAGATCAACTTCTCGTCTTGCATGTCGAGATATCCCACAAAGAGATAGCCCAACGCCTGATTTCTCCTGAGTCCAAAACGAGACTTATCTTTCCATCCCTTTTGGCACTATCCTTTTCCCCATTCGACTGGAAATCCACTCATGCGTTATACGCATTGAAGGCCGATTGGAGTATGCCATCACTGCAACGACTTACTATGGTTTCAGGCTATCCTCCTCCTGGTTCCGACTCAATTGCGCGCTATCAGGCAGCCATCATCGATTTCCTTTCAACTCACGGCCGAAGATTGCTCTATCTTCGCATAGAAATTTGCTTCGGACCTCGCTTCCTAAAGGTCCTCGAACATTGCCCTCTTCTCGAACGCCTAGTTATGCATCCTGCCACCTTCGAACGGATGAATTGGATCCCTGACAATCAGGTTTTGCATACAAAACTTCGTTTTCTTGATCTCACCTATTCCTTCAACGCACGGCTTTCCTATGTTGATAGCAAACTATGGATATCAAAAGAGGTCCTGCCTTCCCTCCAGCTGGTCCGACACTTCTGCGATATACCCTCATACCTTTCCACTTGGGTGGATAGCTTTGAGCCATGCTCGGAAGTCGGGTCTAATGATTTCACAATCCAAATATTCCAGCATCAGGTCATCTATAAAGGCGGCGTTCTTCTTTTTACTTACTGTCGTGCTTTGGGATTTACATTGGAACTTCGTTTCCCTCCTTGATACTTTATGGATAGATACTTTAGAACCTGTACAGAGATTCAGGACGTGCTCGGAAGTTCGCACGCGTTTGCTCCCTCCTGTGCAACAACTAATTAATATATAAATGCTGTTTTACGGTGAAGGATGCGCGAGAAATTCAAAAAAATTTGCCTCGCTAGTACTATGTCACAAAGTGACAAACTGAAACACTCTAACAAGTGACATCAGACGTCTCAATTTCTTGAACATTGAATATTGAATATTGACTATTAACATGGATCATATTCCAAGTACTGGCGTACAGTCTCAGAACCATATTTCTAGGTCATCTGTCCCTCGAATGGAGAAATCAGTGCAAACGACTCCAGAACAGTCCATGGTAAGGATAACAACTTCAAGTCGGAGACTTGGCTTATTTGTTTCGATTAGTACTGTTTTGCGGATTGTATTCCCCCAGAAGTCCTGGCGTTGATTTTTAACCGCGCCGTTCCTCCCCATGCCCTACTGGATCCAGCATTATTTTCAGGAGAACGATCCCCGTGGTGCCATTCTCTCCGTTTCATGAAATCTATCGTTCTTGTCTGTCGATCCTGGTACAATGTCGGCTCAGTTTTTCTTTACCAATACATTTGCATCCGTCGCTTTCCTCAACTCGAGTGCCTCTGTAAAACCCTCCAGATCTCCAATTCGTCTTCCAGACATCTTGGTGCATTGGTCAAATCCCTGGATATTCAGTGCTATATTCCAGAGAGTTTCGCTTCTCAATTCGCCGAAAATTTATGTGCGATTATGAAGCTTTGCCCATTCATATCCACTTTTGGATACACTTCGCCCTGCACACTCCCTCCTTCTGCACTTCCGACGAGCTGTCTGAAGTCGCAAGTAACCCACCTTCAGTTGCACTATACCGTCCATTATATCGACCTTGTCTCAATCTTGCGCGACCTTCAAGATCAACTTCTTGTCTTGCATGTCGAGATATCCCACGCCCAACGCCCGATTTCTCCTGAGTCTAAACGAGACTCATCTTTCCATCCCTTTTGGCACTATCCTTTTCCCCATTCGACAGGGAATCCACTCGTGCGTTATCCGTATTGAAGGCCGATTGGAGTATGCCATCACTGCAACGATTTACTACGTCCAAGGTTGTCTTAGGCTGTCCTCCTCTTGGTTCCGACTCAATTGCGCGCTATCAGGAAGCCATCATCGATTTCCTTTCAACTCACGGCCGAAGACTTCTTTATCTTCACATAGGGGTTCCGCTTCGTTTCACGCATCGCTTCTCAAGTGTCCTCGAACACTGCCCTCTTCTTGAACGCCTAGTTATGCACCCTGCCACCTTCGAACGGATGAATTGGATCCCCGACAATCAGGTTTTGCATACAAAACTTCGTTTTCTTGATCTCACCTATTCCTTCAACACACGGCTTTCCTATGCTGATAGCAAACTGTGGATATCAAAAGAGGTCCTGCCTTCCCTCCAGCTGGTCCGACACCTCTGCGATATACCCTCATACCTTTCCACTTGGGTGGATAGCTTTGAGCCATGCTCGGAAGTCGGGTCTACTGATTTTACTATCCAAATATCCCAGCATCAGGTCATCTATAAAGACGATGTCCTTCTTTATAAATTTATGTCCTCAGTATGGGAAGGTGCGACAAACGACGAATCCTGGTGGTTCTCAGTATGGGAAGACGAACCATCCGATTCTGAAACATCGTCGAACGAGACCTCTTCCGAGTCCGAAGACGACGAGTGGATGTTTGATTCTGAAGATGACCCTTCTGCTCTTTCCCCTTGGCTTTGAGTATATTACATAAGCTAGTGTACAGAGTTATGCTGTCGACTCTTTCGTTCACAAATCATGCATATTATCTTAGAAAGCCTTCAGCTAGAAGACATCCAACACGAAGACTCATTCGTCTTTCATCGAGAGGGATCTACTAGACACACAGAAGAAGTGGTCAGTGTATCGGATTCTTTGAAGAGCATTTGCTCATCTGCCCCCCCGAAAAGCTACCTGCTGCGAATTTTCTTCCTCCAGAACTCTTGGAATTGATTTTCCAGCAGGCGATCCCCCCTTACGCACTGCTGGACACTACTCTTTTTCCAGGGGATCAATCTCCCTGGTGCCAATCTCTCCGTCTAATGAAGTCCATCACCCTTGTCTGTCGGTCTTGGTATCATGTTGGCGTCCAGTTTCTTTACGAAAGCATATGTATCCGTCGTTTTCCCGAGCTCCAGCACCTACACGAAACCCTTGCCGCACCATCCAGCCTGAAAAATCTTGCTATCTTGGTCAAGTCGTTGGATATTCAGTGTCACATTCCACAGATATTCGTCTCTGAATTTGACTCGACCCTTCGTGCCATCATGAAGCTTTGCCCATCTATCTCAGGTTTTGGGTACACTTCGCCCTGCAACCTACCTTTTCCCGGACTTCAACTTACCTGTCTGAAGCCACACGTAACCCACCTTCGATTGCAAAATACAGTGCATTACGTCGAACTCGTCTCAATCTTGCGCGATCTCCAACACCAGCTGCTCGTTCTGCATGTCAAGATATGCCATCGGCAATATCAACAATATCGGGAATTTTATAGTGAGGACCCAAAGAGTCCCTTTTGTCGCGGACCGGCGGAAGTGGCCTTGCCCTTGCTTCATACTTTATCGATAACACCGATCGACAAACTACAAAATTTGAATGTGTTGGACGTGTTGCAGGAGCATTGGGTCATGCCTGCTCTAGAACGATTCACAATCTACATAAATCTCTTCATTTACAACAGTCGCGCTCCCAACGACTCCGAGGTCGTGAACGACCGTGAGTTGCGCCGTTCCATTGTGGTTTTTCTTTCGACACACGGTAAAGCGCTACGGCTTCTCCACATTGGAATTCCTTACTTTTGGTTCCCTGCGACCGATTTTAAAAAGGTCCTTGAACATTGTCCTCTCCTCGAACGCCTAGTCATGCACCCTGCGACTTTTAGGCGCGTTCATTGGGAATGCGACGAATATTTTCATGCAAACCTCCGGTGGCTTGATTTCACCCATAACTTCTGCAACAAATCACTCTATACCCGCTCGTCGTTGGCGCTATACAACCAAGTACTCCCTTCTCTTGAAAAGGTCCGACACTTATGCAACCTTCCCGTCCATTTGACCACCTGGGTGGATGAATTCGATCCGTCACTGGGAACCGATGGTTTCACTATCGAAATGTTCCATCATCAGCTCGTCTATGAAGAGGGCACTCTTCTCTACAAATTCGAGCAAAATGCGAAGACCACTGATGCTTTTAGTTTCTCACCTACGTCTGGGAGTTTTTCGATCTGGGAGGACGGGTCCTCGGATGACGGATATGTACCCCACTCTGAAGCATCATCTGACGATTCCCCTTCAGAAGGGTCTTCCGACGAATGGACAAGCGAGTCCGGAGATGATGCGTCAACCTTTTCGGATTGACGCTGTTATCGCATCGGACTCTTCGGGGCGCTTCTTCGGGGCGCTTACGCCCTCGCCGAAGTACGACCCCCTCTGGTTCAATCCGTCAGCTGGTGCTTGCAGTAAGGTATTCGCCGTCTTTATTTACTTCAATTGGTCTACAGGTGCCTGGATCTCGAGTCTCAGGCCTGTCGGCAGGAGAGGGA
>Ga0307508_10000566_pt1 | contig 43855 bp, 52 predicted proteins | sample 9_EM_MG_FD_203089 | JGI IMG/M metagenome (GOLD analysis project Ga0307508, IMG submission 203089) | Populus trichocarpa ectomycorrhiza microbial communities from riparian zone in the Pacific Northwest, United States - 9_EM | ecosystem: Host-associated > Plants > Roots > Unclassified | place... | reverse complement strand
CCCATCCCCAACTTCAAGCCCGCACCGAGAAAGGAAAGAAACATTTGTCTTCCGGGTCTATCTCTCTTGCGTTCTTTGAGTCGGCTGCAACACCGATTTTCTGACATGGTTTTTTTTCGAGGGGCCCTTCAACAGTGCCTTTTGACCCTTCTCGACTCGCCGGTCAACAAAGCCGGCAAGCTGCAGGTGTACATCCAATCCGCAAAGGGGGTTCTGATCGAGGTGAACCCAACCGTACGCATACCGCGTACCTTTAAACGTTTCGCTGGTCTCATGGTGCAACTGCTGCACAAGCTGTCGATCCGATCCACCACCAGCTCGGAGAAACTCCTCAAGGTCATCAAGAACCCTGTCACCCAGTATCTTCCGCCGAACTGTCGCAAAGTCACGTTGAGCTGGGAGGCTCCTGCTATCAATGTGCGTGAGTACGTCGGTGCCCTCGGTAAAGACGAGAGTCTCTGCATCGTCATCGGCGCCATGGCGAAGGGAAAGGATGACTTCGCCGACGGATGGATCGACGAGAAGATCGGTGTTAGCAACTATTCTCTTTCGGCGAGTGTTGCTTGCAGCAAGATGTGTCACGCCGCCGAGGACGTATGGAACATCCTTTAACTGGGATATCCGATGTGCTACTACTGGTTTCTGTTTTGTCTTCATGCTACTTTTCTTTTTCTTTTTCTTCTGGTTTATTTGGGGTTAATGTTGTGTCGATATCTGTTTGCTGGCTGCATGGCGCTCAACCGCGCACACACGAAGAAAAAAGGTGGTAGGTCTGGGATGGAACGTGGGATGAGCTGGATTGGAGTTCTTTCATTCATCATGGCAGGAGTTCTCTGGATTGGGCTGGACTTTGAGGAAAGGGGTCCGCAAGAACACGATTTCAACATCGTTGTTCCAATGATCGATAGATTCTCTTCTCTGTTCTTCACTCAAAGTAATGTCTGTACGATTCAAAAGAGAGAAAATTAAGAACTTCGGGTTGAACACGAAAGAAGGGTTTTGATTTCTCGTGCATGACAGTTGGGATCTCGATGATGATTCGTTGATACCATGCGACTCCCCCTGCCCCCGTCTGACCTATCCCTAAAGTACTTCAAGGAAAAAGAAGGAAAGACTCGCGAGGTACATGAAACAGATAAACGGTGGGTCTTGAGGCGAGGAAGAATGTGATTTACTCTCACAGATCTCAGGTATAGATAGGTGATTGTTCATGCTTGGGTGGTGGGGAGGAACTGCACAACCCCATCTTTACCAAACATAAGTAGCTCACCCAAGCTCTCCACCCCCACCTTCACTACCTCACCTTCACTACTAGTCTTCACCCCCCCCCCCCCCTCCCCTTCCGAACGGAATGCAGTCCGCAAATCCCGTGAATTCTTCCCCGGGTCTCAAAGTCTCCCTTGCGCCACTGGAACCTTATGACAAAGTGCCTTCAGACCCCATCGATGCTGCAATGAACGAGAAGCCCTATCGCACCGACGATGGTTGGTACGTCCCATCGCTGTCGGTGACCGTCGCCGACATCACCTGCGCCGGCGCCCGGAAGTTCCTTTCTTCCTTCGACGTCCCCCAGCTCCTCGAGGACGCAGTGGTATGCGTGGCCAAGCGTCTGTACGGCTATCCAGTGCGGCAGCCAGTCGAGTAAGTCTTCTATCCCCTCTACTCTGCTCGGGGAGGTGACCTGACGAGAGGGAAACAGCCAGAGGAGTATAACGCTGCTTGTCCGCAAGATTCCGGGGGTGGCATACACTGCCGGCCCGCGCAAATCCAAACAGATCCATCTGTCGAGCACCTATATCGCCACTCTCCCCGACGCGCGGCTACACGATGAGATCCTCGGAGTGATACGACACCAGATGGCGCACGCACTGCAGCACGACGGCGACAGTACTGCGCCAATGGGGCTCATCGAGGGGATTGCGGACTGGGTACAACTCTGTGACGGGGTTGTTCATTCGAGTTGGGAGAGCGGCGGCGGCGACGACTCGGGCGAAGGGTGCCAGTACACCGCGTATTTCCTCGAGTGGCTGTGTGCCAGATACGGCGAGCCCATGGTCAAGGATATAAATGCATATCTAGGCAAGAGGAACTATGCGAAGAGCATGTGGCGCGAGCTGTTCGGCGTGCCAGTGGAGGTGCTGTGGACTGAGTACAAAACCCACTGCGATCTCAGCGCGCTCCCACCGGCGGAGGAGAAGAGACCCGCGGTTTGCAACCATACTCCCCAGGAGCCCGTTGTTATCTCCACAGTCGTCGGCGACGCCGTGGACAACACCGCCCACCGCGCGGCACCGGCCTCTCCGCACGAGCGCACTCTCGTCATCGTTGACCAAGAGACCGAGGCTACCGTCGGCGTCGAATCCCTTGCGTCTGCTTCCTCGGAGAGCGAATTCGACCCCTTCCCGTATCATACCGAAGCCGCTATGGTAGATATCTTCTCCGCCCGCCTGCGGGCGCTGACCTACGACGGCAGCCGCGATGCTAGACGTTTCATCAAGGAGTTCGAAGCGTTGGTGGAGAGGGTCAACCCCCAGATACGCGACGAGGATAAGCGTTTGCTTCTTGTATGCATTATCCCTCCCCCACACTCTCCCCCAAATGATATGTGATGGGTGTTGCCTGACTGCCTTGGTGGAAAGACTACGGCATTCGTTGGCGACTTTGTCAACAACTGGTACGAAGAGACAGACCTGGACGATGATCTGCCGTATGCGATTCTCGTCGAGCGCCTGCAACAGCAGTTCAAGGGCGGGAGCCGCAGAAAGATGGGAATCATTGATCGGGATGCGAAGTTGAGCTGAGCACCCGAAGGGATAATACCCCCCAACAGCAATGGCCGGTCATGCTTAATATTCACCTTATGACTTGCCAGCCGAATACCTACATGGATAGGATCGTCATGTGATATGATGTGACCAGATGTGATATGGTAAACCTCGTCTTGTACTCTATGTTTTCCTAAATGGGCCGGCCCGCCGGTCGGCGCCCAACCAGACCACCCAGCAAATAGAAAAGCAGCAACAGCCCACCCACCATATGGAAAAGTCGAGTAGCCTGCGCATATAAACAATGACACAACATTCGGCCCACGTCAACCCACTTTCATAATGTTCAGAGGGAAGTGGCGGTGGAGGGCGCACGAGCTCTTCGCCGATCAGAGGTGCAGTCAGGCGTTACTAGACTTTCTCACAGCAACAGACGTGGGAAGAATAGTGCCGCCTGCGGAAGAGGAAGCGGACGCAGGGAGCGAGGTGTCGGAGTGGGAGCTCCGGGAGCGTTGGGAGCGGGAAGAGGAACGTAGGGTGGAGGCGGAGGCGCGGAGGTCTGGGGAGGAGCCGCTGTTCCTACCCACCCCACCCTTCATGGCATCGGCGGGGGAGGATTAGGGGACGGGCGATGTTTCCTTCCGTCTTTTCCTTTGTCTATTTCCTTGGTGCGCAATAACTCTTCGGGAGGGGCCGGGCGGAGGGCACAAGGGGAGCTTGCAACGAGCCGCCTTGCGCGGACCGCGGACGGGAAAACCGGGAAAAATGTACGCCGCCATGATCTATATAGGTCGCATGCGAGTATGAATAAACAAAAAAAAAAAAAAAACTGTCATAACGTTCGACCCCCACCCCGATTTGTTCCTGAGTGCTGTCTCCCTCATCAGCAATCAAGCACCACAGCTCCACCCCCACGACGGCTCCATCCACCACCACCCCATCTTCCACAACTCCGTCCACCACAACTAATACACCTAAATCACCAACACTTTACACGGTCTCAGAACGCTCGGTATTCTCACACACCACCTATTGCCATGCAAGCAGTTATCCCCGAAAACGATGTATCTGAGGAGAATCCTTACGTTCCCTTTCGTCGTGAAACCTTTGAAGAGTTTCAAAATTGGATGCAGAAAGACGGGAGTCGGTTACGACTGTGGCGAACAATCCCTTTGGCGAACAATCTCTTTGGCGTTTTCGCAAATAGTGGCTTTTTTACTCAAAAGAATCTTTCTCAGTATATCGACCGAATCCAACAACCGGATAAAAAACCTCCTCCCGGCCCTGATATTGCTAGATATAAAGAGTGGAAACCAAGTAGCTGAGAAGCTAGTGGAAGAAGAGGAAACAGCGGGACGGATGTTAAGATTCAGAAAGCGGGTGAAGGGGAATTGAATGGTATGGAAATTGGCCAAATAAAACGAGTTGTCCGTACAATAATAGCAGAGAACCCGAGCTGTAGTCTACCGCGATGCTGTTGTACCTGTATGTATACTTTTCTCAGGGGCCCGGCCTATTTGCTATTTGCTATTTGCTGGGCGGTCCGGTGTCGACTCTATTTGGTTGGGAGGCCAGTCACCTCGCAGAACCAGACAGTTGACTGGACAGCACGCCTGTCCATAAATAGGACAGCCCATTTAGTAAACGAAGATTGATGCGGTGAAAGAGATGCGATTGGAAACAACTGCGTGAAACCCAATTAGCTATAAGTACAATAGTGCACAAGCATCCTTCTCTCAGCTGCTATGAAATTTTCGGTTTGCTAGAGCTCTGAAGGGTTCTTTTACGATTGGCTACTACACGACCATTTGACTGCTATGGGTGGGCCTTCATATCTCCGTAGAGCACTCTTGAGACTACTGTCTCCTTACTTTTCCACTGTGCTGTACCATACAGCCCACCGCTCACCTTCATCTCAAACAACATCATGACAGCCGTCAAATGAATAGTGTGAGTGATAGGCCATGCCGGTGAATGGGTGGGACAGAAAATCATGCATGTAAACCCTCCAAGAAACCCCGAATTGGGACTGTCAATGCAAAATGTACCTAGAGTACATGCAATCTAAGATTAGAAAAGACCAGGAAGAAAACAGCTACACGAAAAACAATATCAGACCCCCGAACACAATATTGTTACTGCTACTCCGGTAACCACCTGCCCTCGTCGTCTTCGGCCAGATCATAGGACTCCTCTTCCATTTTGACATTATGCTGATGTGGCGGAGAAGTAACAGCGTCCGCCATGGCTGTGTCAAAGTTATCCGCGGGTGTCCTGGCAGCCACGGGTGTAGAGTTGAACCAAGCCATTATTACTGTACCAACATTTGGAATTTGGTTGCCAAGATGGACAAACTTTGCTCTTGTCAATAGGGATGTTCCATACGGACAAGGAGGGGAAGATACCATACCTTTTCGGCATTCCTCCTGTCCTGGAAAGTAAAAATGCGGGTGTTCTCTTTGTCCGGGTGAGGATCACTAGCTTCGAGTTCAATCCCGTTGTTCTACGCAATGGGTCAGTAACCTCAGAGTCCACTCGTTGGGGAAGAGCATACAATGAGATGGTGTCGAATCTCCTCTTCCTTGTCTCCTTGCATGTCCGGAATTGTTACAGACACCCTCTTGGTGCGGTTATCTAGTCTTAGCGGGGTGTACGTAGGTGTGTATGCACCTCTGCCTCGAGGAGAGTATGTTCCTCGGCCCCTAAACATGCTGCTAGATCCACGGGCTCTGGGAACGTAACCACCTCGCGGAACATAGCCTCCACGACCCCTTCCTCTTCCACTAAGTCCCTCGCCCCTGAAACCGTCGAGATCGAACGTATCCTCCTGGGCGTTCTGGTCAATCCCTAGTGCCTGAGCTTCAGCTTGCAAGGCCTCGAGTTGCGCTTTAAGAACGGCAGTGGTATCCTCAGCCTTCGATTTCTTGGCTCCATTGGTAGATGGTGTGATTGCGCCTGGTGTGATTGGAGAACCGGACGGCACTATGGACGCGTGTTTTTTTGCCAACTTTTCCATGAGCTTTCTCTTCTCTTCGGCCTGGAGCTTCATCAACTCTTCTTGTCTCTTTTGTAGCTCCTTGGCGGCCGCTTCGTGAGCCTTCTTCTTGGCCATCTTTTCTTCGTGGGCCTTCTGTAGCTCTTCTTGTTTCTTCTTGACTTCTTCAAGATCTATCTTTTCTTCCTCTCCCATAACCTCATCTTCTTTGATGTGGTGCTCGTGCCTTGAGTTTGATAACCTCCTTGCGCCGCCACTAAAGTCATGAGTAGTAGCAGGGGAGCCAGATTCATCGGCACCGGGCGACCTCCACCAGAAAACCTTAACGAACCTGTTATCGAAGATCGGCGCTGGTGAATCGTAAGCAGCTTTAGCCATGTCCCAGGTTGTAAAAGTCAAAATGACCAAGTTCTTTTGCTGGTGAATTTCCACATTGTCAACAGTGCCAAATGTACTGAAGAACTGCTTGATTGTCGCATCAGTGAGTTTGTCATCTGGGATATTTTCTACCACCAGTTTGGTATTGGAACGGTCGAAGTTAGGTCCAGTCGTCGAAAACTCAGCGCGACCGCCTCTTCCACTCCGCACGCTCCCACGGTTTCCACGGCCCCGATACGAGCCTCCGCGACCGCCGCGCGCACCCCTATCCGAACGCGAAAATGACGGTAACAGGGAGTCATTGGGATCGTATTCTGTGCCGCCAATCAGTTGCTGATGTTGGTGTAAAGCCGTGGCTGTGTGAAACGCACCCTCCAATTTAGTCTCCTGTCCAGGGACGACGATGGGGTCAACGCCGTGCTCGTACGGACACATGTCGCCCTTCATGCAGAAGCCCTTCTCGTCGTAGTCTTTGCATCGCTCTCCAACCTTTTTGACAATCTTCTTGTCACCCGGTTTGATCCCTGTAATGTCCCCAGCGTATTCCCATGCCGCAGCAACGTGGGCGGCGTTAAGGAACGCCGACACTGGGTCGCCCCGGATCGGCGGCAGCCACGGCACGAACGTATCGATAGGCATCGGGGGCATGCCAAATACGGGCGGTTGCTGGGTCGGCAGCGCGCCAGCAACCACGGGCCATGTCGCCTGTAGTTGCGGTTGTAATGGCACAACCCGACCAGCTTCTCCTGCACTGCCACGATGACCACCAGAGCCTCCCTCCATTCCCCCACGAGCGGTCCATCTTCCACTCGGCATGAAACCACCCCTCCGAGGCATCTTGTTTCCCCGATCCCTGTCCCTGTCATGCGTCGGGTAGGTTGAACGGTACCGATCGTCATCAACCCGCTCTGTTTCGTCTCGGTCAAAGTAGGACCGCTTTGGTGGCCTGCGACCGGGAGATCTGTCACAGTGAGGTTTGGAATCCCGGGGTGAGGTAATCATTTCATCAATCATGGTAGTTGGAGAGTCGTTACGTGAAGGGATGTTGACGGAGAGATGGCCACCAGTGAGGGTCGAATTGACGGAACGGAACGCCTTGGTGGCTAGCGCGGCGAAAACATCCTCGACAAATTGTCCAGTATCTGTTTTCACACTTTTGGTTAGGTCTTTCTTCCCAAGCAACCACGCATCCGCCAGGAAATAGTAACAACTAACGATCTTTCAGAAAGTCGGCGAGCTGCTCAATGCATAACTTTTTGACTTCATCCTCAGCGTGGTCATGCCGGAGCAGTGCAAGCACGTAGTCGGCGAGAACATCCGAGTCCGCGTCCGAGCTAGTTTCGCCAGATTATCATGATGTGTCCCGCGGACGAGTATCGTGGAGTACAAACATGTCTTCGAGGCGTTTGACGATCCATTTTTTCAGCAGGTCAGCGTCGTCTTCTTCGAATAGCATGGTGGGTGTGTATGCGTAACGAGCGACCTTGTCGAGAGGTTTTGGTGTGTCAGATAAGTGTATATAGAGCAAGATGTGGATTGTGGAAACGAGACGCGAAAGGTTGGGTGGAATTATAGTTGTGGGAACAGATGGAGGAGAGTGTTCGCCAAGGCGCCCAGCCGTTCGAATGCCTGCAATTTTATTTGACCGAGTGATGGGTGATGGCAAAATGACGGCTTGAGTCCACAACTTGAACACGGAGAAGTGACGGGATGATCGGAAACCGGCCGGATGCTGAGAGTAGAGACAGCCCTTCAATGGCGGCTAGTAACAACATCCTCTTCTACATATTCCCGCTATCCACGGCATTATCTAGCTGGTGATGAAAATCGCTCTATCTTGCCCAGCACACCTCGCTGCACCTGTAACATCGCAAACCCCAGAATGAAAGCCACTCGCCAATGAAATAGTAAAAGAATCCCCCCTCCCCCACCCCAACACAATCCGACTCAACCCAAGCAATTGCACATTGCTAAGAAACACCCGCTAAACTCCCCCAATCGCAGCATTACCAAGTAAAGTGCTCTCAGATGTAATCCCCGCAAAGAAAATTGACAAGGACAATGAAAAGGAAAAAAAATCAAAAATGATTTCCCTAGTATCTCACGAAGAATTGAATATCTCTCCTCAGTTCATGCGCTAATGTTAACTGGGCGTCGTCGTGATCATAGATTCGCCACGCATTCCATGAACCCTCGAAGCATCCTCTTTTTGCTTTCCCTTGGCTGGCGTTCGAGGGTATTGCTCGCCAGCTCCCTCCTCGTCCGTCAGGTCATCGTCGAACCCAACTCCCGAGTCCGTCATTCGCAGCGAGCCGAGACCTGTTCGCGCTTGCTTGAATGCCCGCCTGCTTCTTGGCCATGTCGTTGCGTTGCGGCCATAGTTGTACCGGTCTGGCTGGGACGATTGGGGTGAAGGCTGCTCCTCCTCCACCGCTACCTCGAGGAGCTCTCGGAGTTGGGATTGCGACTGGGACTGGGAAAGCCTACGCTGCGAATGGCCGGGTGATGATAGAAACATCAAGCTTTCCACCGCGTCCTGCTCCATGGTTCTTTGCGCGTCAGGCCCACTTAGTGCTGGCGGAGTGTTGGGCATCAAGGAGGTGGTAGATGCGTTGCTCTGCGTACTGAGAGACTGGTACAGTCCCGGTGGCTGTCGCATCGGCATCGGGTTATACTGTGATCTTCGATCCCGGTCTGGAATAATCTGGGCAGGCGGCTGTAGCGCACTGCTCGGCGAGCCATGAGCGAGTATTGGAGGCACATTCTTACTGGTGGTCGATCCAAGGGCTTGCGACGCGGCCTTAGCCTGCAGAATCTTCTTTGTGATGGGATTGTGTTCGTGCTCACGCCAAAACGACTCATATGTCCGACCTCCCACTCCGCCCACCTGGTGGGTGGGTGGTAGTGGATGCGCAGATGATGGCTCACTGTTAGTCCGGTGATGACGGAGCATGTGCTCGTATCCCGACTCTATGCTGGATTCCCTTTCTCTCTTGATCCGAATGCGGGGTGACGTCGGATGCTGGCCTTGCGATATCCGCGCCTCCACTTGCTCTAGGGACTCGGATGTCCAGTTATTCTGCACTTTGAGCAGGGCGTATGTCAGGCGCGTCTTGAGCTGCGAAGACAGCTGTATCATCATAGATCAACTGTCAGTGGAGAGTTAAAGTCATTCACGTGATGACGCGACCCACCTGGCTGACATTCCGTGGACTGGTGTCCATGTTCGAGCGTGATCTTACGAAATGGCCTGGAGTCGCCGGAGTCGCTGGCGTTTGCGGTGAGCTGGGGACAGACGCGCCATTCATAGGTACTGGCTTCACAGTGCCAGACGCCGTGCGCTTCGATCCCGCAGTCGACGCGCCAACAACCGGACTACTTGGAAACGGGTTTCTCTGCGCATTGACAGCAGAGAGGGGAACGATAGGGGTCGTGGCCGTCGAGATGATAGCAGTAGGAGAGCCGGGTGTCGATGGTAACGGTGTACTCCCGCCATCGCCGTTGGGCGTGATGACAGACTCAGGATGGGCCATCGAGGAGGGATGATCGTCCGGAGGTTGGACGGACAGAGTTGGCAAAGGCCGGGCGTGCACAGCTGCGGCAGCGATCATCGCGAAGGCGTTGGCTGGCGATTCCGACAGTAAGGGTGGATCGTAGTTGGATGCACCGAGCGATTTCGATCCTGGAGATATATGCAAGGAAGAGGTGACTGAATCCTGTTGAGACATTGCGTCGATAGATTTACGTGGGAAAGAGGGAAGCACAGAAACACGAGAATCGCGGGGGAGTGAGAGGGGGGCGGGGGAAGGAAGAGTAATCTATCTGCCAGTCAGTACTAGTATGTAATGAAGAGGAGGTTGGAGCGCGTCCTCAGAAAGTGCGGCGGCACGTGAATTCAGGGCCGGCTGGGCACTTGCGTTATCCACAACACCGAGTCACAGGGCCCACAACGTGTTCAGTTTAACGTTTCCTAATCCACGTAAAGAAACTTTTTTACTTCCATAAATCCTCTTGCGACGCAAGCGCCACGATCGCAGCGAGCTGATTTTCGTTGGTGCGATTATGTTGGGAATTGATCCATCGTCCCCGATAATCCGATTCCTCACGATTTACTAGAGACTTTGATCCTGCTCTCTTGGGGTACATCTAGCCTTAAGCACCCCCACCAGATATGCGAGTCCGACAACCATCGAGATAAGTATCGTATCTGATTCCATCTAATCGCGTTCCCTCGGGAGAATCATGCGTCCTCACTCGTCGAAAGACGATCGACGTGCCCCTGATAGTAATCTTATCCCAAATCTAATTAGAGTTTTCTGATGGTGGGCTTGATGGCTTTGTCATCCGTTTTCTCGCATCTCCTTGATGGTCCCTTTTTCACATCCCACCGAGTAGCGGCTAGAGTAGAGCATTCTTGTATCCATCATCGCTTTTCACTGAGGCCGTTCGCCTAAGTCGTTTACATGCAAAAATCAAAAAGAAATGATCCAACGCTTAGAGCTTGTTGTCCAACCGTCTGTCGGCCTTGAGCCTGCAGAACTTCTCCAGGGCCTCGTCGAGCGGCACAACTTCTCCACGCTGTTGCGACGCGGGGTCGTCGCGGTTGCGCATGTTGAGAGATCGGGTCTCCTGTTCCTGGGCGCCAAGGACTATGTTGCTGTTAATCTTCTCGATATGTTAGGAAAAGGAAGGGAAACATACTAATGATGTAGTTGTACTGGTGCAGCTGCGCAGCCCGGATCTTCTTGTTCATAGTGTTTCCGGAAAGGTCAACGTCAACATGCATTCCTTTAGCCCTGAACAGCTTTTGGACCTCGAGGCAGTAGTTGCTGGCACCGCCCATAACGGGAATGATCATGATCTGTCTTGGCGAGAGCCAGAAAGGCCATTTCCCAGCGAAGTGCTCGGTAAGGATAGCAATGAATCGCTCGAACGAACCGTAGATGGCACGGTGGATCATGACAGGTCGCTTGTAGACACTGGCTTCTTCGCCACTAGCAACAGCACCCTCCTTCTTGGGAGCCTCACCTGTGTTGTACTCGAGCTGGAAGCGCTGCGGCAGCTGGAAGTCGAGCTGGATGGTGGCGCACTGGTGCTCACGTTTCAGGGCGTCCGAGATGGTGATGTCGATCTTGGGGCCATAGAAAGCACCGTCTCCAGGGTTGAGTTCCCACTGGGAGCCACCTTGGGCTGCGAACTCCTCGAGAGCCTCCTGCAGCTGAGCCTCGGCCTTGTCCCAGGTCGCGATATCACCGACGTACTTCTCCTCGGGTCGAGTGGAGAGTTTCAGCTTGAAGGTGAAACCAAGCAAGCCGTACACGGTTTTCAGGAAGTCAAAGAGACCGTGGATCTCGCTCTTGACCTGCTCTTCCGTACAGAAAATGTGAGTATCGTCCTGTTGGAACCTTCGCACACGTGTCAACCCAGTTAGAGCACCCGAGAACTCGTTCCTGTGCAGGACACCAAAATCGGCAACCCGCCATGGTAATTCCCTGTAACTCCTCTCGCGGTGGGCAAAGAGCAAACAGTGGCCAGGGCAGTTCATAGGCTTCAACCCGAACTTGTCCTTCTCAACCTCAAAGGTAAACATGTTCTCCTGGTAGTTTTGCCAGTGGCCACTGGTCTCCCAGAGCTTGGAGTTGTACATGTTGGGGGTGATGACCTCCTCGTAGCCACGTGCCCAATACTCTTCCCGGAGGAACTCCAGCAGAACGTTGTAGATACGGGTGCCATGGGGAAGGAAGAAGCAGGATCCAGGGGAGAGCTCGTGGAAGAAGAACAGCTCCTGCTCCTTTCCGATCTTACGGTGGTCACGCTTGGCAGCCTCTTCGAGCATGTGCATGTGTTCGGTCATCTGTTTCTTGTCGGGGAAAGAAATTCCGTAAACACGCTGCAGAGAGTCGCTTTTTGCGTCGTTTTGCCAGTAGGAAGCTGAATTCTAAACACAATGAGTCCATCCCCTCAGATTAATGTAGCGAGAAGTCTCACCTTCATGACCTTGAAAGCGGTGATGCGTCCAGTGTGGGGCACGTGGGGGCCGACGCAAAGATCGATCAACGGGCCATTGCGATACACGGTGGTCTTCTCTCCGTCAGGAACCTTGGTCTCGATGAAGTACTTCTTGTACTTGCTGTACTTGAACATCTCCAGGAGGGCCTCCTTGGAGACTTCCAGACGCTCAAACTTCTGCTTCTCCTTGATAGCCTTCAGTGCAATCGTCTCCAGTGGCTTTAGGTCCGCAGCAGTAACCGCCTCGCCGTTAGGCATACCCATGTCGTAGAAGAATCCCTCGTCGGTGGGAGGGCCGTAGGTAAGGTGGCATCCAAAGCGCTTTTCCGAAGCCTCTCCGAGAACATGGGCGGATGAATGCCAGAACACTCTCCTTCCTGCAACACACGTTAGAAAATCGGTGCTTCAGACAAGAGTAAAGCGCCTACCCTCAGGGTGGTTGAAGTCGAGAAGCTCCAACTTGCAGGAACTCTCGAACGGGCGTTCCAGATCCCAAAGCTCACCGTCAACCAGAGAAATTACGGTTTTTTCGAAAAGGGACTTGGAAATGCCACGCGCAATATCTGCGGGGCGCGTCTCCCACGACTTGCCAACCTTAGTGCTGCCGTCAGGAAGAGTGATAGTGATGTCCTCATGCGGTTTCGCTATCGTAACTGTCAGTCCACTGTTCCAACCCTAGGGAGAACCGTTTTGTGCGCCAACCTGTGACCTCCGCATCGTACTCGGCCTTCAACTTCTCGAAAAGGGCAACTCTGTGGGCGATGTAGTCGGGAGGAGGAACTTGCTGCAAAGACGAGTCGATATATCAGCTCGCGAAGCCTTCTTGTCTAAAACATTACAATCTTAACTCACCTCTAAAGGACCTTCCGCAGCACCCTCTATTGTTTTCTTCACCTTTTTCTCTCCCTTTGGTTTTTGGGGCTTATCCGAAACGGCGACATCCTTGATTTTTCCGACAACCTCCTGCGCTTTGTCGGTGACGGTACCGGGCTCCATAATCCGTATGTCAATGAGTTGTAGTCTTTGAAGCGAAGGTGATTGAAGAGGGGAGTCAGCACAAGCGCGGGGCAATCTGATACAAACTCATTCGGACCCTTGCAACCCCACTGCGCTGGCTTTGATCCAATTAGTTAGAGTGTACCACCACCCGCTGGACTTCACTCCACCGCACCACAATAAAAAAAGATGATGGGGTTTAATCCGTAGAGCGATAGATAGGCGTGTGTATGCCATCACTACGGTTTACTCTTTCCGTTGAGGGTTGTGATGGCCATTTTTTGGTGGTACATAGGCACCCGTTTTGTGGGCGGCTTATCTGGCCTGAAACAGTAATCCGGGTACAGTAATGTCATGACATGACAAAAGTAGTTAGAAAACTGCTCCGATGAGATTTATCCTTAAAAGGCCACTTTCACACGGCATATCACTCTGTAGGTATTAATACGGTTAGTTTCTAGGAGGATTAAATGTGCCGGGAAGAGAAAGGCGAGCCAGCACGTGACCGCGTGACTCAGCTAATTTTTTTCGTCTGATTTGGTGAAGTCGAAACATCAAAGCGAGCCGCAGTTGTCCAAAACCCCACCTCCCCGCCTTGTTCTTTCCGAGTCCCGGAATCCGACGACGAGCCATGGCTCTCCGCACACCGGCCATGACTTTGCTTGCAACGGCGAAGCCCGCCTTTGGACGTTCATCGTTGCCCGCCGCCGCCCCCGCCTCATTGGGTCTGAGGGAATATGCGACTCGCAAGAAGCCAGTAGCTGAACCCAACAAAAAGATCTCGGCTTCGTCACCTTCAAAGACCGCCGGCAGAACAAAAGCTCGGTACCAATTCCGGCCCCCACGGTATTACCGTGGGCCAATGCATCCAATCCAACCTCCGAAGCCGTCGGCGCCAAACTCGCGAGAGTTCATTCCGGGTCCTTTCAGCCGTGAACGTAAGGGGCATTCTGCTGGTCTAACATATGTTCAAAAATGGACGCTGAAAGTGGCACGGGCGTTTAGGTCTCCAGGATCACTACCACAATACGATCGCTCCTGACCTCATGACGTTGACCTATACCCACTTGCCTCCTGGTGTCGAGCCCCCGAAACGGGACATCAAGCAGCGTCTGCGGGAGTGGGACGATTCGTCCCCATACCACAAGAACAGGCCGTTACGTGGTCCCCGTGGTGGCGACACTCTGCGTCTCCTCAACCGACCACGAACCTTCCGCAACGTCCCCGAAATCACCGGCATCACCGTCCATTCGATGGTCAAGAAAGCCCTCGATGACACGGGCTACCTTGCCGTTGCCGGAATTGTCGTGCAGTCCATTACCGGCGTGCGTGTGGAAGTGCACAAGGCGAAGAAAAGTGTTGCACCGTTCGGCTTGCGGGCAGGCCGTGCGGTTTCCGTGAAAGCGCAGTTCCAGGGTGAGCTTGCGTGGAGATTTATGAGCAACTTGGTGGAAGTGGTTATGCCCAGAATCAAGGAATACCAAGGAGTGAAAGGTACCAGTGGCGATTCGAGTGGAAACATCACGTTCGGTTTCACCGAGGAACAGGTTTCGTTGTTCCCCGAGATTGAAGGTTTGCCCCCTACCTCGGCCTCACCTTTGTGGAGACGACAGTGCGCTAAGATTGAGACAGTAAACTACGATATGTACCCACCCAAGATGATTCCCGGTCTACACGTCACGGTGCATACATCAGCAACAAACGACAATGATGCTCGCAAGTTGCTGCAGGCGATTGGTGTGCCTTTCTACGGTAAAATCCGAGATTAATTTCAGTGTTAGTGAACTCTGCGATATCGGCGGACCGAGACGGTTGAACGATGGAAGGTAGCCGCCGATTGTGGGACGATTATACGCTGCCGAGCCAACCAGCGTTTTAGGCGCTGACTATGAACTACATGTACATCAGTTTGTGCCATGTATCATACCCGAATCATGGACATGGACCAGAAGCTTCACGTGCTCCCAATTTTATCGATATTGGCCTCTAAATTCCCTTCAAACCCGAAGCTGATTAACACATATTCCTGGACACCAAGTCTCTTCATGCTTAACCAGACCGTGCGCGCCGACGGCCTATTGCAGAGTGCCCTGTTGATGACAGGTATGCTCCGGGTTCTCCTCCAGAGTCTTCGTGATCCACTCACTTGCGGTGATTGGCTTCCTCCCCAGGACCTCCTCCATAAGCCTATGTACCGCTTCGCCTTCCCCCTTCGCTAGCCCATTGTAGGTTGTCGCCCAGGGTCTCGCCAACGACCCTGGGTACTTCTATCTCCTTTGTATACTCGTCTAGCGTCACAGTCTCAAAGCTCACGACTTTTCCTGTTGTCTTGCCTCCGAGATAGTCTTGGTCGTGCTGCGGAGGTCTAGCGCCTCCTGTACTGTGAGCGACACCTTCTGATTGCGGGTCCGGTCGAAAAACTTCTCGTCGAGCATCAGCTTTGCCGTGGCCTCTCCCAGTTGTTCGCGGCTCGTCCACGCGAGACGTCCGTCGTTCGGAGGTTTGAAGCTTCACCGCCGTTGCCTGCGGGAACCAGTTCAAGGAGAACAGAAACGCGTCAATGCAGATGCCTTCGCGGATGATGGTGTACTCCAAATTCAGACCTGTCACCGAATTAGCCGGCCACCCAACTGCTTCCTCCCCACCCCCGTAGGGACGGGCTTGCTGGATGATGTCTGCCTCCGTCACAAGGTGCGCCCCCATGATAGCCATTTTGCTATCATCCCCCAGCCCCCCGAATGCAAGCCTCGTGTAGTAGATCCTCTGCACACCCGCGCGTTCGCCGCCTCAATTGCGTTCTTGTGCTGCTTGATCCGCACTTCGTTGTCGAAGACGTTCGTGCTGACGAGGGGGCAACTTTGCCACTCCCGAGAATGCGGCATTCAGGGAGGCCGGAGAACCAAAGTTGGCTTCGCGGAAGACGGTGCCCTGAGTGAGGGTGATTCAAAGGAGAAGGGAGGAGAGGAGCATACGGTTTCTTTGAGATCGGCGGGGAGACGCGAGGGGCTGCTGGTGCTGCCTATGATTTCAGACGTGGGGGTCGGAAGGGTGCCTACTGTATGAATCTATGTCCTATGCTGGCTTCATGACGCCGTCATTACGAGCTATGGGGAATCCAAAGCAACAACACGCATCCGCAGTCGTGAGGATTTCTCAGCATTTGATTTCTAATCTGCTTTCACAATTGTTCTCTGCCAAGTGCCCTGTTTTACCTTTCTTTTCTTATTTTGGGCCAGACTTGCCAGAATCTGCCGTACATACCGTTGACAGATGCCCGCGGGGTGTACGTTGTGGAGGGTAGCGCAGCACGGATTGATAATATCTCTACACGACGGCCGCTGGGCGAATATGTAGATACATATGATGACTAAGAAATCACTTGACTTCTAACTGCCGTTTGCGGATCTGACAACACACGGGACATCACGCGCCTACTAGTTGCACCTCGGCGCGCCCAACCCCCTCACAGGCGCCAGCGGCTGTCGGCCAAAACATGCAGCCCCAAGCCCTACCTAGGTGCCACTAGCGTACTAAATTTTCTTTATAAACCTGGCGTCCCCACCCACTTCGACTTTTCCTCTTCATACTTACCTTGATGCGACTTTGGCAGCTCCAAAATTGTCAGAGTCCAGAAGCAAAAATTTACCTTCATTGCACAGCGAGGGTTGAGCTTCTGTGAAGTGCCTTCGGGTGCTCTCGGCGTCGCAATTTTTGATTTATTCCTGTGGATTTTTTTTTTTCGTTGGTGATCTGGACGCTCAACCCCAGTTGGGAGAGGTCGAGATGCTGAAGAAAGAAACAGCTCGATTGAATGATTGGGATGATGAACATCCAGTGCGATATCAGTGAGCCGCACTACACCTGCCGGCGCATAAATATCCTTGAACTCACCACAGTAGAATGTTGAGCAAAAGTATGGTTGTTCGGTCCCTGCAGTAGTGTATATACCGGCTATCTATCGCTGCTTTGTGCGTTTTTATCTCGTGACTCCAATATCTATAGACATCATACTACGACCAGACTCTGACAACGCCACTCATCACCGCTGCGCCGGCCACCGCCATTAGTAGTCCGCTTGTACCCATCCTCGGGGCACCGCTCTCATCCTTACTTCCGTTATCCGAATTCCCAGGCGAACCCGTCATTGTCGCCGCTCCACCCGTCCGCGTCGCACTCGCAAACACCCCGCTCAATGCACTCTCCACGCCCGCCCTATCCGTTGCCTGGAGCACCTCGCTCACCAGACTAGCCCGATTGGCAGCACCCGTGGGCAGCGCGCTCTCCAGTTTACTCAGGAACGTGCTTCTCTCCGCCGCGTTGGAGGGGAGGAGGCTCAGCACGACCGTGGGGACTGGGACCATCGAGCCGAAGAGACTGATGAGCGCACTGGTCGCCGCGGGCGGGAGTGCGCCGGACACGTCGCGGACGATGGCGCCGTCCTCGTCGTGCGGGGCGGTGAGGTGCTCGATCTCTTCAGCGAAGAAGCCTGGGAGCGATCAGTACCGTTCTTTCCCTCGCGACGATTGAGTGTGGCCCGCACCTTGAGACCTGCTCGGATGCAGCCCCTGTGTTTCCAGGGAGAGCGCGTCGCCGCGGAGGTGTGGAGCCAAATTTTGACCTGCATCGCCGGTGGGAGGGCAGTGTTCGCAACTGTTTTCTTGTGGATCAGTATTTCGCTCGTCCACCCCCCCACGTGGGACTTACCCGAGAACGCCAACGCCACAGCCAGCCAGGATGGTGTTGAATACGGTGATGGAACGCATAGTACTTTGGACGACAGTGTTGCTAGATGGCACAGGCTGCTTGCGGGCGTGCGGAGGTGTTTATATTATGTTTATAGTACATGGTTGGGGATCGGTTACGCACTCTTGGAGTGAAGCTTTCGGTCCAGAACGGCGCAGAAAAAGGGGAGAGATGTTAGAAAAGAATAAGGTATTGCGGATGGAGTGGGTTTCTCAAGATCTTCGCGGAGCTTTCGGGGGTGTGGTCCATCCCTTGTTATGCAAAAATAAAATACAAGCCAGCCAGCCATCCAGACTGGGCCTTCCAGGCCACATAGTGTACAAACTTCAACGCCCCTGCGATATTAAACTTGTGGCGTAGAGAAACACAAACAGAACACGAGTACGCAACACAATAAACACCATCCCTCTAGATTTCTCTAATAGCGGCAAAGCTAACTCCTCAGCGCGATCCCAGTATCTTCGAATATGCATCCTCAACCTCCCGCGCAACCTCGAGAAGAGCCACAATAACAATCTAACGCACCCCATATCAGTCACAGCTATTCCCCTATCCCCACCAAAGCTTAAACATACCTGATGCGTCAAATGTGGCAATCTCTCTCTGTGCAGCCCAATCCACTCCATTGGCGGCGTAGCCTCCCCCATGTCCCTCAGTTGCGGCGTCTCAATGATCGGTGGCTCCATCGGGTGGTATTCGTACTTGCTCTGGGGCACGTCCACGACCGCTGTGATTTTTCCCTTCTGCTTGGTCTTCTTCTCTGAACCATCATCTGATGACGCGGCGGAGGCCGGCCCGGGGCCGTCCGTGTACATTGAGATCCGGCTGGAGACGGGGGGGCGTCCTTGGCGCTGAGCAACGGCTTTGGCGTGGGTGTGGTACATACTGGAGAGGTTAGATCGAGCGAAGGAAGGGGGGAGGAGAGACATACTTCTTGATAAAACCTACTCTATGGAAATTCCATCCCACTTCGACCTGGCCCTCGAATGCGGAGCGGAAGATGTAATCCACTTCTACGGAGCCAGGAGAATGCCAGGTATGCATTTTCGCCGTGACTTGTGGAACTTTCAAGATCATGCCTCTAGCCCCCAGTTTCTGTTTTGCCAGCGAAATACCATTGATGGCCCGCTCGGCGCTGACATCCACCAACGTCGTGCCCTGGCCATCCTGTTTCACTGGTGCAAGGGCAATACTGAGCTCCCCAAGCCTCATCTCTAGCATGCTGTGGATCCGTTTTAAGTCAACTGTTTCGACTTCGAAGCGCGCGGTGGCGTTCAGAGCTTCCATCTTTAGGACGGAGGTGTCGTAGAAAGTACTTGGGAAGGCACCCAGATGGACTTCTTTGAGATTGACGACGACGTCCGTGTGCAGCGAGAACTCGCCCGACGCTGCCGACGAAACTGGTGATACCGTCCGTGATGGCGACCGCAGCTTTTCTTGCACTGGCGGGGCAGAGGACTGTCGACGGTTTAGGTAGCTCTCGACTTCCTTCAGTGACACTTCGAAGGATGTGATCTTCTCTTGCCATAGCCGTTGAAAGGCTTGATACAATGCCAGTCCCTGAGCGGCACTTTGGGTAGTCGCAAAAATCTGGACTTGCTCACCGTTGAGAACTCCAACTAGCCGGTCGCCACTGGTAAGCTCATCTTTCAGATTGTACATCAAGAAGTTGAACGCTGCGATATCAGCAAGCAGGAACGCTTGATAATCAAATGAGACCTTTGCCTCTAGTTTGGTGAATCCCACTGAAGCCTCGATAAGCGGTGTCTGCACGATATCCGTAGAATCGAGGGCAGAGCCCCAGTTGATCGAGGTTCTGACCTTGATCCCACTCAGGTCGATATATCCACCTAGACGACCAGTCGACGAGATTCGGATCGAGTCGAATCCCAGACACAGGGTTTGTTCACAGTTCGACGTCTTCCTAGACGTGATCCAGAAGCGGGAGATCAACAGCGCCGACTTCCCCAGCGATTGGCCGAAATCTAGCTGAACCCCAAGCTCTGTAACGGCAACCGTAGTGTTCCACGGGAATGCGTTTGTCGCAGCGGCCTTGTGATACCTTTGCACTAGCATAGCTGATGGATCTTCAATCGAATCTGGGGGCACTGTTGGAACGTTTCGCATTTCTGCCGGATACCATATTTCCCGGAAGAGGAGGAAATCCTGGAACTGCTTGACGTTGATTTGGGACTTGATCGGGCTCACTTTCATCACGCAGGACAGGCCGGCGGAGCCCATGACGTGCTTGCTGTTCATCAACGATAACGTGACTGATTCGACCTCGAGAGTTCCCGTGGATTCCCGGGAGTAGACATGCTGGAGTGATGTTTTCAGGCCATTGATAGCCACCGATAGCGAGTAGAATCGCCCGCCTTCAGGATCGTCGCAGGTATTGATGGTGGCATATATCTGCTCATATCCACCCGAGGCTGCGACTCTGGCGATCGGCTGACAGCTCAAGGTAAACTCCTGTTTGCAGAGTCTTATCCCGATATTGAGACGACACTTTCCTAGGATCGTAGCCGGATCGGAAGCAACTGGATGCTGACTCCCCTTGACGGCCTTGTCTACCTTCTCAACCATATCGCTAGCATTCGTAGGCTGCTGCTTCTTCATGATCTCCTTGACGTTGTCTGACATTTCGATGATCAATGGCACGACAGACGGGAAGAGCATATTTTCGGACGCCGATATTTTGATCTCGGCGCCAAGAGACGGGTCCTCATCAAGCGGGTCGGTATATTCCACCTTGAATGCGAGCCCAGGGGACTTGAGCATCGTAACACCACTCGCCTCACCCTGGGAATGCTGTCCATATCTCCATTTCTGCGCTCCGGATGCATTGCTGTTCTCGATCCCTGGCCCTAGACCCCGCCCAAGATGCACAACGGCACCAGCAAAGTCTGCATCGATCATAACCGAGGCCAAACGCTTGGTACTGAACATACTCGTCCTCTTCTCTCCGCCGCGTGTGGGTGTCGACTTCCAGCTTGAAGATGCATCCCTAAATTTCTGCACCGCGTCGGAAATGGAATTCTCAATCGAGTTCGCGGCGAGCACACACGAAGATCGAAGACGGAGGTCGAGTGATCTGCCCTTTGCCTGGAATGCCAACAGTCGCTCAGACGCATCGAGGCTGTAAGCCACTTTAAACACGACTTCTGGCATCAGCGCAGAGTTCTCTGAGCGTTCAACAGCCTCACCAGCTGCGGCATCTACCATCTGCAGGATAAAGTCCTCGATAATGAGTTTCGCCTCGTTACTTTTCCGTGTGGCAGTAGAAAAATGGATCCGCTTAAACGACAACACCAAGTTCTGCTTTGGAACACCATTTGGCAATGGAACTGCCGTTCCCCCCACAATCCAGGAGACCTTGATACCCATCATTTCCATGGAAACCGCAGTATTGAGAACTCCTAGGTGGATGCTGGCATTGGGGTCAGGTGGCTGAATCAACGGTTTCGCGTTGCGCAGCTTCCGTAAGTACTTAACTTCCATGGAGAGATCCAAATCCTTCAGCCGATCTTGAAGGTGCCCAACCACATCCACAACCGCTGACGCCGTCTCAGCGAAGAGATCAATCCTGAGTGAGTGGCTCTGGACGTAGAATGCCGGGCGTGAGTCCCCATTCTCGGTTTGCTGTAGCGACGCCTGCAGCGAAGCGTGTAGTTCCAGAAACCCGCAGGTATCTCGTGCCCCATTCTCGGCGGTTCTCGTCAACTCCACAGTGATCCTTCCGAACTCCAGGCGAATGTCAGGGAACGACAACACTGGTCCTGTTGGTGTAGGTCTATTTGATGCATACAGCTGTATGAACCCCAGATTCACCTCCAGATTGACAGAAGGTGCCATGGTTTGAATCTTGAGACTCGAAACCCCAACATGAGCCTGATACACAAACGACTTTGTCGGTTTCGTTGGAGTCGAGGTTTTCGGCTTTGTATTACGCCCCAAGGTAGCCCCAAGCTTTGAGCTGATACCATGCATCTCCGAGCGGACGCCTTTAATCACCTTGACGACCTCTGGTTTTTTAATGGCGTTGAGGAGACTCTGGATAGACGATGCATCGAGGTTTATCGCTTCAATGGATACAGTGGCTTCCACCAATCGTTCCTCCTCTGTATTGTGGTCTCGAATGCTGACATTGATTGCTGGCAGTCGCAGCAGCGAGATGACCCGTGGATCCGATAGGTCGGCAGACTTGAACACTTCGTGTTCATGATGCTCTAAGCCGAAGTTGATGATCATTTCCTTCGAATCGGTCGAATTCGGCTTCGCTGAGAGGAGGATGCCTCCGCCGCGCACCAGGTAGGTAAGCGACGGCAACAGCTTCGCTCCCATCCGAAATTGATCTAGTGAAAGCGTGCCATATACCATATGAACCTTTCTCTTTGAGGGGCTTGGTGGTTTCTGTGGCGGGCTGGTAACACTTAGACTCTGCGGTTGCATCGTCTCTAGGGTATTCATCAGACGCTGAATATGCGCCACCTCATCGGTAACGAGGTTATCAAACACCTCCACAAGTCCCAACACTTCCTCCTGGACATCGAATGTAATCTCCTCGGCCAAACCCGCTAATTTCCATATATGGAACTTCGTTTCCATAAACCAATGCTCGTCAAAATGCCCATACAAGCTTGGCGCACGGATGATGGCCTCGCTGAGGATCTTATTGCCATGGCATATATCGGATTTTCCGTGGTGGGCACGAAGGATCAAGCTTCCGACATTGCCGAGTTTTCCGGCTTGCGGACCGACGACGTTCCGCGACAGGACAACGGATGCTTGTACGTGCTGGACGCGAGATAGAATCCGCAAGTTCACCGTGTCGAGTGATAGCGACCCGTCGTCCGTGGCTAAGATCAGATGGAAGCCACTAGAACGGTTTCTTCGTTTTGAGGAGGGCGAAGAAGGGGTAAGAGAAGGGGCTCCAGGCACCGATCCTTGAGCGTCCGAACTGCCACGGCGCCTTTGAAGACCGTTTGCAACAGTCTCAAATATCTCCAGGAGTTCCCACCTAACACCAAGACGAATACTTCTCGTATGCACCTGTACCACCGTACTCGCGTGGACGCCTGGACCGACCATTGTCATAGCATCGCTTGCTAACATCGGCGAGCCACCAGTAGGTGTACCAGCCATGACCAGTCCCTGCAACTGATCGATCGCAAACTCATGTTGCGTTGGTCCCGGATCAATCCGGAACTTGACCGAATCGGCCGCAAACTTTGAATTTAGTACTAAATTCGCCGTAGCACTAGACGCCGAGTGACCGCTCTCGCCATCCCCGAACAATTGCTTGACCATGATACTCTCCTGAATATTCCCTAGCTCCCAGCCACGCCACCGTTGGAAAACATTGATGAGCTGGTCCTTTGCACTGTGTAGCGGCTGCGCCGCGTTCCCGACGCAGGCGGTGGTCTGGTCATCTTTCTCCCTAGTCGGAAGAGATTGCCAGATGTGTCGGAGGCGGGTTGTGATTTTCCAAGAGTCGTTTAACCGCACGTGATTAGTCGCCGACCGAAGGACGTAGGATGGCCTTGTGAGCGTCGCAGGGTCTTGTGTGATCATGAGCTCCTCGCCCGCTGATGCTAGGGCAGATATGAACTGCTGCATTCTCCGTTGCTTGCCACTGGAAACCCTTGCGAAGCGGCTAGCGATTTCCTGCATTTCCTTGACTGTTCGCATCGCAATGTCGTGGATGAAGAGTGCGTGGGTTCCTTGAGCAGATGAGGAGAGGTTTTTGACCTGCAAAGAGGCAGTAGCAAATTTCGAGTTCGACGCCCAGAACAGGAGCTCTTCCAACGCAACATCGAGTGCCGGCTGCGTTGATATCTCGAGAAGCGGACGCGGCGTAAGATCTTTCAAGTCTAGGTTCAATGAATCGAGCAAGATATGCACCGAAGTGACCTCTTTTCCACCCTCTTCCGTGAGGGCCGGTTTCTTGGATCTAGCCGCAATCTGCAAATTCCGTAGGTGCAAACAGAATTCATGTCCTCCCCTGCGACCGTTGGGACTTGGCGACGGAACGAAGTCGTCCACCAGACAAAACTTGAAATGGGGAAGTCGTAGGTAGAGTTCAATCACTTTTCCATGGGTATCTGACTTCTTGACCACTTCTGAGAGCCTTGATACTACATCGGTCTGCACCGAATCAAGGACGTCGTCTGGTGATTGCGGTTGTATGCGTTCGAGTAGGTTAGCAATCTCCCGCAGGGCAGTGGGAGTGCAATAACCGCGGATCCCGAGGCCAAACTCGATGATGATGCTGTCTCTAGATGATTCTTCGTCGGTGAAGATCTCGACATGCTCGGTAGTTTGCCGAGGAGAACTATCACTCGTTCCCATCGTGGGTACTTTGGTAAGATCAGGCTCCACACCGTCGAGAGGGAAATTTGGCCTCGAAAATGGACTCGATAAGGATACCTCGGGTGGTTTTGGTGTCATATCCAAGGAGAGCCCATGGAAGTGCTTTCCAGTTGGCGTTACACGCACTGAGTCCCTGGAGCCTGATGTTGCGCTAGGGGTTGTAGACGGGTTCAACCTAGGCAATGGTGGCACTGGAGGCGGAGGATCCGAGATCGATTCCATAGCAGAGTAGAACGACAGCGTGCGAGTGCTTGTTGATTGCATTAAGCTTGCCGTGCCTGTTGAAATCGATCTGTGCGTACTAGCACGGAAAGAGCGGCTACTCTTGCTGTTGGACGATCTAGTTGTCCGTGAGGAGGTATCCGATTCTATGAAACTGCTATCATATGTCGATTCAGAATTTTCTATAACCGCCGTTAGCACCACAAAGTCCATATTTGCCAGAGAATGATTCACCATCGAAAGGTAACGGGAGCCCAGGCAATGCCATACTCGCAGGCTTCGGGTCACTGAGGATACTACCTTCATCCTCCTGATCCACCATGAATGCCGCGCGCCCAGTGCGTCTGTCACTAATCCTCACATGTTCTTGTTGCAGCCGTCTCGCCTCAGAAGCACCTTTCTTCCTCCCCAGGACAGTAACGCTGACTTCCGTCTCCAGGCAGCCTTTTGTCCCCCACGTGTCCTTCCGTTCCACATCCATACAAACAATGCTGAGACCAGGAATTCTCAACGTGATCCGCTCCGAATGAACCTTATCTGCTAGGTCGTTTAGTACGAATGACACTTCCTCGGCCGCCACACGAAAGGCGAGTGGCCGCTCCATGCGCAACCACAAGCGCAATGATCCCACCCTCAAGCGCACGAACGTCACATCGTGGATGATGGGCACACTAACTAACGGAAGCGCATTCTCGACATCTTGGAAGCTGAAGCCGAAAGAACCCATTGCGAAGATCGCTGTCTGCAAGAACTCGAGAGAGCACTCTCCGGCGACATCACCAATACTCAAGTCCCAGTTACAAACGTACGTGGGCTCTGCTGGCGGCAATCCGAAGAGGCGGTGTCCATATATGGTAACACCATCGACAAAGACTTCAGGTAACGCTAAGGCAGAGCCGCTAACGGAAGCGGATATAGGTGCCATATCTACTTGCAAATCTATGGATATTTGCGTTAGTTTGTACGATTTGCATGTAATAGAGCAGACTTCTCACCCATGTAATAATTCGTGAACCGCATATCGAGACCTAGCGACGGCGTGTTAAGCTTCAAGTGCTCTTCCGCGTCGTAGATATGCTTCGGTAGTAAGATCTCCAGGTCCCGAGTTCTAACACCAAGGATGACATCCAAATCGTTGCTTTTCGACACTGGAGGAGCAGGTGCTTGAGCAATCTCGCCCGGCTCTACCTGTTGCCGACTCTGCCATTCCTCCAGTGTCTTGAAATGGAGGTTCTCGCCGAAATAATTCTCCTTGATGGTTAAGAAATATCGAATGAGGAACCCGTGCAATACCAATTGGAGACGCTCGCCATCCACGTCTAGGTTCAAGGTGTCAATCAGATCGGGAGAGGTGTTGGCGTAGAACTCGTAGCTGCCCTTTAACTTAACTTGCCCCACCTTTCCAAGGGATTCTTGCTGTTTCAGGGAGCAATTCCACGTGTTCCATATCGGTGTTCTCACTCCCAGCTCAAGCATTCCACCCCCATTGGTTTTGCTCACAGTCTCCACCGTAAATTCCACCTTTGAGCACTGTGGCCGGAACTCCCTAAAGTCCATAGTGCTGCATCCTTTTAGGTGGCCATTTTTGCCGCCTAGGTTACGGAGTACCACGAATGTGTTATCCTCGAAGCTGCTGGGGTTATTGATGATATTCTGGTCGTTAACATTGAGGAAGAATTCGTAATCCTTCAACTCAAGGCTCAACTCGTAGATCATGGGCACAAACGTCCAGTATTCCGAAGGCGGTCCTGATGTCCAATCAGTGACAAGGTCTGTCAGGAGTGTAACATGCTCCCGTAAAAGGAACACCCTCATGCCAGACGATTCGTTGTTGAACACCCACTTCGTGTCACCGTTCCACTTTAACGGGCCCGAAAGATCGCATTGTAGCGTTTGGCTGTCGGCCGACCATAGGAGGCCATGGTTAACAGATGTCCGGACCTCGGGTGCTCGTAGCTCGAGATCAAGTGTGTGCGTCCAACCACTGGATGACGCGACATACGCCATGTTGTAGCTAAGTGTGCTCATTGCGCCCGCTTTGACTTCTAACCAGCCGAATGGACGGGTCTGCCCTTCTTCGAGACGTCGACGATATTTCCAGTCTTTACTTGCCTCCCGTATCGGTATATTCAAGATTGTTGAACTCGAAAGCTCAAGGAATACCTTCATCTCAGTGTAGGCTCTGTCATCTCCAGGTAGCAGCGGCGCGGCGGGTTTTGCTGTCTTGTAGATCTTGGGGAAGAACATGTTTTGCAAATGTATGCGTTGGCGATCCGCCCATGGTCCATAGTGGACTGTGCCGCCCTCAAACGACAAATCTATGCCAAACTCGGGTGCTGGGTGCCCCTCGCCGTTTCTCTCCTTGCCGCCTACTTTCGGTGGTGGCATGGAAGTTGGGACTTTCCCAACCACATCCCAGTAAAGGCAGAACGTAGCACTCTCACAATCCAGAATTTCGGTTACAGTCGCGTATTCTTGTGGTCCGAAGTTCCAGCCGCCTTGATGCTCGGATCCGTCAAGGTACCGACTCAAACCCATCCACTGTCCATGGTTGTCCTGACGATCTGATTGCGCATGTGCTGGCGTTGTGGATGGACTGAAGGACTCAGTGGACGGAGTCGAGAAAGGAAGCAAATCCCAGAGTTTCTGGCGGCGAGAGCGGATGGGCGGGGTGGGTTGATGTGGAGGTGCTGTGGTCTGCTCCCGGACTGCTCGAGACAAGAGCGGTTCTTTGTAGTTGGCATTTGGTTTTAACTGCACAGTAGGATGCGTGAATTTGAGATCGAAGACTTGTTTGTATTGGTCGATAGAACAAGACTGGATTGCGCATGCGGGTCAGCCCAGCACCAACACGGGAAGCACGAAACGACGGCAAATAGATATTGAATATCGGACTCAATAATGTATGCATTGTGTGCCTAATTTCTTGCCGAAGTTCATCAAGAGTCTCTACCTTTCTAGCGTTCACAAATCCCTGGGCCTTCTCGAAATGTGCTACCAGAATACCAGGAGTGTTGTTATTCCCCATCACTACCGCACCGCGATGACAATCCACCCTGATCGGGAGCATTCTGAGGTACGGTGATTTGGCCGCCATATCTTCGAACGACTCCACCGCCGGTGTTGCGCTGGGCTGCTGAGGTCCGGTGGTCGAGGAACTAGTCTTCGGATCGTCTTGTTTCTCGTCCCCATCAATCCCATCCATATAATTGCCAATGTCGTGAGGATGCCGCGCCATCACCTGTGGATCCTCATCTTCACGCACAGCTGTTGCCATCTCGTCCATGAGCCAGTCATATTGCGGCGATCTGTTGTAGATGAACCATTCGACTCCCTTCACCTCGACCAGTATGCGACATGGTAGCCCTCCCGGTTTCCCCTTGGCACCACCTTCACTCTCCGACGCCTCGGGGGGTGAAACATTGCGCACCCGCCGTAACCAATACCGCCAGGTAATCTGACCGCCAACAATAGTGATCGTCTCGTTCGGACCATGGTAGATCGCTTTACCGAAGAATAGTCTTCCGGCGAGAATGGATATCTGAAGTGACTCTATATCGATGTCATGAGGGTTGCCGGTCCACCACAGGTAGATGCGAGCGAATATGGTTATGGTTTTGGCGAAGCCGCGGTTGAAGTAGAAAAGAAAGAACAGCGTGCTGTACAGGCATCAGACAACCCCTAAGAGGGCGAGGGAACTTAGGGTTCCTTACATGACACTGCAGATGAGTAGCTGTACCAAGAATGCCCTGAAAACTATCAGTTAAGAGCATGGCGCAGTTCGGGGGAGCCGCAGCAAACCAATTAAACCTGTCGCTTTCCAGAGCCCGAGGGCTCAAATCACCATATACGGCCATGAAGCTCGGCGAAGCATGAAAAAGGGACGGATTGGGTATTCAAAGGACGAGATCCGTTGCTGGTTCCGTGTGGTTCGTGATCGCTTCTGCTTGCTGAGATTCCTGTCGCGATTTTCAAAGTCCAGGGGAGGGCTATCTGAGTTAGACCACGACGTTGAGCAAGAACAGGGATGACATAGAGAAGTAACTGTTTCAACCATAACCTGCCGTCGGTGGACAGCCGCTGCCAAGCCATCCCAGTCGATTTGGACGGAGCTTGAGCTGAGCCTAGGTCAATCCGAAAGCATAGCCAAAATACAGGTACCTACGGTCTCGATATCGGTATCTCCCACTTTCCTACGGATGGCTCATCATCAGGCTTACCTATTCCTCCCATGGATCCATCCTTCCTTGCGCCGTCTCACAGCGGCCGCGTTAAGCGCGACGCACATGAGCCGCAAGCAGCCACTAGAGCACAAGCAGACTCTGACGCAACGCACTGACAAGACCCCAGTTGCAGCTCCCCCCAATCAAAATGTTTGAAACGCCTGCCGGCGATACCAAGTAACGGTACCCTTTTCTTGCACCATCCAAGCACACGACCCAGGCGAATAGTTATCGCGATACATATCGAACTGCAGCTGGTTTCTATATCAAGTATCTGCCTGCATCCGAGCTACCGCAACTCCTACTTCTCCTACTCCTCTCCTCCGACTCCCCAGTCGCCCTCGCGAATTACACCGTCCCCGCCATGAGAGAAGGCGCCTCCAGAGTGTCTCCTCCCGTCGCCCTCTAGATTCCCTTTCCACAGGGCCATCGTCCCGCTCTCTCGAGCTCTCTCTTTCAAAAAAGATCATTCAGCAAGCCGGTCAGCCGTCAGCCTACCCGAGATACCTGAACTACATATCTCCCACCGCGCGCGCGCAATCCCATTCGCCATGGAACATTTTTTCTCCGCCTCGTCTTTCTCTGCCTTGGCCTCAAACAACCCCTTCGCCATGGGAAGTGGGAGTGGCACTACCAAACTAAGTGCGTATCTCCGGTTCCGAAGAAGATACCCGCCCGTTCCCCGCAGCTGATGATCCAATCTTCTCCGATCAGGTACCATCGCTATCATCCTCGCAGGAATAGCTTCGTTGGTAGCTACGGTTCTCTCATGTTTGTATGCAGCTACCCACGCCGTTCCTCCCCTTCACATGACGTACGCACGCTAACGATTGCATAAGGTCGATTTGGTATCAATTGTACTTACCGCCCCTCCTTCCTTACGTCGACGCGTTCTCTTCCTTATCCCGCACCGGCACTGACAGCCGTTCAGTAAAAACTACCGCAAGCCACTCCTCCAGCGTTATGTCGTCCGTATCCTGCTCATGGTCCCCATCTACGCGCTTTCGTCATGGGTATCGCTCATGTCCTTGACGGCGGCACAATTCGTCGAGCCGATCCGCGACATGTACGAAGCTTTCACCATCTACACTTTCTTCCAGCTTCTTATCAACTTCCTCGGTGGCGAGCGTTCCCTGATCATCATGATGCATGGGCGTGCGCCGAAAGATCATGTCTGGCCAATGAACTACATATTTCCTAAGGTGGACATCAGTGATCCGCACACGTTCCTCGCAGTAAAACGAGGTATCCTGCAGTATGCTTGGTTGAAGCCGCCGTTGGCCCTGGCTGCGATCATTATGAAGGCTACCGACACTTATCAGGAAGGCTACGTCGGCCTGAAAAGTGGGTACTTTTGGAGTGGAATCATTTACAACATCTCTGTTACTGTCAGTCTGTACTCCCTTGGAATGTTTTGGGTGTGCATGTCCCGGGACCTTACACCATTCCGGCCTGTACCAAAGGTATACTAACCCTCGTTCCACTGCCGGTGCCTGCCCCCCATTGCTAAAATTCTGAAACAGTTTCTTTGCATCAAGCTCATCATCTTCGCCTCGTACTGGCAAGGCTTCTTCCTCTCAATTCTGGTTTGGCTCGGTGTAATCCATGATGTCGGTTACTATACGCCAGACAATATTGCTCGCGCAATCCAGGACACATTGATCTGCTTCGAGCTTCCGGGATTCGCAATAGCACATTGGTATGCTTTCTCATGGCGAGACTACGCAGACAAGACTATCTCTGCTGCTCGTCTTCCGGTCTACTATGCATTCCGGGACGCGTTCGGTGTCCGTGATTTGGTTGAAGATTCAAAGCAGACTTTTAAAGGGAAATCATATCAATATCGGCTCTTCGATACGAGCGAAGGTGTGATGTCTCATCCGGAGTCCAACGCTGGGGTTGCTAGGATGATGGAAGGCTTGAGATATGAACGAGGTGGCAAAGGCAAATACTGGATACCGCAACCTACCGCTCGTACTGGCCTTCTTAGTGGCCCCGGTCCGAGTACGGAGAGGACGGTTGCGGTAGCGAGTGCAGAGAGCGGAGAGAATCGTAAATGGAAAGGCAGTGATTACGGTGCTTTGGATGGCACTGAAATAAATGATGATGACGAGAAGTTGTACAAGAGTGCTCGGTCTCTGGAATTCGGAGATTATAACGTATGTTTCCTCTTTCACCCTGGGCTCATGAGTTCCCTAGCACTGACTGATTGACTTCACCAGTATCCCGTAATCACGGCAAACCGGCCCTACTCCAACCACCGTTGTGGATATCTTCACCTTAGTCAAGACGATCTCATCACCACGGCTACCAACCAAGCCCTCCTCCGACCCACTCTAGAAACCGGAAGAAAAGGCAAATCCAAGACAAGAACCAGGACACCATCGGTGGGTTCTCCAAGGAAAAAGTCCAAGGGAGAATCCAGCAAGCCGCTTCTCCACCGCAATCACTCATCATCGGCTTCCTCGGCTCTCTCTCAACGGAGCGGGCTTGTGGATCTTGTGATGGAAGATACGGTTGCCGAAGAAACGGAACGTGTTAGGGCCAGAAAGGAGGGAGGACCTGGATGGAACGAATTGGAGTCCAAACGTTTCGTGCGACAGTACCCCCCAGAGGCCGCCGGCGAAGAGGTTAGGGAAGGATTTGAACCGCCCAGTCCGCCCGCCGAGTCCCCACCTTTATCAGACGTTGTCAAGGGCAAACCTACCAATGACTCCAAGTTTAGCATCGGGGATGACGGTGATTTGTCTGGTACCGACACGGATGTTAAAAGTCCTTCTCCTATCTCCTCCCCTCCTCGGCTCGACAGGTACAACGATGATTCGCCATGGAAGAAGAGCGACCATGACGACGCGGAAGGCTCGGGTTCAGCACATGGGACTGGTATATACGGAAGCCTGAACGAACACTATGTGTGGGGCGGAGGTCATTAGGTCGCAAGCATACTCAATTAACTAGCATTTCCAGCGCCGTTGATTTCCATCTATTTTTTTCTTTTCCTTTTTTTTTCGATCCACTACAGCAGCTTTTTTCTTTGATCTCGGAGTTTCTTTCCCCGCTTTTTCCCCGCCACTCGATTGAGTTGATTTTGATTTGATTATTTTTTCCTTTCTTGTCCTCAGCGGGTTTGGGATGCTTATCTAGGTCTGTGATATGCGAGCGGCTTTGGAGGCGTTTTCGTATGGTGTGGAGGGGTGTCGAATTGTTGGATACGGGTTGTGTCTTCTGTCTCGTTCCTCTGCAATCCGCATTTTGTTACTACTCTACTCTCAATTTTGTGATGCCCATGCTCCCCGTCTCATCTGTCGAGAGCCACAATGACATTCCGACTTCTCAATCCTACGTCTTCCCCGTGGTACGTAGGTATCTACGCTGTAGTATCCTCTCCCCCAGGGTCCGGGAAGCCCTTCAACTCGCCCGTCGTGAAGAACGTTTAAACCTGCGCTACACGACTGTGGCACTGGGACCTGATAAGTCCCTATTTTCACCAGTACCGAGCTCCAGATATATGAAAACTGAGGCGGTGATTCGGCTCGGAGGAAGCTGGCCTCAATAATTTGGGATACTAACCATCGGGGGGCTTTTCTGGTGGAAAGGCTGCAACTTTACTGGCCCTTGGCTTGAGTTCGAGAGAACTTGGGCGACTTACTTATGTACGTAGATACATACCGTCCTGATGTTTCGGTAGGAGTGATCCGAACAACGGCTTCGATCCCCAGACATTGTTAATCTATCTACTCTTTTGCGCCTCCTGACCTCAAGGGTCGCATGCGATTAATGAATATCTAAACAAAAAAAAAGAAAAGCTCCACTGCACCACCACATACTTCACACAATGCCATCACTATTATACGTACACTTTTTCTGGGTAAGAGGCAATCGCTAGGATGATCCGATATACATACATGTAGATAATATCGAGGTTTTGCAATCCCTGTCGGTGTTAGGTCGTCAGGACAACGGAGGGTTGCAGGGGGGGACAGTGCAGGGATTTAAGTAAGGCAGGAGAATAAGTCGTGACTTAATCACCTATGTATGATAGCACCAGTGCAAAAACTGCCCGATGCTATTCTCATTGAAAATGTAAACAAACGCTCTGATTGGTTCCACTCAACGACGTACTCCCAACCAGGGCAAGAACCTTAAGTATCTTCAAACATGTCGGCAAACGAACTCGCAACGCAGATACCTCTTTCCAGTCATCGACTCTAGATGCCAGCTGTACGAAATGGGCCCTGCTACGAAAAGTCCGGCTGGATACGTGTAGCGAGGGGGCGGCCACCATATTCTGATAGGCTATTGAGGACAGGCCTGGGCGGAGGGCAAAGGGGGGTTTGCAACGTGCCGCCTCGCGCCGACAGTGGACGGGAAACCTGGATAAAAAGTGCGCCGCCATAGATATATAGTCTACTCTCGATACATACCTATGTAGGCTGTATGTATGGCATATGCGAGTACGTATGAATAAAACAAAAAAGAAATCTGATAGACTACGTCACTGTCATCTGACTTAAAATATGTCGCACCAATTCACGACAGGGATTGCAAAACCTCGATGCGACTTGCTGCACAAGTTGATTTACACGAAAAATCCGCTATCTATGTAGATACATATCCTATGGATAAAAAAAAATCCTGCTATGTATCTAGATACATATCCAGAGCCCCATAGATCTGTAGCCGGGTTTTGATGTTGTTGATGGCCATGTAATCTGATTGGCGATGATCCGAAAAGCTTGAGCTATGTATGTAGTCTACATACAAAGGACAGGATTTAGCTATCGGCCTGCACCCGTCCACCATTACGTGATGCATGGGCATCGGCGTGGGAACCATGGAAACGACGGAACTTGTCACCGGACGATTCACATTGTAGCCAAGCCCATGCAAGTGGCAGAGTGCGCCAAGCGAGATGGCAGGTACACGGCGGTGATGATTGGAGGGAGTGGTTGTTGTGTGTGTGGCGAGAGGCCACTACTGCACGAATGCCCACATCTGTTCCACATCTAGACCATGGACTCAAGCAAGTCTCGATAGAGTATAGTATCTAGATACCCCACTCCTGGGGATGCGATGGCTGGCCAAATGCATGCTGGAACAACAAGCAGCATATCTTGCCACATGGCGTCACTGCTGGAAACCGTGAGCACGATTGGAAGGAGGAATTGTCACACCTCCCCGAGAAGACTCCCCTCCCCGAGAAGACTCCCCTCCCCGAGAAAACTCCCCTCCCCGAGAAAACTCCCCTCCCCGAGAAAACTCCCCTCCCCGAGAAAACTCCCCCCCTCCTCTGCTCCTCTACCTCATCCGCAACTACCCTCGAACCCCCACCCCCCCAACGACAACAGAAAGCAAGATGGTATCCTTCCGTGCCCTCTTCAGCGCCTCCGACGGCGCCCGTGGCGGTCGCAATGTTAGTGATGACTTTCGCGAGTCCCTGCTCCCCCGAACTCGCCTCCATAAGGACGTGCACTCTGCTGTTGAGCCCAAGAGGTTTGTTTGACTTGTTTCCTCTGGTTGCGCGATTGACGGTGCGCTGACCGTGTGTGCAGGGTCACGGAAATTGCTCTGCGACTGAAGCATCTCATCGAACAGGCCGTGCCGTGCGAGCTCAAGGAGACCCAGATCACAAAGCCGCACAGCGAGATCATCACCCGTGGGGTTATCGAGCTGGCGGAGGAGGCCGGCGACGTCCAAGACAGAGCCTGCGTGGTGTTCTGTCTGCTCATATGTTTGCGCTGGTTCAAGAGACAAGGTGAGTTTGCCCGCTTTAGTGCAGCTTTAGTTTTCCTCGCTTCTGACCGGATCGGATAGCTATCCTAGAGATGTGCGATGCCGACCTAAACGATCTACGGTAATCGTGCTCTCGAACGTGGTGGTGGCAGGGCTGGTCACTAACGGTCTTCAAGTGCCGAGGCTTGTCAAGTGATTGCGAAGGCCATAATCGAGACCGACGAGGACCACGACTACGTTTTCCAGGAGATCCTTCTTAAACGGTACTCGATTCTGCGCAACGGCAAGGAGTCGACTCCCAGTAACGTGATCGAGAAGGCGATTGACCTGCACGCCACCAGGATCATCGGATCCTCCGGTTTCCAGAAATGTATCCAATGGCTCTGGAGAGGATGGATCGCACAGGATCTCAATGATCCGATGCAATTCACTCCGTACAAGAATATGGCCGACAAGAACTTCTGGGTGCATTTCGATCATGATCGTATCCGCGCCCCGAGGTACCAGAATATGTTTCAAGTCCTCATCAGTGTGTTGTATCTTACACTGTATACCATCTCCATCAACACTGGTATGTGACGATGAGCTATGTGTGGACCAAGGTCACGGACTAACCGGCTGTGTGTAGTTAATGCCCGTGGCGATATCGACGTCGAGGAAGGCGTTCTCTATCTACTGACGCTCTCCTTCATTGCCGACGAATTCGGCAAGTTCTGGAAAGTTGGCCGTCTCTACCTTTCCTTCTGGAACGTATTCAACATGGCACTCTACTCACTCTTGACAATATCGTTCTCCTTCCGTATGATAGCTCTGGGTCACCCACCGGACTCGGACGCCAAACGGGATTACAATATACTCTCGTACAACTTCCTGGCGTCCGCCTCGCCGATGATCTGGTCGCGCATGCTGCTGTATCTCGATTCGATCCGCTTCTTCGGCGCCATGCTGGTTGTGCTGAAGGTCATGATGCTCGAGTCGTTGATCTTCTTTGCGTTGCTGTTTGTGGTCATTCTTGGATTCTTGCAAGGGTTTGTTGCCGTTTCCCACTCGGACGTGTGTGCTGGGCGGATTTGGGCTGATTGGGGATACATAGATTCATGGGCTTGGACAATGCCGACAACGTCAAGGAGGACACGTACTTTGTTCTGTCAGCCATGACAAAAGCAATCCTCCAATCTCCGGAATTTGAGGGCTTCGAAAACTTTGGCCACCCATTCGGATTGATCTTGTACTACATGTTCACCTTCATCGTGATGGTAATCCTGCTCAACATCCTGATTGGTATGTCCCACGCCTTCTTCCCATCCATTTACATACCCACCTGCTAACCCCCCTACAGCCCTGTACGGCCAGGCTTACAGCGATATAACCGAAAACGCGGTAGACGAGTACCTCGCCCTCTTCGCACACAAAACCCTCCAATTTATCCGTGCTCCCGATGAGAACGTATTCTTGCCGCCTTTCAACCTTGTCGAGATATTCGGCCTGATCCTGCCCTTCGAATGGTGGCTGTCCAAGGCGGCCTACGCCAGACTGAACGACAAAGTCATGGCCGTCCTCTACTCACCCTTCATGCTGATGATTGCCATCGCGGAAGCCCGTGATGCCCGCAAGGTCGCTGCGAACCGTGCCGCAGGACACCCCGACGACGACGAGACTGAGGAGTGGGAGGAGCTTCAGGGAGAGGTCGATATGACCACTAGCGGATGGGCTGAGAAGGTCAAGAAGACGGTTCCAGATGTCGAGGAGGATCGCTGCTGTCAGATGGTCCGTGCACTCGCCAAGGAGGTGGAGGAGCTCAAGAAGATGGTCGGGGGAAAGGAGGGCGGACAGGCAGGCGAGGGTGAGAGGGAGCTGCTGGCTCTTGAGGGGGGGGGCGCCGAAGGAGTAGTGTAGTGTTGGAAGATGGGGATGTTTGATGACTTACGCCGACCTATGTATACCCTTTTGTTTGCTTGTTGCGCAGTGGGAATCGAGATGATGGCAATCACACGATAGTTCACCGTCACCAGACAGCTATTTATGTATGTACCTATGTATCTTTATTTTTCTCCTACCTCTTCTTTTTATTCAAATTCGCACGCCTAGCTAAACCACGGCGAGAACAAACTGCCCGTTTCCTGGCCGTCGTCGGCCCCCACGGCCAGTCTGCAAGCGGCCCGTTGCAAGCTCCCCTTTGCCCTTTTCCCAGGCCTGTAACCTATCTTCCCCCCTCTTTCCTCCACCTACTTACTCCGGAATGTACCGTCCTCCTCACCGTGCCTCCTTCTCGACGAACCCGGCAATGGCCCTCCACAGGCCCTCGGGACTGGGCCTGGCGGCCACGACCTCGGGTTTCCTTCCCAGTCCTACCAGCTGGCTCTCAGTGGTGGGGCCGATGGCAGCCCAATGCGTCTTCGATCCCTGCTGTGTCTCACGCACGATCTCGATCGCCTTCTCAACGCCGGTGGGCGAGAAGACGACGACCCAACACGTGCCATCGCTGTGCTCGCCGACGGCGTCGGCGAAGGCCTTGGCGAAGCCGTCCTCGACGCGCGTCTCATACACCACCAGCTCCTCGAGCGCAACCTTCCCCGCGAGCGCGGCGGGAATGAACTCGCCGCGCGCGGCGGAGTTGCAGAACAGCAGCGGCTTGGTCCGCGCCGAGCAGTGCGCCAGTATTAGCGCCGCCAGCGCTATCCCCGTGCCGCACTCCGACCCGTACACGTTCGAGCCGCGGAAGCCGAGGTTCTCCACCGCCGCGGACGTCGCCGGCCCCACCGTGTACACCACAGTGCAGGCTAGGAACTCTGAGGCGCTGCTGCTGCCGCCGGGGAGAGAGGAGAGCGCAGCGTGGAAGGCTTCGACCGCCCGCTGCGAGGTAATTATTAGACCCCCGTAAGGCGAAGGGCACGATGTGAGGAGGCTGCGGATCTGCGGTAGGTTGGTGTGCGTGTGTTGCAGCACGGGAATGAAGGTCGTCCGCATGGGGCCGTTGGGGAGCGGGTGCGTCGAGAAGTACGTCGAGTACGGGTCTGTGGGCTGCGATTGCGTTTTGAGGAGGATTATTGGTGTTGGTGGGGACATCGTCGGCGTCGTGCTCGTCGTCGAAGAGCGTCGCGCGGGGGTTGGTGGTGGGGCTATATATCTCTGCCATACGCGAAGTCTCGCTACGTAACCCCACTACAGTAGTTGGACGTCTTGGAGACGGTCCTGGATAGATAGCAATTTCGCCCACCAAGAAGGTACTTATATATCCTACAGGCAAACTAAAGACGGCAATACACGAGATGTAGTAACTAATACTAGCCACTCCGTCCCTAAAGCTTGGGTTCCAGCTTCTTCCTTTCCTTTTCCTTCAATTCCTCAAAGCATGCGACCACATCTTCAGCACCAACGACCTTCCCACTCTTCGCGAACGGCTCAAGGAAAGCCTTGACCGTATCCTTCAGCTGATTGTATGCCAGCACACCCTCGATGGCACGCACGCGATTCATGCTGTTGAGCGCGCGCTCGCCCTCCTCGAGGATACTGCCGGTTGGCGAAGCAGAGCGACTGATCTGGGGTTCGTGCGCGTCTTCCTCTTCCAGGAGCATGCGGAAGGCGCGAATGTTCTGGAAGCAGGAGGGGCAGCGGCAGAGGGTCTCGCGGAAGTTGGTGGATAGGAGAAGAGAGAATACAGCCGGGCGGGGAGATGGAGCGGGGAGGGTGCAAGAGACGGTTGAAGATCGGCCCGGGGTCTCATTTTCCTTGGGGTCTTGCTCTCGTGCGCGCTTCTTAACCGTTTCACCGTCAGATCCTTCCTCCTGGAGATCGGACGCTTTGCGCTTTTGGCTTTGCCGTGACTCCGCCTGGTTGGCTTCGGGCTTCGGTGGGGAGGCACCAACGGCGGCTCTGGCGGGTTCTCCCTCCTCACTTACTGCTCCCTTCCACTCGAGCACAAAAAAATCAGGGTAGCTGGCGAGCTGCTTCAATCCCGGGTTTGCATCCAGACATTTCCAGCAAATCAAATTGCCGAACTCAAGGGGATAGCCAAGCTCTTTGGCGCGCTTCGCTTCGTCGTCCTCCTCCTCTTCATCGTCATCCTGCTGTCCATCGTCATCCCGAGCGCCACTGCCACTCTCCTTCTTTGCAGCCGGCGCTGTAGCTTTCTTTTCATCGGCGGCCACCGGCGTCCCCTTCTGCTTCATGATATACTTTGGGGCATCGCGTCCCACCAAACATGTGTCATGGAACCAATCCTCCTGGCAGACGTCACCCAGCAGGCACTGATGCATAACGCCCTCCTCCTTACAGGCATCATACATCCCCTCACAGGTGCAGAACCTGCCCCAAAAGTTCTGTCCATAGTCGCTGTCTTCTTCGACTTTCGCATCGCACTCTTTCCTGATCTTGCACTCGACACCGGGAACCCTCAGCGTCCCACAATCGCACCGAAACCCGCGTTTCTCAAAGAGCTCGACGAGTTCATGGTCACCGTGGCAGGAGATCGAGCAGCTGTAGCAGAGAGCGGCGGCGCCATTTGATTTTCGCGAGCCGAATGACGGAGAGGTGCTGGGCGTGTGCGAGGCACATGTCTTGCAGGAGTACAAGTTCTGGCGTAGCACTCCGAGAGGCCGCGTGCAGGCGCTGAAGCTGTAGGGGAGCGCTTCACGCGCATCAGACTCCAGCTGGAGCTGGGAGTTGATGTAGCTAGGCGGGGGGCGTTAGCGGTTGTCTGAAGGGAGGATAGGGAAGACCAACTCCAGCGCTGTTACCGAGTCGGTGGTGGAGCTAGAGGGCACATTGGCGGCGGCGTGTGGGGATTCCATTGTTGCCTTTGATACAACGACCGTCAAGCTTTGCTGTGGTTGGAGTTGAGGAGGCGAACGGTCGTTCTTAAATAGTTCTGGTTGCGGGTTGTCAGGATTGCGTTGTGCCGGATCCAAGCGGTAGCAGATAGATGTAGGAAGTGTCTAGCAGCGGGCAGGTGTCGACGCTTGACGCGAGAAAGTTCGCTGCCACCCTAACCCACGCGTCGAGCACCCTCGCTCACCCGCGTTGAGTGAGAACCTGCACGGCAGGGTATCACACTACTACCCACAACAAGAGTAATAGTTACGGACAGCACGACCTCTTTCTATATAAATCCTTCGGCCGTAGCCTACGATCTACGATGCCTGAACTATTCATGCCCACACCCGTTGCCCCTCCACAGCATCCACCACGAACTTCATCACTCCCGTCATCGCAAGCATCCCTTCCGCAGCCCTTACCGACCGCTTCTGCCGCCCCCGCCGCTGTCGCCGGGAATGGCAGCGCAACGACGCGGCGTATGTCTACCTCAGAGCCCCGAAAAAAGCGGCACACTTCAAGCTCGCACCAGCCCCGTCGGCGAGTGGCATGGAAAAAGCTTCTTTGGGTGAAACAAGACTGTACCGCTCCCTCCCCTCTCCCTTGTCCCTCCCTCTCTCCCTGACTAACCGGAGAAACAAAACAGACCCAGACAACTGGGTAGATCCCACCTTCCTTAAGGATTTGCAGCGGAATATCAACGTTCACCCGTACGATTTCTACTCGTTGGTGTCCGAGAGCACGGTGGTGGTGCAGCATCTCGCGAGCGCCGTCATCTTCGTCACAAGTTTCGTGGCCATCTACATCGAGATTGTTTCCCCGGTTTTGGTGGTCGCCGTCTCGACGGTCCTGACGATTGCGGGGTGGGCAGTATGGGATCATGCTGTTACTTCTCGGGATGTTCTAGATGCTGGAGGGGGAGGGGGTGGAGGAGGAGTGGTGACAGCCCCCAACTATAAAGGCCTAGGGCTAGATTTCTCGAGCGAGCAGCAACGACAGTCCTTCGGCAGCGGCAGCTATTTCCCTCCCTTCGATTCTGCCTCGCATCCCAGCACCTCACCGACTACACCTCGTCCACCTAGCCCTCCTCCTCCTCCTCCGCCGCCAGCCTACCAGCCCGCAAACACCTCCCTCCGCAAATCCCGCATAATCAGTACTTTCAAATCCGCACTCCTAATCTACTTCACTCTACTCGGTCTCTCGCCGATCCTGCGCTCCCTGACCAAGGGAGTAACATCCGACAGCATCTGGGCGATCGCCACGTGGCTCTTCATAGCGAACTTCCTCAGCTTCGATTACAGCAGCAGCGTCGAGCGGAACTTCCCCGCGTCGTTCTCTACCAACGCGGCGATCACCAGCAGCGTAGTGCTCGCATCGAGATTGACCGATACCAGCCATGTGTTCTCGCTCATGCTGTTTAGCATCCAGGTCTTTGGACTGTTCCCCGTCTTCAGGAGGACATTGAAACACATCAACTGGGATTTGCATGTGGCGCTGACGGAGGTGCTAGTGTTAGGCGCTGCCGGAGGGTTATGGTTTGTGGCCGGGTGGGGATGGGCGTTGGCTTGGGTTCTCAGCGTGATCGCGGGAATGGGAGGATGTGGGTGGTGGATGATTGACCTGCAGAAGTACAAGAAGTATGTTTGCTCCCTTCCCGATGGTTATGGGCGGTACTGACGAGGGACAGTGAGATAAATGGACCATGGGATCCTGCACGCCCAGTCATCCGTAGACAGTGGACATAAAATAAGTATAATCGTCGGGGGAGTTAACGATATTACAATGTTGTGTGGAAACATGTACAACCGACAACTAGACACAGAACAGAAAGATATCACCATGTGAATAGGTTATACGATGGACCAATAACGGCATCCCATTCACCGTCCTCTCTTACAACACGCGAACAGAAACAAAAGTAGAGACAGAAATTGAGTTGCGTTTTTGGGTCTCTACAACATGACCATTCCGATCCCACTCCCATTCTTCTCATCGGGCTGGTTCTTGCTGTCGACACCACCATTAATGTGTGCAGTTCTCCAGTTGAAGAGGTAGAAGTGCAACTGGCCATCACCAGCACCGAATTTCTGCTCCTGAAGGAAGAGAGAATTGTCCATGAGCGTGAGACCGTTGAAGACATCGAAGCTGAACTGTAGTGAATATGTCAGTCTACTGTGAGAAAAAGGCGAGTGACCGGTGAGTTGTCTAGCTTACCTTCTTGGCGAGGACCAAGGCATCGGCGACCAACTCGTTCAATCTCACTTTGAGGTCCTTTCTGGAGCCAGTAAAGGCGGACTCGGTGGCATAGTAGTACAGATAAGCGGCACGGATGGTATCGTGTTTCCTATTGCCGATGACGGACGATTCTAGCGAGTAGAACGAGAACATATCCGTGATCTTCCCGGCAGCGTCCTCGACGACATACGTCCAGATCACCCTTTCCTTTCCAGGGCCCTCGATGTTCAAGAACCAATGTTCGATCTCGGCCTTGTCAAATATGGGAGCCATGTCAAAGCGCGTGAGGTATCGCGTCAGCAGGTCGCGCACAGCGTCAACGTCCTCGATCTTCATCTCACGGAGGCCCTTGGTCTTAGTCTGGGTTCCGAGGTGATAGCGGGTGATCTGGCGGGCCTTGGTGCTGCTGGGAGGAAGTGGGCTGAATCCGACTTCGTGGAGCTTGAGCCAGTCCAAGCTGCGGTGGTAGTATCTGCAGGTGCTGATGGGCTTGGGGAGGACGATTCCAGCTGTGTAGATTGCGTTCCAGACTTTCTCGAGGTTGCAGCGCCGGGTGATCTCCTTAATCAAAACAGGGGCCAGCCTCTTGGAACGGAGTTTCTTGTGGATACAGAGAAAGTTGATCTCGGAACACTTGATGGTGTTTTCGCGGATACGGAGACAAACAGGGATTCCGGAGATGAAGGCCACGAGCTTCTTGGTAGTAACAACACGGACTCCAACGTGCCATTCCTTGAGCCAACCGGGTGACTTGAGTGCCCAGTTGAGGAACGAAGCAGAGTAGTTGAAGCGGAACATTGCTTCCTGGTCTTCGACGTAATGTCCAGACAGGAGCTCATATACTTCATTCATCTATCCGGCAATCGAACAACCCGTCAGTGACCAACCCAAGCTAGGGGAAATTGTGTCCATTACCTGCGCATCATCCGAGAGGTCCATGGTAACCCATTCGAAGCCCTCCAGGAGGGCAGCTCCTTCGGTGGGAACATCTTCAGGATTCGTCTGGCGTATAGGACCATCCGGCACCTCTGTCTCTGGTTCATCTGAAAGCACCGTCCGTCAGCATAACACCACCATAAATGGCTCCTCGCGTCGCTTCACATACCGAATCTCGCAACTGGCTGGGTAGCCCAAAACTTGTAGTTCGCCATATCCTTCTGATTCTTTCCACCCGAAGACTACATCATCATCCCCTATCAGCTCACTATCTCCCGCCCATCCCTCTCCAAAGGATCAAGGAACTCACCATTCCCGTCACGAGGTCTTCAAGCTTCAACTTCCTAACCAGCTCGCCAACCTGTTTCTCTTCAAGACCCTGGAACTCACTGGCAAGCGCAGGATTGTACTTGAGGATATCCTCAACGACCTCCTTTGGCAGAGTCTCGGCCGCACCAGCTGGCGGAGCTACCTTCTTCGCCTTGCTCTTCTTCTTCTTCTTCTTCTTCGAGACGGAGGCGGAGCTGGAAGGATTGGTGTTGCCGGCTGCATCGATATCCTCCTCGTCGCCGGAAGCTTCGGCATCGGCGTCGGCGCCTTTGGAGGATGCTTCAAGCTCCTCGGCGGCAAAAAGCTTGGATTCCTCTTGCGGTGGCATTGTTGATGGTATTTTATTGACTATGAGGGATGTGATGGTTTGCTGATGGTGAGGGAGGTGTTCCTGCCACGCTAGTCCCAATGATGAAGTGGGATGCGAGTTGGCGGGGTGGAAAGCTGCGGCTCAGCGCAACAGCTCTAGTCTAGAGTGCGGACACTTAGAGTAGACGGTGAGAGTACATGAGCAGTTTTCCATGCCTACGCCCTCGAACCTACTCCACCGCCCAACATAAGAAAGAATTTATTTAATAAGCACTACATTAAAGAGAAGCATGCAGAGAACAACTTAGTTTTTCCTTTTTCTTGGAGGTGTTGTGGTCGTGCTATGGAGCAGTTTTGGGTGGCAGGCACCCAATTTTGTAGGATCTACCTACAGGGATCTCGACGCTATTCAGATGCCTAATTGGGCTAGCTCGAGTGATGACCCATGACTACACACAACACTACCCACACGAAAACATCTGTCCGCCCTCCGCCCTCCGCTCCCTTGTGCGGTTTGTACTGCTTTTCAGCATATCTGGTCCCTCTGTACCACAGTCAGGCCGTTTATATAGGCCATCATCCACCTTTTTCTCTGAGCTGCGAACCGTCGGATTGTCTTCAGTTCTACCGAGTCAAAAGCGACAAACAATATCTTCTCCGTCTCCGGAAACTGTAAAAGTTTGCCCGGCCACCGATTTCTTTACAGTCTTCACACGTAGAGAAAAGAGAGAGAGAGAGAGAGGATCTTGTGAGGAACAGGATGAGATGATTTGATCGTTGAAGTTTGATGAAACGGC
>Ga0307508_10000565_pt1 | contig 43894 bp, 66 predicted proteins | sample 9_EM_MG_FD_203089 | JGI IMG/M metagenome (GOLD analysis project Ga0307508, IMG submission 203089) | Populus trichocarpa ectomycorrhiza microbial communities from riparian zone in the Pacific Northwest, United States - 9_EM | ecosystem: Host-associated > Plants > Roots > Unclassified | place... | reverse complement strand
ATCTTGAGGATGCCGGAAATCAGTTTCTTGCGGGCGGCCTTCGGCCTCGACCACGCTGCCCACTCATTACCGCCGAAGTTCTTGACCTCGGCGTCATGCCATTCAAGATACATCTCATGCTCGTCCGACATGCTATCGACGATGATAGCTGCGGGATTTGCCTCGATCTGGGCGCGGATAGCCTCAAGCAAAGCATCGGACTTTGCATTCATCAGTTCCACGATCTTGAACGAAACCTGATCATTGTACTTGCGTGATCGGCCGCCCTCGGTGTCGATCACATGGATGTCGCCGCCGCGCACGGACTGGATGCCCTGGGCGAGCAGCAATGCGCTCAGGGTCTTGCCACCACCTGGCGGGCCGATCATGCCGAGCAACAATGGCTCTTCGCCGCGCGTCGCCGGTTGTGCCTGGTAGTTCATGTCAGCCCGCCATGATCAGAGTTGGGTCGTTGTTCTCGAACTCGCCGGCTAGTTCCCTCTCAAGCCACTGCGTTTCCTTGTACTTCGGATATTCCGGCGTGACGCTGTGCCGCGGATATCCCGGCCACTTGTCGCTTTCGATGCACTGGCGCCAGATGCTGACCGCAGTATTGACTTTGCGCCTTCCCATCTCCATCCAGTGCTCCGTCATGTGCATGACGTTGAGCGCAAACGGATCGTCAGTCTCCTGGGCAATGAAGCGGAAGCAACGGCGACCGGCGTTGGCAGGGTCGAGGATGTCGAGGCCGCGCTCGATAAACGCCGCTTGGATGTGCCAGCCGCCGGCCTCAGCGCGGATTCCGAGAATGTGCTCGGCGACGGACATGCCGGTCGATTTGAAATCATCCACCGTCCGCAAATCGTCATGTAGCCAGTCGATCAGCGACCGGAACCAGATGCCGTCCTCCTCCCACGCGATCATCACCTCTGCGCGGCCGCTGGTGAAGGCGTCGCGGTCCTCGTGCCGGTCGAGCTGCGCCCGCATGCGCTCTGCCATCTCGACGGCGCGGTCGAACTGTGACAGCAGAATTCCGATCTTGCCTTGTTCCGCAGCCTCGTTGCGGGCTTCCTTGGCCGCCTTGGTACGCCAGCTATCGAAGTCCAGAATTTCGAACTCCTTGCCACGGCCGAGAATGATCCTGTGCGCGGCGTTGCCCAAGTCGAACTTCGGATCGTCATCGGATTCGTGATCCGCGTTGAGGCTCTTGCACTCGGTCCACGCATGTTCAGGAGATCGCTCAATGATGATCTTGGCGAGCGACTGCGTGAGCGACGGGATCGGACATGGGTCGGAGCGGTAATCCTCCTCCGAGACGTCGCGATAAATTCCGGGTTCGGTGATCTTCATTGTGGTCCTCAGAGGTTCTTGGCATGGTCCCGCTTGTGATCCAGGCTCGCGACCAGCGCGTCAAACTTCGACATGATGCGATCGTGCTCGGTCGGCTCGCTGTAGAACCCAGCCTCGCGCAAAAGTTCATTAGTCACATCGTCCCAGCCGTCAGAGTGGATATGGTGGATGAACGCGATCTGGCCGTACTGCTTGGTGCGGATGTTCTCGACGATGTTCGCGCGCGTCAGTTCAGGATCGGGCTGAGCCTGCCGACCTTTGCGGCCAAAGTCCTCCATGACCACGTAATAATTGACGCTCGGGATGATTGAACAATGCGCGCTCATCAGATCCTCCTCAGAGCAACGGCGAAATCACAACTCGGGACATGCGCAGCGGCGATCCTGCGCCATTTGCGGGCGCCGAAGTCCTTGCTGATTGCATAATCACTTGCGGTCGAGCGGATCGATTTGATTGAATGATCCGGAAACGCGGCCTTCAGTTGGGCCGGCGTCGATCCCGCATAGATCCGTCTGAGCTGCGCAATCTCGCGGCTCGTCCATGAATTCCAGCCTCGGGGAGCGGCCATCAGACGCCAACCCCGCCGAACACGAGGCCAGCGAGCACGGCGATGACCGGCGCCGCGAGCATGGCGGACAGGATGCAGATGATTTTGTCGGCAAGAGTGAGTGACATGTCCAGCTCCCCGTGTTTGATGGGAGTATCCTATTTTAGCTCGTATGAACCTGTCAACGATTTCTTTTAGAAATGATAAAGTTTTTCTTGACGCCCTTATACCGCGCCAATTAGATAGCACCATGATCAAAACAGTCGACGACCTGGTTGAAGCTCTCGGCGGCACCGGCGCAGTTGCTCGTATCGTGGGCGTTGTGGACGGCGCCGTGAGCCAATGGCGAGCTGCCGGCAAGATCCCGCCGGCGAATTATCTTCTGCTCCGAAAAGCTCTCGCGGCAATAGACAAGGACGTTTTGCCGTCCCTTTTCAATTTCAAGGAGGCGTCCGAATGACCCCGTTACCACCACCTCCAACATTCAATCACGAATTCGTCGCGGCATCAGGCGCGGCGGATGGGCCGGCCGCCGAACCATACTCCCTGGCTCCGGTGGTCGGCTTTCAACTCGACGAGGCGCGCTTCATGGCCGCGCTCAAGCCCGGATACGTCATGGTCGAGCGTGAGTTGCTCGGCCGCGTCGTGAAGCGGCTGAAGCAGGCAGCGGCGAGAGAGCGGCAGGCATTGCGGGGGGCGGCATGAGCGGATCACGCGAAGGTACGGTGTTCTGGAAGCAGGAGTGGGTCGAATCGCTCCGTGGTCATCTCGCGGCCGGATTGTCAGCTGCGATGGCCGCAGCTGAGGTGAACAGCGAGTTTCGCACGACATTCACCCGGTGCTCGGTAATCGGTAAAGCGCGTCGGGAGAAGATGCCGCTGGCGCCGCCCAAGATCGCAGCGGTCCGGAGGCCCAAATTGCCGCGCAAGCCGCGGACCACCCCGGACCAGCGCCCCGACATCGCGGTCAGGAAGGCCGCCAGTGCGTGCAAGGCGGCACCCGCATCATTCGTGCTCCGGCCCGATCCACGGCCTGGGCACGTCCCGCTGCTCGATCTGGTGCCGGATGGCTGCAAGTGGCCGAGTGGGGACGGGCCATTCCTGTTCTGCAATGAGCCGCAGGAACCGGGTCAGGTCTATTGCCCGGACCACTGTGCGCTCGCCTACCGCGCGCTGGAACCGCGGAGGCATCGCAACTGATGGACGCGCTCGTCGACACCACGATCACGATCGACCTGCCGATGCCGCCGACGGCCAACAATCTGTTCGTTGGCGTTGGCCGCCGCCGCGTCAAGAGCGAGCCCTACAGGGCGTGGGAGACCCGCGCCGGCTGGGATCTGCTGCGCCAGCGCCCGCCGCGCATCAAGGGGCCAGTCTCCGTGCTGATCGAGGTGAGCCTGCAGGAGAGCTCCGACACCTGGGACCTCTGCAACCGCGAGAAAGCGACAATGGATCTGCTCGTCACCCATGGCGTGATCCAGGGCGACCACCGGCCGATCGTGCGTGATTTCTCCATGCGCTGGGCCATGGTCAAGGGCGTGCGTGTGACGCTGCGAACGAATTGGCCAGCGTGAAAGGAGCCCATCAGGAATGACGCCGGTCTCCGATCTTGTCGAGAAAATGTTGCTGGAGAATTACCCTCTCGACGCGATCCTGATGGCTGCTCGCGCACTGGAGACCGTTACGCGTAACAGTGACGTAACCGTTACGCAACCGTTACGTAATGTTACGCGTGAACAGTCTCGCGTCAGAATGAGAAACTACAGAAATCGCTTGAAACTTCAACAGGTTGCCAAAGCAAACGATGTGGCAACCGAGACCGTAACCGTTACGCAACCGTTACGTAACGAGGCTTCTACGCGCGACTTACTTACTTCTTCTTTCTTACTTTCTGAAGACCCCTTGAAGAAAGAAAGCAAGAGAGAGGTGGTTGCGCGCGCGAGGGGCACGCGGCTCAAGACCGGTGAGTGGCTGACGCAACCGTTTATCGACGAGGCGATCAAGCTCGGCGTGCCAGCCGGCCGCGTCGCATCGCTCTGGGATGAGTTCGTGGACTATTGGGCAGCACTGCCAGGGTCACGTGGGACCAAGTTGGATTGGCTCGCCACGTGGCGCAATCGCATCAGGCAAACCGTATCGAAAGGACAAGGAAATGGAAAAACTTCCCCCGATCACTCCCTTGGCGGGTTCTCGGGACTTGCAGCGAAGCTCCGGCGAAAGATCGCTGAAGACGAGGCCGCTGCTGACCAAGATGCCGCCCGTGGCGAACCGTACGACCGACATTGAGATCCCGCGCGCGGCGTGGAGTTCGTGGAAGGAAAGCGGCAAGGCGAGACAGCTCCGCCGGCCGCTGACAGTATGCGAAGTTCGGGCGCTGGAGGACCGCCGCGACGAGCTCGCACCAACGGTCGCACCATACGACCCGCGCGAGGCTGATCGTGTCGCCTTGACGCTCACCGATATGTACGGCGGCTATCCGTCGATGGGATCGCGCGGAGATCAATCTGTAGCAGGCCGCGTGGAGGCGGTACGGAGGACTGTGGCTGCGTTCCCGTGCTGGGCGATCGAGAAGGCCTGCCAGTCAATCCACGCCAATGGCGTGTGGCGGGATGGAGCCTATGACCGCAAATGGCCGCCGACCGATGCCGAGATTGTCGATGCTGTACGCGAGGCGGCCCGACTTTACACGGACAGCTATCGATCCGCAGTCAATCTGCTGGCGGCTGAAGTCGAAGAAGATCACTACTTCCACGCTACCAAGGCCGCCGCCGAATGAGCGAGACGGTGTTGTATCCCCGCAAGCGGCCGCGAATGTACACGCCTGCCCGTGACGCATTCCTCCGCGCCAATCCAACGGTAGATCCGGCAATTCTGGCAGCTGAGCTCGGGTTCACAGCGCGCACGATCTGCATGTACCAGCGCAAGCTCGGTCTGCGGCTGTGCGCCTCACACGTCAAGGGAGCGACTCGATGACCACGATCGCGCTGGCAGTGTGCGTCATCCTGCTCGGCCTGGGCGGTCTCCATCTCGAGAGTCGCATCAAGAAGCTCGAGGCGGAGATCTGGGTGCGCGGACAGGGCTGGAGGAAACCGGAATGAGCCACTGGCGCAAACCGCGTGGGAAGGCCGCCCATGCGCTCTCAGCGAGGCTGGCGCCATTCTGCGCCGCGGCCCTGATCATCGCATGCTGGGCCGCCGCATGGGCGCTGGGGAGGGCATTCTCGTGAATGGATACGAGCTCTATCGCGTCTTCACCGATCTGGAGGGCCTCGAGGACGGTATCAGGGACCGCATCGAGGATCTCAATACCACCATCGAGCAGATCGAGATGGCCGGCGAGATGGGCAAGAACCAGCTGCAGAAATGTCTGGTCAGGAATCCCGGCAAGGCGATCCAGCGCCACCGCGATCACCGCCACGCCTCCAACAAGCGCAAGTTCGGATGGGAGAGCCTCGGCAAGACGCTCAAGGGCACCGGGCTGGCGCTGGTTTTGGTGGTCGATGACGAGCGATTCGCGCCGATCAGGGAGCAGCTCGAGCAGCGCAAGATGCAGCGCAATGCCAAGGATGCTGGGCAAAGCAAGCCAAAATGGCTTTTCACCCCAAAGAAAGCCAGCAAATTAAGGCAAAAGTGGTGGAACAGTCTCACTCAGAAGCAGCAGAAAAAACATCAGCGGAAAGCCCAAAAAGGAATGGTCGCCGCAAGGCGGCGCAAATCAGCCGCGGCGCGTCGACCGGCCCCACAGCTTGAGCAGCACAGCCCCACGCGCGGCCTCCACGTCGATTTCGCGGGCCCAGTGCTGCATCAGCATGCGGGAGACGCCGGCGAGCTTGGCGGCCTCTGATTTGGTCACCAGACCCCGTTCCAGGAGCTTCAAGGCTGCGTGCTTCGTGGTATCGTCTGACGTCATCTGATTGCGTCCTGGTTCCTCTAGGGCCACGGCGCGGATAGGTGATAGGCCGGGAGGGCGCCAACTCTCCCGGCCACTTCGTTTCAATCCTCTGCAGGATCATGAAACATCTCGACTAAGTCGAGTTGGTCCGCCTCGTCGCTGAATAGTCCGACGTCGCAGGGTTTTTGCAGCTTGCGCGGCTTGATCGGGGCCGCGGCCTTGAGCCGTAGCAGTCCCCCGATATTGGGGGATGTGCCGGACAGTGAGGTTTGCCGGTCAGAACGGGATACCATCGCTCATGTACCTCCCGTCAACATCGATCCAACATTCGCAGCGGAAATCCTCTTTCGCGTTGCGCACAACCTGGCGCCAACGGATCGTGGCTTCATATGCCGCGCGGCGAAACGGGGACATTTCCCGGTAGCCACGCGCGTCGTCATAGGCCTTTGCCGTATTGTAAACCTTGGTGGCACCGCCGCCGCCCGCGCGCTGGTAGCGGTCGCGGGAGAAATGGGCGAGCTCGAGCATCGCGTTTGAATCGAACATGGTTTGTCCTCTAGGTTGAGCCCGCGCCAACGGGCTGGGGTGGGTTAGAACGTGCGAACGATATGGAAGAAGCTGCCATCAATCCGGCCAGCTTCGTTGATCTCGACCAAGCCCTCAGTCTCAAACTCGCGAGCTGCACGTTCGAAGGTATGACCGGAGCGAATCGCGACGGACTGACCGCGCTTAATCTGGTTCTGCAGGATGGCGAAAAGGGCGTTGCGTTCTTTGATGGTGGCTGATTTGGCCATATGATTGATCCTCTAGGGTTGTTCGAAGGCGCCAACCTTCGATGCACTGGAGAATAGCACGTATTTTACAAATGTCAAATTGAATGAGATCACGAAATGTTACAGATGTAAAATCAGGATCGAAACCAGATCGACTTGTCCTGATGCTGGCGCCCAGATCCACACTCCCGGCATATGAACTTGGAGCGTCGCAGCTGCACGAGCGTCATGTGTACGCTGCCGACATGCTCGCAGGCTGGACAGGCGATGATCCAGTCTCGCGGATCATGCAGCCGGCTGCGAGCTTGAGCGGCCTTTTCCCGCTGCTCCAGGTTGTCCCGTCGAGGCTGCAGAGGCCTTCCCATGACGCTTGTTCCATTGCTTCAGCGCGCGATCGGCGATCTTGCGCAGTTGCCGCTTGGTCGGAGGCCGGATTACTTTGCCTTGGATGGCCGCTGCTTCATGACGCCAGATGCTCGTCTGCCGTCTCAACCATGCCCGACGCCAATCGATCCCCCAAGCCTTGATCCAATACGCCACCAGCTGCGGTGAGACCCCTGCCAGCTGTGCGACTTGGCTGGGCGTCATCATGCCTCGAGCAAGCAGCCGCAACCCGATTGTCCGTGATTCATTGTCCTGATCCACTTTAAGATCATAAAGTCGCTGATTTGCCCAACCAACACACCGCGCGCAACACAAATCATTAGTACACAAACAATCGCCATTGTAATCATTGGATAATATCAACCCATTTGACAGCAGCCAAAATCCCCCGCAAATTCATCGCGCGTCCCGCATCGCGCGCGCACCCCAAATCCTTCCACAGCGAGACTTGCGAGCGAGGACCGCTGACGAGCGCAAGCGCGAGGAGGCACATGCCGCAAATCACCGCTCGCCAACTCCTCGAACACTTCCGCATCAATCGCTCTACGGATCAGGAGATCGCCATGATCGAGTTCATGGAACTATCCGAGGCCGAACGATGGGAACTGCTGTTCATCGGTCTCGTCAGCACATCACACCTCGCTGAACAGGCTTTGAAGAAGGCGAGGGAGTGAACTCGTCCCTCAGCCGCATGAGTTAACTGTAAATGTTCCATAATCTGGATCACCTTAATCACCCATTAACGTCACGACTGATCTAACCAGTTGATATTGTTGATACATTGCCAATTACGTCAGTCAACGCTCTCGGATGGCTGATGCCAGGCGAAACGCAGGCGAAACGCAGGCGAAACGCAGGCGCTACAATCGTTGTGAACAATATCAATGGCTTAGCAAAAAGACCGGGGTGGGGGTGGGGGTACCCCGGAACTTTGGCGCTCGGGCGATTTTCGACCTCCCTCCTCTTTTTCGCGGCGCCTCCCTGAGATTTTGGCAGGCATCTGCTTTTGGTTCCATCTGTTAGCGGTGTGTTGTTTGGGTTGGGTTGTTGGATAACCTGTTATTGCATGGCACGAAATAATATTACCCAAGGCACGGCTGTAGTTCCAGACCCGGATGAGGATGGGCTTGGCCCGGCGATGAAGGCATTGTCGGCTCCGCAGCGGAGGTTTGCGCTGGCGGCGGTGATGTTTCCGCTGGCGAAGGACTGGCAGATTGCGAAGGCGGCGGGGTATGGCGGCAACAATCATGGTTCGCTGCGGGTATCGGCACACCGGAACTTTCACCATGATGGGGTTTTGGCGGCGATTCGGGAGTGTGCGGACAAGGAGGTGCGCTCTGGTGCGATGCTTGGGATTGCGACGATCAAGAAGATTGTTAGGAATGACTTGCATCGGGACCAGTTCAAGGCTGCGGCGTTGTTGGCGGGGCTGAACCGATTCACGGTCGACCAGAATGTGAATATCAACCAGACGATCACAGATCAGAGTGGCAAGGAAATTCTGGCGGAGATCAAGAGGTTGGCTGACAAAACGGGAGTTCCGTTGCAGAAACTTCTGGGTCATGCCGCGGCGACGCCGATCATTGATGGCGAATTCGTTGACATGAGCAACGAGTGACCGATCTTCCGCTTGGCGAGCTCAAGCAGATCCTCTCCGGGCTGCAGGCGCTGGACTACCGGCGGACCTATCAGCAGTTTTATGATTTTCAGCCGTATCCGAAGCAGAAGCAGTTCCTGGACATGGGGGCGCGGAAGCGTGAGCGGCTGCTGATCGCTGGCAATCAGAACGGCAAGACGCATGTGGGGGCCTATGAGGCGGCCTGCCATATGACCGGGAACTATCCTGACAACTGGAAGGGGCGGCGCTTTGACCGGCCGAACAAGGGCTGGATCGCGGGTGAGACCTCGCTGGTGGTGCGGGATGTGCAGCAGAAGAAGCTGTGCGGCGAGCCGGGGGTGGACGAGCTGTTCGGGACTGGGATGATCCCGAAGGACCTGTTTGTCGACAAGCCGAGTCTGGCGCGCGGGGTGACGGACGCCTATGACACGATCCAGGTCCGGCATGTCTCGGGCGGGGTGAGTGTGGCCCGCTTCAAGTCGTATGAGCAGGGGCGAACCAAGTTTCAGGGCGAGAGCATTGACTGGGGCTGGTGCGACGAGGAGCCGCCGGAGGACGTCTATGCCGAGTTCCTGACCCGTACGGTAGCGACGGGCGGGATGTGTTTCATGACCTTCACGCCGCTGAAGGGCCGCTCCAGCGTGGTGATCCGCTTCCTCGACGAGCCCTCGCCGGACCGCGGCTATGTTGCGATGACGATCGAGGATGCGCTGCATATCCCGGTCGGCGAGCGCGCCAAGATCATCGACGGCTATCTGGTGCATGAGCGTGAGGCGCGGGCCCGCGGCGTGCCGATGCTGGGCTCGGGGCGGATCTTCATGGCCTCGGAGTCATCGATCGTGGAGGACGCGATCGAGCGGATCCCGCCGCATTGGGTCAAGCTGTGGGGCATCGATTTCGGCATCGGCCATCCCTTCGCGGCGGTGCTGCTGCTGTGGGACCGGGACAATGACGTGATCCATGTCCACCACACCTACCGGGTGGCGGACGCGCTGCCGATCCAGCACGCGCACGCCATGAAGCAGATCGGCGCCGAGGTTCCGGTAGCCTATCCGAAGGATGGCGGCGACCGCGAGAAGGGCTCGGGTGAGCCGCTGGCGGCGATGTACAAGAAGCAGGACCTGGTGATGCTGCCGGAGCATGCGACCTGGCCGGACGGCGGGGTCTCGACCGAGGCCGGGATCATGGAGATGGACGAGCGCGAGAAGAGCGGCCGGCTGAAGATCGCGGCGCACCTGTCGGACTATCTCGAGGAGCGGCGGTTCTATCACCGCAAGGACGGCCAGATCGTGAAGATCAAGGACGACCTGATGTCGGCCTGCCGCATCGGAATCATGATGAAGCGCTTTGGGCGCGCGGTGACGCTTGGCAGCAAGCGCCGCAGCGCCGCGGACGGCCCGCCGATGGCCCAGGGCATCGACTTCGACGTGCTGGCCTGACGGCGAAGAACGGTGTGTTGCCGCTTCATGCGGTTCCTCCCCATCTTGCGGCAACATCCTCCCAGACAGACTCGAAGGGGCGCCAATGCCCCATTTTTGGAGCCCGATATGGACAAGCATCCCGTGACCGGAATGGAGATCGAGGACGGCCACGGCGCGCTTCCGGAGCAGCAGCAGGTCGTGAACCACCTACACTACATCGCGCAGACCAGGGGCGAGGAGGCGGCCGACGCGATGCGCGTCGAGCTCGGCCTGCCGACCTCGGCCGAGATGGCGGCAGCGGCCGCCGACGCGGAAGATACCAACGCCGCCGAGCACAAGGCGCTCTCTGACCGTATTACCAGGCTGGAGGACGCATTCGCCGCTCTCGGCAAACCAGGACCGGAAAATCATGGCGGCACCGAATAGCTATTTCGGCGGCAAGAACCTGACCGGCATGGCCGCGATGGATCTCGGGCTCGGCAACCAGCTGCCGCAGCAGGTCGCCGACCAGACCGAGGAAGAAAAGCGCAAGAAGCGGCTCGGCATGAGCGCGATGCAGTCGCCGGCGGCGCAGATGCTGCTCGGCGGGGGCTTCAGTGGATAGCCAGATCAACGTCAAGATGTCAGGCGAGGAATTGCGGGAGAGCTGGCAGGGCCGCGCTCTGGCGCTGGCCAACCTGGTCTCGATCCAGCTTAAATGCGCGCTGCTCTCGCTGCTGGCTGATTCCTATGAGGACGCGCTGCCGTTCCTGCTCGCCGCCATCTTAGGCGACTGGCATATCGAGCCGCCGTTCTATTGCTCGAACCCGAAGATCAACAAGCGCGGCCACGTCGTCGCCGACCTGATCATGCCGGACGGCGCACGGCTGAAGAACGCCGTGATATTCTCGAGCAGCACGCAGATGCAGGACATCTTCCGCAAGCTGGCCGATCGGCTGAAACTATCAGATGCCGACCGCCTCGAGCTTTTCGCCTGCGTGCATCGCTGGGTCAAGGCCGACCAGCGCCTTGATCCGACCATGGATTGCCGGGACCCCGACGCACGGAGGCTGACGCTGCACTGATGAACGCGCCCGTGAACTTAAAATTCCGCATCATCTCCTCCGAGGAGCAGGACACCGTCGGCGAGATCATGCGCGAGTTCACCGAGTACACGATCTGGCGCAACGTGCACGCGGGCCAGTGGGAGGAGACCTCGCAGCTGGTCTGGCCCGAGCATCGCAATACCTTTTTCTATGGATCCTACAACTGGCCGGGCCAGAAGAAGACCTACCAGCAGGTCGATGCGACCGGGATGCTGGCGCTGCACCGCTTCGCGGCGATTGCCGATTCGCTGCTGACGCCGGCCAATTCGAAGTGGCACGCGCTGGAGGCCTCGAACGAATATGTCATGAAGAACCGGGACGTCCGGCTCTACTTCGACACTATCACGCGGCTCCTGTTCAAGTACCGCCGCAATCCGCTGGCGAACTTCCGCGGCCAGAACAACGCCAATTTCCGCTCGCTCGGCGCCTTCGGCAACGCCACCATGTTCATCGACGCCTTCGACGGCCGCGATTATCACGGCTTCAAGGGCGTGCGCTACAAGAGCGTGCCGCTGGGTGAGACCTTCTTCGGCGAGAATCACCAGGGAATCGTCGATCGCATGATCCGCTGGTTCCGGCTGAACGCCCACCAGGCCATGCAGAAATGGGGTCGCGACCGGCTCCCGGTGCAGGTGCTGGCGGCGCTCGACAAGAACAGCCAGATGCCGTTCAACTTCCTGCACTGCGTCAAGCCGCGCAGGGATTACGACCGTTCGCGGCTCGACGCCAGGGGACTGCCGTTCTCCTCGCATTATGTCTGCATCGAGGGGCAATGCCTGATGCAGGATGAGAAGGGCTATCGCACCTTCCCCTATGCACCCTCGCGCTACGACCAGGCCCCGCGCGAGTGGTACGGCCGCGGTCCGGCGCAGATGGTGCTGCCGGCGCTGAAGACCCTGAACGCGCAGAAAACCATGTTTTTGAAGCAGGGCCACCGCGCCGCCGATCCGGTGCTGCTGACCCCGGATGATGGCATCATCGATTTCAACCTGCGGCCCGGCGCGCTGAACAAGGGCGGCGTGGATTCGCAAGGTCGCGAGCTGGTCAAGATTCTGCCCACCGGTCAGATCCAGGTGGCCAAGGAGATGATGGCCGAGGAGCGCGGCATCATCGACGACATGTTCCTGGTGACGCTGTTCAAGGTGTTGTCCGAGCATCCGAACATGACCGCGACCCAGGTCATCGAGCTGGTCAACGAGAAGGGCATCCTGGTGGCGCCGACCCTGGGCCGGCAGGAGACCGAATATCTGGGCCCGATCATCGAGCGCGAGCTCGACGTGCTCAACGCGATCGGGGTGTTGCCGCCGATGCCGGCGCTGCTCAGGGAGGCCGAGGGCGAATATCAGGTGGTCTACACCTCGCCGCTCGCGCTCAGCCAGCGCGCCCAGGAGGCCGCCGGCTTCATCCGCACCGTGGAGACGGCCAAGGAAATAGCCAACATCACGCAGGACCAGAGCTATCTCGATCCATTCGATTTCGACGTCGCGCTGCCGGAGATCGCCGCGATCCAGAATGTGCCCGAGCACTGGATGGCTGACGACCGCAAGATCGCGGTCAAGCGCCAGAACCGCGCCAGGGCCGCCCAGCAGCAGGCCCAGATCCAGGCCATGCCGGCCCAGGCCGCGATGATGAAGGCGCAGAGCGTGGTGAACAAGAATCAGCCCGGCCTTGGCACCCAGGGCATCGGCGGTCCCATGCAGAGGCCAGCGGCATGAGTTTGTCGAAAGAGCGCGGAGCCGTATGATGCTGGTTTTTCAGGGACCGCGCAGGCCAGACATCTCTGGAATTCCAAATGGATTTTGGATTGGTTGGGGTCCAATCGATTGCCATGATGGAAGATTCGCACCACGAATATTCCGGTGGCACATCGGGGTATTCTGGTATCCAAGGAGCAGACTCGGCGCTTGTTATCCATGGTATTTTTGCCTGCCGCGACTGCACTTTGGCATCAATAGACCAATCGGTCCCTAGACATGAGTGATGCGACAGACAAGCTCGATGAGCTACAGCGCGCCTACCGGATCGTGTTTTCGTCCGAGTCCGGCCAGATCGTGATGAACGATATGATGAAGTTCTGCTGCTTCCGGAAGGACGCCGACGGCGAACTCGACGAAGGCAAGCGCCGCGCCTTCCTCCGCATCGTGAACATGAGCAACCTGACCGATGACCAGCTCTACGCGCTCTATATCGGTCGCAATATCGCAGGAGAATTGAATGTCTGACACGACCGTTACCACCGTCCCGCCGGTTGTCACGCCACCGGCCGCACCCTGGTATGAGGGTAAGGCCGACGCCGACACCATCGGCTGGCTGCAGAACAAGGGCTGGGACAAGGACCCGGTCATCGGCGCGATCGAGGCCGCCAAGGCCCATCGCAGCGCACAGCAGTTCCTGGGCGTCCCGGCCGATCAACTGTTGCGGCTGCCGAAGGACGCGACCGACGAGGCCGGATGGGCTACCGTCCGCCAGCGCCTCGGCGCACCGAAGGAAGCCAAGGAATACGATTTCACCGGCGTCAAGTTCGCCGACGGCTCGGAGCTCGATCAGGCCTTCACCGACCGCATGCGCAACGCGCTCCTCAAGGCCGGCACGCCCAAGGATGCCGCGCCCGGCGTCGTCAAGGAGGTCGTTGGCTTCATGGATGCGGCTGACAAGGCCGAGGCCGATGCCAGGGCGGCGACCCGGCAGAGCCAGCGCACTGATCTGGCGCGCGAGTGGGGCAACAACGCTGAATTCAATCGCCTGACCGCGATGCAGGGCGCGCGCCGCGCCGTCGGCAGCGACGACGAGGCGGCCAAGGTCATTGCCTCGATGGAGGACGCCATCGGCTACAAGGCCACCATGGAATTCTGGCGCAAGATCGGCTCTGGCACCACCGAGGATACATTCGTCGAGTCAGGTCATGGCGGCAACCCGGTGACGATGAACGGCGCCAAGGCGCGTATCACCGAGCTGCAGGCGGACCCGGAATGGACCGCGCGGTATCTGAAGGGCATGCCGAAGGAGAAGGCCGAGATGGATAATCTGATGCAATTGCTTTACGGGAGCGCCGCATGAACGAATCTCTCACCGAGAACACCATCATTGCGCCGGCGCCGAAGCGCCGCGGGCCGAACAAGAAAAAGCGCGTGGTGCGCGCCAAGGCCGAGCCGCAGTCCAAGGATGCTCCGGTCAAGGACGGCGAGTTCGCCGGCATCTCTGCGACGTCGTGCTGCAGCGGCTGCACGCCGGAGTGCTGCGTGATCTCGACGGTCGAGATCTGCAAGCACCCCTACAAGACGGCGGATTCCGGCTGCGGCCCCATCACCATGAAGAACCGCCTGAAAGCCCGCAAGCTGATCAAGCATCAGATGGTCGATCTCACGGGAGGCTGACATGCCGTCCAGTCAGGTGATGAACAAGTGGAAGACCGGCAAGCTGAAGTCTTCCAGCGGCGACAAGGTGACCAGCCAGAAGCAGGCGGTCGCCATCATGCTGAGCGAGAAGCGCAACGAGCAGAAGCATGGCGGGCGCTACAAGGAAGGCGCCAAGGCGATGAAGAAGAAATGACGGTGTGTTGAAAGAAACAGATCTCCCGGCGCATCTTCCCGCCCGCGACCTGAGAGTTCCGCCCCCGCAAGGATAAGGCCGGATCGGGTGTGGACCCCCCGAGAGGGACAAGGTTTCCAAACAGAGGACTTTGACGGCCCCCGCGACGGACAAGGCCGATGCGAACAGCATTCGGACCTTGAAACCACGGGCGGATAGCCATGTCAGAGAACCTGCCGAAACTTGCCGTTGAGACCTTCTCGACCATCCTGATGCTGAAGCTGCAGCAGAAGCAGTCGAAGCTTCGCGGCCGCGTCATGGAAGGCTACCATGTCGGCAAGCAGGCGAGCCCGATCGATTATATCGGCTCGATCCAGATGCGTGCCCCGGCGGGCCGCTATACGCCGAACCAGCCGCAGAACACCGACTTCACCCGTCGCTGGGTTCTCCCGGTCGACAAGGAGGCCTATCAGCTCATCGATACCTTCGACAAGCTGCGCCTGCTGACGGATCCCACCAGCCGCTACTCCGATGTCGCCATGGCCGCCGTCGCCCGCGAATGGGATGACCGCATCATCGCCGCGGCCTTCGCGACCGCCACCATCGGCGACTCCACCGGCGTCGGCACCACCACCGAATCCTTCTCGACCACGAACTGGTCGATCGCCTCGACCTTTGCCTCGACCGCGGCCTCCGGGCTGACGGTGGCGAAGATGATCGAGGCCAAGCGCATCATGCGCAAGGCTCAGGTTGACGTCGACGACGAGGAAATGACCTGGATCACCAACAGTCAGGGCGAGTCCGATCTGCTCAACCAGGTGCAGGTGGTCTCGACCGAGTTCTCAGACAAGCCAGTATTGCAGGAGGGCAAGGTCACCCGCTTCATGGGCTGGAACATCATCTACTCGGAGCGCATGATCTCGACCTCGAGCGTTCGCCAGAACATCGCACTGGTCAAATCAGGCGCCTACCTCGGTGTCTGGAAGGATGTCGAGAACGATCTCGAACGGCGCCGCGATCTGTCTGGTCTGCCCTGGCAGCTCGCCAGCCTCATGACCTCCGGCTCGACCCGGCTCGAACCCGGCCGCCTGTTGCAGGTTCTCTGCGCCGACACCTCGGCCGCCGGCGACGTGACCCCGTAAGGAGCGACAGACATGGCTACCGACACCCTCAAAACCCCGTCGATCACCAACTTTGACGCCTCGGCAGTCGTCCTGCCGTACGCCGGCATGGGCGCGCAGGGCTACAGGCTCTGCGTCAACGATCACGTCGCCTCGACCGCGGGTGCTACCGCCGGCTCGACCTACCGGATGTGCCGCATCCCGACCAATGCCAAGATCAAGCAGGTGCTGCTGACCGCCGCATCAACCGGGACGACCGGAGCGTATGACATCGATATCGCCCATTCCGACAGCACGACGGACGGTACCCCGGTCGCGCTGCAGGGCAACGTCGTTGGTATTCCGAGCTCCGACAACAAGCTGTTCGGCGCCGCGCTCTCATCGACCACCGCGCTGAAGAATTCCGACATCACGTTCTCCGGCACCTTCACCACGGCGCATCAGAACCTCGAATTGTGGAATGTGCTCGTCGGTCTCGGCACCACGGCGTTCTCGGCCGATCCCGGCGGATTCTTCGACATCCTGCTCAAGACCACCACAGCAAACGCGAGCGCCGGCGATCTTGCCGTCGAAGTCGAATACGTCTGCTGAGGAAAGCATCGCATGGCGCAGAATACCTGGATCAACGTCACGGCTGACGTAGCGGCAGTGCGGCGGCCGAATCCGACCTCGCATGTGCATACGGTGGTCGGCGGCGCTGCGGCGGCCGCCGACATGACCATCTCGTTCGATAGCGCGGTGGTCACGAATATCGCCATCTTCGACACCATGGTCTCACAGGCGCGAATGCGCTGCATGAGCGGCGGACTGAAGTAGGAGCGCTTTGAATGGCAAGCCATTTCGTCAGTCTGAGGCGCGGCATCGAGGGATCGAAGTATTCCGACTATACGACCGGAACCGCCGCCACCACCGACCAGTTCGAATTTCGCGTGCTCGACGGCGTGACCCCGACGCGGGTCGAGTGTCTGAAGGCGCTGGAGGCGTTCGAGCGATTTTTCGAAAACCCTCAACAGGTCACCGGCTCCGGATTCGACGTGAAGGGGTAGCCGGCTTTAACGGGGTACCCTCATGAAGCTATTTCTCTCGAAAATGCTGGCCTCTGCGGCTTTCAGCGCCATGCTGATCGAGCAGGTTATGGCGCAATCGGCCCAATTCCCGCAGCCCGTCATTCCCAGAAGTCCACTGTCGCAGGGCGGTGGCCAGACCCTGGTGCTGCCTTTCACCAATGGCGGCGAGGCCGTTGGCCAGTTCAACGCCTCATCGGCAGAGCTGATCGAGGGCTTCGATACCACCACGTTGAACACCACCAACACATGGCGCGTTCCGACTGTCGGCACCACCGGCAACGCAGTCACGGCCGGCAATACCGCGGCGGACACGATCCTGAGCGGCGGCACGACCGCCGGCGGCTGGAGCCTGCTGCAGTCGATCAAGGTGTTCACCGAGGACAATCCCGGCTATCAGTTCTTCCAGACCAACGTCAATATCACTCCGACGCTTGGCGGCGCCGCGACCGGAAGCTGCATGTTCTTCGGGTTCGGCACGGTGCCTGCCAATCCCTCCTGTGGCAGCATGGGCGTCAATGCGGCTGGTTTCGAGACCACCGCCACTGGCAGTCTCCTTGCCGTGACCTACGCTTCCAGTGGTCGTGTTGTGGTGTCGGATCTCTCGATCCGGCGCGGCAATCAGCCGGTCATCACCAATTCGTCGAGCGCCGGCCAGCCACTGTCCTATGCTTTCGGCTGCAATTGTACGCCGCAGGCGACCTTCGTCGGAGATACCGGATCGCACAAGGTCGGTATCTACATGCGTGGCGACAATATCGTTTATACCGTCGAAGAGGACCTTTTCGGCTTTCAGGTCCCGGTCGCCGAGACAATAGCAGGTTCTATCGGCCTCGATGTCAATGCGGTCCCGGTGTCGTTCCTGGTTGTAGCAGGCGCAGGTGTGGCCACGGCCGGGCTGCTGCAGATCAACCAGGTCACGGTCGCGCGCACCAGCGGAAAGATGCCGGCTGTGACCCCGGTCACTACCGGGGCGACTGGCGGAACAGGACTGGTATTGAAGTCATACCCGGGCGCGCTCCTCAGCACCTATGCGACCAACCTGACAGCTACGGCCGGATTTCTGGCGATCCTGAACCTGACCGCCATCCCGACCGCGGGAGCCGCCCTTGCGCCGGTCGATTGCATTCCATTGCCAGCCAGCGGCCAGGCCTTGATCAACAATCGCGGTGGTTTGACCAAGCACTACAATGTCGGGATGACTGCGGTCATCACGACGAGCTGCGCCTCCTTCACGGCTGGTGCGGCAGCCTTCATCAGCGGAGACGTACAGTAAATGGGAGCGCACGGCAGCGAGAACGTCATCAGGGCTTTGGAAAAGCTGCTGGCGACGGCAAAGCAGGGGAAGCACGGCTATCTCGTCGGCCTGATGGTAGGCCTGGACCAGCAGCCCTACGGATTCTGGGGCGGATCGATCCCGCTGGAGGCGATGGCGGCATTCCAGCTGCGCGATCTCTCGACCATGCTGGACGGTATCGCCGCCAACAAATCGCCGCCGCCGCGCGACGAGAACGTTCCCTACGATCGCGTGTTCTACAATATGCCTGTCTCGCCGATGAGTTTTGATTTCACCAACTGGCTGATCGACGCCGAAATGACGCGCCGGATCGCCGGAGCGCCCTCTCCTCTCAAGGTGGCTTTCTGGGCTGGCCGTGATGGCAAAACAACCGGCCTTGAGCAGGATCCATACCGCGCGAAGATGTTCGAGCATGTGGTGAAGCCGCTACTGGGTCTGATCGGCGCGGTTGAGGATGAGACCGCGGTGGACGGTCACTGCAAGATGTTTTTCTCATCGCGCGATATCATCGCCAGATTCAATGAGGGACACGAAGTTCCAAAGTTCAATGCGCCGCCTGACAAGCTCAAGGCGATGAAGGCGCGCTTTCCGCGCGCGCCAGTGACGCTGACGCTGCGCGAATCCCAGACCTTCCCGTTCCGCAACAGCAACCATGAGGCGTGGCTGAAGTTCGGCCATTACCTCAAGGCCAAGGGCGAGACTGTCGTGTTCGTGCGCGATACCGCCAAGGCCATGGAAGGGGTCGACGATTTCCAGATCTGTCCGGAGGCATCGCTGGACCTGCACTGGCGCATGGCGCTCTATGAGACCGCCAAGATGAATATCTTTGTCGCCAATGGGCCGGCCTCTCTGGGGCTGTTCAGCGATTGCCCGTGGCTGATGTTCCTGAAGCCGGAAGATGACGACTACGAGTATCCGCCCAATACCCCGAAATTCTGGCGCGAGCAGATCGGCGTCGAGATGGGCAGCGGTCAGTTCCCGTGGTGCCGACATGATCAACAGGTTGTCTGGCAGCCCGACACCTACGAGAACCTGAAACAGGCATGGCATGCCGTTCAGGACAAGCAGGTTCTGAAGACGGCTTAGGCGGTGTGTTGCCGGGGATAGGGTTCCCACCGCACCTTTGCCGCCATGCCGGAATTCCAGAATCCAGTCGACATAGGCAACCGCGCCGCGCAGCACTGCGGCGCGAAGATGATGGACCAATCACTCGGCTATGGCGAGATCTCCAAGACCGCGCGCCAGATAGGGTTTATCTACGGCAAGAAGCGGCAATCCGAACTGCGCCAGAACGTCTGGACCTTCGCAACGCGCCGCACCGCGCTGCGCGCGATCGACACCGGTACCATGTCCCTGGCGCCGTCGCTGTGGGTCGGCAGCGTCAGCTATTTTGCCGGCTCCGTGGTCGACGATGGCAGCGGCACGCTGTGGGTGTCAAAGATCCAGAACAACCTCAATATCCAGCCACCGAGCCTGACTTTGACGGCCGGACATGCGGCATGGGAGCCCTATTTCGGGCCGATGACCGCCTCGCTATGGGCTTCCGGAACGAGCTACTTCTCTGGCGAGATCGTCTACACGGCACCCGGCGACGGCACCTATCGCGTCTACATGAACCTGCTGGATGGCAACCAGGACAATCCGGCAACCGCCACGGCGTGGTCAGCCACCGCCACCTACAACACCAGCCAGGTCGTCACCTATTTGTCGGTCGCCTATAAGAGCCTGATCGATCTCAACATCAATCAGATCCCGAGTTCGGCGCCGGCGGCATGGAGTGCGGCAACCACCTATGCGACCGGCAACAGCGTCTATAGCACGACCACCGGCCTGATCTACACCTCAGTCGGCAACGGCAATATCGGACATGATCCATCGAGCGATTCCGGCACCAACTGGACCAACACCAATGTATTGTGTCCGTGGACCACGGTCATCGCCGGGGGCACAGGTTCGCTGAACTGGCTGGAGATCGGCGGTGCCGAATTTGCATCCGGAGTCGGCCTGACCAAGCTCAATATCTTCTGGCCGGTCGGCACCGGCCCGCTGTCTCAGGGTTTCACCCGCAACGCCTTCCGGCTTCCGGCTGGCTTCCTTCGCATCGCCCCGCAGAATCCAGGTAGTGGCGTGATGTCATGGGGCGGCGGACCAAGTGGTCTGACTTATCGCGATTGGGCGTTCACCGGAAAATATCTGCTGACTGCGGAGACCGGCCCGATCCTGTTCAGATTCGTCGCTGATTTTCAGGATGTCACGGCGATGGATCCGCTGTTCTGTGAAGGGCTGGCAATCTCGATCGCGGAGGAGGCAGTCGAGCCGCTGACCCAATCGACCGCCAAGCTTGCCACGATCAAGCAGTCGCGCAAGGATACCATGTACACGGCCAAACTCGAGAACGCCATCGAGCAAGGCATCGATGAACCGCCAGATGATGACTTCTTAACAGTTCGGGCCTGATCATGGCGGGGCCCGTCTCCTTCGTCCAGACAAAATTCAATGGCGGCGAGATCTCCCAGTCGGCACAAGGTGCCATGGAAGATCCTTCTTACAAGATCTCTATGAATGCCTGCATCAACTGGGTTCCGATGGAAACCGGATCGCTGCAGCGCCGTCCCGGCTCGCGCCACATCGCCCCGGCCCGCGGCGGCAAGACCGGCAAGATCATCGCATTCACGTTCGAGGAGAGCTTCCCCTATCAGATGGAGTTCACCGACGGATTCATGCGCTTCACGACTGGTCCATCGCTGGTGATGACAAATGATCAGCAGGCTATCCTGGCCATCTCTTCCGCCAATCCAGCTGTGATACAGACAGCGACCACTCATGGCTGGTCGAGCGGCAATTCCGTAATGTTGAATTCCCTTGGGATAAATAATCCTCTGCTGCAGAATAGGCAGTTCACCATCGCTGTTGTCGATCCGACGCATGTCTCGATTTCTGACGCGCTGACTGGCGCGACTATCAACGGATCATCCATCGGTGCGTTCGTCTCCGGAAACGTGACCCGCATTCTTGAAATCGCAACGACCTACGCTGGAGGAACGTGGTCGAGCGTGCGATCCGTGCAGGCTGAAAATCGCACCATGCTTCTCAACGGGACCCATTCACAGGTCCTGCAGGTAGTACGCCAGCCGAACGCAACACAGTTTGCTACTTTCACGCTTGGCGCTGCAGACTTTCTTGATGGGCCCTATCTTGATCCTGTTCCGAGATCTCAGGCCACACCCTCAGGGCTCAATGGCGTCATCACGCTGACACTGACGTTCCAGGTGTTCGATGTCACAAAGGCCTATAATACTGGGGACTTTGTCAGTTTTTCCGGCCTATCGTGGAAAGCCATAAACGCGTCAGTCGGAAACACGCCATCCAACAATCCTGGATCGGCTTGGGTCAATGTCAACGCGGGAGCCGCAATCAATGGCGGTCTCGGTTTCGTATCATCAGATATCGGTCGTCTGGTGAGATTACTGTCCGAGCCATCATTATGGAACGCTTCCCAGACCTACGCGACTGGTAATATCGTCGCCTATGCTGATGGCAATGGCGGTTTCAGCTATTGGACGGCGACAGGAGCTGTGGCGGCCAATGTGCAGCCAGGAACATCCACAGCGTGGGCTATCAATGCAACAGGAGCTATCTGGACATGGGGTCAGATCCAGAGCGTAACCGGCTCGGCGTTGCTTCCAGCTCCTTCACCGATCGGAACGCTGACATCACATGGTGGTCTGGCATCGGCGTTCGACGGTAATACGACCAAGGCCTTTGGCAGCTCGGCAACTGCATCTGTGCCGATCACAACCTATCCACAGTGGGGTCCTGTGAACTGGGGAATAGGTGCGCGTTGCCAGTATCAGGGGGTTGGTTACAATACGCTGATAGCCGTCTTTACGAGCAGCACCAATCCGGTCTGGGCATCCAACATCCAGTACGGGGTCGGTGTCACCGTACAATATAACGGCACTATCTATATTTCACTGATCCCGAACGGACCGGGTATTCTGCCAAGCAACCAGCCGGTTGTTCCGGCCGGCAACCCAACCGCATGGAATATTATCGGGATCATCAGCACCGCACCACCACCCGGTCAGGCGTTCTGGACGAGCCTTGGCGCGATGCCTCAGCCGAACGAGGTTTTCTATATCGGGCAGCATTACGCCGCGCCGGTCACGATACAATCAGTTACCGTTTATCCAACCACAGACGTTGGTCTTGCCAATCAGCCGGCCGGTGGCGCGACAATGTCGGTAAACCTGAGAGCCAGCAATTCTGCGCCGACTTCATCATCGAACGGAACATTACTAGGGTCAACTGGATCTATCCCAAATCAAGGAGCTGGATTCGCAATACCATCAAATGATACAACGTCGACATGGAATTATGTCTGGATCGAACTCGGAAACTTCTACCAGCAACCTTTGCCTGACAATGGATCGCATATTTTCACTGCAAATCTCGGTGTCAGTCAGGTGCAGTTCTTCTCTGCCAATGTCAACAACGGTTCCGTCTGTACTGTGCAAATCAGAGGACCGGCGTTGCTCTACAATCAGACGATCAGGACGTGGCAGCTTGGCCTCTATAGCGATACGACGGGCTGGCCGACATGCGGCGTCTATCACGAAAGCAGGATCTGGCTTGGCGGCGTCGTATCCAATCGTTTCGATGCCTGTAAGTCGAACGGATTGTCAGATGTGCGGCTCGACTTTGCGCCGACCGCTCCCAATGGCACAGTCTCTGATAACAACGCGATTTCCTATACTTGCACCGGCGAGGACTCCAATCAATTCCTGTGGATGAAGTCGGAGCAGCAGGGCATCATTGCCGGAACGCAGGCTGGCGAATGGCTGATCTCAGCGCCATCGTCTGGCGCGATGTCTCCGACCAACATCCACGCCGTTCGCGTCACTCGTATCGGTTGCGCCAATGCAGAGCCGCGACGTACCGAGCACACGCTGGTCGTCATCCAGAAGTTCGCGCGCAAGCTGGTAGAGTTCTTCGCCGACGTTTTTTCTGGCAAATATACCGCGCCTGATCTCGCAGAGCGCGCCAAGCATATGACGGTCAGCGGCATCGCGGAGATCGCTTATCAGCAGGAGCTGGCGCCGACGCTATGGTCGCGTCGCAATGATGGCAATCTGGTTGCCGCGACCTATCGCCGCGATACGCTGATGACCTCGCAGGGACCAACCATGATCGGATGGTATCGCGCGGTTCTCGGATCAGGTCGCGCGGTCGAGAGCATATCGGTCGGTCCATCTGTTGGTGGCAATCTCGAGAACCTGTCGATGATCACCAACGATCCCAACAGCGGGATCCGGCATCTGGAGCTTATGACAGACCTTCTGGATGAGGGCTTCTCGCTGCCGAATTGCTGGTATCTGGACGACGCGATTGTGCCGAGTTCGACCGTGGTGCAGGCCACCGGAGGTCCCTACGGATCGCTGCTGGTAAACGGTCTCTGGGACCACAATGGCAAGATAGTGACGGCCTTCATCGCCGGCCTCGACTGCGGCGATTATACGGTCACGAACGGCTCGATCACGGTCCCGTTCGGCGATGGCGTATCTGGCGGAACAGGCAGTGGTCTATTCACGTCAGATCTGGTCAACTCATTCCATACGCTGCCGGCTATCGTTGGCTTCACCTACAATTCAGATGGCCAGTTGGTGCGTCCGGTCACACCGCAACAGACCGGAACTCAATCCGGCCCCGGCTTCGCCAAACTTGGGCGCCAGCACTATGCGGCCGCGCTGCTCTACGGCTGTGTCAACGGCTCGATCTCGTTTGGCACCGATTTCATCACGCTGGATCCGGCCAAGTTGTGGTTCGAGAACGATGTTCCGTATCCGGTCAACCAGCTCTGGAGCGGGATCTGGCGCGACCAGGTGGAATCGATCATCGACTTTGATGGCATGATTTCGTTCAGGGTCAGTCGCCCATTGCCGGCTTTCATCATGGCGGTCGGTGGATTCAACGCGAAGGCTGATGTTTGATGGCCCTCAGCAGCACCACATTCTCTGATATCGGCGGCGCGGTATCTGACATCTTCGCCGGTTTTGGCGCGCAGGCGCAAGGCGCTTTGCAGCGCCAGGGGCTCGACATCACCGCTGCCGGCACCGACATATCTGCCGAATCGACCCAGATCACGGCGCAGAGCCTGCGGACCAAGGCGCAGGGTGATATCGCGGAGGCTCAGAATTATGACCTTGCCGCCAACCTCGCCAAAGAAAACTCGGCCTACACCCAGCAGAGCACCCGCATCCAGCAGTTCCAGGAGGCGCGCAAGGAGACCCAGACCATAGGCGCGCAGAGGGCTGCGGTCGGCGGGGCCGGCTTTGCTGAGGGCGGCAGCGCCTTCTATCTGATGCGGGATTCGGCCAATCAGGGCGCGATGGCGCAGGGCGTGATTGGTCTTCAGGGTGCGATCACAGAGGCTGGATTTAACGAGCAGGCTCAGTCCTTTACCACTATGGCCGAGACCGGCCGCGCTACTGCGGCGAGCGAGCAGGACATCGCCAGTCAGACCGACACGATTTCCGGCCAGCAGCGTGACATCGCCAATCAGCAACGCGCGCTCGGCATCGCGACGCAGCAGGCCGCGGATGAGAAAGCTCAGGGCGATTTCTGGGGCGCGGCACTCAAAGGTGTGGCCGCCGTCGCGACGCTGTTTTAGGAGGATATGTGCCCAACATCCCCGAATTTGATGCAGGCTCTCTGGCGCTCCGGCCGAGCGAGACCGGCGTCGAGGCCAGGTCCGGCACCGCGCGCCGCATCGGGATGTTCTTCAATCAGAAGGCGGGTGCCGAGGAGACCCTGGCGCGCGAGACCGAGCGGATGGCCGGCCAGACCCAGCAATTGGGCCGTGAGACCTCGCAGCTCGGTGCCGAGAAGGGTGCCGCCATGGCCTCGATCGGCCGTGCCATCGGCAGTGGTGTTGAGGCCGCCGGAGATGCCGCGGTCAAGTATCTCGACCATGAGCAGATCAGCAAGGGATCGGCTGACTTCACAAAGCTGATGATGGACAAGACTCAGCAGTGGAACGACACCGTCAAGAATGCTGACCCGAACGATACCACGGTTGGTCCTAAATTTCTGGCCAGCCTCAACCAGGACTTAGAGGACTTCAAGACTAACGGCGGCTTCGTCACCGAGAACGGCCAGAAATGGGCCGAGGCGCATGTTGACGCGCTGCGCCAGCATATGGCGGAAAAGACGCAAGGCGATATGGCGTCTCTCGCCGGCGAGGCGGTGATAGTCAACCATCAGAAGACCATCAACCAGTTGTCCGCGACCGTTCACGGCGATCCCGCCTCGATCGACTTCGCGCTCGCCGCGCTGAAAAGCTCGAGCGAAGGCGTGATTGCGACCAGCCCGAATATGACCGGAACCGAGGCCGGCAAGGTCCGCATGGAGCTTCAGCAGAAGGGCGCCGAGGCGATCGTGAAGTCAGCCGCGATCGGCTATATTGAGAAGACCGGCAAGATGCCGGCATGGGCGACAGATCCGAAGTACGCATCATACGTCAACGGCCCTGAGCTGCAGATGTTGGAGAAGGCCGCAAAGGTGCAGGCCAAGTCCGACATGCTTGCCGACAAGCAGGCAAAACTTTTGCAGCGGCAGACGGATGACCTTCAGGTGCATGCCGCAGCCACCAAGACGCTATCCGACAATGTGACGATCAACCCGCAGACCAACGAGCCGATCATAAATCCTAAGTTCTTCAAGGATGCCTTGGATATCGCGCGCAAGAACCCTGATGCGCCGAGCGCCGCTGCCACTGCACGTACTATGCTGGACTGGGGCGAGTCACAACAGAACAAGGAACGCAAGGTTGCGACTGATGCAGCGACAGTTGCAGATATCGACGCGCGCATGTTCTCGACAGATAATCCGATCACCAAGATGGATATTCTAAGGGCGGAAGCCACCGGCAAGCTGACACGTAGCGATGGCGAGATCAGAGCCAAGATCATCGATCAGCGCGACAAGATGCCATCCGATCCGCAGTTCAAGCTGGCGATGGATGGTGCAAAGCAGTTGATAGAAGGGCGCACGGCAGGAGAGAAGCAACTGCAATCCGGGAAGTATGCCGCATTCATGCAGCAATTCCTTGGTGATTACCAAAGGCTGAAGGCGGAGGGAACATTACCACCGAATGCTCTATCTCTGCGCGATCCAAACTCACTGCTGAACAAATCCATGGAGGCATACAAGAGCCCTATGGCACAGGCGATTAGTGGTAATGGAGGCATCAGTGCGACGCCGTTCAGTGAACGCTTCACAGGCGAGCAATCATCTGGCGTCCAGCCGCCCGCAACTACGACGAAATACAACGCCGGCGATGTCGTCAATACGAGCGAGGGGCCGCGCCGGTTCAAGGGCGGCAACTTCCGCGACAAGAAAAACTGGGAGCCGGTTAGCTGATGGCCGACCCTTGGGATGAACCAGCCGTAGCCGCACCGATCGCTCCCGCCGTAGACCCGTGGGACACGCCGGCAGAGGCTACTGCACCGTCTGGCCCGCAAGGCGGCCTGATGCAGACAATCCCGCTTGGCATCGAGATGCTGGGCTCAGAGCAGGGGCGCTCCAAGCTATGGGAGGGAGTCAAGAAATTCCCGGCCGACTTTGCGCAGGGCATGATCGATTTTGTCAAGACGCCGGGCAATGCCTATGAGCAGGGATTGACGTCGGACGAACAGATCGAGTTCGGGCTTAACGCCGCGCTCGGGACCATCGGCACTGCCGCCAAGTTCAAGATGCCGCGCGCCGCGATCGAGGCCCTCACGCCGCATATGCAGGAGTTCGAGGCCGGCGTGGCGCATCCGGCGGCAGAAGCTACGACCGCGCAAGCGATCGCCGAGCATGAAGCCGCACCGATTCCAGAAGGCGAGGCGCCACCCGCAGTCCCGCCCGCGATCCAGAATATCATCGAGGCCAAGCAGTCCGGCATCATCGGACCTGATGTTCCGCCGCCGCCCGCTGAAACCCCCGCCGCAGCGGCACAGCGCGCGATCCCGGCCGCATCCAACCAAGGCGACAAGATCACGATGACGCCGGCCGGCGAGCCCATCGATGCATGGGCCGAGCGCTTCAACCGCTATGTCGACAAGACCGAGACGCCGGACGATTTCAAGACGCTGGTCAAGGACATGGCGTCGCAGAACAACAATTTCCCAGAGGCACGCGCCGGCAATGTTCCGCCCGAGCAGATCGCCAAGGTCGCGGAGGCGGCCGGGCTGGATTCGGCCGCGATCGACGGTGGCAAACTGCGCACGACGTTCCGCACCGACGATGAGATCAGGACCGTCACCACGCTCTTGAAGAAGCTCGGCGATGACGTGCAGAGTGCTGCCGAGGCGGTGCGCGCCGATGGCAATATCGATTTGAAGGCGGGACAAAAAGGAGCACCGGCTACAGAAGATTGGAAGACTGCAAATCTGAGAGAGTTACCTGATAGCGTCGCCAAGCTGATCGACGATCCAAACGTCAAGGCCACTCCTTCCGGGAATCTCATCAGGGTTGATCCTGAAACGGGTGAACGTCTCAGGTATTCAACAGGTGGTGTATTCAAGCCATCCGGTGAAGGCGATGTTAGCTTTGGCATCAACAAAACAATAAAGACGATAGCTGATGCGCAGGCGCATTTAGGCGAGGTGCCAGAGACGGGTCCGATAGACCCTAAAGTTGTGCAGGCTCAAAAGAATCTTGCCGCGCTGCAGGCAGCAATTATGAAGCGGGACTATGCGCTGGAGGCAACCCTGTCGCATACCGTGGCGCTTCGGGCCGAATGGGGCCGCGCCGGTAATGCGCTGCAGGAGATATTGCGGGCGCAGGACAGTCAAGCTGCACTTACAGACCTGCTTAACAGCAAGGGTCGGACACCGGAGGATCTTCAGGATCTTGCCCGCGGGCTGAATGGCCTCGACCGCGAGCAGGCCGCCAAGGTGCTGACCGGGATGCGCGGGCAGGCGCCGCATTGGTTCTACTGGATGTGGACGCAGGGGCTGATCTCTGGCCCGTTCACGCATGCAAAATACGTGCTGGCAAATGCGACCTATGCCGGAATGGAGCGTGGCGTCGTGACCCCCTTGGCCTCGATCATAGGCAAAGCGAAGGATCTGGCCGGTGTCGGCAGCACCGACAAGGTCTTCTTTGGCGAGACCGCGGCGGCCCATTATGGGACGATCGCCGCTATCCCAGACGCGATCAAGGCGGCATATCAAACTATCAAGACCGGCATGCGCGTGCCCCTGGAGAGCGAGAAGCAATTGCACGATATGGCGGTCGCTGCCGGCGAGAAGCCGTCCACAGCCCTATCGCGCGCGGTCGAACCGAACCTGCAACCACCCCGGCCGATCCCCGGCATCTGGGGCCGCATCCTCGGATCACCCGGCGACATCGCCTCGTCGATCCACGTTGCATTCAAGGTGCTAGGCGAGCGCGCTAACCTCGAAATGGCCGCCTATAACAAGGCGGCGGCCGAGGGGCTGAACCCGACCGGTTCGGATTTCTGGCAGCGCCGAGCCTATCACGCGCTCAATCCAACGGAGAAGGTGCTGAAGGACAGCGTCTATCAGGCCTATAAAGATACCTTCATGCAGGAGCTTGGCGAGCACGCCAAGAATTTTCAACAGCTGGTGAAGAAGGTGCCAGGCCTCAAATGGGTGATCCCGTTCACCCACATTCCGATCAACCTGATGAAGGCGACCTACGAATACACGCCATTCGCCGCGCTCGACAAGGACATGCGGGCGAACATCCTGGGCGAGAACGGCGGCCGGCAGCAGGATCTCGCCATCGCGCGCATGACGGTGGGATCGTCCGTCATGGCATATTTCACCAACGCCTACATGCAGGGCAAGGTGACCTCGAACTATCCTACCGACCAGAACGAGCGCAAGGACTGGGCGCTGCAGGGCAAGCCTGCCAACTCGATCCAGATTGGCGACCGCTGGGTGTCGTTCGAGCGGTTTGGGCCCGCCGGCGACCTCGCCCAGATCGGCGCTGCCATCGGCTCGATCGCACACCGCTTCGCCATCGACTGGGCCGCTCCTGACAAGGGCCTCGATGAGGCGATCAGCCATGCGATCTGGGCCACAACCAATGCCGCGGCTAACACCATCGGTAACGAGGTGGGGTTCCAGTCGCTCCGAAACTTCATGGATGCGATCGAGGACGAGAAGAAGGGCGGCAGCTTTGCCTCCTATCAGGCCACCTCGATGCTGCCATTCTCCTCGCTGCTGAGCCAGACCGCGAGCTTCGTAGACCCGCACATGCGGATCGCCAAGAGCATGGTGGCCGGGCTGGAAAACCGGATTCCGTCTCTGCGTGAGACGTTGCTGCCGAAGCGAGATCCTCTCTATGGCGAGCCGCTGGAGAATCCCGGCTATCACAATATCCTCCGGTCGCTACCGATTAACAATGATCCGGTCAAGCTCGAGCTCGAGCGGGTCAACCTGCATCCTACCGCGCCTCGCGATGTCATCGGCGGGGTGAAACTGACCCCGGAGCAATATGACCGCTACCAGGCCACGGCCGGGCCGCTAGTGCAGCGCGCTCTGACCTCGCTGGTCAACCATCAGGGCTGGCAGAGCATCCCGCTGGCGAACCGCGCGGACACGTTGCGGGCCACGATATCGGCAATGCGGCAGCAGGCCGCCACGGCAATCCAGATCAGCGACCCCAAACTGATTCAGCAGGGCCTGCAGCAGCGGCTCGACTATCTCTCGGGCAAGACCAACACCCCAAGACCCAAGCGGCCGCCGGAGATCGCGGCAGGTCAATAGGACACCGCCATGGCAACCAATCCAGCCGGCCAGAGCTGCAATAACTGCTCGTTCTATATTGGCAACAACTGCAAGGCCATAGTGCCCAGTCAGGCCGGGAGCGCGCCGATCTGGGCAAGTCCGCCGCCGGATGACTGGTGCAGGTTCTGGAACGTGTGGCCGCAGACTGGCACATCGCCAGCTCCAGCACCAGCACCGCCGTCCGTTCATTGGGGACAGGCAGCGCCAAGTGGTGGAGTCGACGGGGATTTCTGGGTTCAGTATACCTTCATTGACGTGCGCTCGCAGGGGGTGTTTTTCTTCCTCACTGGCGCAAGAACGATTTATTACGATACCATCACGATATTCCAGCGACAGAATGGCGGATGGCATCCGCTGGTGACTAACCCAGCCTGACGGTGTGTTGCCGGTAAAGGTCTGCCCAGCCCAAATCCGGGCATGCGCCAGATCCTTAAAACCCTCCTTTTCGCCGCGTTTTTGCTGCTTCCGGGAGCTGCATTTGGCGCCTGCGTTTTCCCGACAGACATCCCTGCCAACACGGTCATCGGCCGGCTTGGCATCGCTCCCGGCCCTTGTCAGGCCATCCCGTTCGCGACTCTATCCTCCAAGCTCACGTCAGCGGTCATCACGCTGAACTCAGGCAATGGACAGACGGCGCCAGGCGCGATGTCGGGCGGCGGTACCTTCTCGTTCGGCGCCACGACCGACACCCCGCAGTTTACCGGAATCGGGCTCGGTGGCACGGCCCCCGCGACCGGTCTCGAGATCTTCAATGCACCCATCGCGACGACCGGAAATGGGCAGGCAGTGTCCGGTGCGACCGCCCTCAACGGCGGCGTCTATGGCGGCCAGGGTTCGACCTATGACGTCGCGCTGATCAACAAGAGCGCCGCTGTCGCGCTCGGCGTGCCCACCGGGACGCAGAACGTAGTGCTGCAGGGCACCCTAACCGCCGCATCGCTCTCGACCGTCGGCACGATCGCTGGATCGCTCTGCGCGACATCGTCCGGCGTTGTGCTCTATGAGGCCGCCGTCAACTGCTTTGCGGTCTCCGGCATCACGGTGGTCTCAGGCAAGACGCTGACCATTGACAATACGCTGGAACTCGCCGGCACCGACAGCACCAAATTCACATTCCCATCGACGACCGGAACCGTCGAAACGTTGGAAGCCACTCAGACCGTCAGCGGTACCAAGACGTTCTCTGGCACGATGAACATCACCGGGACCGGCCAGATCAACGGCACCGCGTTCGGCACCTTCGCAACCCAGAACTCCGCTACTCCTCCCGCCATCGGCGGAACTACACCTGCTGCCGGCGCATTCTCCACGCTGACAGCGACGACGCCTGTTGCAGTAGCGAGCGGCGGAACAGGGCAGGGTACAGCCGCTCTGGCGCGTGGGCCAAGTGGTCTTGGCATCGAAAATCTTACCTCTCACGGAGACAGCAACTATGCTCTGGTCTCAACTGATCGTACGGTTGGAACAAGTGCTGCGTTCACAGCTCCGCGGACATGGACGATGGTTGCAGCATCAGCTGTAAATCCCGGCACGCGCATCCTGATACAGGATTTCAAGGGCTTTGTTTCCAACACCAATACGCTGACCATCGTCCGTAATGGCAGCGATACAATCAATGGCGGCACTGGTTCGCAGGTCATAAACAACGCGAACGGTGGCTTCCTGTTTGTCTCAGATGGCATCTCGAACTGGAGTGCACAGGCGCTTGGTGCGCAAGCCACATCCGGTGTCGCCAGCATCAACGGACAGACCGGAAATCCAAGCATCGTATCCGGCACCGCAATTTCCGTCAGCACGTCAGGTGGAAATATCTCGGTCGCAAATACCGGGGTCACGTCCTTGAATGGTCAGACCGGAGCAATTACGGTTCCGACCGGCGGCAACGTCAATAAATTCCGCAATGCATCGATGGATATATTCCAACGCGGAACATCAGGACTTGCGACAGCTTCAGTTCTAGCGAAACCATGTGTTTCGACGGCAGATGGATGGTGCGTCGTACAAACAGGCGCTCAGTTTACATGCTCCCAAGGAACACAGGTCAATAACGGGGCTGCTCATTATATTGGGTGCGTAGGTGGTACCAGTAATACAGACACTCTATTCTCCCAACGGATTGAAAGCTCTGTGGCCGCTCCTCTGGCCGGTGCCACGATAACTATCCAATTCTACTACAATCAAAACACCGGATCATCCGTTGCACCAAAGGTGTCTACCTGCTTTGCCAGCGCTACAGATAATTTTACCACATGCACAGCAGATCTAGCGGCAACGACTCTCACTTCGTGCGCGACTACTGTCTGGTGTCAGGAAGCATATACATTCGCAGCTTCAGCCAGCGCTTCGCAGGGATATCAAGTTACAATCGACTGCAATACGGCTCTCACGGCGGGTCAGTCGTGCCTGATGACTGCTGCAGATATTAGGGTAACATCAGGAGTTGCCACTGGAATAAATTCAAGTCCGCCCCCTATAGAGCTGAAGTCAATCGCAGCATCGACTGCAGAATGCCAAAGATATTTTGAAGTCATTTCAGCGGCCAGTGCCGGAGGGATTGGCGTTGGTATTGCTCAGGCTGCATCGACGAGCCGAGCTGTTTTGGCGATCAACTGGAAGACGATGAAGCGTATCGCTCCAACCGTCACATTGAGCGCAACTTCCGACTGGTCTTATTACAATACAGCCATCAGCGGCTATGTGGTCTGGTCAACATTCACAACGACAACGACAGAATGGGGAGGTGTGCTTGATGTAACAACAACGACGGCCGGCCTTGGCGCGGCCGGTAGCGCGACGATCGCTACCCCAAATGCCGCGACAACTAGTGCGAGAATGTTCATCAATTCAGAATTATGACTTGGAACAATAAATGATCCTATCTCGTCGCAAGCTTATCGTAGGCGCTGCAGCGACTTTGGCAAGCCCATACATTCTTAATCCGGCTTTCGCCACGATGACTCCTCCGGCTCATTACAATCCGGTTGATTTCGGGCCGCTTGGCGGTTCTGACGATACGCCAGCAATTCAGGGCGCCATCGACGCGATGCGTACATATTCCCCATCTGCTGGTGTGGTCGAGCTTAATGGAGGAAATTACCGGGTCGGAGCGATCGATTTCACTGGGATCAATCGCAGCACGTTCATCGGTAACAATGCATGGCTTTACGGATGCAATCAAACGGTGGCTGCGCCAGTTTTCGACATGACGTCATGCAACGGAAACAAGATCAGCGGTATAACTCCGATCGGCCAACAATTTCAGGCGGCTGCTCGCCCCGCAATAAACCCACTATGCGCAATCCTTCTCGCAGCAGGTCCAAGCAACAACGACTGCAATGCAAACTACTTCGAAGGATGCGGTTCAGCCGGATGGTTCAAATCAGGAGCGTTGTCAATCATAGGTGGTTCCGACAACGAGTTCAGAAGTTCACGCTTCCAGAATTGGGACCCAATATCTCCTGCACTGACATTGAGCACCAATCCGGATTGGTGGGTGACTTCAATTTTCAAGCCAGTCACATCTGGGGGCGGCAACATCGGTGAAAATCTATTCGATGGATGCGAATTTCATGGTGCGTTTCTGGAACCGGCACCCAATTGCTGGACCATATATATGCGCAACGCCACAAGTGTAGTGTTCAATGCCGGCAACTGCGCTGCATCAGGAATAGCAACCGGTCCAGCACGCGGACACTTCCTTTTCCAGGGTCAGAATTCGAACATCACCATCACCGGAACGCAATTCTATTCTGACAGCGGCGCACAAGCATATTGCATCTTTGAATGCGCCGGCAGCGATTCAGTACATGACCTTTGCTTGGTTAATCCTCTGATCTACCCCGGGGCGGGTGCCAACCTGCTTATCGGGAGCATGACTTCAAACTTTCCGGGATACCGGAGACTTTAATCACCGTCGTAAGCCAAAACACCAAATTATTAGGATTCTGCGGCGAAGACGATGTTTCAGCACGTACCACAAGACCTTTATCATATGCCGCCGCCTAGCTCATGATGATACATCATCTTACTCTAACAACCTGACGTCGTAAAGCCATGACGGTGTGTTGCCGGGACTCGGTGCGCTGGCAATTGTCTCCGGGAAACCGGGGATTTCGCCATGCTTCGCAGCTCTCAGGCCGCCATTGATCTGATCGTAGCCGAAGAGGTCTCGTCCAAGGCCTACTATCAGGCGAAGTATCAGCATCCGGATTGGCCTGGTGGGGCGTCCGGCGTCACGATCGGCATTGGCTACGATTGCGGCTACTCGACCCCCACCGTCATCCAGGCCGATTGGGGCGACAAGCTACCAATGGCCATGGTGGCCGCGTTGGAGAGCGTTGCCGGAATCAATGGATCTGCGGCCCATTCGCACGCCAACGAACTGCATAGCACCGTTACGGTACCATGGGACGCCGCGATGGCTGTGTTCATGCAGCGGGACATGCCGAAGTGGGAGGCAATCATCGAGAAGGCGCTCCCGAATACCGATCTCCTTACCCCTGACAGCTTCGGTGCGCTGGTCAGCCTCGCCTACAACCGCGGCGCATCGTTCTCGAATGTCGGGGATCGCTACCGGGAAATGCGCGATATCCGCGACCACATGGCGCGCCACGAGTTTGCCGAGATCCCCGACGACTTCCGAGCCATGAAGCGGCTGTGGCCCAATGTCAGAGGCCTGCGCGATCGTCGCGACCACGAAGCGGCCCTGTTCCAGAAGGGAATGAGCACATGAGATTCTGGTTCGCCGCCGCCCTTTGTACCGCGATCCTCATCATCTGCGTTTGGGGCCTTTACGTCGCCTCGCATCTCAACTCCCTCGCATCACTCTGGAGATAGAAATGAACTCTCTGAAAGAAGTCACCTTGCTGCAGTGGGTCGGCGTTATCATCCTGTTCAACACGACGCTGCTCGGCGGCGCATCTCAGTTGGGCGATCTTTCCCTGAGCGTCGTCGCGGTCAAGGCAATCCTGGCGTGCGCCACACTGGGCAATGGCTTCCTAGGCGGTCTCGTCATGATGTTTGGCGGATCAGGCACGCAGATCAGCAACGTTGTGGCCATGGGCGCCAAGATCAGGGCCAGCGCTGACGCAACACCAGCGCTTGCGAAGGCCGCTATTGACCCGGCGCAACCGAATGTCGGGGCGGAATCTCCTGAGGTTCGCGTGACGCTCCAGACCGTAGCGAAGAGCGCCTGACATGAAATGGATCATCCGTCTCCTGTTCGTCGCCTTTGTGGTGTCCTTCTTTCCGGTCGCTCCTGCGGGAGCGCAGACGCGGCTGAAGCTTCCGATCGATCCGCTTGGCCTGAATGCAAGGCCAGTAGCAACGTCTCAGGATCCGCTAGAAAGCATCATCGGCGCGCTTGACGCGAAACTGCTGGACGACCTGAAATATGCCAAGTTGATGGCTGATGCCTCGGGATCAAAGGTCACCGCCCCATGCTACGGGGCGTGGATCGACCTGATCAATGTCCGTCAGAAGGCCGTCAACGGCCCTGATGGCCAGCCGCTACCCGTTCCTGATCCCGCAGTCATCACCAAGTTCGAGCGCATCGTCGAGCTGCGCAATGCCCTGCAGCCGGATTCTCCCTTCATGATCGCGTGCTCGCCGGTCGCCAGCATGGTCAAAAAGGACATCGTCGGATTCATCGGCATCGTGATCTCTGGCGGTGCAGGCCTCGCCACCCTGGTACCGGGTCTATGACTTCGCAATGGATCACAGCCATCTGCGCGGTGATCGGAGTGGTGTTCGGTATCCCTGCCGCCTGTATCCACGTCTACCGGATATGCCAGATCGAGAAGAACACAAGGAAGCCTGAGCGATGATCTACATCCGCCTCGTCTGTCATGACGACCCGCTTTCATGGGCAATTCTCAAGAACACCGGCGGTGTAGTCGCACACGCCGAGGGAGTGATGAAGGGTGGCACGGTGATCGGCGCGTTCGCGGAGGGCGGTGTTCAGGAGCGCCCGCTGAACTACGATGGCGGAAAGTTTGTCACGGAAATCATATTTGAGCTGCCGGCCGATGACGAGATGAGCGCGGCATTTGAGCACTATCTCCGTTCCCCTAAAGTAATGCATGAACCCTATGACTATCCCGGCATTGCTAACTTCGTGCATTTCGGGATCGACATGCACGCCGGGCACCACGTCTTTTGCTCGGACTTGATTCATCTGGATTTGCGTGGAATTGGATGCGACAAAGATGCACCCAGATGGTGGCCGCGCCCGATGCCGATTCCTGGGCACTACGTGACGCCGCTGATCCTGCATCAGGAGTTGCTGGCCGACCAGCGCACGCGCATCGTCACGCGGGACGACCCGGCATTCCTCGCTCACATTGCGCAGGGGCAGAATGCTGCATGACGTTCCCGTATTCAGCCTGATATTTTTGCTCTGCGGGCTTCTCGGTGGGATTGCTCGTATTTTCTTCGATCGCAAGATCAAGCCGCGCCAGTCGGTAGGCTACATCGTGGTCGGCGCAATCGCAGGGAACTTTTTCGTTAAGCCGATATTCATCATTGTGAGCTATTCAGCTCTTGCCCTGACCAAGATTGGTCCGCAATTATTGGACGTGGTGAACCAATTTCCACCTGAAGTTATTGCCCTCGTCGCCGGCATGGGAGGGATAGAATATTGCCGCTTTATCAATTGGTTTTTTCAGAAGAAACTGAAGCAGTTCGAAAGAACCAAAAATGAATGATATGGTCCTATACGTGTACGCGATCTCGGCCGGTATCGAGATGGTAGTGCTTGAGGTCGTCATACGACAGGTTGATTTCTCGATCGTACGACGTGATCGTGACTGGGTATCATGGACACGCAGGGGGGTCTTTGCAATTGGGCAACTATATCTATTCCTCACCGCGGTGCGAGCGTTGCTCTCGTTCTGGCATCCATCGTGGGATGTCGTCGGCCTCATCTGGGCCGGAGTCCTCATCCTTGGCGTGAACATCGTATCGCTCTACCACCAGACACCATTGAACGGAAACGGCAATGGTTATTGGAGCCACGTCGCGCAGTCTATGGTTCCAATTCGGTGGTTATCCGCGCGCTTCCGACGGCGGTTATAGCTTATTAGCGCGAAGCCTCCCAGATGAAAGACATGTCGGCGGCATTGCGCCATGTCTCCAGATGAATTGGCTTCTGGTCATAAAGATCATAGTCGTGAATTTCGATCTTGCCGCCGGCTGCGAGGACCAGCATGGCAACCAAGTTCTCCGCAGCCTCAGTCCGACGTTTCAATGATTCTATGACGCTGAGAGCGCGTTGCGTGCTCTCAGCCATGTCGGCAGAGTAGGTATCCATTGTAACGTAGTCGAAGTTTTCACGCATCTTTCGCTATCTCACCGTTAATGCTGCTCTGCCGATGCCGCCCACAAAGGATCTACGACCGCAGTACCATCGTGTCGACCGGCTTCAAGAATTCGTCCGCAATCCTTGCAGGAAATAACGCCCTGATCGACTACGAGATCGACGGCATTGCAGCTCGGGCAATGGCGTTGGTTTTCTTTGCTTTTGGTCATCGTTACCGCCAACCCTTCCGCCGCCGCGTGCTGCGCTCGGTGTCAATCATGACGTTCGGCTTCGGTCCTAGCCCATCCTGCCATAACCGCAATTCGGTCTCCAGGCTCGCCATGCGATCATAACAAGCCCGCTTCTCAGGTGACAGGGATTTGATGACGGTCACCTTCATCGGGTGGTCGCTCGGTATTCCGAGATAGGCAGCAAGCTGATCGTCGTCCATGTCGGTTACCTGTGTGTGATGTTAAAGAACAATAATCTTTCCGTCTCGGATGTCGTGCAGAACGGCTGACACGGCCATGTCGATGACGCGCTTTTCTTGCCAAGTGAGAGGGTCGTCTGACCAATTTGTTCGCTCTATCGAGACAATTACCAGCGCTGCAATTTCGGAGTTCTGCTTTAGCTGTTCATGGGACTGCTGCATTTCAATCCTGCTTTATCTGCTGAATAATGCTGTCATCGAAGTGGCATGCGTGGTCGCACGGATATCTCGTATCATCCATGCGTGGCGACCCATCACCATGATATTCGTATAGCTCATGGCCCCATAGCCAGCCCTCGCCTCCGCACTTCGGACAAAACCTGTTCTTTAGCCAATCCATCGTTAACTACCTATTAAAGCGGATTTGGCTTTTCGTTGTTCCAGCCGAATGGCGGCTCTCCAAGAGGGCATTTGTCCGAGTGATGTCGCACGTTGAAGAACGTGACGCCGTGCGGCAGATTTCGCGGGTTGCCGGATCGGAGGTAAGCCAGCATGTTGACAAGCCACGCCTGTTCCTGCGCTTTTGAATTCGGGTAGTGGTCATGGTTGATCTCAAGCATCGTTCGATTGCTCATGCTATTCTCCCTGACGACGCGTTAAGACTGTTTTTGCTGCTGACGCTCGGTCTTCAGTCTCTCATACTCTGCTGCCGCTTCTTCTGCTGTCGAAACATTTCGACTGTATTTGAATCGATCGGCGCCGAGGCTAATGCGAGCATAGTAGGGCTTGCGCCAGTGTTGCGGACTGCAACGCTTTCTGATCCCGGTGAATCCGTGCTTGTTCATGCGAACTCCATCGTCAATTGAGTAGGCTTGACCCTGATCCGTTCGATGAATGCCTTGGCCTCTCTCCAATCATTCGCGTTACGACCTTGCCGCCGAGCTGCAAAAGACCACGCCATCGAATCCGCTGAGTGCAGGCAGTCTTGAACGACATAGGAACTCAGGGCCGTAGTCTTGAGCCCAAAGCCGTGCAGCAGCAAATCAGGACGAGCGCGTTTGATGGCTGTCAAAATCTGCTCAATCTGCCCGATGTCGGTATTTCGCTTGCAGATAGATCCCACGCCAACATAGGCGCCGAACTTCAGCCGATGGCCGTACATCTCGATATGGCGCAGGTAATCCGAGACGGTGTAACCCTGAAGAACCGGCATCACATAGACACGCGGATCTACGAGAGCGACCAGCGCATCATAGCGCTCGATCGTGAGACGTTGGTGTTCTTCGACCGTCAATCCAGTCTTGGCGAGAATGAACGGCTCGCACATGTAATCCTGGGCAACCGCAGCAATGAGAGTTGGGTCATCGGCCCATCGGTTGATCTCCGCGGCGTACTCAGCTATCGATGAGCGGTAATGGCCATGCGTGGCGATCTCGGTAAACGCGCCACTGTCCATGATCCATGCGCCGGCGCCGATAGCCTTTTTGCGACCGCGGATGCGGTTCACGCTCACGAAAGCATGGTCAAAATGCTTCGCATCGCTGGGCTGATGGAGGCCGACGTAGAACATCACTCGATGCTTTCCTTAACCCGAGGTTAGAGGTATTTCGATCGCCTCGAATCCCCAAGCTTCACAGACTGGGATAGTCATGGCGACAGCGTTGGCTTCGCTTTCAGTTCCAAACTCCAAAACGTCATCATAGTTGTCGTTGTGGATGACGACGAGCTTTTGACTGCGTGGATTCCTGGTGACGATGATCCAGCCCATATGCATTACCCGATGGTTAGCGATGATTGATCCGGTTGAAGCTTGCCAGCCGCAGCTGTTTGCCGAAGTTCTGATCAAACTCCTGAATTTCGTTCAGGATGGTGGCCCTGTCATTGGCCGCTTCGTTGGCGTCGGAAAGCATTGCCTCAAGCAGCAGCTTGAGAGGGGACGAAGGATCAAGGCTGCGGCAGATCTGCCTAGCCGCAGCGCCCGCGCTGACGCCTTCGCGCCATTCATGTTCCACCAGATCGTTGATTGCATTTGTCATCACGCAACCCTCCCGCCTAGGGCAAAGCCGATCAGTGAGATACACACGCAAAGTAGCGCGCCGAGTATCCCAAAATTGAACATCAACCCGGCAACCATGTTCAGCATCGTCGTTTTCCCTTTCGTTCGGTCTCAGGACAGTCGATCATTTCACGTCATCCGGGTTCAACGCCAGCTTGATGCAAAGTCGTAGTAGCTTAGCTACTGGTTCAGGCACTGGATATTCGCCCAGCGCGTATCCCTGGGACGTTCTGCGGCCGATGCCCAGCCAATCCCCCGCGCGCTCCTGGGATAACTCCAGCGCCTTTAGGGCGGCTTTGTATTGGGTGGGCGTCATATGAATTTTTTTCCCTTACACAGAGTGCACGTCTCAGCAGGAAGGCAATCTATCCAGCCCACACCCTTGCATTGAGGGCACATGCCATCCTGTTTCCGAATAACTTCATGAGCGCGTCGAAACGCTCCCAACTTTGGCATTTGGCTTGGTTGCCCAGAGAAATAAAATTCGTCGTGGTCCCAACCAGGTCTTTCCGTTGCGATGTACTCAGCATAATCGGCAAATGGCTTTAGAGCATCCCGAAGCCTTTCCGTCTCAATTTTTGCGACCATCTCATTAGCGTAATGAGCGCGGATCAAATTACGCAACCGAGCATCATCAGACTTTGGGCAAGCTTTGCCAGCCCAATGAAGTGCCAATAGTTCCTCGTTGGTGCGGTTGCTCATCGAAGCACCACGCGAGAGGCCAGAGCGCGGGGTGTCTTGGTGGGCCGCCAAGTGGGTTGGATCTCGCGAACCATCTTGAGTTCGGCAACGATCATCCAGATCGGCTCACCAGCGGCATAAGCGCGATCGATGCGAGCGGCATTGGCCTTCATGAACTCAATCGGCAAGCCTGCGTCATCCTGCACTGTGCGGGCGTAGACGCCGGGGGAAACTTGCTGGTTGCTTGCGATGATGGTCATTTTGCTTGGCTCCGCTTCGGTAGGCACACCATACGCTGTTTCCGCGTATACGCAACTGCCGCGTAATCACGAAATGTTACAAGCTTTCCTTAAGTGGTGTACAACGAATCTAGTTCGCGCTGTGCTTGGTCGAGCAATTGAAGCACGCGGATATGTGCAGCGAATTGCTCTGGCGTTCCTTCGTGCTTGATCTTCCACATCCCCGCCGCGTACCGCTTCCATGCAAACCGAATTGGGGACAGCCTTAGTAACCTGAGACTGTCCCCTTTCGGGAGCCCTTGCGTAGCGTGAGAGCCCCGTGGATTGCGCGAGATCAGTCTGTCACGCAAACCATTTTGACGACGGATGGCCTCCGCCGCCAACACATCAGGCCATTGAGCCGTCAGCGTCCCTACAGCCCGCTTTGCAACGCCACGGGCAAAATATCTATCGCGAGGAATTTTGTGATGATCGCAAGTATTAAGGACGGCTCCGGCGATGGCACGGAGCATCCTATACTGCGATGGGGTGGCGCGATTCCAGAGAGTAGCCATCACTTGCCTTCTGCGGTCTTTAACTCTGGATTTACCGGCTCAGGTCGGCGAGCATGCGCGTAGTATGTCGGCACCGACTCGGCCGAAATCTCAACCTGCGTTATTTCGTCTTCGCCAAGCTTGCGGACCTCGACCTCGGCTCCCCCATCTTGGATGATGGAATATTCACCGTCGCTGTCGTAGCGTTCGCAGAATCTGCTTGCCGCGTCCTCGGCATCTCTGGCGTGGACCTCTGTCCAGTCATTTTCCCATTTTGTTTCGAGTATTCTGGCCTCCCAAATCGGAGGGCACGAATGGGCGCCATACCTACCGGCAAGCTCTCCCGTCCATCCCCATTCACCGCAACTCTTGCAGCGCACATAATCGCTCATTCGAAATCCTTTCGGTAAGCAGAAGTTAACTCTGAAATTACCTCCGCGAGCTTTTGAGCCGCCCACTGGACCGGGTAATCGTCGCGCATGTCTTCGTCGTCCTCGATGTGCGTTATATCTGAGTCGCCGAGCGCGTCGTCTAGCGCTGAGTGGATGCCGCGGAGCCGATCGACCAAATGCAGTTGAATGGTCATTTCGAGTTTCTTTCTTCGTCAGTTAACGCCGTCCGGATATCGTCGAAGACCCTTTGCGTAACCGGGCCGATTCTTACTTCATCACGGCTATATTTCTCGCCATTCACGAAAGGCACGAAATCTCCGGAGTCAAACCAGCGCAACGCCACCTCCAGTGCCTTCCTGGCGCTCGCCAGTTGGCCCTCCGCGCGCATAGCTTTACCGACCTGTGCAGCGGCCTCGTCGAAAAACTCAGATGTGCGCTTCTCGGCCGCATGCAATTGCGCCCGTAGCTCCACGGCCTCGATCGCGCGTTCGTCGGCGAGTTTCAGCGCGGCTGTCTTCGCCGCGCGGAGGCGCGCGATCTCGTCGGCGGCCTCTCTCATAAGTTTGCCGACGACAGTCGATGACATCGTGTCTTCGCCATAACCGGCAGGCCAGATCCGCAGTCGCTCAGTCAGGTCGCTCACGTCGTTCTCCTTAAGGCTTCATAAAGCTGCATCTGCGATCGCATCCATCGTCTTGCGGTTCGATGCTCGCAGCTTGATGGCCTCGGCGATATCGCGGCAGGCTCGGTCGTAACTCCTCCAATAATAAGTGTATTCCCCCACATGCTCCAGCGCGATCTCGGCGCATTCCGCGAAGATAGCTTCACCCGGTTGAGCCGGAAGATGGGCCTTGATAATTCGATCAAGATTCATTGCGTCGCGGCATTTTGGGCATCCCAATTTGCCGAAATTCAAAACATGCTCTTGACAAAATCCGATCGGATCACCCGTGCCTAATGCCGGATCACTCTGGGGCATACGCTCACCGGAGTTGTGAGGCGCTAGTGATGGCGCGGGTGAACTTCGGAGATGATCGAAAAACTCGACCTCTGCCTTTGAAATTTCGGCGTCTTGCGCATGAGCCCGAGCAATTTGGCTGTCGACCAACTCTTGCTCGATCGGCGCGGGTGAACTCGGGAGGGCGGCAAGGTAGAGCGGGCGGATGTTCCGCGTCCAGCTATTCTTCGATGGTTCAGCGTCTGTATAACGCTGTGACCAAGCATTTTCACCGCACCAAGTTTCGTACAGCCATGCGACCGGATCTCCCTGAGCGGAGAGGGCGAGGATCTTGTCAGCTCGCATAAGCGCATAATCGAGGCTACGAACGGCTTGTTCCGACGCATTATGCCTACCGTGCATCTTGACGGTATCGAACGCATGTTCGTCGATAATCCGCGCGATCTCTTCCCGGCTCATGGCTTGTCTCTCTCTATCGGGGCATTAAAGCTAATCAAGATTGTCTGCATCCGGTCGCTGAACTACAGTGATGGTCTTGTCCCCAGCCACGACAACTAACGTCCCACCGTTTTCGATTACGTCTTGCAAGGCCCCGCGCACGACATCGAGAGAGAGGCTGTATGGCCTTTTTGTAGTATTTGTTCCGGACGACGTTTCCCGCGTCATAGACTTCATGCGGGCAACATCAAATTCAAACTGTAAAACAGCTCCTCTAGAAGCTTTTGAGTCGGCCATATGCTTTAATTCCCAATTAGCGATTGTTGATCGGCCTGCGCCGCTGTCGGCTTATGCCTGCGATCTAGCGCGGCCTTGAGCGTCGGCTTATGTTCCTTCGGAATTGTCTTCCAGCATTCGGCCAGCGTGGCGCTGCCTGCTCTCGCAGCTAGATCGAGAGCGATGTCGCATTCTGCGAGCGTCGGAGCATCATCAGCGGGCCCGGCCGTGGGGCTGTGGGTTGAGGCCGGGCCCGCGTCAGATTCCGTCGCTCGGGTTCCAGCCTGCGACGAAAAGGAATCTCCTCGCGCCCACCGCGCGAACGCCGCGCCCGTCTGCGGGTTGAGCGCGGCGCCATCCTTGATATACGGCGCGAGGTAGTTCGGAAGTTTGAGCACAAAATCCTCGCCGATCTTGTCGGACTTCCACATCGGCACGCCATCGGCGCGCGGTGGCAGCAGGCACGCCAGATCCAAGGTGTGGACGATCTCAAGCGGCGCGATGGGCTGCCAGCCGATGTTGATGATCTTGTCCTGCTTGTTCTTGGCTTCCGGGTTCTGCTTGGTCTTCTCGCGCGCCCGGAACGTGAAAATCAGCGGCACCTTGATCTTGAGGATGCCGGAAATCAGTTTCTTGCGGGCGGCCTTCGGCCTCGACCACGCTGCCCACTCATTACCGCCGAAGTTCTTGACCTCGGCGTCATGCCATTCAAGATACATCTCATGCTCGTCCA
>Ga0307508_10000564_pt1 | contig 43916 bp, 38 predicted proteins | sample 9_EM_MG_FD_203089 | JGI IMG/M metagenome (GOLD analysis project Ga0307508, IMG submission 203089) | Populus trichocarpa ectomycorrhiza microbial communities from riparian zone in the Pacific Northwest, United States - 9_EM | ecosystem: Host-associated > Plants > Roots > Unclassified | place... | reverse complement strand
CGGGGCGGCGAGCATCGTAGCGGGCATCCAGTCCACCGCCAGCGCCGGCTACTGATTCGTGAACGGGCTCGAGCGCGATCCCCTGTTCGTCGCGCTCACGCGGCCGCAGATGTTCGCCGGCGTCACCTACAGCTATTTCGTCGTCAACGGCGTCATTGCGACTGAGTTGTTCCTGATTTTCCACGCTTTCTGGGTGTTGGCGGTCGCGCTGATCGTCCATCTCGTCGGCGTGGTGCTGTGCGTGCGGGAGCCGCGCATCATTGACCTGTGGCTGATCAAGCTGAGCCGTTGCCCACGCGTGCGCAACTACGCGATCTGGCGATGCAACTCCTACCGCCCCTGACCCAGAACCCGCGGGCGGTGGCCCGGGAAAAGTTCGCCGGGGCCCATCTTCCCTATGCGCGACACGTCGACGATCACACGATCGAGACGCGCGATGGTCTGCTGATGCAGTTCATCCACCTGCGCGGCATGCTGTTCGAGACCGCCGACACCGACGAGATCAACTATCGCAAGGTGCTCCGCGACGCGATGCTGCAGGCGATCGGCTCGTCGCGCTTCGCGCTCTACCATCATGTCGTGCGCAGGCGCGCCGATGTCGAACTGCCGGCTGAGTTTCCCGACGCGTTTTCCGGCCAGCTCGATGCGGCGTGGCGAGGGCGGCTCGCGGGCAAGCAGCTCTACGTCAACGACCTGTTCCTGACGCTGATCCGGCGGCCGCTCCAGGGCCGTGTTGGTATCGCGGATCGGGTGCGCGGATTTCTCGGCCGGGCGACGACACCGGCCGAGGCGACCTCGGCCAACGAGTTGCGCCAGCTCGACGGCGCGCGCGATGCATTGCTAGCACAGCTTGGCAGCTACGCACCACGGCTGCTCGGCGTCTATGAGACGCGGCAAGGCGTGTGCTCGGAGCCGCTCGAATTCCTCTCGACGCTCTATAATGGCGAGATGCGGCCAGTCCTGATGCCGCTTCAGGATGCCGGCCAATATCTGCCCTATCGCCGGGTGAGTTTCGGCCAGGAAACCGTCGAGCTTGGCGCGGCTGGTGCCTCGCCGCGCGGCTTTGTCGGGCTGGTCTCGATCAAGGATTATCCGGCGCAGACCGCGCCGGGCATGCTCGACGAATTGCTACGCCTGCCGTTCGAGCTGACCGTGTCGCAGTCCTTCGGTTTCGTTGATCGTCAGGCGGCGCTCGCCAAGATGAACCTCGCGCTCAGGCGGATGCGCTCGGCCGAGGATGAGGCGGTGAGCCTGCGCGGCGAGCTCTCCAGCGCCAAGGACGAGGTCGCGGCCGGTCGCGCCGGGTTCGGCGAGCATCACATGACGGTCGCGGTGCGCGGCGATACGCCGGCGGCGGTCGATGCGGGTGTTGCCGAAGTGCAGGCCTCGCTCTCCGATCTCGGCATCATCGCTGTGCGCGAGGAGATCGCGCTCGAACCGGCCTTCTGGGCGCAGTTCCCGGGTAATTTCAAATATATCGCACGGCGCGGCCTGATCTCGACCGGCAATTTCGCCGGCCTTGCCAGCGGCCATAATTTCCCGCTCGGTCAGGCGGACGGCAATCATTGGGGCGAGGCCGTCACCCTGCTCGAGACGACGGCGGCTGGCCCCTATTATTTCAACTTCCACCAGGGTGATCTCGGCAATTTCACCGTCATCGGCCCGTCGGGCTCAGGCAAGACGGTGGTGCTCAACTTCCTGCTCGCCCAGGCGCGCAAGTTCCGTCCACGGATCATCTTCTTCGACAAGGATCGCGGCGCCGAGCTGTTCATCCGCGCGATCGGCGGTCGTTACGATCTGCTCAGGCCGGGCACGCCATCCGGGCTCAACCCGCTGCAGATCGAGGACAACCCTGCCAACCGCCAGTTCCTGATCGACTGGGTCGCGCAGCTCGCGGGCGGCGCTGACATCGACGATGTCGCCAAGATCAAGGACGCCGTCGATGCGAACTTTGCGCAGCCGCACGAGCATCGCCGGCTGCGCCACCTCGCCGAGCTTTTCCGCGGCGGTCACCGCCCACATGCGGCCGATCTCTGGGCGCGGCTCAGGCCATGGTGGGGCGAGGGCGAGCGCGCCTGGCTGTTCGACAATGAGGAGGACCTGACCGATCTCAGCGCTGAGGCGGTTGGGTTCGACATGACCGCGATCCTCGACGATCCGGCGGTGCGCACCCCGGCAATGATGTACCTGTTCCATCGCGTCGAGGAACGGCTCGATGGCTCGGCTGCGATCATCGTCGTCGACGAGGGATGGAAGGCGCTCGACGACGAGGTGTTCGTGCGCCGCATCAAGGATTGGGAAAAGACCATCCGCAAGCGCAACGGCATTGTCGGCTTCGCGACCCAGAGCGCGCAGGATGCGCTCGAGAGCAAGATCGCCAGCGCCATTATCGAGCAGGCAGCGACCCAGATCTTCATGATCAACCCAAAGGCCCGTGCCTCCGATTATATCGAAGGCTTCGGGCTGACGCCGCACGAATATGAGCTGATCCGCACGCTCCCCGACGCTTCGCACTGCTTCCTGATCAAGCATGGTGCCGACAGCGTGGTGGCGCGGCTCAATCTGACCGGCGAGCGCGATCTGCTGACGATCCTGTCGGGCCGCGAGCGTACCGTGCGCCTGCTCGACGAGATCCGTGTCGAGACCGGCGATGACCCCGCCGCCTGGATCCCGCGCCTGCTGGAGCGTGCCTGATGGCATGCCCGACCCTTTCCCCGGACGGCGCCTTTCTCAGCGGCGTGCTGAGCTATGTCGATTGCCAGGCGCAGGCGATCGGGCAGGGCGGATATCAGGCGCTGGCGGCGCCCGGTTCGATCGTCGCAATCGCGATGACCGGGATGCTGACGATCTTCATCGCCCTGTTCGGCTATCGCATGCTGTTCGGCCAGGTGCCCGACGTGCGCGACGGCGTTCTGGCGGCGGTGAAGCTCGGCGTGGTCCTTGCGCTGGCCACGAGCTGGCCCGCCTTTCGCACGCTCGCTTATGACGTGACGATGCACGGCCCGGCCGAGCTTGCCACCAGCATCGGCGGGGCGGCGGGCCTCCCTGGTTCAGGTGGCGGTCTGGTCGCGCGGCTCGAGGGCGTGGACAATGGCCTTGCCGAACTGATGATCCTCGGCACCGGCAAGCCGCCCAATCTCGACGAGGTTGTCGGCCCGACCCAGACTCTGACGCCGCAGCAACAACAGGCTCAGATGCAGCATCTGCGGCAGGTGGCGCAGCGGCCGAAATGGGATCCCGCTCGGGATGCGGTTCTGCTCGGCAATGCGCGTACGCTGTATCTGACAGGCGCGATCGGCGCGTTCGCGTCAGTGCGCGTGGTTGGCGGGCTACTGCTCGCGCTCGGCCCGTTGTTCGCGATGTTCCTGCTGTTCGACGGCACGCGCGGCCTGTTCGAGGGCTGGGTGCGCGGTGTTGGCGGCGCTGCGCTCGGCGCGCTGGCGACCTCAATCGTGCTCGGCGTCGAGCTCGCGATCATGGAGCCATGGCTGGCCGCGATCCTTGCCGAACGCCGCGCCGATATCCCGACGCCCCAGGTCCCGATCGAATTGCTGGTGCTGACCCTGGTCTTCGTCATCACCCTCGCTGCCGCGCTGTTCGCGACCGCGCGGGTAGCGCGAGGGTTCAAGCTGCCGCCAGTGTGGCGTGCCGCGCCGTCGCGCGTGATCGATGCGTTGCGTGGCCGCGAGACGCCCGCCGCGCTTGCGCAGAGCGAGCAGCCGGTGGCGGCTGACCAGCGCTCGCGCGCCTATGCCGTCGCTGATGCGGTGGCGGCGAGCCAGCGGCGCGAGTCGGCAACGCCGCCGCCACCGCCCACGCAGATCGGCCAGCGCGCCGGTATCCAGGCGATATCGCGTGACATTCCAACGGCGGCAGCGGTGCCGCTCGGACAGACTTATCGGCGCAGGACGCGCGGCCGTGTATCGGCAAGCGCCGGCCGGCGGGACAGGAACGCATGAACAAGACCTCACGAGACTCGCTCGACGCTTATTATGGCCAGGCCGAAAGCTGGGCGCATGACCAGCAGGATGCGTTGCGCGCCTCGCGCAAGGTGGCATGGATCGTCGCGTCCGCCGCCGCCGTGATCGCCGTGTGCGAGGCGGTCGCACTGATCGCGCTCGCCCCCCTGAAGACGGTGGTGCCCTATACGCTGCTGGTTGATCGCCACACCGGCTTTGTCGAAGCGCTCAAGCCGCTCGATGCCAACACCGTCGCGCCCGACAAGGCGCTGACCCAGTCGTTCCTCGTCCAATATGTCATTGCGCGCGAGAGCTTCGACTATGACGCGCTGCAATCCAATTACCGCAAGACAGTGCTGTGGTCGGCCGATCCTGCGCGCGCGGACTATGTGTCGAGTGTCCAATATTCCAACCCCGGCAGCCCGCTCGCGCGCTTCCCGAGGACGACCGCGGTCGACACGCGGGTGAAAAGCGTCTCCCCGCTCGGCGCTGGTGCCGCTCTGGTGCGCTTCGAGACTCAGCGCCGCGATGCCGGCGCACAAGTCCAGCCGCCCCGCGCCTGGGTCGCGGTGATCCGCTATCGCTTCTCGGGCGAGCCGATGACGCGCGAAGATCGCTTCGTGAACCCGCTCGGCTTCCAGGTGCTGCGTTATCGGCGCGACGCCGAGGCTCTGCCCGATCCCGAAGCGACCGCGGTGCCCGCACCAGGCACCCAGCTCGTGCCGGGCGCACAGGTCGTGCCGGGCACCACTCCGGGCGGTGCCGCGCCAGCGCCAGCACCCAATTTCCCGGCACCGCAGCGTGCACCCGCCCGTCCGGGCGCTCCGGAGGTCGAGCTTTGAGGATCGCGCTGTTCCTGATGGCGTTGTTGCTGCCGGGCACGGCAATGGCGCAGGTGCGCCCAGCCGCCGGTCCCGGCGATCCGCGTATCCAGACGATCGTCTATGATGCCAATCAGGTCGTCCAGCTCCAGGTCGCGTCCGGCTATCAGCTCGCGATCGAGTTCGCGCCCGATGAGCGGATCGAGAATGTCGCGGTGGGGGAGAGTTCGGCCTGGCAGGTGACCCCCAACAAGCGCGGCGACCATCTGTTCATCAAGTCTCTCCAGGCCGGCGTCTCGACCAACCTGACAGTGGTGACCGACGCGCGCAGCTACGCCTTCGATCTGCAGCCCCTGTTCGGGCCGCTGCCCAACATGGCCTATACGGTGCGCTTCACCTATCCCGTGCCCGCCACCGCTATGGTTGCCGGCGCCGCGCCGACGGTCGAACCCGGGCGCTACAAGTTGAGCGGAACCAAAGCGCTTCGCCCGAGCCAGATCGATGATGACGGCGTGCACACCTATATCGTCTTCCCCGCCGACAAGCCGCTCCCGGCGATCTTCGCGATCGATGAAAAGGGCCGCGAGATGCTGGTCGATGGCGCGATGCGCGACGGCCAATATGTGATCGACGATGTCAAGCCGAAGCTGCTGTTCCGTCTCGACAAGGACTATGCGAGCGCGGTGCGCGTAAAGCTCAAGCCGAAGAAGCGCTGATGGCGACGGTTCCACCCACTGATCCCCGGATCGGGCGCGGCGCTGAGGAGGATGTGCGCCCGATCGTCGCGGTGCCGGCCGCGGGTATGCCCTGGTGGATGATCGCGATCGGCATCGGCGTGGCTGCGATCCTGTTGTTCAGCGTGCTCGATCTGCGTCGCCGCTCGCTCCTGGTGCCGACGACGCGGCCCCAGGCGTCCGACAATCTTGGCGGTGCGGCACCGCAGCCTGCGCCGCTCTATGTCCCGCCAGCGCCTGCGCCGACCCCCATAGCGACGCCGACACCTGCGCCACCGCCACCCCCGCCGCGCTTCGTACCGCCGCCACAACCGCGCATCATCTATGTGCCGCAGCCGGCACCGCCGATGCCGCAGCCGATTCAACCGCCGCCGCGCCAGGCTGGCGCGAGCGGCCCTGTCCTGGTGGTCGATACCACGGCCGGTGACGCGGTCGCCGAGACCGATGGTGCGGCCGGCCCCGCAGCCGCAGGCGGCGGCAGTGCCGGGGCAGTCGCGGCGACCGGCGGGAGCGCACGGGCGTCGGTGATGCGGCATCGCCCGACGACGGTGCCGCAGGGCACGCTGATCCCCGCTGTGCTCGAAACGGCGCTGGATTCGACCCGGCCCGGCCTCGCCCGCGCGCTCGTGCAGAGCGACGTGCGCGGCTTTGACGGCAACCGGGTGCTGATCCAGCGCGGCAGTCGCCTGATCGGCGAATATCGCGCCGATCTCCAGCCCGGCCAGAACCGGGCGATGGTGATGTGGACTCGCCTCGTCCGCCCCGATGGGGTGACGATCGCGCTCGGCTCGCCAGCGGCCGATCCGCTCGGACGGGTCGGAATCAGGGGCAAGGTCAACAGCCATTTCTTCGAGAAGTTCGGCGCGGCGATCCTGCAGACTGCGCTTGATGTGGGGAGCAACTATGCCTCGCGGCTCGGCGGATCGTCGGTCATCGTCTCGCTCCCGGGCTCGGTGGTGAATTCGGCGGCGGCCCCGCTGACCAGCGGCACCCAGATCCAGCCGACCCTGCGGGTGAAGCAAGGCACTGCGATCACCGTGTTCGTCGCACGCGACCTCGATTTCACCGCGGTCGAGAGCCGGAAATGAGCATCCCGGTGCGCGACGAGCGGCCAGTCTATCTGCGCAGCTATCTCGCGCCGCTCGCAGCCATGCTCGGCCGCGACGATGTGACCGACATCTATGTCAATCGCCCGGGCGAGGTCTGGGTCGAGACGACTGCGGGCGGGATCGAACGGCACGACGCACCCGGTCTCGACGAGGCGACCCTGTCGCGGCTCGCCCGCCAGATTGCGGCGCTGTCGCATCAGGGGATCAGCCGCGAGCATCCCCTGCTCTCGGCAACCCTGCCCGACGGCGCGCGTGTTCAGGTGGTCGGGCCGCCGGCGACGCGCGGGCCGCTTGCGCTCGCGATCCGCAAGCATGTCTCGCCCGATCTGGCGCTCGGCGATTATGTCGCGAGCGGCGCCTTTGCCGACACGCGGCGCGGCGATGTCGACGGGCCGTCGGACATCGATCTCGCCCTTCGCGCGATGCTCGACGAAGGGGATATTGCCGGCATGCTCGCCAGCGCGGTCAAGGCGCGCAAGAATGTCCTGGTGTCGGGCGGCACCTCGACCGGCAAGACGACCTTCCTCAACGCCCTGATCCGCGAGATCCCGGCCGAGGAGCGCCTGATCCTCATCGAGGACACGCCCGAACTGCATATGCGGCATGAGAATGCAGTCGGGTTTCTCGCGGCGCGCAGCGCGCTCGGCGAGGCACAGGTGAGCGCTGATGATCTGCTCCGCGCCTCGCTGCGAATGCGGCCCGACCGGATCATCCTTGGCGAGCTGCGCGGCGAGGAGGCCTATGCCTTTCTGCGCGCGGTCAATACCGGTCATCCGGGATCGATGACGACCGTCCATGCCGACAGCGCCGAGCGCGCGATCGAGCAGATTGCGCTGCTCGTGCTGCAGACCGGCACCCGGCTCAACCGCGACGATGTGCTCCATTATGTCCGCAGCACCGTCGATGTTTTCGTCCAGCTCGCCCGGGTCGGCGGGCGCCGGCACGTCACTGAGGTTGTGCTTCGGCGCTGAGCAGGCCGTCGAGCTCGATTGCCTCGATCAGGCCCGCTGATTGATTCAACCGCGATCCAAATCGTTGCAATGTGCAAACCGGACGGAGCGTAAAATCTCCGCCTCGCTCTTTCACATGACGGTCGAAACCTCGGTGCTTCGTCCTTCCCTGTTCTTTCCCTGTTAATCGCCAGGAACAGGGAAGATTGCGCCGGGCTCGGGCACTACGCCGGCCGCCTTGAAAGCCTTGATGCGAGCCATCTCGGTCCGCAGGATTGCGAGCCGCTCCGCGCCTGACGGATGCGTCGCGGAGCGAAGCAAGCCCCAGGAGCCGCGCCACAGATTTTCGCGAAACTGGACGGCGTCATCGAGCGAGAAACCTGCGCGATCCAGCAGATATAGGCTCAGGCGATCGGCCTCGATCTCGGTCTCGCGGGTCAGCCGGGCGCTGCGGCCAAAGTCCTGGCGCAAGCCGCGATGGATCCCCGCCGTGTTCAGCCGGTCGCGGTGATGGAGAATGTTGTGCGCCAGCTCATGCGCGAGCACGATCGCCAGCCCGTCATCGCTGTCAGCGCGCTCGACATAGGCGCTGGTGATCTCGACATAATGGCCATCGGCACCGGCGTCGATCGCGTCCGAAGGTCGCACCTGGAAACGCGAAGCGCAGCCGCGCTCGAGCGCGATATGGAGGCGATAGGGCGTGCCACTACGCCTGATATCGAGGTCGAGCCTCCCATCGGCAGCATGACGATCGAGACTGTCCTCGACTGCCGCGATGCGCTGATAGGTGCCCGAGGATTTTGGCGCTGCTGGGACGCTCTCTCCGTCGATCGCGACGAGTGCATCCCCGATGCGGAGCCCGGATCGCTCCGCTGGGCTGCCCCGCGCTACCGCCAGTATTGTCGGCTCAGAGCCAAGGCCGAACGCGCGCCTCGCATCGGCTCGGCTCGCACCGCCATAAGCGCTCAGATCCTGAACGGCGATGCCCGTCAGCGGCATCTGTTCAGGGCAAAGCATGCCGGCCGAGTGCGCAAGGCGATAGCCGAGCGTCTCGACGCGCTGATCGAGCCGCTGAAGCCTGAGGAGATCGCGGACGCCGGCGTCATCCACTGGCGGACCGCTGGTCGCGATCAGCGCGAGCAGGATTAGGACGGGGCCCGGCTCAGCCACACGGCCGCTCGTCGAGCACCGAAGCGTAGATCGCCTCCAGCTGCACTGCATTGGCCGATGGGCCGTAGAGCGTCATCGCGCGCTCGCGGCCGGCCTGTCCCATGCGCTGCATCGTCGATGGATCGCAGACCAGCTGCGCGACTACGTCGGCGAGCGATGTGGGATCGCCAGGCGTGAAGAGCAGGCCGGTAGCGCCCTCGGCGACGATCTCGGGCAGTGACCCGATGCGTGCAGCGATCACGGGCGTGCCGGCGGCAAAAGCTTCCAGCACGGTCATTGGAAAGCCCTCATACCAGATCGAGGGCATAACCAGCGCCGACGCCCGTGCCATCCATGCGCGCGCCAATGCATTCGGCAACGCGCCGGTGAACCTCACATTGCGAGCGGCGGCGGCGCGCAACCGTGCCTCGTCCGGCCCGCTGCCGATCACGGTAAAGGTCACCTGCGGCAGGAGGCGGGCGGCATCGACAAGGGTGTCCGCGCCCTTTTCCCGGCTGAGGCGCCCGACGAAGACGATGCCTGCGCGCGTGTCCGGGGTTGCGACCGGCGCCATCATATCGATGAAGTTCGGCTTCACGACGATCCGCTCGGCCGGCAATCCGCCGCTCACGAGCTTGTCTCGGGCGAATTCCGTGAGCGCGATCAGGCGTCGGCCCGGCCTGTCCCAGATTTCTCCCCGGCGCGCGACCTGCTGCATCGCCACCACCGCCGCCGAACCGGCAACGGAGCCGCGATAGCAACCATGCCGTATCGCTGGCCAGCCGACGCGCCCCACGCACGCCTCGCAAATGACGCCATCCCGGAGCAGCATGCCATTGGCGCAGATCGTCCGGTAATTGTGCAATGTCTGGACGACGCCAGCGCCCGCGTCCGCCGCCCCGTCCAGGACCGAAGGCGAGAAGCGCGGGAAGACATTATGGACATGGACGATCTGCGCCCCGGTCCGGCGCACCTCCCGGGCGATCCAGCGACGCCGCGCCGGATTATAGGGTGTCGCAAGCGCGGTGCGGATTTTCGCCAATGGGCCGAGGATCGCGTCATTATCGGCTTCGATCAGGGTTACATCATGCCCGCGCGCCAGCAGCAATCGGTGTTCCGCCGCAACCGCCACATCCTCCCCGCCCGAAACCTGATAGCGGTTGTGCAGGATCAGGATCTTCACGGCGCGGCGGGGCGGGTATCGACCATGCGGGTCGAGCACAGGGCGAAGATCGCCAGGCAGTTGAATGAGATCAGGAAGAAATTCTCGGCCGTCATCGCCAGCGTCATGAACAGCAGCACGGCAATTGCGGGGATGCCGCTCCGGCCGATCCGGGCGAAGAAGAACAGCAAGATGATCAGCCCGACAATGCCGAAATCATAGAGCCAGCTCAGATATTCGTCATGTGGCAGCAACAGGCCCGCATTGAGCGAGCGTTCGGTCGCCACGATATATTCGACCATGCCGGCGCCGTGCCCGAGCAGCTGCTCGCGGATCGTGCTCCGCTCATATTCGCCGATGATGAAATCATAGATCGGTACCCGGCCGACGCTGATATATTCGGCGTTGTAACCGCGCACGAGATTGGCTGCGATATAGTCGAAGATCCGGCTGAGATAGAGGGCGAGCAAGGTCGCCACCGGCACCGCTACATAGAGGATTCGCCTGAACAGCCGGACATTGTCGCGCTGCCTGAAGATCTGGATGGCGACGATTGCCATGCTCACCACGAACGCCATGACGATGGCATTGCGTTTGAAGAACAGGATGCAGGCCAGATAGGCGAGTGTCGCCAGCGTATAGCGCGATGAAGCGACCAGCCAGACAGTGATGCCGCCAAAGGTAGCGCCGAGGATCGATTCATAGGGTGAGTCGGTCGAGAGGAACCCGCCGCCGATCAGGTCGCTTGTCTGGGTCGTGTAGATCAGCGCGGCAAAGAACAGCGCAACGAGGAAGGCGAAAAACTGGCGCGGTGTCGTGTAGAAACGGAAGGCGGCCGGGGCCATACCGATAAGCGGTAGGGCGATCTTGCGCAGTGCGAAGCTGTCGACGTTCTGGCTCAGCCCCACGCTGATCGCGCCGAGGACGAGATAGACGAGCATGAACAGGATCACCTCCTGGTTCAGCGCGGGCAGGCGACGATCGATCAGCGTGAAGGCGGTAGCTGCGATCAGTATGATCGCGATCGGGAAGATCGGCGCGTAGATCCGGCTGTCGTCCTTGATCATGATGAAGAAATAGACCGTCGTCGCGATATAGGGCGCACCGAAGAGCCAGAAATTCAGCACCGGGCGCGACACCGCCGTGGCCGGCGAGGCTTCTGCTGGAGCGGGCATCGCCGCGGCGGTCATGCGGGCCGATCCCAGAGCACGCGCCAGACGAACTGGGGCGCGAGCACCAGATAGCGCCGCCAGAGACGCCTGGGTTCGGACATGAGCCGGTGCAGCCATTCGAGCGTGGCGCGCTGCATCCAGAGCGGCGCGCGCTTCACAGCGCCGGCATGGAAGTCGAACGCTGCGCCGACCCCGATCAGCGTCACGCCCGCCATCTCGCAGCGATGGCGGCGCATCCAGCGTTCCTGCTTCGGCGTGCTGAGCCCCACCCAGACGATGTCCGGCGCCGCCGCCATGATCGTCGCCATTTCGGCGCGCCGCACATCTTCGCTCACCTCGCCAAAGGGCGGTGTCGAGGTGCCGGCGACGGTCAGGCCCGGATAGCGGCCGGCGAGCTTTGCCGCCATTTTGTCGGCAATGCCCGCTTTCCCGCCATAGAAATAATGGCGGACCCCTTCAGCGCGGCCGAGATCGGCGAGCGTCTCGACGAAATCGGTTCCCGCCACCCGGCGGATCGACTGGTGGCCACGCCAGCGCGCGACATGAACCAGCGGCATGCCGTCGGGGAGGATCATGTCGGCCGCCTGATGGATCTCCATCAGCCCCGCATCGCGCTGGGCGAGCATGATGCCGTGCACGTCCCGCAGGCAGACATAGCGGCTCTGCCGATCACGGATCCAGCCGAGGATTCGGGCGGCCGCGCGATCATGGTCAGTGATCGCGATCGGGATGCCGAGGATATTGGTGGTTTCAGCGTCCGCAGCCGCGGTAACGAGTGTCCGCCGCGCTGATCTCGAGACGGCGACCACGATCAGCAGCGATGCGATCGTGGCGAAGACGGCAAAGCCGCTGAGCGGACCAAGGAAATATGCCGATACGCCCCCGGTGAGACCGGCGACGAGGCACGCGACGATCACGCGGTGCGCCAGCCAGGCGCCGTCAAGCACGAGATAGGCGATCGACGCGAAGCAGCGATAAAAGGCGATTGCCCCGAAATAGACGAAGCAGGGCGCAAGGATGAGCCAGCTGGCCGGGGCTTCGAGGCCGAGCCAGTAACGGGCATAAAGCGGTCCGACCACGCCCAAGCCCGCCGCCATGGCGAAGAAGGCGAGGATGCCCGCGGCAAAGGCTGCCTTGATCGCGTCACGCTGCCGCTTCGGGCTCGCCCCCGCCCATTTGATGCGAATGAAGCCGCCGAGCGGAACCAGGACCATGAGGATCGGCGTAAAGCACATCGCGAAGAGCCGGTTCTGGGTCGCGACCCAGGACGTCACCGATGGCGAGGCTGAGATTTGCAGCCAGATGACCACCAGGCCCAGCGCCGCCATCAGCAGCCCGTCAGCGGTGCCGAAGGAGAAACCGGCGCGCAGCATCTCGCGGAAATGGGTGACGCGGCCGTGCAGGAGATAGGGGCGTGAGCGCAGCAAAAGGGTGCCGTTGGTCAGGCTCGCCAATATGGTCGGCGCGTGGAACACCGTCGCGGCGAGCAGGATATGGGTATGAAATGCCGGGGTGGTGAGGACCAGGATATACCAGAGGATCTGGAAGCTCAGCATCAGGCTCGCGGTCCAGTAATGCTCGTTATAGGACAGACGGGCATTGTCGAAGGTGACGTTGAAAGCGGCCTGGATGAGCGGCAGCAGCGCGACACAGGCGATGGTCAGGCCATGGCCCCGTACAAGCTCGATCGCGAAGACCACCGCCATCAGCATCCCCGATAGCGAGAAATTGGCCGCCCCCAGGCTCAGGAACGCCGATGCCGCGCCCGGCCTGTCATCCTGCGATGCGGCGGATCCGATGAGACGGATGCCGAGGACCCCGGTGCCGGTCATCGGAAAACTCGCCAGCGTGCCGAGCGCGAGCGCTGCGAACAAGGCAGCGTAACGCTCGGCTCCGAGGCCGGTGAACAGTCGCGGCAAGATGAGGAAAACCAGCGCGAGGCCGGGAAAGCGCGTCATCATGTTCGCAAGCAGCGACAGCACCAGCTTGCGGCGTTCGGGATCGAGGAAGAAATGCCTCATGCGAGCGGATCCTCGAGCGCGCTCATATCATCGCCGATATGCTGCGATCGAACCTGCGGATCGACCGGGCTTTCCCCGGGCGTGCGCCGCGCCCGCCAGATCACCGGCATGTTGCCGAGAAAGGCGGCCCAGCGCGAAAAGGTCGAGTGCGATCCGACCAGCACCGATGCGCTCGCCATCGCGACGAGATCGTTGATATCGTCGGATGATCGGGCACGGGTGACACTGTCCATCGCAAGCAAGTTCGTCAGTTCCTCGTCGGTGCCGTCAGAATGAATCCGGATCGGCAGGTCGGGTCGCAGGGCGCGCAGCCGTTCGATGACGCTGCCATACCAGGCGATCGGCAGCCGCAGATTTCCGGTCTCTCTCGATTCCAGCAGCGCTGACCCTGCGGGATCGAAATCACCGAGCCGGACATGGACAGCGATGTGGCGATCACCGCCCCAGCGCGGCGATAGCGGTGGTGGGCGCCGCATGATCTCGATGAGCCGATGACGCAGCCGGTCGCGGTGCGGATGCAGGCCCTCGAAGGTGAAGCGGGCGCTGCGCACCACGATCAGCGGTCGTTTCGATCCATGGGGCAGGGTGCCCGGCGCAATCGTCTGGATATCCGCGAACGGCAGCAGGGCAGCGAGCGCCGCTGCCTTTGCAGGTCCGCCGAGCTCGTCGGGATGGGCGCGCACCATCTCGTGATAGCGGCGGATCGAACCGTCTCCGCGCAGTTTACGATTGATCGGAATCGACCGCCAGGCAGGCGCGATCAGCCGGCGCCCCTCCTTCTGCGCGAGGATGACAGCGTGGAAATAGGCGAACAGGCAATTGCCGAAACCGGCCCCGTTCAGCCGGAGCAGGCCAAGATCGAGCGGTGCCGGCAGCGCGGGATAGATCATCGCGCGAACCCCGCGCGGATTGCCTTGCCTAAGCCCGGCTTCCCTGCGACGCATTGGCCATGCGCGCGTTGATCGATCAGGCCCGCCGCCGCCTGGCGCGCGAGAAATTCCACCCGACCTGGCTCGGCGCGATCATCCACCCTTTTTATATCATCCGCCGCCGCCTCGCCCGGGCGATCGCCGGCAAGGCGCGTGAGATCGAGGGCCGGGTGCTGGATTTCGGCTGCGGCTCGCAGCCCTATCGCGGCGACTTCGCCCATGTCGCCGACTATGTCGGTGTGGACGTCGCCGTCAGCGGGCACTCCCCGACCAACAGCAAGGTCGATATCTATTATGACGGCCGGACATTGCCCTTTGCGGATGCCAGCTTCGACGCCGTCATCTCGTTCGAGGTGTTCGAGCATGTCTTCAACCTCGACGAGATCCTCGACGAGATAAGGCGCGTTCTGAAGCCGGACGGAAAGCTGCTCTTCTCGATCCCCTTCGCCTGGGACGAGCATGAACAGCCCTTTGATTACGCGCGCTACACCAGCTTCGGCATCAGGGCGCTGCTGGAGCGGCACGACTATGGCGGGATCGAGGTCGAGAAGACATCCACTGATGTGGAGGCAATCGGCCAGCTGTGGATCGCCTATCTCCACCAGCATATCGGGGCGCGTCACGGCGTCACCCGCGCGCTGGTGCAGCTCGCGCTCCTCGCGCCGCTCACGATCATGACGCTGATCCTGAGTCGCATCCTGCCTGACCGCCGTCATATCTATTGCAATCTGCTGGTATCGGCGCGGAGCACATAAGCTACCATCTCCCGATAGATTTTCGCCGAGGCTTCAATTCCGCGCGGAGCCATCGATGCCCGCGCCCGCTCCGACATTGCTGACCAGCCGCTCGCGTCGTCGAGCAGCTCCGCCGCCGCTTCCACCCAGCGATCGATCTCGAGCGGAAGGACGTGGCCATTGACACCGTCCCGCACCAGATCGTCCGCCGCACCGACATGCGGTGAGACCAGGCACGGCGTTCCGCATTGCAGGGCCTCGTTGCAGACCAGTCCCCATGGTTCCCGCTTCGAAGGGAGCAGGAGCAGCTTCGCGCCGGAAAGCGCCTCGGCCATCTCGTCCCAGGCGACCGTCTCGTCGTGCCGCACGATGATGTTGGCGTCGGCGAGTCCAACCAACATCGCGTGCTGATCCCGGCCTCGCCCGATCACGCGGACCGTCAGGTCGGGGCGCAACTGCTTCAGTCGGGTGGCGACCTGCACGAAAAAGCCGGCATTCTTGATCGCGTCGCTGATCTCAGCGACCCAGATCAGATCCACGGCGCGTGCCTGGAAATCGGGAAGGGACGACGGCGGATCCCAGGCCGGCACCAGCGGCATGCGGAAGATCCGGGCGTCGTCGAAGCCCGCCTTGCGAAAAAAGGACGCACCCTTCTCGCCACAAGCCAGTGCCGCGCGGCAATGCTTCAGCACCATCGGCCGGAAAAGCCGATGATAGGCGGTTTGCGGCATGTCCTCCTCGCCGCCATCGACGCGAAGCGCGATCGGCGTTCCGGTCCATCGACTCCAGGCCAGGCCAAGCAGCATCGAGGGATAGAAGCCGGTCAGGACGATCATCTTCGGCCGCAGGTGCGACAGCGTTCGGAAGATGTCGCGGTTGAGATGCGCGAAACGGCGCGGCCCAACCTCGAGCTCGAACCCGCGCAGGATTTCGTGGGCATAGGGTTTCGCGGCCGAAAGGTTCCACGACCGGTTCCGCTCGGCGCGGGTGCACGACACGACCGCGAGTTTCAGGCCGTCATTCTTCAGCCGGGTGAACAGCCGATCCGTATAGGGCGTCACCATATTGTTGAACTCGACGGCGTCGAGCCTGACAGGCGAGGGATTGAGGTCGGTCACTGGCCGCCTCAAGCCGCTCGGCGCAGAAAGAGATCAGTGATCGAGACGCTCGCACCCACTGGCGTGCCGCCACGGGCCCTGATGTCCAGCGTCTGCCGTGCGCAGCTGGCAGGTACCTGCAGTGTCGCCGAATAGCGCAGTTGATCGAGGCGAAGCTGCTGGAGGCGCTGATCCGCGAACGGAATGTCGGTCTTGTCGGCAACACAGCGAAGCGTGAACTCGAAGCCCGCCATATCGCGCTCGCTGCGCGCGAAAATGCGGGCGCCGATCCGATACGTACCCGGTGCCAGCAGGAGCTGCTGGGTCGCCAGCACCGCTGAATCACCGGCGTCGGTGCTGGCGCGTAGCGCGACGCCCTGGCCGTTTGGCGCCGCCTCGACGCTGGCGAGACCCGAACCGGCCGGATCGACTGTCCATTCGAAGCGCGGGATCGACCCCACACCCTGGCGTTTGCCCGCAATCTCGAACCCGCCATCATAGAGCTGGCTCTCGCCGTTCCATCCCGCGCGGGGCGCCTTGCCGCGCCAGAAGCGATAGGCCTGGTCGGCGCTGCCCAGCTCGGTCATCCGCTCCAGGATCGGGAATAGCTCGAGATCGGTGACGGGGCGGCGTGTCCGGTCGATATCAGCGATGAGCTGGATCGCGGCGGGAATTTCCGAAGCGCTCGCACGCCGCAGATCGAGGAACATCAGGCCGCGCCAATCGGGTTGGTCATCAAGGCGCGCGATGAGGCTCCGCCTGAACCCCGGTTCCGCGTTCATCGCTCGAAAGGCGGCGAACACCTGGTCGGCTATGGTATTGCGCCGGATCAGCGCATCGGCGCGTTCCATCGCTGTGGCATAGTCGCCGCCGGTGAGAGCCATCTGCAAAGTCCAGATCTGGGTGAGATTGTCCCGCCAGCCGCCGCGCGCCGCCGCGTTCATCGCATCCACGCCGAGGTCGTCATGGCCGCGTGCGAGTTCAGCCTGCCCGATGACCCGGATCGCGCGGGTGTTGAGCGGCGCGATCCGCAGCGCATTGCGCGCCGTCGCGATTGCCGCGTCATGGCGTCCGGCGAAGAACAGGTCCTGCGCCCGGTGCGACAAATGGTCGGCATCGGGCGCAAGCGCTGTGGCCGTCGCGTAATCGCCACCAGTCGCAAGGCCGGCGGCAATCCCGTTGGTGACGACCAACCCGAGCAAGGCCGCCCCGCCAAGGGTTGCAACGCCCCATCTGAGCCAGCCCGCCATCTCAGAAGCGGTCCGAGACGAAGCTCGGGATCAGGCGGCGCGAGCGCGGCTTGCTGCCATATTCATAACTATAGCCATAATCGCCAAAACCGACCGTCTTCGGGTCGAACATCGTCAGCACGACGCCGAGCACGCGTCCCTGCGCCCGTTGCAGCCGGCGGATCGCGGTGCGCACCCGGCCGCGATGCGACTGGCTGGTATCGACCAGGAAGATGACGCCCTCGACTGCAGCCGCCAGCAGCGGTGCATCGGCAAGCCCAAGCACCGGTGGCCCATCAATCACCACCATGTCGAAATTGTCGGAGAGATGCTCGATCACGGCTCGCGCCTGGCTGCGTCCGTACAGGTCGGCGGGGTTGGGCGGCAACGGGCCGCTCGGCATGAAACTCAGATTAGGGGTGGCAAGCGCGATCGTCTGGTCGGCGGCCTTGGCCGTGCCGTTCAGCACATTCGAGAAGCCGGTCGGGTGCTGGATACCGAGCAGGCTCGCCAGCGAGGGATTGCGCAAATCGCCGTCCACCAGCAGCACGCGCTTGCCGACCAGTGCGAGGCTGCGGGCGATCGCATAAGACGTCGTGCTCTTGCCCTCGGACGACTGGCTGGACGTGATGAGCATCCGGCGCGGCACCCCCGCCTCGCCGGCGAACTCCAGTGCCGTACGCAGCGACGAGTAGGATTCCGACAGGATCGAGCGCTGGGTGTCGAGCGCCTCGACCGGCGTCATCCCCGCACCGACCCGCGGGATCGTGCCGAGCAGGGAGAGGCCAAGCTTGTCCTCGACATCATCCGGCGTGCGCACGGCGTCGTCGAGCATCTCGCGCAGGAAGATGAGTCCCGCCGCGACCATTGCGCCAAGGAGCAGCGAAAGCGCGACGTTGAGCGACGGCTTGGGCCAGGAGGGTGTCAGCGCCGGCTCGGCGGTGTCGACGATGCTGATATTGTTGGCGGTCACCCCGGCGGCGGCGCCGACTTCCTTGAAGCGCTGCAACAGCCCGTCATACATTTCCCGGTTGGTATCCACCTCGCGGCGCAGGATGCTGTACTGGATGCCGCGATCCTGCTCGGTCAGCGTGTTCGACCGCAGTTTCAACATGTCCTGCTGGACGGCATGTTCCTGCCGCAACGCCACTTCATAGCCCTCGCGGATCGAATCCCGGATCGAAAGCGCCAGCTGGTTGATCTGCTTATTGGTCTCGTCGAGTTCAGCCTTGGCCTGGCGGACGGTCGGATAGTCGGCGAGCCTCGTTTCCTGCTCCTTCTGATAGGTCGATGCCAGGTCAGCCCGACTGCGCGTCAGCTCCTGGATGGCGGGATTGCCAAGCACATCCGGCAGGCTCATCAGCGGAGTGTTGCGCGCGCGCTCCCACCGCTCCTGGGCACGAAGCCTTTCCGCCGTCAGGCCAGTCAGCGTGTCGTTCATGGTGACGAGGCTTGAGGTCACGAGTGACCTCGCGCGCTCGCCCGGCGCGCCGGCGGCCGGGCCGGTATCGATCAGGCCGGCGTTGCGCGCGTAAAGGATCGCTGCCCGCTCGGAGCTTTCGGGCTTGCCCTTGGCCTGTTCAAGCTGGCCTTCGAGGAAGTCGCGCGCATAGGAAGACGCCTTGAACCGGCGCTCGAGATTGTCTGCGATCAGCGCCTCGGCATAAGCATTCGCCACCCGCGCCGCGACATCCTTGTCGCGGCTGTTGAACGAGATCGACGCGACACGCGAGTTGCGCGGAAGCGAGATCTGAAGATTGCCCTGCAGCGCGCGGATCGTCCGTTCCCGCAGCTTGCGGGCCTGCTCCGCCGGCGTGCCGACGGGCTTCACGACGATCCCCATCGTGGTCAGGAAGTCGGTCCCGTGGAAGAGCTGCAGCCGTTCTGCGACGCGGATCGCGAGCGAGCGGCTGTTCAGAATATCGACCTGGGTCTGGAGGAAGCGCTCGGCATCGAAGATGTTGGAATCGCCGGGCTGGGGCTCGTCGCCCTTCAACACCCGGGTCGATTGCTGCTCGAGCTGGATCGAGGCGGTGGCGCGATACTCCGGGGTGGAGACAGCGGTCAGGAAAATCGCTGCCAGCGGGAAGAGGATCATACAGGCAAGGATGGTCCAGCGATTCCGGCGCAGGATGAGCCGCATCCGCTGAAGGTCAACGTCTCGCCCGATGCCGCGCCGCGGTTCAGGCCCGATGTCACGCCCGGTCTCGCGCCCGGTCTCTGGTCGGGCTTCGAAGGTCCGTCCGTCGGTGGCCAAAATCAAATCTCGTCTAAACATGGTAACCCTGTTCGGTTGGGCGACGTGCCGGGATCAGAGGTTGTTGAAGGCTGCGAACACGCCGAATGCCGGTAGCGCCGAGATAAGGTCGCGGAACGCGCCCTTGCCGTTCGAGAAGGGCACGACGACCACGTCATCACCGAGGATCTGCGGATCGGGCATGTCGCCGCGGCGAATGGCGTTCACGTCGAAGACCGCCAGTTTGCGCTCCCGCTCGATCGTCCGGAAGATCACCACGCGGCCAAGTCGCGCGGTTCGGTTGGGGCCCTTGGCCAGCGCCAGCGCCTGCAACAGCGTCATCTGGCCCTTCACCTCGAACACGCCCGCCTGGGTAACCGAGCCTTCGACCGTGACTTTCTGGGACACCGCCGAGGTGACGATGACCGAAACCTGCGGATCGCGCAGATAGCGTTTGGCGAGCCGGTTCTGGATTTCGGTCGAGAGCGCCGCCGAGGACAGGCCAGCCGCATGAACGCTGCCGATCAGCGGCAGCAGGATATTGCCGCTCGCGTCGACCTCGACATGGTCGAGCGTCAGGTCCTTTTCCTGAAACGTGTTGACGCTCAGCGTGTCGCCCGGGCCGATCTCGTAATCCTGGACATGGTCCACAGCGCTCGGTGGGGGAAAACTCGCATAGGATTGTTCGCTCGGCACACCTGCCGAGGTTGAGGCGCATCCACCGAGCATGAGGAGCGCGGCGGCGCAAAGACGGGGTAAGAGAGGTCTCATCGCGAATATCCTGCGGTGGTGAGCACGGGTTCGAGGACCCTTTTCTGGGTGGTGGGGCGGCGTGAGGTTTGGTGCGCGGCCATGTTCAGGACGGCGCACAGGGCGGCCAATGCGGTCGAGAGCGCCTCGGTCCGCAAAGGATAATCAGTCGCTGAATGGACCAGCAGGACGAAGATCCCGGTGGCGGCGAACCAGCCGGTCATGCCGCCATGCCCGCGCACCAGGCGCACGAGCTGCAGCATGAACCAGCCGAAAAAGGCGAGCAGGATGAGCAAGGCCGGCGCACCGCCCTCGATCGCGAGCTGCAGATAATCCTCATGCGCCGCGTTGATGAAGAGCGGGGTCACCCCGGCGAGACTCTCGATCGGGGGATAGACCTGATCGAACGTGCCGAAGCCCGTACCGACCGGCCACACGCTTTTCGCCAGATACCAGGCGTCGGGCCAGATCGTGTCGCGAAGGTCGACTGATGCCTGGAAGCGTGACAGGAGCTGGTCGAACCCGGCCCAGCCAAGGGCGGCGAAGACCACGGCAATGATCGCGATAGCAGCGAGGTTGCGCGGCGTGATCTTGCGAGCGCGGGCGTCGATCAGCGTGACGATAATCGCGACAGCGGCGGATGGGATGAACAAAGCCGCGCCCGTCCGCGAGGCGGTGGAAAGAACGCCGAGGCCGAACAGGGCTGCGGCCAGGCTGGCGATCAGCACGCCGCGCTGGCGAAGGATTTCGACGCGTGGGCTCAGCGCATAGAGCAGGGCTCCGGCCATCAGCACGCCCAGGCACAGCGCGTCCGCCTGATGATTGCGGTTGGAGAACAGACCGATCGACAGGCGCTCGTGCTGGTCGCCATAGACATAGAGAGCGCTCTGGGTGCCCGCGAGCATCTGCAGCCAGCCGAGCAGGAGCGATGCGCCGGCGCAGACCAGGATGGCGAGGATGACTCGTCTCAGCCCCTGTCTGTCCAGCATCAGGCCGGTGAGCAACATCGCCAGTGCGGGCAGCAAGGTCAGGGCGGACTGGACGGTGGCACCGGGGTCCTCGCTCAAAGCGTGCCAGGGCGTTCCGATCCGCGTAGCTTGCAGCGTGGCGATTGCGACGTCGCGGCCCGGCAAGGCGGACCAGATGCCGTAGGGAAGGGGGAGAAGCTGGATCAGGATCAGCGCCAGCATCGCCCCCGCAATCGCGAGCATCGGCTTGGCGCCCCGCGCGAGCGATGCGCGGGGCGCCGATACGCACAGAAACGCGATCACCAGCACGGCGACCGCTTGCGGGATCGACTGCACAAACATCGGCTCGACGCTCTGACCGCCGAACAGAAAACTCGAACCGACAAGAGCGGGGGCTGCGATTGCGGCGCGCTGTTCGAAGCGCGCACTTTCCCCACGCTCAAGCGGCATCGCAGGAGCGAATGTCATAAACGCTTGCACCGATATGGCCGAAATCGCTTTCGGCGGCGAACGATGCGGGACTGATGACGGCACGGCGATCACGCCGCGCCGGCCCTCGGATCCCGCCTCGAACCTAGCGGCTTGCTTTGTTGTCGCTCTTGGTGGCGAGATAGAGCGCGCCACCACCAGCGGCCACACCTGCCAGCACGATCGGCAGTGTCTTGCTGTCCTTGTTCGCGCCTCGAAGCTTTGCCGATGCACGGCTCACCTTCAGGCTTGATTTAGCGATCGGCCGCGCCTTGGCCGGCCGAACCGCGCCCGCATAGGCAACTGCTGACGAGCACAGCGCGATCGCCGCGAGGCCCAGAATGGCTGTTCGTAACTTCATTCCACTTCTCCCTTCTTCCAGATTAAAAGGCATTATCGTGCACCAGGACGCGGAAGGTGCGTCCGATGATCGCGAGGTCTCTCCAGATCGTCCAAGCCTGCAGATAGGCGAGGTCGGAATTGACGCGGCTCGCGAGCTGACCCTGATCGCTGATCGAACCCCGAAAGCCGCGCACCTGCGCCAGCCCGGTCATGCCGGGCTTGGCTGCATGCCGATCCCAATAGCGCCGCTCCAGATCCCAGAAATGCGCGTTCGCGGCGCGCGATTCGATCGCGTGCGGTCGTGGCCCGACAGCGCTCATCTCGCCGCGCAGAATGTTGATGATCTGCGGCAGCTCGTCGATGCTGGTCCGGCGGATCAGCGCACCGACACGCGTGATGCGGCTGTCGTTCCGCGCGGTCGAAGTGATGCCGTCACAGTCGCCGGTCTCGGCGCGCATGCTGCGGAACTTGTACATCCGGAACAGGCGGTTCCCCTGGCCGATCCGCCGCTGGACGAAGAAGATCGGGCCGCGGCTTTCCAGCTTTATCGCGCATGCGGCGACCAGCATCAGCGGCAGCGTCACCGGTAGCGTCGACAGGACGATCGCGAGATCGAGCGAGCGTTTCAGGACCCGGTCGCCATGGCCGAGTGGGCCGGTCGCGACCACCGTCGTGGTGTGGCCGTCAAAGATGTTGATGCTGATCGCCTGCATTGCGTCGAGCTCGGGGGTGAGGACCTCGACACTCACCCCGGCGCCACGCAACGCGCGCGACCAGAGATCGCGCCGTTCGGGCCGGCAGGCCACGATCACCCGGTCGGCGCCCTCGATGCGTCGTCCGAGCATGTCGAGCATTGCCGGATCGTCGAGCCGCGGCGAGAGGTTCAGCAGGGCGGCGTCGAGGATGGTCGCGCCGGGCGCGAAGGGAACATCGACGCCGTCGACGATGATCGTCTCCTGCAGGATCGACTCAGGCAACCAGCGCATCGACAGCCGAGCGAACAGGCTGCGCGCGAAGGCGAGCGCCAGCAGCCCCGACACCAGTGACAGCGCAAGCGCACCACGCGAGAAATTCTGGCCCACCTTCAGGTAGAAGACGATGCCGAGGATCAGCCCAATCGAGATGAGGAACGCCATCAGGGCACGCCCACGCCCAATCGGCGCGTTGCCATGGATTGCCTCGCCGAGGCGGAAGGCATGGCCGTTGGCGGCGACGAGGAGATAGATCGGCAGGATGATCACCATCAGCTGTCCGAGCTCCGACGCAAAATCCGCACCGAAGCGCACGAGGGTCGCGCCAAGAATTGCGGCGGCGATCGCGGAGACGTCGAAGCAGACAAGCAAAAGTCCGAAGCGGAGCCTGAGACGGCGCTTGTCATTGGTCGGCCACGCGTCGAAAGGTACGGCCTCAGGCCCAGTTTCGTATCCGACTGGATCGCAATCCGCCGCTTCGGAGAAGTGCAGCGACGAGAAGCTGCCCTCTTCGTCGCGGAGCGGGAAATCATGGTGCGCGGCCGAATGCCTAAACATTCGCACCTCCGCGAGTTTGCGAGAGGATGGCGGCGTCCGCACCGCGCGCCGGAATTCCCGCGTGGCGTCGCGCGGCAAGTGCTGCGTACAAGCGCCGGAATCTGCGGGACGTGACGTCAGCATCCTTGCCGATGGCACGCCGCTGGGCGGCATGAGCGAGACGGAGGCGTTCTTCCTCGTCGGTGGCGAGGCGGTGAATGGCGTCTGCCATCGCGTCGCTATCGCCGACTGGAACGCCAATCGCCGCATCCGGCGCGAAATCGGCGATGTGACCGACCGACGTGCCGATCGTCGGTACGCCGGCGATCGCAGCTTCGAGCACCACCAGCGGCCCGCCTTCATGGATCGAGCTGACCAGCAGCATGTCCGCGCACTCGATCCATGGTCGAAGCCCGGCATGCGGCATGAACCCGTGGAATCGGACGTGATCGGCAAGGCCGAGTTCCGACGCATATCGCTGGACGGCGCCGCCGAGCGTGTCCTCGCCGATCACATCCAGCTCAAAGGGCTGGCCCTGGTCCCGCAGCCTCGCCACCGCGCGCAGCATGGTCGCCTGATCCTTCACCAGGTTCAGGCTGCCGATATGAAGGAGTTTCAGCGGCGCGCGCGGGTCGCGGCGCGTCGGCGCACGCTGCGGCCACCTATCGAGCGCCACGCCGTGGGGGATACAGGCGGCCGGGATCCCCGCCGCGCTCGCCTGATCGCACATCGCCGGGCTGGGAGCAGTCACCGCCGCCGCCGATGCGGCGGCGAACCGGATCTTCAGGCGGCTGCGCAGCCGGATCGCGCCGCCATAACCGATGCTGGGATGGTTCGCGAGGTCCCCACCCGGCAATGTCAGGAGCAGCGGAACGCGCAGCAGATGCGTGGCGATCGCCCCGGCGAAGCCGGACGGCATCGCCCAAAAGGCGTGGAGTATGTCGAAGCTGCCACGGCGATGCTCAGCGAACAGCAACCTCAGCAGCGTAAGCAACTGCGGCTTGCGCCCGGCATTGTGGACCGTCGCGCCGAGCAGTGGCCAATGGCCGGGCAGGGGCTCCTGATTGAAGGCGAAGACGTGCACCTCGTCACCGCCACGCGCCAGCCGCTCGATCTGCCAGAGCAAATGCGGGATGACTCGCTCAGTGCCGCTGCGATCGACACCGCCGGGCGTAAGGAGCGCGATCTTCATGTCGGCATCGCCGTGTGCGCGAGCGCCGTATAGGCCTGCATCAGCCGCGCGCCGACCACATCAAAGGCGAGGTTCCGCTGGAAATACCCCAGGACTCGAGCGCGCGATCCTTGGTGCAGCTGCCGCGCAATTGCGATGATCGCGGCGGCAAACGCATCGGCATCGCCGGCGGCCACAAGGGCTCCAACGCTGTCTTCGGTCAGGGCGCGGAAGGCGGGGATATCGGTGACGACCGGAGTGACACCACAGGCCAGCGCTTCGATCAACGCATAGCCTGAGCCTTCCCGTCGGCTGGCGCTGACGAAGATGTCGCAGGCACGGCACAGCGCCTGGACGCGGTCGCGTGTTACTCGGCCGAGCAGATGGACATGCGCCGCCAGCTCCTCATCCTCGCGCAACAATGCTTCTACCTCGGGCAGCAGATCGGTGCCGACGAACGCGCACCAGAGCTGCAGGCCGGGCAATGCATCCAGTGCTTTTCTCACCGCCTTGACGATCGTCAGGGGATCCTTGTTCGGATCCAGGTGCCCCACCCAGAGCAGCGCCGGCGCGCCGAACACACCTGTCTCGCGACGAGCTTCGTCGCGGTCGCCTGGCGTGAAATCGCTTGAGCATTCCGGGATCGCTACGACCGGTATATCGCGCGGCAGGTGGCCGTGGCGAACAAAGGGTTCGGCCTGCGCGCGCGAGGTGAAAGCGGCCGCCCTGACCTTGCCATGGCCCCAGCGGCGGAAGCGGCCGATCCGCCCCTCTACTCGGCTGGCATGGTCCTGCATCAGCACTGGCACGCCAAGGTCGCAGACCGCTCGGGCGTGGAAGGGGAAATCGAGGCCGTTGAAATGGACGATGTCGGGCGCTTCCCGGCGAACCGCCGCGGCGAGCCGCCACGGCAGAATGCCGGCGCCGGGGCCGCGGCGCAGGCGCGGCTCGGGGATGAAGCGATAGGTTACGTCGTCGCGCCGGAACTCGGCTGGTGCGTGGCTTGCCTGCAGCACGGTCACGGTCGCGCCGGCCCGCTCGGTGGCGGAGGCAATCGCTGCCATGGTCGGCCAGGCGGCCAGCAATGCCTCGGGACCGCGCCGTTCCGCGTCAATGACGCAGTTCACCTGGACGACGCGCATCGTCATGCCAGCTTCCCCCGGCTGAGGGCTGGGAGGTTATTGGCAAGCAAGGCGATCGCCTCACTCGGACGTGACGACAGAGTCAGCCGCCAGGCGCCATCGCGGGTGAGTGCTTCGAGTGCGCTCTCGATGGGCCCCTGTAGCAGGTCGAACCCCGCTTCGAGCGGCCCGCAGCGGCGGAGCGCCTCGCCCTGGTCGATCCGCTGGAGCGCCGCGCTGGTGCCGAAATCCAGGATGCACAATGCCGCCCGGCGAGCGACGGGCGGGCTTCGGGTCGGGCGAACGCACACCGCATGTTTGAGTTTGCCGTTGCGAAGACGCGCAGGACCAAGGCCGGAGATGGGTGCGTCTGCCGGGAAGAGGTGGATTGGGTTGGGGATGCCCCAGATGCGCAGGCTCGGCGCGGTGCTTACATAGACGGTGTCGTCGGACAGCAGCCTGAAGCCCGCCTGATGCGCCGCCAGAGCAAGGCAGCTCTTGCCAGCGCCGGCGGGCCCGGCGAGCAGGATGGCGAGATCGCCGGCAAGGAAACCGGCCGCATGGATCGGCGCGCGCCCGCGCCGGGTTACGAGGAACAGGATCACCGGGTCGAGGAGGTTCCGGCGCAACGCATCGCGGTCGAGGAGGTAGTTTGCCGAGACTCTGCACCAGGCATGGCCGCTGTCGGCGTCTGCGGAGGCTTTGATCCCGCCGCCCTCTATCCGGAGATGCTGGCCCTCGACCTGAATATCGTGCTCGTCCGTTTCGCAGAGCTGCTCATCGAACACCAGTTCGAGATGGAGACTCCGCACCGCAGGATCGCCATCATCCTCCCAGCCGCGGCACGCCTCGGCGACTGCGCTGAGCAGTTCGGAATCGTTGGTCTCGACCTCGAGTGGAATTCCCAGCGGCCGAAAAAATGCCAGCTTCGCCAATGGGCGGGGGACGGACGCGGCCCAGGCGAGGGGTGCCGCACCGCCAGGCGCGCCCCCCTGCATTGCCTGCCGATGCCCGAAGCTGGTTATGCCTTCCTCCCACCCGCGGTGACCGTTCTCGGTTGGTGGCTCGCGCATCGGAAAAGGTTCAACGCGCTTTGGCTTGATGCGCACTTTTCTGCGGGCGGCCGCTGGCCCGGGAAATTTCCTCGCGATTGATTTGAACCCCTGGCCGCTGCGCCGCCACTAACCGTGGTCAGCCGGGCTGAACTTCCTCCGAAAATTCGGAGGTCCCGCGCTGGAACCGACGGGTCGCTCAGAGGGGTGCATTTGTGATTCTGGTCGCTCATTCCTTTTTTCTGCAGCGCGACCCCAAGCAGTCCGAACGCCTCAAACCCTATCCACCGCTCGCGACCCTGCTCGCCGCCGCGATCCTGCGTGTGGCCGGCCAAAGCGTGGCGCTGTTCGACGCGACCTTCGAGCCCTCCGTTGACAGTTTCGAGGCAGCGCTCGACGCGGTTCAGCCGTCCATCGTCCTGCTGATCGAGGACAATTTCAACTTCCTCACCAAGATGTGCACCGAGAACCGGCGCGGCGACGCCCTCGCCATGATCGGCGGCGCTCGCCGGCGCGGTTGCCATGTCGCGGTGAACGGCCCGGACGCATCGGATCATCCCGAGCTCTATCTCGGTGCCGGAGCCCATGCCGTGCTGACCGGCGAGGGCGAGTTCGGCGTGGTCGATCTGGTTGCCGCCTTTGCCGGCCATGGCGACATCGTTCAAACCACCGGCCTGATCCTCCCGGCGGCGGCCGGCCGGCTCCGCCGCACCATCCCGCGCAGGCAGGAGCAGGATCTCGACGCGGTGCCGTTCCCCGCCTGGGATCTGGTTGATACCCAGGCCTATCGGCGCGCCTGGATCGGTGCGCACGGCTACTTCTCGTGGAATGTCGCGACCTCGCGTGGCTGCCCCTATAGCTGCAACTGGTGCGCCAAGCCGACCTTCGGCCGGCGCTACAGCCAGCGCTCCCCCGCTAGCGTCGCGGAAGAGATGCGTCGGCTCAAGGCCGAGATCGGGCCCGACCATATCTGGTTCGCCGACGATATCTTCGGGATGACCGAGCAGTGGATCGTCGATTTCGCACATGAGCTGCTCAAGCGCGACGCGCACATCCCCTTCATGCTGCAGTCTCGTGCCAATCTGATCGACCCGCGCGTCGCCGAGGCGCTGCGCGCAGCTGGTGCCGAAGAGGTCTGGCTTGGGGTGGAATCGGGGTCGCAGAAGATCCTCGATGCCATGGACAAGGGCACCAAGGTCGATGCGGCCCGGCACGCGACCCGGACGCTCAAGAGCAACGGCATCCGCGTCGGCTGGTTCCTGCAGCTCGGCTACCCTTCCGAGCAATGGGAGGACATCGTCGCGACCCGCGATCTTGTCCATGACGAGGCGCCGGACGAGATCGGCGTGTCGGTTTCCTATCCCTTGCCCGGCACGGTCTTCCACGAACGGGTCGTCGCCGAGCTCGGCGAGCGCCGCAACTGGCGCGACACCGATGAGCTGGCGATGCTGTTCCAGGGTACTTTCGTCACCGCCTTTTACCGGCTGATCCGCGATGCGCTGCACGCCGACGTGTCGGCACGGTCGGTCGATCACGAGACCTGGACTGATCTGGCGCACCGCGCCGCAGCGTACCGATCGCCCCAACCGGTGCGCGTCGCGCTGTCAGGCTGATTATGATGGGTTGCGAGCTCCTTCCCGCCGGTGCGGCCTTCGATGCGGTCGCCGATGCGTTCGATTCCCGGTTCGATCCGTGGCTGAGCGTCGCGGCGCAGCGCCGCGCCGTGCGCCAGGAATTGCTGGCGACTTTCCCGGCCGGGTCACGGCTGCTCGAGATAGGCGGCGGCACCGGTACGGACGCAGCGTGGATGGTCGCGCATGGCCGACAGGTCCTGCTGACAGACGCCTCGCCCGCGATGGTGCGGGCTGCGGCGGTGAAGCTTGGCGATGGCGCCGTGGAAGTGATGGCGGCCGAGCATCTCGATCGGCTGGCCGAGCGGGGGGAAAGCTTCGACGGTGTCTTCTCCAACTTCGCAGCGCTGAACTGCGTTGCCGATCTTGCGCCGGTCGGTGCGAGTCTGGCTCGGCTGGTGCGTCCCGGCGGTCATGCACTGCTGGTGGTATTCGGCTGCTTCTGCCCGGGTGAGATGATCGCCGAGGCCGCTCGCGGGCGCTTCCGCAACATGTTCCGCAGATCGAAGCGCGGTGATGTGGCCGCATCGCTCGGCGGACGGACATTCACGGTGCGGTATCACCGCCGCCGGCATCTGAACCGGGCGCTGGCGCCCTGGTTCAAGCCTGCGGGGGCGAAGGCGATCGGCCTTTTCGTGCCGCCGAGCGCGGCCGAGCCCTGGATCTCGCGCCATCCGAGCCTGCTCAACCTGCTTGAGGCTGGGGACCGGCGCGCGGCGCGACCGCTGGCCGCGTTTGGCGATCATGTCCTTTATGCCTTCGAACGGATCGAGGACGCACGATGACGGCGGCCTTCCCCGAGGCGCTGGAGCGCTTCCGCCGCGACTATGGCGCGCACCGTGCCGCGGAAGGGCGGGGCCATGACGGTGCCGAGCTCCTCAGCCTGCCGTATCTGGCAACCGGCCAGCTGGCGCGCCAATGGGCGGTCCGGGCACGGACGTTCGACGCTTTCCTGCGCACTATCGTCAGGCCGGCGGAACGGACGTTCGACGTCCTCGATCTTGGCGCTGGCAATGGCTGGCTCAGCTATCGCCTCTCGCTCGATGGGCATCGCTGCACGGCGATCGACATCAGGGACGATGCCGTCGATGGATTGGGTGCGGCGGTGCCGTTCCTTCAGCGGACGAGTTTCTCGTGCCTCGTCGCTTCATTCGACACCGTGCCGTTACCGGACGCCTGCGCCGATATCGCCGCCTTCAACGCAAGCCTCCACTACACAATTGACCTGGAGGCGACGCTCGCCGAGGCGGCCCGGCTCGTCCGCCCGGGCGGCATGATCGCTATTCTCGATTCACCCTTTTACGAGAGCGAAGCGGACGGTGCGGCGATGGTGGCCGAAAAGCACGCCGCCGCCACGCTGCGCTTCGGCGACCGGGCTGACAGCCTGCTCGCACTGCCGTTCATTGAATTCCTGACGGTGGAGCGCCTTGCCCGCGCTTCGGCATCAGCGGGACTCGCCTGGCAGAGAACACGCGTCCGCTATCCCTTCTGGTATGAGCGGCGGGCGGTCGCCGCGCTGGTCAGCCGCAAACGCGCACCCTCCCGCTTCGATCTCTGGACGGCACGCCGGCCATGATCCTGTTCGTCAATCCGCGCGCCACACGGCCGAAGAACCGGCGCTTCCCGCTCAGCCTGATGGCAGTGGGCGCCGCGCTCCCCCAGACCATCGGCTGGGAGATCGTCGACGGCAACATCCCTGATCTCGACGTGCTGGCGACAATCCAGGCCCTGGTGGAGCGGCATGCCGCCGGGCCCGACCCGGTCCGATTGATTGCGCTGACCGTGATGCCTGGGCCGCAACTCGTCAGCGCTGTGCCGCTATCTCGGTCGCTGAAGGCGCTCTTCCCGAATATCCCGATTGTGTGGGGCGGCAATTTCGGCAGCCTTTATCCCGCCCCGGTGCTTAATGCGCCCTATGTCGACTGGCTGATCAAGGGGCAGGGCGAACAGACTTTTGTCGATCTGCTGAGGGTGCTGGACGGCGAGCTCGACCCGAAGGCAGTGGCTGGCCTCGCTTTTCGTGAGGCTGACGGATCGCACTGGATCGGCCCCGAGCGGATCTGGCTCGGCCCGGCCGAACTGCCCGATCCGCCGTATCACAAGATCGATATCGCAGAGTATCTCCACCCGACCTTTCTCGGCCGCCGCTCGGGCGTGTATCAGGCGTCGATCGGCTGCCCTTATGCCTGCAGCTTTTGCGGTGTGATCTCGGTGTTCGGTCGCCGCGAGAAGGTCCAGCCGCCCGAGCGGACCGCGGCGCATCTCGAATATCTGGTGCGCAATCACGGGATGGATTCAGTCCATTTCTACGACAACAACTTCTTCCTGAACGAGGCGCATGCGCGCGAGATCGCCACCGCCTTCATGCCGCTTGGCCTGAGCTGGTGGTGCGAGGCGCGGGTCGATGCGCTGGGGCGCTTCTCCGACGATACCTGGCGGATGCTGAAGGCGGCCGGCCTGAAGATGGTGTTCTGCGGCGCCGAATCGGGATCGGACGATGTGCTCGCGAAGATGAGCAAGGGGATCACCACCGACCAGATCATGGCCGCCGCCGCCAAGACGCGCGAACACGGCATTATCCCCGAATTCTCCTTCGTCTTCGGCGATCCCGACGAGCCCGAGCGCGAGATCGAGAACACGCTTGGGTTCATCCGGAAGCTCAAGAACATCAATCCGGCGATGGAGCTGATCACCTATTTCTACACCCCCACGCCGCAGCGCGCCGGGACCTATGGCAATATCGATCCCCTGACCGGCACCCCCGATACGCTCGAAGCCTGGATCGAGCCGCAATGGGTCAACTGGATGACTCATGAGGAGCCGATCGTGCCCTGGATGAACAAGGCGCTTCGCGCGCGGATCACCGATTTCGAGACGGTGCTCTCAAGCCGCTTTCCCTCGATCCATGATCGGCGGACACGGCCTTGGGGCAAGGCAGTCGGCAGGATGCTGGCCAAGGGACGCTGGGAGCGCGGCGATTTCGCGAACCCCGGGCTGCTCCGCCGCGTCCGGCAGCTGTCGCAGCGGGCGCCCGAGGATCGCCAGGCTTATGGCCATCTCCGCCCCGCCGGCGCCGAAGTGGAGCAGGTGGCATGACTGCGCTGAGCCCGAGCGAGGGCTATCGGCTATGGGCGCCGACTTATGGTTCCGAGACGGCGATCAGCCATCTCGAGCAACAGCTCGTCACGGATATGACGCCGCCGCTGGCGGGGCTGCGCCTGCTCGATGCTGGCTGCGGCACCGGCCGGAGGTTGCGCGGCACCGGCGCGGCGCGCGCTACGGGCGTCGACCTCTGCCCCGAGATGCTCGATGCGGGCCTGCGCGAGATGGGGCGTGATCCCGCAATCGAGACGATGGTCGGCGATGTCCGCGCGCTCCCGCTGCCGGACCGCAGCTTCGACATGGTGTGGTGCCGGCTGGTGATCGGCCATCTGCCCGATTGCGCGCCTGCCTATGCCGAGCTCGGCCGCGTCGCCGATGCCGGGGCGCTGGTGATCGTCACGGACTTTCACCCCGCGGCCTGGGCAGCCGGGCATCGCCGGACCTTCCGCCACCATGGCCAGGTCGAGGAGATCGAACACCACGTCCATGAACTCTCCGACCATCTCGCCGCAGCCGAGGCGGCCGGCCTGACATCGGTCGCCGTCCGGGAGGCGGCGATCGGCCCCGATGTCTATGATTTCTACGACAAGTCGGGTCGGTTCGTGCTGTACGCGGCGGATTACGGCCTTCCCGTCGTTCTCGCCCTCGCTTTTCGGCGAGAGGGCTGAGATGCGTCTGTTGATCTCCGCCAGCAATCGCGCGGTCGCGGTCGAGCATGGCCGGATCGTCGAGACGGTCGGGCCGTTCGATCTGACCCTGTCCTTTCCCGAAGGTGAGGTTCGGCCGGGCCTGATCAACGCGCATGATCATCTGCATCGAAATCATTATGGGCGGCTTGGCCGGCCCCCATATCGCAGCGCGCGGGACTGGGCGCGCGACATCCAGTTCCGTCACCGCCAGCGCATCGAGATCGGGCGGCAGACGCCGCGGCGCGAGGCGCTGCTGACGGGCGCGTGGAAGAACCTCTTTGCCGGGGTCACAACCGTCGTCCATCACGATCCCTGGGAACCCGATTTCGAACGCGATTTCCCACTTTCGGTGGTGCGGGTCCGTCAGGCGGATTCGCTTGGCATGACGCCGGCGCTCGACCGCGTCGACGGTCCGGGACCGTTCTGCATCCACCTCGCCGAGGGGACGGACAGCAGGTCGGCGGATGAGGTGCGCCTCCTCGATGCACGCGGCTTACTCGATAGCGATCTGATCGCGGTCCATTGCGTTGGCGTTGATCCGGACGGCATCGAGCGCCTGGCCGGTGCCGGTGCCGCCATGGTCTGGTGCCCCACCTCCAACCTCTTCCTGTTCGGCACAACCGCCCCGGCGGCGTTGCTGGAAGCGGGGCTGGATGTGCTGCTGGGCAGCGATTCTCGGCTGACGGGCGCGGGCGACCTGCTCGACGAACTGCGCAGCGCCCGTGCCCTGGGCCTGTTGAGCGACCAGCGGCTGGAGGCGGCAGTGGGTGCCACCGCCGCGCGGTGCCTCGGCATTGCCGCGCCTTCGCTCGATCCGGGCATGACGGCTGATCTGATGGTGGTCGCAAAGCCATTGCTCAAGGCGCGCGCCGAGGATGTGCTGCTGGTGATGGCCGGCGGCGCGCTCCGCGTCGTCCGGCCTGACCTTGCTCCCAGCCTGGGCCACTTCGCCGACGGGGGACGAGAGATGCGCAACGGTTCGCTGGTGCGCTGGACCAGTACGAGAACCCTGCAACATGCCTGAATGGGAGAATATCATGATGTCGTCACCGACTGCGCACAGGCGGCGGGTCGTCCGCAATGCTCGTGGTGCCGGAAGCGCTCTTGCACTGGGCTTCGCATCCCTGTGCTGGCTTGGCTTCGCGACCCCCGCGACGGCTCAGGACACCCCTGCCGTCGCGGCCGAAACGCCCCCAGCCGATCAGAAGGACGCGGGCGCGGATCAGACTCTCCCGCCCCAAACCGAGCAGGCCCCGGACAGTGGTTCGGAGACCGACATCTTTTCGCGGCGCACCGTCTCGGTGCTGCTCGATGCCCGGCTCGCTTTCTCCAATGGCCACACGTCATGGGTCGATGGCGGCCTCGGCAAGACGCGGTTCGGCGGCGCGGCCGATGGCGGCTACAAGTTCCGCGCGGTGCCGGTCGAGGCCGACCTGATCTGGACGCCGCGCTTCACCAATGCGCTGAGCGCCAATGTCTCGGGCGCGTGGCAGCGCGATCAGGAGAATGGTTTCGACCTGATCGAGGCGTTCGTCACCTGGCTCCCGCAATCGAGCGGCAAGGTGAACTTCTCGGCCCGCGCCGGTCTGATGTGGCCGGAGATTTCGCTCGAGCACAGCACCGGCGGTGCGTGGAGCGTCGTCAACACCATCACGCCCTCGGCGATCAACTCCTGGGTGGGCGAGGAAGTGAAGGTGCTCGGCGCCGAAGCCACGCTACGGACCAGCATTGGCCAGCATGATCTCGGCCTGACCGGAGCGGTGTTTGGCTTCAACGATACCTCCGGCACGCTGCTCTCGTTCCGAGGCTGGGCGCTGCATGACGAGAAGGCGACCGGGTTCGGCCATTTCCCGCTGCCGCCGCTCAACAGCTTCATCATCCATTTGCAGCAATCCGAGACCCGCTCGACGATCGACCTCGACAAGCGCGTCGGCTTTTACGGCCGGCTCGACTGGCGGCCGCCATGGCCGTTTGGTGTGGCGCTTTTCTATTACGACAATCGCGGCGACCCCAAGGCGTTCGAGGCGACCGGGCAATGGGGCTGGCGCACGCGCTTCTGGAACCTCGGCATCAACGCCGATCTCGGCCCACGGACCAAACTGCTCGCTCAGGGCATGGCCGGATCGACCATCATGGGGTTCGAGACCAATGGTGTGCCCTGGGTCCATACCTATTTCCGCTCGGCCTATGCGCTGGTGACCCAGACGATCGGCAAGGGTGCGATCACTGGCCGGGTCGAGGCGTTTGGCACGCGCGAGCATGGCAGCGAGATGTCGCCCAGCGAAAGCGAGGACGGCGTGGCGCTGACTGCGGCGGGGCGGTATTCGATCACTGACAAACTGACCGGCCTGATCGAGTTCATGCACGTCCGCAGCAATCGCGGCACGAGGGCCAATCTCGGCATTCCGGCATTCGAGCGCCAGACGGTGTATCAATTCTCGCTGCGATACCGGCTGTGAGCGCGGGGGGAGTAGGCGCCATCGCTATCCCAGGTGCGTTGAACAGCAGAGCGATGTGGTGCCGGATCGGCTGCGATTGCTGGCTGTTATGTTGGAAAAAATGGCCATATTATATATTATATATCAATGGTTTATGCGGAGTTTGGCTGTTATTGAATAACAGCCAGCTAACAGCCAGCATAACAGCCAGCGGACTGGGCAGAACAGCCAGCATAACAGCCAGCTGAGCGGGCGGAACAGCCAGCCCGGCTAGGGTCGCTTCATCAACATTGTCAAAGAACGGGATCGCACGACGCGGTCGTGCGATCCCTGCGCCATTATCTTGCCGGGTTGAATCAACGGTACATGGCGACAAGCTTCGTCGCGTTACGGCGCGGGGTTCATCAGGCTATTGCGCCGCGACCTTCAGCGTGCCGCGCATCGTCGAGTGGAAGATGCAGTAAAAGGGGATCGCCCCCGCCTTCTGCACCGTCATGCGCGCGCTATGGCCCTGGCTGATGCGCAGATCGAAGCTCTTGTCGCGTGCGGTCGCGGTGTGGAGCACTGTATCGCGGTTGACCCAGATGATCGTGTCGCCAACCTTCACATCGCTTGGCATCGCACCGAAGCTCATATTGGCCATGGTGATGATGTGCTCAGTCGGTGCTCCGGCCGACCCCGCGCTCCCCGTAAGCGCCAGCCCCAATACGCCAAATGTAAGCAAGGCAGCGCGCGCGGCGGCGGGCTTTTTCAGAATTTCAGTCAGCATGGTCCAGCTCCTGTGTTGAAGGTGAGGGCTCGCGGTTCATCGCGAGAGTGTCTGCCGGGCGATCTTCCATGCCCGTTTCCGGTATGCGCCGAGGAGGCCGGATGCCGACCCCATCCCTGGCGGCACCACGTCCGACAACAGCTGGCGGAGGATGCTCAGCCGGGAGCCGGACCACATGAATTTCTCGGCGATTGAATAGCGGACGACGCGCTGGGCATTGGCCGGCGTCAGGCGATCGACCACATGCCGCACGGCCCCCGGCGTCAGCCGGGTGCATCGTGCCATGACTTCAGCCGGGATTGTCCCCGGCACCAGCATCTCGCAGAGTCTGAGCGCGGGATAGATCAGCCCGAGCGCTTCCAGCTGCTCGGCCAGCGCGAGGAAGGCATCCCAGGACAGCAGATCGTCCGCGACATCGCGCCGGATGATCAGGGCAAGCTCGACCAGTCGCAGCATGTTGAGGCTCTGGAAACCGCAGCTTGCATGGACGGCGAGCTGTAACAGCAGCAATGGCTGGGCCAGAACATCCGCCTCGGGCACCGGCGACCAGGGGCTCCGCGCGCCACTGGCCAGCGCGTGGTCGAGCTGGATCATCGGTGCGCCAGGCGAATATCGCCGGTTGAGCGAGGTCTGGACATCCACTGACCAGGGGTCACCGGCATGGACGAAACACAGCGAGCGCGGCTCGACCGGAACGTCCGGCAAGCGCCATTCCTGTTGCGGCGGCGGGCCACGGCTGATCAGGCCGGGCTCGTACCCCAGCGCCCGCATGATACCGGCGAGCGCCTGCTCGTCGCCCTCGGCAACGAGCAGGTCGATATCCGAGACCGGCCTTGTTCCGGGCTCCGGGAAATATCGGACGGTGTGCAGGCCCTTCAGCAATGTTACGCCGACACCCGCCGAGGTGAGTGTGGTCGCGAGCGCAAGCGCCTCGGCCGACAGGCGATTCATTCGCAGCCGGTTATGATTGAGGTGAAGCTCGAGCACCGCCGCGACGGGCGAGCTTGCGGTAATCACACCTTGCTCCAGCCAGAAGCCGAGAAGCGGCCCAACTCCTGAGGTGTAGCAGGCGATGCCGACCGCCTCAGGGTCACCATAGAGCGGCGGCGTCGCCTGCTGGCCAGTGAGTATCGCGCGCAGGACTTGCTCGATCGACTGGAGCGCACACTGCCAATCGGCGACGGTCACGTCCGGCCACAGCCACATTGGCTGGCCCTGCCGGGTCGCCCAGTCGAAGCGCGCCCGCACTGTCTCAGGCGGCAGGTCGAAGGCGTCTAGCGACAGGCCCGACGCCCGGAGCAGATCGATGTCGTCGCGGCTCGCGCCAGGCGCCGACTCGATCGGTTCGGATGCCACGGCCAAGCTGCGGCTATTCGATGATGGCGGGGGCAGGTGCCAGCGACACGAGAACAAGAGGCCGGAGGACCGAAGGGGACGTGTGACGGATCATCGGGCCTTTCTCCGCTGGCCCCGGTAAGTGCCGGTGACGGCGGATCCGGTTCAACCGCGTCGAAAAGATCGCGCGTTCAGAAGGAGCGGGTCGCGCCGACCACAAGTGCCGTCCTGCCGCGCGGTTCGCCGCCATAATAATCGGATCCGGGCCCGCCACCCGACAGATTGAGGTGCACCTCGAAGGCGCCGAGCTGTCTCGATACGCCGAGGCGCCAGTCATGCTGGTCGCGCCGATTTCCATAGGGGGCCGGCCGGCTCAGATAGACCAGCCCACCGACATGCGCGGTGAGATGCCAGTCCGTGGCGGGCTCGATCACGCCCTCGATCTCGCCATACAGGGTCGAAATACCGCTGTGAAAATAATCGGGCGAGAAATAGACGCGGGACGATACGCGTCTCCGGGTTAGACCCAGATAGAGCTCGGTATAATGCGCCGCCCGGTCTCCGGCATAGCTGGGCATATATTGCGACCGCAGCACGCCGACATCGATCGAAAGTTTCGAGCTCAATCGGGTCGCATAGCCGATATTGCCCTGCACCCCGAGCACGCCGGGCCGTTCCCCGCTGAGCACGCCGGTGATGGACCCGTCGATGAAGAAGCCGGAATTGTCGTCATAGTCGAGATTGGCGGTCACGACCGGATGGCCGGAACTCAGCGAGCGGCTGCGATACCGATAGTCGCTTTCAACAGATATGCTTCCAGCGATCTGCGCCTCGGCTGGGCTCGCCAGGCTGATGCCCGTCGCGATGAGGACCCATGGCTTCAAGCAGCGAAGCACCCTGTCGACGACAGGTCGCCGCAATCCACCAGGCGGCCGCACAGCAATGATCACAAGCTTCGGCGATCCGCGGCAAGAACGGCGCAGGTGGCTGATGTCCGCGAACGCGAGGGAGCGACCCGCTGCCGGGAGCGACTGCACAGGAGCTGCCATTCACCAAATACCATCTGCCCCCCGCTCTGTCGTCGGCACATCGCGGCCGCGGGTATCGTACACCAGGCATGGCGAGGACGGCAAAGATTCATCGGTGAGCGCGCGGAGCGCGCAGTCGCCGTCCCCAAACGAGATATACGCCGGGGCTTCTACGTAGGTTTACGGATGGGCTCCCGCGACCATAAAAGCGATGGGCAAGGGCATTGTGGCTCCGCTCCTTCCACCCCAGGTTCCGTCGTGAACGCGGCTGCGGCGCTTGCCGACGACATGGCGTTGTTCATCGACAGCGCCGCTGATCGCGCGCTGTTCCTCACGGATTGCGAGGGGCGGATCCGCAGCTGGAACCACGGGGCGACGTTGCTCACCGGCTGGACCGCGGCTGAGATCGTCGGGCGCGAAGTCGCACTGTTATATCCGATCGCCGATGCCGCGCGCGGGACCCCGGAGTTCGAGCAGGCCGCGGCGCTGACCGGGACGACCGTCCAGAATGAAGGATGGCGTCTGCGCAAGGACGGCACTGAATTCCTTGCCGATGTGACGCTGGCGGCGCTTCGCGGGCCTGACGGCGATCATCGCGGTTTTGGTCAGAGCATCCATGACATTACCGGCCGCAAGGCGGCCGAGCAGGCCCTGGAACGAAGCGAAATGCTGTACCGCTCGATCCTCGAAACGGTGCCGGACGCAATGGTGGTGATCGACGAGGTCGGCAAGATCCAGTCCTTCAGCACCGCCGCCCAGCGGCTGTTCGGCTATGCCGAAGGCGAGGTGCTTGGGCGCAATGTCGATGTGTTGATGCCGAGCCCCTATCGCGAGCGGCACGACGACTATATCGCGCGCTACCGGAACACCGGCGAGCGCCGCATCATTGGCATCGGCCGTATTGTCGTCGGCTGCCGCCGCGATGGCAGCGAGTTCCCGATGGAGCTTTCCGTCGGTGAGGCAAGCAGCGAAGGCCACCGGATCTTTACCGGCTTCATTCGCGATCTGACGGAGCAGCAGCAATCGGCACTGCGGGTCAAGGAGCTTCAGGCCGAACTCATCCATGTCTCGCGGGTCAGCGCGATGGGAACCATGGCCTCGACCCTGGCGCATGAACTCAACCAGCCGCTCGCGGCGATCGCCAATTATCTCGAGGCGAGCCTCGATCTGCTCGACGATCCCTCGGACGAGGCTGCGGCCCAGGTTCGCGAAGCTGTCGATGAAGCGGCGCAGCAGGCACTGCGGGCGGGCCAGATCGTGCGCCGGCTGCGCGATTTCGTCGCGCGGGGCGAGACCGACAAGAAAGTCGAGAACCTGCCGGCGATGATCGAGGAGGCGAGCCGCCTGGGTCTTGCCGGTATCCACGAGCGCGGGATTCGCGTGTTCTATCATCTCGATCCCGCGATCGGCGCGGTAGTGGTCGATCGAGTCCAGATCCAGCAGGTGCTGGTCAATCTGTTCCGCAATGCGGTCGAGGCGCTGACCGATCGGAACGAGCGCGACATCGTCGTGACCACCGCGCCTGACCGCGACGGGCTGGTTCGTATCTCCATCGCCGATACCGGAGGCGGGATCGACCCCGCCCTCGCGCCGAAGCTGTTCGAGGCGTTCGCCAGCACCAAGGAGCAGGGCATGGGACTGGGCCTTTCGATCTGCCGGACCATCATCGAGGCGCATGGCGGACGGATATGGGCTGAACCGCGCAGGGGCGGCGGCACCGTGTTTCATTTCACCATCCTCAATGCGGAGAGCGGGGGCACAGATGGATAAGCGACTGATTCACCTTGTCGACGATGAGGATGCGATCCGGCGGTCGACCGGATTTCTGCTCAGGACGTGCGGCTTCGATGTCAAAGTCCATGAGTCCGGTGTCGCCTTTCTCAAGGAGGTGAAAACGGCTGCGCCCGGTTGCATCCTGCTCGATGTGCGCATGCCGGAGATGGATGGGCTGGCCGTGCAGCAGGAGCTCAACGCGCGCGGCGTGACGATGCCGGTGATCGTGCTGACCGGGCACGGCGACATTGCGATCGCGGTGCGCGCGATGAAGGCGGGTGCGGTCGATTTTCTGGAGAAGCCGTTTGAAAAGGCGTTGCTGCTCGATGCGATCGGCCGGGCATTCGACCGGCTCGACCGGCATGAAGACCTCGCTGCATCGGAGCAGGAGGCGCGGGTCAGGATCGCCGCGCTGACGGCACGCGAGCAGGATGTGCTGCGCGGCCTCGTCCGCGGCCACCCGAACAAGACGATCGCCTATGATCTGGGCATTTCGCCACGCACGGTCGAGGTGCACCGGGCGAATTGCATGACCAAGCTTGGCGTCCACAGCCTGTCCGACGCGCTGCGCATCGCGTTCGCGGCGGGGCTCGATCACTAGCAATGGGTCTGCACCCTGGGAACTCTGCGTAGAGACGGCGGCACGCGGACCGGGCAGGCAGGTGCATCAGCAACAGCCAGGTGCCGTGATGTCCCAGTTCCCGTCAACCTCGCCGCCGTCCGATCCGCGCCGCCACGCGGTGCTTGTAGAGGATGACGAACCCGTTCGCCGGTCGCTTCAGCTCGTGCTCCACGCGCGCGGCTATGATGTCCGCTCCTTTGCCTCGGCCAGGCCCTTTCTGGACGATCTGCGCTGCGACGACCTGGATTTGCTGTTGACCGATTACAGGCTGCCGGATGGCGATGGCCTCGGCGTGCTGCGGGCGCTCCGCCGCGCCGGGTGGCACGGACGGGCGATCCTGATCACCGCTTTCCCGTCGCCGGCGCTTGTCGACAGCGCCAAGGCCTGCGGGTTTGATGCCGTACTTGAAAAGCCGCTTCGCCCCAACGAGTTGGCCGGCGCGCTTGTCGCCTGATCCGCCTGCGACCATAATCCCGATATCGGCGTGGGAGCGCCGATTTCAGGTCTTGATTGAGCCATGAAGCCAGGAAGCCATGATGAAGAATATCTTGCTGCTCGTGCATGATGACCCCGGCCAGGAGGCGCGCTTCCAGGCTGCGCTCGACATTGGACGCGCCGTTGAAGGGCATCTCTCCTGCCTCGACGTGACCGTCATTCCAGCGCTGATCGGGACCGATTACGTTGGCGATACCGAGTTCGTGAAGCTGCTTGATGACGAGCGCCAGCGGGAGGCCACCAATCGCGGGAAGCTGGAGGCGCGCCTCGTTCATGAGGACCTGCCATGGGACTGGACCGACGCGACCGGGCAGATCGCCCATTGTCTCGAAAATGCCTGCGCCCTTGCCGATCTGATCGTGGTCAATCGCCAGCTCGATGCGTTCCCGCTCCCCGATATGCGCAACGTTGCGGGCGAGCTGGTCCTTCGCTCCGATACGCCCATCCTCGCCGTGCCCGAAACCCTCGCGCGGTTCGATCTCGATAGCGCCCTGGTCGCATGGGACGGGTCATCCGCCTCGGCTGCCGCGCTCCGCGCCGCGGTGCCATTGTTGCGCCATGCGAGGCGAGTAACGATCGTCGAGGTGCAGAACCGGTCGATCCGGGCGCCTGCCGAAGGGGCTGCCACCTATCTCTCGCGGCACGATATCCATGCCCGTATCGATCGGATCAAGTCGGGGGATCGGCCCGCGGCGGATCTGCTGCTTGCAAAGGCGGCCAGCGAGGCGTTCGGCTATATCGTGATGGGCGGGTTCGGCCATCGGCGCTTTGCCGAGGCGCTGTTCGGCGGCGTCACGCGAACGATGTTGACCAAAAGCCCGATACCCGTGTTCCTGACGCATTGATGCGGCCCCGGTTGCGCCCCGCCGCGGCCGTTGCGGCCGCGGCTCTCCCTACAATTGCCTGCGTCGCCCTGGCCATTGCGGCTGTCCCCGCATTTGTCGGCGCGGCCCAATTGGAACCGGCGGCGCGGCCCGCAATAGTGGCGCCGGAACGATGGTTGCCCGCCGATCTCGACGCTCTTCTCCAGGAGATCGACCGTTCGGCGCGCGAGGGGTTGCATGTCGAGCGCTACGGAGCGGCCGGACTGCGCCAGGCGATCGCCCGCGGCGCGCCCGATGTCGACGCCTATGCCGATCGCAGCGCGCTGTTGCTCGCGCATGATTATGCGGCCGGATCGGCGCCGCCATCGGCGCGGAAGGAATGGGGGATCGGCCCCGACCCAGTCGATCTCGGACCCTGGCTGCGGGACGCACTCGACGGCCATGATGTCACCGGCGCGCTCCAGCGCCTGCTCCCGCAAGCGCCGGGCTATGCCGCGCTGCGCGCCGCGTTGCCATCATGCGACACGCCCGCGCATTGCGCGACGATCAGCCTGAATCTCGAACGATGGCGCTGGCTCCCGCGATCGCTCGGCTATCATTATCTCTGGGTCAATACTGCCGCTTATCAGCTCGATCTGGTCGAGAATGATCGGGTCATCGATAGCCACCGCGTCATTGTCGGCAAGCCGGCGACGCCCACCCCCGTGTTCGCCGCGCTCGTTACCGCCGTCACCGCCAATCCGTGGTGGAACGTGCCGCGCAACATCGTCGCGGAGAGTGTCGGCGCAACGGTGCGCAATCGCCCGGCCGAGGCAGCCCGGCTGGGTTATGTCGCCACGCGCGGTGCGGGCGGGCTTCAGGTCCGGCAGCGCCCGGGCCCGCTCAACGCGCTCGGCCAGGTCAAGTTCGAACTGCCCAATCCTTACAGTGTCTTCATCCACGACACGCCGTCGCGCGCGCTGTTCGACAAGCAAGTCCGCGCCTTTTCGCATGGCTGCATCCGCACCCAGGATCCCGCGCGCCTCGCCCGGACTCTGCTCAGCGCGGAAGGTGCGCGCAGCTTCGATCAATATCTGGCGGCCGGAACCAACCGGACGATCGCGCTGGATAAGCCGGTGCCGGTCTATATCGTCTATTTCACAGCGGTCGCCAGCGCGGCAACGCCGGGTGGGGTCGACTATTTCGATGACGTCTATCGTCGCGATACAGTCCTGGCTGCTGCGGGAGGATTTTGAGCGGCGTGCCGCTTTGATCGCGGGTGTCCGTAAGCTCGCGATGCGCCATCCACAGGTCCGTCCATTTCGGCTGCGTTGATGATGGGACAGATGGCGCTATCTGGTGTATCGATTCCCAATGTCAGGGAAGTTGACGATAGCGCCCAAGCCTTTGTTCGGGATTGAGTTCAGCACGGGCTCGCTCACCTGGTGGAGCACGGGTCTCTTGCAATGACGCCAATCGAAAGTGCCGGGGACGTGAGCCACGGAACGGACGCGGCGCGCGATCTCGCGGAGGAGCTCAATCTCCTGATCGACGGAGCCGCCGGCTATGCGATCTATATGCTCGACACCGATGGCCGGGTCACGATCTGGAACAAGGGGGCGGAACGCCTGAAGGGCTGGGTGGAGGAAGAGGTGCTGGGCCAGCACACCAGCATCTTCTACCCGCCCGACGCGATCGAAGAGGGAAAGCCGCTCGACGATCTGGCGCGGGCGGAGCAATTGGGCAAGCTCGAGGAAGAGGGCTGGCGACGACGCAAGGACGGCAGCGAATTTCTCGCGCATATCTCGATCACGGCGTTGCGCGACGAAGACGGCACGCTACGCGGCTTCGGCAAGGTGATCCGCGACGTAACCGATCAGCGTGCCGCCGAGCGCGCGCTTTCGGCGAATGCCGCCCATCTCGGATCGATCCTCTCGACCGTTCCGGATGCAATGGTCGTGATCGACGACCGCGGCAACGTCCTGTCGTTCAGCGCGGCGGCGGAGCGGTTGTTCGGCTTTACTGAGCAAGAGATGATCGGGACCAATGTCAGCCGCCTGATGCCGTCACCGGATCGGGAGCAGCATGACGGCTATCTCGAACGTTATCAGCGCACCGGCGAGAAGCGGATCATCGGCGTCGGTCGCGTGGTCAGGGGTATGCGCCGCGATGGGTCGACCTTTCCGATGGAACTGTCGGTCGGGGAGGCGATCACTGAGGATCAGCGCGTCTTCACCGGGTTCGTGCGCGACCTGACCGAGAAATTCGCCGCTGAGGAGCGCATCGAGGAACTCCGATCCGACCTGATCCATGTCGCCCGCGTCAGCGCGATGGGCACCATGGCCTCGACCCTGGCGCATGAGCTCAACCAGCCGATCACCGCCGTCACCAACTATGTCCAGGCGGTGAGCGACCTTCTCGAGGATCCCAAGCCGGAGGACCTGCCGATGATCAGGGAGGCGCTCCGCGAAACGGCGAGCGAGGGGATGCGTGCCGGTAACATTGTCCGCCGGTTGCGCGATTTCGTGGCGCGGGGAGAGGTCGAGAAG